>Ga0187825_10000417_pt1 | contig 10410 bp, 11 predicted proteins | sample NC_wetland_sal_i_11_FD_132421 | JGI IMG/M metagenome (GOLD analysis project Ga0187825, IMG submission 132421) | Wetland sediment microbial communities from Neuse River Estuary, North Carolina, USA - SourceSoil_5 | ecosystem: Environmental > Aquatic > Freshwater > Wetlands > Sediment | place... | reverse complement strand
CGATCATCACCAACCGGGTGTCGACCCTCGTCGAGCTGCTGGGGGCGCCGTGCTGAGCGAGACCGAGCTCGACGCGCGCGCCGCCGTCGTCGAGGAGCTCGCGCGCTGGGCGGCCGGGCGCATCGTCGCCGACCGTCCGCGGCCCGACCAGATCGGCACGAAGACGAGCGGCGCCGACTGGGTGACCGAGACGGATCTCGCGGTGGAGCGGCACGTGCGCGAGGTCCTCCGCGAGCGCTTCCCCGACGATCGCATCGTCGGTGAGGAGTACGGCGCGGTCGAGGCGGACGATCCGCCGGCGACCTGGTATGTCGACCCGGTGGACGGGACGACGAACTTCGTGCACGGGCTGCCGCTGTCGTCGTTCAGCATCGCCGTGCGGGACGACGCCGGCACGGCGGCCGGCGCCGTCGCCGATCCCTACCGCGGCGAGATCCTCACCGCGCTCCGCGGCCGCGGCGCGCGCCGGAACGGCGAGCCGACGCGCTGCTCGGACGCAGTGACGCTCGTCGGCGGGATCTTCCTGACGGAGCTGTCGATGCAGTCGCTGTGGCCGGGACAGGCGGCGCTGATGGCGTCGCTCGCCGCCGCCGGATGCGTCACCCGCATCCTCGGCTCGAACGCGCTCTCGCTCGCGAGCGTCGGCGCCGGCCGGGCGCTCGCCACGATCGTCGACTTCAACCTCGTCGACGGCCAGGCGGGCGCGCTCGTCTCGGCCGAGGCCGGCGCCGTCGTCCGCTTCCAGGGGAAGGGCGTGCTGTGCGCGGCGCCGGGTGTCGCCGACGCGGTCGACCGCCTGTGGCAGGAGGCCCGCAACGGCCACTGAGCGACAGCCCACGCTGGCGGACGTCGCGCGTGCGGCCAGCGTGTCGCCCTCGACCGCGTCGCGCGCGCTCCAGGAGAGCTCGCGCATCAGCGAGTCGACGAGGCTGCGCGTGCGTGCTGCGGCACGCGGGCTCGGCTATCGGCCGAACCGGATCGCGCAGTCGCTGCGCACGCGGAGCGCGAACATCGTCGGGCTCGTCGTCCCCGATATCGGCGCGCCGTTCTACAGCCGGCTCGTCAAGGGCGCGCAGACGATGTTCGAGCAGAGCGGCTACGCGGTCCTGATGATGAACACGGAGCGGCGCGCCGACCGCGAGGACGCCGCGATCCACACGCTGCTCGAGCATCGGGTGCGCGGCGTGCTGCTCGCGACCTCCGGCGGGTCGGGCTCCGAGCCGGAGGTGCCGACGGTGTACTTCGACAACATCATCCCGAACCGGGGCGCCGGCAACGTCGCGCGCGCCAACGTCGCCGGCATGGCGCTTCTCCTCGAGCACCTGCGCGGTCACGGACACCGCCGCATCGGCTACATCGGCGGCCCGCCGCTGCTCACCTCCGGGATCGAGCGGCTCGAGGGCTACCGCGCCGCGGTCGGCGATCTCGGTCTCGTCGCGCGCGAGGAGTACGCGCAGTTCGGCGAGACCGACTGGTCGCCGCACAGCGGCGCTGAGGCGATGGAGCGCCTGCTCGCGGTCTCCGACCCGCCGACCGCCGTCGTCACCGCCGGCGAGTCGCTCGCGCTCGGCGCCCTCAGCGCCTGCCGGAAGAGCGGTCGGCGCGTCCCCGAGGACATCGCGCTCGCCTCGTTCGACGACCCGCCCTTCGGCGACCTGCTCGACCCGTCGCTGACGGCGCTGCGCGCGAACGAGGAGGAGATGGGCCGGCTGGCGGCGTCGCTGCTCCTGCTCGCGCTCCAGTCGACCGAGCCGCCGCCGCCGGCCGAGGTGCGGCTTCCGGTCGAGCTCGTCGTTCGCCGCAGCTGCGGCTGTCAGTAACCGGGGGCGACCGACACGCGCCAGGCGCGCACGGGCCCGGCCATGACGTTCAGGTAGTAGAGATCCGCGCGCGGGTCGCCGGCGACCGGGTGATAGCCGCGTGGCACGAGCACGACGTCGCCGTCCTGCACGGCGACGCCTTCGTCCAGCTCTCCGTCCGCCGTGTACACGCGCTGGAACGCAAAGCCGCGCCCGCCGCGGAGCCGGTGGTAGTAGGTCTCCTCGAGGAGCGCCTCGTTCGGCATGTCGTCGGTGTCGTGCTTGTGCGGGGGATAGCTCGACCAGTGACCGGCGGGCGTGACGACCTCCGTGACGAGGAGCGACACCGCCGGCTCGCTCTCCATCAGGATGTTCGCGATCGCCCGCTCCTCCGTCCCTTCGCCGCGCGTCAGCAGTTCGGGCCGGTCGAGCAGCCTCGGCTCCAGCCCGCCTTTCGCCGGCGCGGTGCAGATCGCGATCTCGCCGGCGCCGTCCACCCACCAGGCGGTGCCCGGCGGGACGTACAGCGCCGTCGGCGGGCCGTCGAACGGCGTCGCGCGCGCGGCCTCGCCGAGGCCCGTGAGCGAGCACGCCCCGGAGAGCAGCACGACGCACGATTCGCGTGCCTCCTCGCGCCGCTCCAGGCGTCCGTCGAAGCGGACGGCCTCGAAGCCGACGTAGTCCATGTCGACCCGCACGAGCGTCCCCGCCGGGCCCGGGTCGCTGCTGCGGACGCGGATGGAAGGCGGCACCGGGAGAGAATAGACTCGGTGCCGCTTTGGAACGTTCCGAACGGCGGTTGACCGCGGCCCAGGCGCTCGTCCGCTTCCTCGCCGTGCAGGCGGTGGAGCGCGACGGCGTCCGCCGGCCCTTCTTCGGCGGCTGCTTCGGCATCTTCGGCCACGGCAACGTCGCCGGGATCGGCCAGGCGCTCCACGAGCGGCCCGACCTTCTCCGCTTCGTGCCGGCGCGGAACGAGCAGGGGATGGTGCACGCCGCCGTCGGCTACGCGCGGCAGCTGAACCGGCTCGGCGCGTGGGTGTGCACGAGCTCGATCGGGCCGGGCGCGACGAACATGGTGACCGGCGCCGCGCTCGCGACCGTGAACCGCCTGCCGGTGCTGCTCGTGCCGGGAGACGTGTTCGCGTCCCGGCTCCCGGACCCGGTCCTGCAGCAGCTCGAGTCGGGCGCGCGCGGCGACGTGTCGGCGAACGACTGCTTCATCCCGGTGTCGCGCTACTTCGACCGCATCGAGCGGCCCGAGCAGGTCGTCCCCGCCGCGCTCGCTGCGATGCGCGTGCTCACGAGCCCGGCCGAGACGGGCGCGGTGACGCTCGCGTTCCCGCAGGACGTCCAGGCGGAAGCCTTCGAGGTGCCCGAGGAGTTCCTCGCCGAGCGCGTCTGGCGGATCCCCCGCGCCCTCCCCGACGAAGCAGGCCTCGCCGCCGCCGCGGACGCGATCCGCGCAGCCCGCCGGCCCCTGATCGTCGCCGGCGGCGGGGTCATCTACTCGGAGGCGACCGAGGCGCTGCGCCGCTTCTGCGAACGGACGGGAATCCCCGTCGGCGAGACGCAGGCCGGGAAGGGATCGCTGCCGTACGACCATCCGTCCTGCCTCGGCGCCGTCGGCGCGACCGGCACGTTCGCGGCGAACCGCATCGCCGCCGACTGCGACCTCGTCGTCGGCGTCGGGACGCGCTACGGCGACTTCACCACCGCGTCGAAGACGGCCTTCCGCGCAGCCGGGGTCCGCTTCGTCAACGTCAACGTCGCCGAGCACGACGCGGCGAAGCACGCGGGCATCGCGCTCGTCGGCGACGCGCGCGCGACGCTCGAGCGGCTGACCGAGCTGCTCGAGGGACACGCGGTCGACGAGGACTACCGCGCCGAGTGCGCGCGGCTCGCCGCCGAATGGGACGGAGAGGTCGCGCGCCTGTACGCGCTGTCGCAGGATCCACCCGCGCAGAGCGCGGTCATCGGCGCGGTGAACGACGCCGCCGGGCCGCGGGACGTCGTCGTCTGCGCGGCCGGCTCGATGCCGGGCGACCTGCACAAGCTGTGGCGCACGCGCGACCCGAAGGGCTACCACGTCGAGTACGGCTACTCGTGCATGGGGTACGAGATCCCGGCCGGTCTAGGCGTCAAGCTCGCTGCGCCCGACCGCGAGGTGTTCGTGCTCGTCGGCGACGGCTCGTACCTCATGCTCCCCGGCGAGCTCGTGACCGCGGTGCAGGAAGGCGTGAAGCTCACGATCGTGCTCGTCGACAACCGAGGCTACGCGTCCATCGGCGCACTGTCGCGCTCGCTCGGGACGGAGGGATTCGGGACCGTGCAGCCGGTCGAGGTCGACCTGGCGGCGAACGCCGCGTCGCTCGGCGCGCGCGTCCTCCGCGCCGGGACGGTCGAGGATCTGCGGGCCGCGCTGGAGGAGGCCAGGGCGGAGACGCAGACGACGGTGATCGTCGTCCCCACCGACCGCGAGGCGGTGGGCGTCCCCTCGTACGAGAGCTGGTGGGACGTCCCCGTCGCGGAGGTCTCCGACACGGCGTCGGTGCGCGCGGCGCGCGAGGCCTACGAGCTCGCGCGCACGGCGGAGCGGAGATTCCTGTGAAGCTCGCGAGCGCGCCGGTGACGTGGGGCGTCTGGGAGCAGACGACGGGGCGCGACGACCTCGTCCCGGCGGATCTCCTGCTCGACACGGTGCGCGGTCTCGGCTACGAGGCGATCGAGCTCGGGCCGCCCGGCTACCTCTCGCCGGACGCGCTCGAGTCGCGCGGGCTCGCGCTCGTCGGCGGCTTCGCGCCGCTGCGCTTCGAGGACGACGCCGGATTCGAGGAGGACGTCGCGCTCTGGCTCGACCCGGTCGTCGACGTGCTGCTCGCGACGGGCAAGCGAGGCCCCGTCGTGCTCGCCGGGGCGGAGAACGGGACCGAGCCCGAGGGGCGCTACTTCGACCGCGTCAACGAGGCGGTCGAGCGGTGCCGCAGCCGCGGGCTCGGCGTGGTCTTCCACCACCACGCCGGCACCGCCGTCGAGACGCCTGCGCAGATCGAGGCGCTGCTCGCCCACACCGACGTCGGCATCTGCTTCGACACCGGCCACGCGCTCGTCGGCGGCGGCGATCCCGTCGACGTCGCGCGCATGTGCGCCGAGCGGATCGAGCATCTCCATCTGAAGGACGTGGACGCCGCGTTGCTCGCACGGCTGCGTTCGGGCGACGTGCAGCTCGCGCAGGCGTGGGCCGACGGCATCTTCTGTCCGTTCGGCGAAGGGTGCGTCGACTTCGCGGCGGTCCTCGCGCTGCCGGCGCTCGCGGGCTACGACGGCTGGACGGTGCTCGAACAGGACCGCGTCGCGGTGCGGCCCGAGGACGTCCCCGCGGTGCGCGCAGTCGAGGAGCGGAATCTCGCCTTCGTTCGGAGCCTCGTGCCATGACCCAGCGGCCGACGATCGTCGACGTCGCGGAGCGCAGCGGCGCGTCGAAGTCGACGGTGTCGTACGTCATCCGCGGCGGCGCCCACGTGTCTCCGGACCTGCGCCGCCGCGTCCTCGCCGCGGTCGAGGAGCTCGGCTACCGGCCGAACGGGCTCGCCCGCCAGCTCGTCCTCCAGCGGACGAGCACGATCGGCGTCGTCGTCGGCGACCTCACCAACCCGTTCTACGGCGAGCTCGTGAAGCGGCTCGAGCGGCACGCGCACGAAGCCGGGTACGCGACGACGGTGTCGAACACCGACGGCCATTCCGAGCGCGAGGCGGCGCGCGTCGGGGCGCTCCTCGAGCAGCGCGTCGCCGGGATCGTGATGCTCCAGTTCGGAGGCGACCGCGAGATCCTCGACGAGGTGATCGGCGACGGGACGCCGGTTGCCGTCGTCAGCTCGACCGAGCCGCGCGTCGACAGCGTGGGCGTCGACGAGCGCGTGGGTCTCGCGCTCGCGGTGCGCCACCTCGCCGCGCTCGGGCACGAGCGGATCGCGTACGTCACGAGCCCGCTCGTCGAGGAGCGCACGAACTCCGCGCGGTACGAGAGCTTTGCGCGCGCGTGCCGCGAGGCCGGCTGCGTCGAGACCGCGGTGGAGGACGCGACCGCCGTCGCGGCCGCGAACGACATCCTCGCGATCGAGCTCGTCGACCGGCTGGAGCGGGCCGGACGGCGCGTTCCGGAGGACGTCTCGGTCGTCGGCTTCGACGGCATCGCCGTCGGCGCACTCGCGCGCATCGGGCTGACGACGGTTGCGCAGCCGTACGAGGAGCTCGCGGCCGCAGGCATCCGCCTGCTGGTCGACCGGATCGCCGGCTACGACGGCGTCCCGCGCCGGATCCTGCTCGAGCCACGCCTCGTCGTGCGCGCGACGACCGCGAGAAAGGAGCGCTGATGGCAACGCATGCGGACGTGAAGAGCCCGCTGCACGAGACGGTCGCGACGACGGCGACCGACTACTGGAACGACTCGTGCTCGATCGAGGAGCTGTCGTATGCGATCTCGCGCGGCGCCGTCGGCGCGACGTCGAATCCGACCATCGTCGGCGAGGTGCTGAAGAAGGAGTGGGGGCGCTGGGAGGCTCGCATCGACGAGCTCGTCGCCGAGCACCCGTCGGCGACCGAGGACGAGGTCACCTGGCGGCTGATCGAGGAGATGGCGGTGAAGGCGTCCGAGCTCCTGCTGCCCGTGTTCGAGCGCGAGCACGGGCTCAAGGGCCGATTGTCGATCCAGACGAACCCCAAGCTGTACCGCGACGCGTCACGACTCGTCGAGCAAGGGCTCCACTTCGCGTCGCTCGCACCGAACATGCAGGTGAAGGTCCCGGCGACGCGGGCAGGCATCGACGCGATCGAGGAGCTGACGGCGCAGGGCGTGAGCATCAACGCGACCGTGTGCTTCACCGTCCCGCAATCGCTGGCCGTCGGCGCGGCCGTCGAGCGAGGGCTCGACCGCCGCGGCAGCGGCGACGGGATGAGCCCGGTCTGCACGATCATGGTCGGCCGCCTCGACGACTGGCTCGAGATCGCGGAGAAGAAGTCGGGCACGCTGCTGACGCCGGGCTTCGTCAACTGGGCGGGAGTCGCCTGCGTGAAGCGTGCCTACGGCATCTACCGCGAGCGAGGCTTCCGCACGCGGCTCCTCGCAGCGGCGTATCGCAACCACCTGCACTGGTCGCAGCTCATCGGCGGCGACATCGTCCTCACCATCCCGTACGCGTGGCAGAAGCTCTTCAACGCGTCGGACATCGACGTCGTCCCGCGCTTCGACGACCCGGTGCCGGCCGACGTCCTGGAGGAGCTCTCGGCGAAGGTGCCGGACTTCGTGCGCGCGTACGAGCCGGACGGGCTCGCCGTCGACGAGTTCGACGCCTTCGGCGCGACCCGGCGGACGCTGCGCGGATTCATCGGCTCCTACCAGGAGCTCTGCGCCGTCGTCCGCGACACGATGCTCCCGAATCCGGACTAGCGTCGCCGCGCGAGGAAGACGAGCTCGCGTCCCGGCCGGTCGGGCGCGTCGCGCACCTCGTCGACCGCGTAGCCGTGGGCGACGAGGCTCTGCTCGACCTCGTCGCGTTCCCGGAACCGGAGAGTCGAGTCCGACGTCAGCACGGCACCGTCCGGGAACTCGTACGTCCAGCGGAAGCGCACGAGCGGTCCGGACACCTCCTCGAGATCCACCCACGTCTCGACCGGGCCGACGCCGGCGATGTCGGTGACGGAGTGCGACGCGGCGCGATTCCACTCGAGCCAGGCCTGCCGCGCGGGAACACGCGTCTCGAAGACGAGCACGCCGCCGGGCACGAGTGCCGCGTGGATGCCGTCGAGCGTCGCGTGCCAATCGTCCTCGTCGACGATCGCCTGGGCGACGTTCCCGGTCATCGTCGCGAGATCGACCTTCAGCGGCGGCAGGCGCGTCGCGTCGCCTTCGATCCAGCGCACGCGCGCGGCGCCGGGCTTCGCGCGCGCGACCTCGAGCGACGCGCCGGCGGGATCGACCGCGGTGACGTCGTGGCCGCGCTCCGCGAGCAGCAGGGCGAACGTCCCCGTCCCGCAGCCGATGTCGAGCACGCGGGTCGCCCGGAGCTCGGCGGCGACGGCCAGGTAGGCGTCGAGGTCGCTCCGGTCCGGGTCGAGCCGGTCGTAGAGCGACGCCAGGCGCGGATCCCGGAACCCTTCGTCGGCCACGCGCCGATCGTACGGCCGGGCGCTACGCAGCCGGACTGAGCGACGCGATCTCGCGCTGCCCCGCGAGCCGCTGCAGCGCCTGCAGCTCGATCTGCCGTACCCGCTCGCGCGTGATGCCGAGCTCGCGGCCGATCTGCTCCAGCGACTTCGGGTCGGGATCGCCATCCATGCCGTAGCGGAGCTTGATCACCTGCTTCTCGCGGTCCGGCAGCCTCTCGATCGCCTTCCGCAGCAGGTCCTCGCTCAGCCCGACGACCACTTCTTCCTCGACGCTGCCCGACTCGTGCGCGACGAGGTCGCCGAACGCGGTCTCGTTCTCGTTGCCGATCGGCTTGTCGAGCGACGCGACCGTGCGCGCGGCGTGCCGCACCTCGCGCACGTGCTTCGGCGCGAGACCGGCTTTCTTCGCGACCTCGTCGTCCGTCGGCGAACGCTCCAGCTGCAGCGTCAGCTCCCGCTCCGCGCGCGCGATCTTCTGCTCGCGCTCGACGATGTGGACGGGGATGCGGATCGTGCGGGACTTGTTCGCGACGCCGCGCTGCACCGCCTGGCGGATCCACCACGTCGCGTACGTCGAGAACTTGTAGCCGCGGCGCCAGTCGAACTTCTCCACCGCGCGGATCAGGCCGATGATCCCTTCCTGGATGAGGTCGAGCAGCGAGAGCCCGTGCCCCTGGTACTTCTTCGCGATCGACACGACGAGGCGCAGGTTCGAGTTGATCATTCGGTCCTTCGCGCGCTGGTCGCCGCGCTCGATCGCCTTCGCGAGCTCGACCTCCTCCGCCGCCGTCAGCAACGGGTAGCGCCCCGCCTCGTTGAGGAAGAGCTGCAGCGAGTCGGTCGTCATCGCCGCGACCTCGTCGTTCGCGTAGTGGGCCTCGTGCTCCTCGGCGTCCGGAACGGCGCAGTCGTCGACGAGGTCGATGCCGCGCTGCTCGAGCTCCTCGTACACGCGCGCGACCTCCTCGTCGTCGAGGTCGAGCTGCCCGACGAGCTCCTCGAACGCGGACAGGTTGATGCAGCCCTGCTCCTCTCCGTGCTCGAGCAGGACGCGCAGCTGATCCTGGGTCATGTTCCTCCCATCCCCAGAGGTTGGAGGCCTCTAACCCGGGTAAACTCACTCCCGGTGCATGGGCCGGACACGCTCTGGGAGCTTGTCTTCCTCATGGTGATCCTGAAGATCCCCATCGTCTACCTCTGCTCCGTCGTCTACTACGCGATCAAGGCCGAGCCCCGCGGCGAGGACGGCGCGGCGGTGACGGCCCGGATCGAGCCCGGGGACGGAGGCGGCGGCCTCCGCCGCTCCCGCGCGCGGCCGCGGCGGCCGCACGGCGGGCCGACGCGTTCGTACCCCCGCACGGCGAGGGCCGTGCGCGCGTACGCTGAGCGGCGATGAGCGAGCCGTTCAGCAGCGTCGAGGCGCCCGCCGACCGGAGCCAGGCGACGCACGTCGTGGCCGGGTATCTCGCCTCGATCTCGATCTTCGCGAGCCTCATCTCGCTCGCCTGGCATCCGATCCGCCTGCTCGCGCCCGCGCTCCTGCTCGCCCTGGTCAGCGCCGGCATGACGGGGAGGGGAAACCGGCTCCCGTTCGTCGCGATCCTGACCGTGGCGATCTGCTTCTTCCTCGGGATGATGATCACCGTCATCACCGGGCGAGCGCTGTGGTAGCCGCGTAGCGGCTGCTACAACAGGTCTGTGGATGGGCTGAACACGGGCTACGCGGCGCTGCTGCTCGAGCAGTACCTCGACAACCCCACGGCCGTCCCCGACGAGTGGCGCACGCTGTTCGAGAGCGCGCCGCCCGAGCTGCTCGAGGCTCAGCCGGGGCTCGCGCGCCTGCTCCAGCGGGGCGCGGAGAACGGCAGCACGGCCCCCGCACCGGTGTCAGCTTCGACGGTGGTGGAGGTCCCGGTCGAGGTGGAGGTGCCGGTCGTCGACGACGAGCTGCTCGGCGGCGTCGCCGCTGCGATGTCGCTCATCAAGGCGCTCCGCATGCACGGCCACCTCGCCGCCCGTCTCGACCCGCTCGGGTCCGAGCCTCCGGGCGATCCCGCCCTCGAGCCGGACCGGCTCGTTCCGAGGCTGACACCCGAGCTGCAGGCGCGCATCCCGACGTCGGTCCTCCGCCTGTCCCATCTCGGCGAGACGCTTGCGGACGCGCTGCCGCGGCTGCGCGAGACGTACTGCGGGACGATCGCGTACGAGATCGAGCACATCTCCGACCACGAGGAGCGCGTGTGGCTGCGGCAGGCGATCGAGTCCGGCCGCTACCGGCAGCCGCTCGACGCCGACGAGCGCGAGGCGCTGCTCGCGCGGCTCTCGCAGGTCGAGGGGATGGAGCACTACCTGCGCCGCGCGTTCCTCGGGCAGAAGCAGTTCTCCGTCGAAGGGCTCGACGTGATGATCCCGATGCTCGACGAGGCGATCGAGCTCGCGTCGGGGG
>Ga0187825_10000416_pt1 | contig 10412 bp, 7 predicted proteins | sample NC_wetland_sal_i_11_FD_132421 | JGI IMG/M metagenome (GOLD analysis project Ga0187825, IMG submission 132421) | Wetland sediment microbial communities from Neuse River Estuary, North Carolina, USA - SourceSoil_5 | ecosystem: Environmental > Aquatic > Freshwater > Wetlands > Sediment | place... | reverse complement strand
GGTAACTATGTCGATATGCTTTGCTGCCTTTGCGCGATCGACAAATCCCGCAACGCGCTCGCGCTGCCGAGTCGAGATCAAAGGTCCGATTTCGTTTTCAGTGTCGTCGCGCTGATCGAATTTGAGCGTTTTTGCGGCGCTCGCCAGATCCGCAACCAGATTGTCGTAGATCTTCGCACCGGCGTAGACCCGGCATGCGGCCGTGCAGTCTTGCCCGGCATTGTAAAAACCAAAACTGCGCAGGCCGCTCACGACAGTATTCAGATCGGCGTCGTCGAACACGATCACCGGCGCTTTACCGCCGAGTTCCAGATGTGTGCGCTTGATGGTCGCTTGGGCAGCCGCGATGACTTTGCGACCCGTGCCGATATCTCCGGTAAGAGAGATCATGGCGACCTTGTCATGGTTGATGAGATGGTTGCCGACGGTGTCGCCGCGACCTGTGACGACATTCGCCACACCTTGCGGAAAAATCTCCGCGAGGTGCCGTGCCAGCAAGAGCGTCGAGAGCGGCGTCATCTCTGACGGTTTCAGAACGACAGTATTTCCGGCGGCCAGCGCCGGCGCCAGCTTCCATGCCGCCATCATCAGCGGATAATTCCACGGAGCCACCTGTGCCACCACGCCGACCGGATCGCGCCGGATCATGGATGTGTGTCCAGCAAGATAGTCGCCCGCGACGGGACCATGCATGGTACGCACCGCGCCTGCAAAAAAACGGAAGCAATCCACGACTCCCGGCATTTCGTCGTTCAGAACCAAATGACGGGGCTTGCCGCAATTGAGCGCTTCGAGATCGGCAAATGTTTCGGCGTGGCGTTCGATGGTGTCTGCCAGTCTCAGCAGCAAGTTGGCGCGCTCGGCGGGCGTGGTGCGTGCCCAATCGGCGAACGCCGCGTCTGCCGCCTCTATCGCTCCATCGACTTGCTTGTCGCTCGCTTCCGGGACCTCGACGATCACTTCGCCGGTGCGCGGATTTCGCACGCTTTCGCCGGCGCCCTGCCCCTTCTGGAATTCCGCGCCGATGAGAAGGGAAGTTTCCATGATCGCCTCCAACGCCTTTGTGCAGGTTGACGGAATTGCCGCCCGAGGTCCAGAAATAGGAAGTTGACGGGGATCATGAGTGGCAGACAGCAAGGACGCGGACGCCGCGCAACTCGCGGCACTCGGCTACACAGCTCGTTTCGACCGCAAGATGAATTCGTGGGAGAATTTCGCCCTCGGCTTCACATATCTCTCGCCGGTCGTCGGCGTTTATTCTGTGTTCGATCTGGGACTTTCCACCGGCGGTCCGCCGATGTTTTGGTCCTATTTCCTGGCGGGCGCAGGACAGTTCCTGGTCTGCCTCATCTTCGGCGAGGTGGTTTCGCAGTTTCCCATTTCCGGCGGCCTCTACCCGTGGGCGCGGCGGCTGGTCGGCAAGAAGTGGGCCTGGATGGCCGGCTGGATCTATGGTTGGGCGTTGTTCACGACCATTGCGGCGGTTGCGGTCGGAGCGGGTCCGTTCCTTGCCGCGTTGATCGGCTTCGACGATTCACCCATGATCACGACGCTGGTTGCATTGGCGCTCGTCGCACTCTCGACGCTCATCAATCTCGCAGGCACGCAGATTCTGGGGCGCGTCGCGATGTTCGGATTCGTTTGCGAAATCATCGGCGCCATCGTGGTCGGAGGCTACTTGCTTCTCTTTCATCGCCATCAGCCGCTCACGGTCGTATTCGACTCCTTCAACATCGGTGCACCGGGTTCGTACTGGCCGGCCTTCCTCGCCGCGGCAGTTGTCGGCCTCTTCACCTGTTACGGCTTCGAGGCGTGCGGTGACGTCGCGGAAGAGACACCCAATCCCGGACTGACCATCCCGCACGCCATGCGGATGACGATCTATGTCGGCATGTCGGCGGCGGCGTTCGTCTGCCTCGCTCTGATACTCGCCCAGCCCGACATAGGCGCAGTTGTCGCCGGCAAGAACACGACGCCCATCGAGTCCGTTCTGCTCGGAGCGTTCGGGCCGCTTGGCGCAAAGCTTGTCGTGGTGGTGGTGATGGTGTCGTTTATGTCGTGCATTCTGTCATTACAGGCCGCGACGAGCCGACTGGTTTTCGCCTATGCCCGCGACAGGATGCTCTTCGGGAGCGATTACTTCGCGACCATATCGCCGCACACCCACGTTCCCGTTCGCGCACTGGTCTCGTCCGGCGCCGTCGCCAGCGCAATCGTCGTCGCCGGCTATTTTTTCCAGAACGCTATAGCGACGATCGTGAATTCGGCGATCATCGGCATATATTGCGCTTTTCAGATGATCGTGTTGGGCGCGCTCGCAGCGCGACTGAGGGGATGGAAGCCATCCGGCCAGTTCACGCTCGGTCGTTGGGGCACGCCGGTGAACGTCGTCGCACTCGCCTACGGGCTCGGCGCCATTCTCGACATGTCGTGGCCGCGTACTCCCGCCTCGCCTTGGTACGTGAACTACGCCATGAGCGCGACATGGCTCATCATCATCGGCGTCGGTGGACTCTATATGATATTGGCTCAGCCCTATCAGGCCGGCGACGCGCCAGCCGGAGATGCGTGGAAGCTCTCCAATCCGTGAGCACGACCACCCGAAGAGCCGATCGATGCAGTGGCGATTCGCGCGCCGACGGGGCTAAGATATGTTCGACGGATACAGTATGACGCAAAGGGCAGCGCATGATTGAAATCATCGCTTACAAATGGGTTCCACCTTTTGCGCGGGGACTTGTGCGCGACCTTCGCGTGCGCTGGGCGCTTGAGGAAGCGGGCATTCGGTATTCGGTCAAACTCATCGGATTTGGCCCCGATCAGGAAGCGCCGCAGTACCGCGCGATGCAGCCATTCGGCCAGGTGCCGGTCTATCGTGAAAACGGGCTGACGCTTTTCGAATCCGGCGCCATCGCGCTTCACGTCGCGGAAAAGTCGGAGGCGCTCATGCCGCGCGATCGAGCTCTGCGCGAAGAAACGATTCAATGGCTGTTCGCTGCGCTGAACACGATCGAGATGCCGATCATGTTCCTGGTGCAGCTGATGTTCGTGGGCGTTACCAAGGGACCAGTGCGCGAAGCCGCACTGGCGCGCTGCGACAAGCGATTGAAAGAACTCTCGGTCGTCTTGCAGGGGAAGGATTACTTGGTCGGCGACCGCTTCACAGTGGCGGATTTGATGATGTCGGCGGTCCTCGATCAGTTGCGCGAAACAGGGGCGACAGAGAAGATCCCGGCCGTTTCGTCCTGGCACGAGCGCTGTCATGCCCGGCCAGCCTACAGGAAAGCGCTCGCCGACCAATTGGCGGCGTTCAAGGAACACGAGCCGCCAAGTTGATTTGCACCAGGGTTCAGGGCCGGAACTGCAGCGCGCGCGGAACAAGGCGGGCGGGTTGCGAGACGATACGCCACGCGTTTTCGAGCCACTCGCAGACAAGCTGGCGCGTCTCGCGCGGATCGATCATCTCTTCCATCTGAAACTTGTTGAGCGGCCCGATCGGCCCCCGCGCACTCTCGATGCGGGCGTTGATCTCGGCGCGCAACGCCGCGGGATCTTTGGCCTCGGCGAGCTGGCGCTTATAAGCGGCCTCGATGCCGCCTTCGGGCGGTATGCCGCCGACATCGGCCGCCGGCCAGACGACGCGCGCGCTGGCACCTGCTCGAGGCGACGCGAAATTGTTGCCGGCGACGCCGAAGCTCCGACGCATGATGACCGTGAAGATCGGTATCGTAGTCTGCGCGAATGCGATCATCCATTCGCCGCCTTTGCGTATTGTGCCGGCGACCTCGTGCTCCAGGCCCACCGCAAATCCCGGATTGTCGATCAGGTTCAACAACGGCAGGTGAAAAACATCGCACAGGTCGAGGTGTCGCCTGAGTTTGTCGCAACCGTCCGCCGTCAGAGCACCGCCGTTCATATGGCGACTGTCGGATGCAACAACTCCCATCGGATAGCCATTGAAGCGCACGAAGCCGGTGATCTGGTCGGTGCCCCAGAGCGGACCGATCTCGAAAAACGATCCCTTGTCCGCCATCAGGCGAATGGCACGACGCATGTCGAATGTAGTCGTTCGTTTGCGCGGAACGATGGTGAAGAGTTCCTCCTCGCGCCTGTCTGGGGGATCCGACGGATCCGGCTGAAGGACGGGCGGGGCTTCAAACACACTCGACGGAAGATAGGAAAGAAGCCGTTTGGTCTGTGCCAGCGCGTCTTCCTCGCTTTCGGCGAGATTGTCCACCGAGCCATTGCGACAGTGGATATGCCAGCCCCCAAGATCCTCCTTGGTGATGTCGTAGCCCATGGCATGACTCACAACGGGCGGTCCGGCGACGAAGAGTTGCGCAATGTCGCGCACCATCACCGAGAAGTGGCCGAGCACCGCCTTTGCGGCGCCAATTCCAACAACGCTGCCGAGCAGCACGTTCACGACCGGCACGCAGCTCAACTGTTCGGCATACATCGAGCTGCCGAGATGGCCGGGCAAAAACGAGCCACCGCTTCCCGCAACGCGTGGTCGCCCGGCCGTGATCGCGCCCGAGCTTTCTTTGGCGCTACTTTCCCCCTCCTTCTGCTGCTGCGGCACCATCGCGGCGACACTGCCGCCGCCCGACGAACCGTCGAGCAAGCGAATGGAAGGGCAACGGAATTCAAGCGAGAGTTGATCCAGATAGCGACTCTTCTGACCGATGGCCCCATCCGCATGACCACCGCGCGAAGTAAAATCGTCGGCGCACACGATTGAGGTCCTGCGCTCGATCGTGCCCCACCCGCCGACATGATTGGCAGGCGTGAAATCCGATATGCGGCCCTGATCGTCGTAATTGACGAAGCCGGCGAGACTTCCGACTTCGCGGAAACTTCCTTCGTCGAGCAGAAGATCGATGCGTTCACGGCAGGTTAGCTTGCCCCGGCTACGCTGGCGCACAACTCCCGGATCTTGCGAGTCGGGCGCGAAGCGCCGAAGAGCCATGTCCTGGAGCGTCCGCATTTCTGCAAGCATCGGCGCCCACGAGTCCTCGCCATAGCTTCGCCGAGCGCGCGTTGCGGTCGCACCCGCGCTTGGTTCGATCGTCGCGAGAATTTGTCCCGCCATGACCACGTCGCCTGAATTGTCGGCGCCGATGCCGGTCACGACGCCGGCCACAGGCGCAGTGAGCGCTGTCTCCATTTTCATCGCGCTTAAGACGAAGAGCGTGTCCCCGGCATCGACCGCTGCGCCGATCTCGACTGCGATTACTACGACGGTGCCGGAAACCGGACACTCGACCGCTTGATCGCCTTCACGGATTGGAAGCGACGGTACCGCGACGCGCGGCGGAGCACTCTTGCCTCGACCCGATGCCAAGGCCTGTTGACCCAGAAGCGCCAGCATTTCCGACGGCGGCTCTGCTGCAGCGTTCACAACTTCCCGATTTTCGGCGAGCAGCGTCGTTCGCGCCTCGCCGGCACGAAAAGTCGGATTTGATAGGATCGCGGCAAGCTGGGCGAGATTGTTCGGAAGTCCGCCAATGTGGAACTCGCCGAGCGCGCGCAGCGCGCGATCGACGGCAGAAACGAATGTTCCGGTAGAATTCGACTGACAAATGAGTTTCGCAAACATCGGATCGAATTGCGGTGGCGGCGCGAGCCCGAGATAGCCGCAAGAATCGACTCGTATGCCAGGTCCGGTGGGTTCCTTGTATGATGAGATCGTTCCGGGACCGGTCGCCGAAATGCGCGCCTGTATGGCGAACCCGCGCGGCATCGGCACCTTGGATTGATTACCGAGACCGAGTTCGTCGAGCGTCATGCCCGAAGCAAGCTGGAACTGCGTCTCGACCAGGTCGACACCGGTGACGGCTTCCGTGACCGTGTGTTCGACCTGGATGCGCGGATTGCATTCGATAAAATAGTGTTCGTTTTTCTCGGGATTGATCAAGAACTCGACTGTTCCTGCGTTCGCGTATTCGGTGTGCTTTGCGATTTTGAGCGCGTCGCGAAAGATACGTTGACGCAGCTTAGGTTCGAGTCCGGGCGCCGGCGCGATCTCAACTATTTTTTGATTGCGGATCTGAACGGAACAATCTCGTTCATGGAGATGAACGACATTGCCGCCATCATCACCCAGAATCTGCACTTCCACATGTCGTGGTCGAACGATCAGCTTCTCGATAAAGACGGAACCGTCGCCGAAAGCACTCTCAGCCTCGCTCCGGCAGCGGGCAAAACCTTCGGCCATCTCGCGCTCATTTTCAACGACCCGCAGCCCACGCCCGCCACCTCCTGCAGCAGCTTTGAGCATGATGGGATAACCAATTCGCTCGGCCGAGGCTCTTGCCTCTTCAAGCGATGTCAAAATCTTCGACCCGGAAACGATTGGAATGTCGAGAGAATGTGCCAAGGCTCGCGCCCGCGTCTTGTCTCCAAACAATGCAAGCGTCTCCGGTCTGGGCCCGATGAAGGTAAGTCCTTCTTTTTCGCAGTGCTCGGCAAACGTCGCGTTCTCCGAAAGAAATCCGTAACCGGGATGGATACAGTCACAGCCGCTACTTTTGCCCGCCGAGATCAGCGCCTCGGCGTCGAGATAGTTTTGCACCGGACTTTGCAATGGCTCGCCGATCGCCACAGTCTTCGTCGAGACGCGAGTGTGGAGCGAGAGCGCATCGACGGCGGCGAAAACGCTCACCGATTCCATACCCAACGATGTCGCCGCGCGGGCGATGCGAATTGCGATTTCGCCGCGATTGGCGATCAGTACCCGCCTGAACATGCCGTTCTCCGGAAATCTCGATTCAAAGTCTAGGGGGCCGTTGTCTCGTCACGCAACTGTCCGGCGCGAAGGTGGAGCGACTATGCCGGAGAGCCGCTGCGTAACTCCGGCCCTCTGTGCCGTTGGTATTCCTGAGCCAGAAGGGCGTAGAAATATTCGTCCCACCAAACGCCCGGCGCCCGGTAAAGACAGGCGCGGAAGTGACCTTCGCGCCGCAATCCAAGCTTTTCCGCTACGCGCCAAGAGGCAGCATTGTCCGGTTGGCAGGTGGCGATGACTCGATGCGCAGCGAGTCTTTCAAACGCATAAGCAAGGAGTGCCCGAGCCGCCTCCGTTGCATAACCCTGTCCGTGATGCGCGCGCCCGAAGACCCAACCGATCTCATATGTTTCCGGCGCGAACCACGGATGAAACGGCATATGCCCGATCATTTGACCGCTCGCCTTTTCGACCACAGCGACAGCTTTGCCCTCTTCACCGGATTGCACTTCGGCGAATGCGCGCGAGGCAGGCTCATCGAGAATACCCTCGGGGAGGAAAGCGGTGACTTGAGGATCCGACATGTAGGCAAAAATGGCCGCCCAATCGCTTGAGGCGATGGCGCGCAGGTGAAGGCGCGATGTTTCTACTGTGGTGAAGCGCATGACGATCAAAGCCTCGAACGAAGGTGGATATTACGCGAGCGTCGGGGACTCTTCATCTCGAAACTGCTGCACGGCGGGTTTCATCTGCTTTGATTGCCTTTGGCAAGCAGGTTGCGGATGCTTTTGACCAGACGCGCCGGCGGCGCTTGGATGTCAGACTCCTGCTCCGATATCACGCCGTTGGCATCGAGCAGAAAAATGGCGATCGAGTGCTGGAAGTCGCCATTTTCGTCGCGATAAAAGCTCACGCCAAGAACAGCGGCCAGTTCGCGAACCGCACTTTCGTCGCCGTGAAGGAGTGTCCAGCGCTTGAGATCGAGATGGTGCTGCGCGGCAAATTTCGTCAGTTGCGCCGGCGTGTCGCGCACCCAGTCCAGCGAAAATAGAACGAAGCGCACCTGATCGAGCGATTGCTTGGGTAGCTTGTCGCCGATCTCCAACATCTTTTCGGTGATGAGCGGACAGACATCCTTGCAATGGGTGTAGACCATTGCCGCCACAACGGGCCGCCCGCGCAGCGAGGCGAGCGCGACGGCCATGCCGCTCTGGTTTGTCCAAACCGAAGCGAGATTGTAAACCGACCGGCCGGACAGCGCCTGTGCCATTGGCATTTGCTGCATGTGTTCGTGTCCCACAGCGGGCGGCATGCCGGCGATAAACAGTCCGAGCAGGCATAAGCTTCGAAAGCTGCGGCGGACTAGGGCGCGTTCAGTGCGCATCGAAACCCCAGATTGTTGGTGGTGTAGGACGCCTTCAGGCTCGAGCGCATGGAATAACGCATGAACGACGCATAGTCGCTCGCATCTCTCGCGCCAATGCTGCCACCGCCGCAGAATTTTTGATCCGTGCCCGATCCGGTATTTCGCAGATCAGGACCGGATAGCAGGCTGTTGAAGTCGAGCGTCCACTCCCATACCAGTCCGACCATTCCGGCCACGCCGTAGCCATTGGGGATAGCCGTCTGGACGAGCTGCAGAGCATGCGCGCTGGACGTGCCGTACCAGGAGAGAATTCTTGCATTCAGCGCCTTGGGGTTCCGGTCACGATCGGCGAGCGCGTATTCCCATTGATCGGTGGTCGGCAAGGTCTTGCCCTGCACCTTGCAGTAAGCCACTGCCGCAAACCAGGAAACACCGGTGATCGGCCGCTCGGAATCGCCGGGGTCGCGCAACGTGAAGTCGGACGACCAGCCCGCGAGATAATGCGCGTCGGCGAAGATCGAAGCGACTCGTGCCCGGCTCCACGCCGGATGGTGCTTCACGAAATTCAGGAATTGTGCGTTGGTAACCGGATAGCGGTCCAGCCAAAATGCTTTCACTGCCACCGGTCGGTGGAGTCCGTCGCGCGTCGTTTTGTTGCTGTCGCGAGAATAGAAGGGAACGTAAGCGCCCGCGGGCAACCGAACCATCGTTTCGGTCGCAGCGGAAACAGAACCAACGCGCATCGCGACGAGAAGTGCGGCAACTGCAGCCAGGGCGGGCGTTAAATTCCGCATCAAACCTCCTAGCGTGCCGGAGTCGGTGGAGCGGTGGTGCGCGTAGCCGCGACATCGACAGGCGTTACGTCATGACCGGAATTTCCCCAACTGCCATAGATGTACGACAGGACATTGGCGACGTCATCGTTGCTGAGACTCCATGCCGGCATGACGCCGTCAAACACCTGCCCGTTGACGGTCAGACTGCCTTGCCGCCCGCCAACGACAGTCTTGATCGCTCGCGTTGGATCGGCGTTCAGGAAATCCGATTTGGCCAGTGGAGGAAATGCACCCGGTATGCCGACGCCCGTTAGCTGATGGCAGGCCATGCAGTTCGTTTTATAGACCGTTTCACCCAATCGAACTCGGCCAGCATGGTCCGTAGCTGTTGCAGCCGGTCGTCCTTCGCCCTCGGCCACGCGGATACCAGTGCCCTCGGGCAGATAGATTTCGTCAGTGATCTTGCCGGAATAGACAAGCTTGTTTTCCGGACCCGTCGCTCGCAACTGCCCCAGCGCACCGCGATTGAAAGCCCGCGTCAGGGCATGATCGACCAGAAGGAATGTACCGGGCACGTTGATTTTGAACTCGACGATCGCGGCGCCTCCGGCCGGAATCGTCGTCGTCTGCACGTTGTGAATGGCCGTGCTTGTATTGCCTTCGGCCCAGACAGTGTCGAAAATCTCGCCAATAACGTGGAAGGAAGACGTGAGATTGGGACCGCCGTTCCCAACGAATAGCCGCACCGTATCGCCCACTTTCGCGCTCAGCGCATTGTTCCCGCTGAGTGCGCCAACTGAGCCGTTGAAGACGACATACTCCGGCTTCTCGGCCATGGCCTTTTCCATGCTGAACGGCTGCAGCCCCTGCTCGCCATTCGCGCCTTTGGTGTAGAAGTCACCCTGCATGACGTAATATTCGTGATCGACCTTCGGCAGAGGCGTTTTTGCCTGTACGTAGATCAGGCCATACATGCCATTGCCGACATGCATGCCGACTGGAGCCGTCGCGCAATGATAGACATAGAGCCCCGGCACCAGGGCCTTGAACGAGAAAACCGAGCTGTGTCCGGGCGCGGTCAGCGATGATGCTGCGCCGCCGCCTTGCCCGATCACCGCATGCAAGTCGATGTTGTGCGGCATCTTGTTGTCGGGATGACTGTCGAGGTGAAACTCAACGAGGTCGCCCTCCCGCACTCGAATGAATTTGCCCGGAACTTTTCCGCCAAACGTCCAGAACGTGTAGCTCACGCCATCCGCTAGCCGACCTTCGACTTCCTTAACTTCCAGATGAATGACGACTTTGGTCGCATAATTGCGCGTGATCGGTGCCGGAACCTCCGGCGCGTAGGTGAGAGTTGCGTGTTCCTCGCCTTTCACCGGGTCGTTGATGTTTTGATCGCGGCTCGCAGCCCATGCCGTCGCGCCCAAGAGGGCGACCGCAAGCATCATCGCTGAAAAAGACGAAGTACGAACGGGTGACATTAAATCCCCTGATTTGCTCGACCTGCGTTGCAAGCAGCTTATTAGGAAAATGATAAGCG
>Ga0187825_10000414_pt1 | contig 10426 bp, 5 predicted proteins | sample NC_wetland_sal_i_11_FD_132421 | JGI IMG/M metagenome (GOLD analysis project Ga0187825, IMG submission 132421) | Wetland sediment microbial communities from Neuse River Estuary, North Carolina, USA - SourceSoil_5 | ecosystem: Environmental > Aquatic > Freshwater > Wetlands > Sediment | place... | reverse complement strand
TGCGGCCCAGCGGCTGCGCCGTCGAGACGAAGTACGCCCCCGCCGGGGCGGTGCGCAGCGACCGCACCGCGCGAGCGGTGACGGCAAGGAAGTGGTGGCCCTGAAACTCCCGCGGTGCCCAGGTCAGGTCGCTCGCCTCGAGGGTCTCCACCGTGTCCGTCGCGGCGGCTTCGAGACGCTGCACGGCGATGCCATGACGGCGCAGCAGCTGCACGACGTCCTGCGACGCCGCCGGCAGGATGTACCCGGCGGGGAGCACTCGCGTGACGGAGTCGACGAAGCGGTCGTTGACGGGGAGCTGCCAGGTCTTGAGCGTGCCCGTCGCCAGCGGCAGTGCGTTCTTGCTCGTGTCGCTGTTCGCCGTCATGACCTCGAGCGAGACCGGCTCGACGCCGCGGCCCGCGAGCTTGTAGGCGACGGCGAGGGACGGCCGGGGAACCTGTCCCGCCCCTTCGAGCGTGGTCTGGCGATCGGCATCCCGCTCGATGCGCCGGATGTCGTCGGCGTGTTGGGCGGCGTAATCGAGGACCTCGGCGACAAAATCGTGGGTGACCTGGACGCGGGTCTTGAAGTCGGCGTGGGAGTAGGCTTCCGAAAGAATGGCCATGCGCCCGCGCAATCCCATGTAGTTGATGCCGTACCAACCCACCGGGGCATAGGTGTCCCAGCTCCTGGGAGCGAGCGGGTCGTCGACGTTGCCGTAGTCGAAGATCGGCTCGTGATAGCGATCCTGGAGCGTCTTGCGCAGCGCCGGCAGCATCTGGTCGCGGACGTAACCGGTGGGTCCCGCGGGGCCGATCGGATCGAGCGGCGGCGCATACGTCAGCAGGTAGCCGTGCCGCGTGCCATCGGTCGTATGCAGATCCATCATCAGGGCCGGATCCCACGCGGTGATCACCCGCGCGAGCGCGCCTCGCGTTTCCGGCGCCTCGGCTTTGAAGTAATCGCGATTGAGATCGAGGTTCATGCCGTCGGCGCGCTGCCCCACCTGCTCGGGACCGTTCTGCTCGGAGCGATTCACCGCCTGCGGGCCGAACGCGTCGTTGCCGTCGGGGTTGTAGTTGGGCGCCACGAGCACGACGAGGCGCTGCAGCAGCGCGCGGCGCGGCCCCGCGATTTCCCGCAGCAGCACCAGGACCGCTTCTTTCCCTTCGACTTCACCGGCGTGGATGTTCGCCTGGATGTAGACGACCAGCTTCCCGGCCGCGGCCGCCTCACCCGGCGTCGTGATCGCAGGATCCGACGCGATCACGAAGGAGATCGGGTGGCCGAGCGTCGACGTTCCCAACTCCGTGATCGCGACGGGCGCCCCGGCGAGCGCCAGGCTGTCGAGGAAAGCGCCGACATCGGCATCCGTCGACGTCGCCTGGTAGTTGGTGCGTTCGGCGGTCGTGCGCGGCAGCGCCTGCGCGGCCCCGGGCTGGACCGTGACGAGCGGCAGAAGCAGGACCGGGAGATTGCGCGAAGCGAGAGTCATGAACATCCTGGGGGCATGAGCGAACCGCCAATCTACGCGCGTCCCGAACCCGCCGGCCAGACGAGCAGTGTGCCCCCATCGGCGTATGTCCTGCTCGCGACGAACCTGATCCCGCTCGTGGGCATCGCGCTCCACAACTGGACCGTCTTCCAGGTGCTGTTGCTCTACTGGTGCGAGAACGTGGTGGTCGGCGGGTTCAACGTCCTCCGGATGCTGGCGGCGCAACCAAAGAGCGAAGTCACGTGGGCCGGCAAGCTGTTTCTCATTCCCTTCTTCTGCGTTCACTATGGGATGTTCACCTTCGTCCACGGGATGTTCGTGCTGGCGCTGTTCGGCGGCAACAAGTTCGGGGGATTCTCGGGCGCCACGCTGGTGAACGCTGTGCGGGGTGCCGGTCTCACGTTGCCGGTGGCTGCGCTCGTGGCCAGTCACGGCTTTTCCTTCTTCCATAATTACCTGGGGGGCGGCGAGTACCAGCGGGTGTCCCTGCCCCAGCTCATGTTCCGGCCCTACGGCCGCATCGTCGTGCTGCACCTCACGGTCCTGCTGGGCGGCTTTCTCGTGATGGCGCTGGGGGCGCCGGTCGCCGCGATCGTGCTGCTGGTCGGCCTCAAGACGGCCATTGACCTGGGGGCTCACCTCCGGGAGCGGGTGCGGTTCGGGGACAGAAACCCGGAGCCGGGTTCGGCCGTCGGGAGTACGATCCTCTCTCCCCGGGACTCCTGATGCGACAGCTCGCGTTCGCGTTCCGCACGCTTTTTCGCACCCCCTTTGTCACCACGATCGCCGTCCTCTCGTTAGCGCTGGGCATCGGCGCCAACGCCGCGATTTTTTCGATGTTCGACCAGATCATGCTGCGCCCGCTCCCGGTGCCCGACGCCGATCGACTCGTCAACCTCGCGGCGCCGGGACCGAAACCGGGTTCGACCTCGTGCGGGCAGGCCGGCGATTGCGACGTCGTCTTCAGCTATCCGATGTTCCGTGACCTCGAGCGCGAGCAGACGGTCCTCACGGGTCTCGCGGCGCATGACGCGTTCGGCGCGAGCCTCAACTGGCAGGATGCTCCGCTGACGGGTGAAGGGATGTACGTCTCCGGCTCGTACTTCCCGACGCTGGGCCTCAAACCGGCGGTCGGGCGGCTGCTCACGCCCGATGACGATCGCGCGATCGGCGGCAATTTCGTGGTGGTGCTGGGCTACGGATTCTGGGAGCAGCACTTCGGCTCGGACCGTGGGGTCGTCGGCAAGACACTCAAGGTGAACGGGCAGAGCATGACGATCGTCGGGGTCGCGCCACAGGAATTTCGGGGAACGACGGTCGGCATCGTGCCGCTCATCTACGCCCCGATCGACATGCGCGGCGTGCTCTCAGCGGGGTTTCACGGATTCGAGAATCGCCGCAGTTACTGGGTCTATGTCTTCGGCCGGCTGAAACCGGGGGTCTCCCTCGCCCAAGCGAGCGCCGGCTTGAACGCGCTCTACCACCCCATCATCACGGACGTCGAGGCGCCGCTGCAAAAGGGGATGAGCGAGCAAACGATGACCCGGTTCAAGGCCAAGGAGCTGATCGCCACGCCGGGGTGGCGGGGGCAGAGCAGCATGCAGCGGGAGGCGCGGACGCCGCTGTGGATGCTGTTCAGTGTCACCGCAATCGTGCTGCTCATCGCCTGCGCCAACATCGCCAACCTGTTGCTGGCGCGCGGCGCCGGCCGAGCCATGGAAATGGGCGTGCGGCTGGCCCTCGGCGCGAGCCGCTGGCGCCTCGTGGGACAGCTGCTCGTCGAGTCAGTCCTGCTCGCCGCGTTGGGCGGCGTCGCCAGCCTCCTGGTGGCACAGTGGACGCTCCACGGTATCGCCGCGCTGCTCCCCGCTGAAGCGGCGACCACCCTGCAATTCACGCTGCAGCCCGCCGTCCTGATCTTCGCGGCCGCCCTCGCCCTGATCACCGGCATCGCGCTCGGTCTGTTCCCGGCGTGGCACAACACGCGCGCCGATCTGGTCACGACGATCCGCTCCAACGCCGGACAGATCGCCGGCGTCAGGAGCGCCGCCCGCTTCCGGTCGTCGCTCGTCACCGTGCAGATCAGTCTCGCCACCGCGTTGCTCATCGCGGCCGGGCTGTTCATGCGCAGCCTCGTGAATGTGACGCGGGTGGACCTCGGCGTGCGGGTCGACAGCGTCGTCACGTTCTACATCAACCCGGAGCGCGCGGGCTACGACAGTACTCGCACGCCGCTCCTGTATGCCCGCGTCGAGGAGGCCCTCGCCGCGCTCCCGGGGGTGACCGGGGTGACGAGCGGAATGGTGCCGCTTCTGGCCGGCGACAACTGGGGGACCGACGTGAACGTGCAGGGTTTTCCCGCGGGGCCCGACGTCGACAACAACTCGCGGTTCAACGAGATCGGACCGGCCTACTTCACGACACTCGGAGTCCGGCTCGTCGGGGGCCGGGAGTTTACCATCGCCGACCACGTCGGTGCCCCGGAGGTCGCGGTGGTCAATCAGGCCTTCGCCAGGAAGTTCAATCTCGGCCAGGACGCAGTGGGCAAGTTCATGTCGACCCGCGGCCCCGATTCGCTCACGATCCAGATCATCGGGGTGATCCCGGACATCAAGTACAGTGACGTGAAGCTGCCGGTCCCGCCGGTGTTCTACATGCCGTGGCGCCAGGACACCCGCGTCTCGGGGATGAATTTCTACGTCCGCTCGCCGCAGCCGGAAACGACGGTGCGCTCGATTCGCGGCGCGATGAAGGCCCTCGACCCGGGGTTGCCGGTGGAGGAGCTGAAAACGATGCCGCAGCAGATCCGCGACAACGTCTTTCTGGATCGCATGATCAGCACGATGTCGGCAGCGTTCGCCGCGCTCGCCACGCTGCTCGCGGCGATCGGACTCTACGGCGTGCTGGCCTACACCGTGGCGCAGCGCACTCGCGAGATCGGCGTCCGCATGGCGCTCGGCGCCGACGCCGCTCGCGTGCGCGGCATGGTGCTGGGACAAGTGGTGCGGATGATGGCGGTCGGCGGTGGGATCGGCCTCGTGGCCGCGGTCGGCCTGGGCCAGGCCGCCAGCTCGCTGCTGTTCGGACTGAAGGGCTACGATCCGCTCGTGTTCGGGCTCTCCCTGGTGGCCCTGTCGATGGTCGCCTTCGGCGCGGGTTACGTCCCGGCCCGGCGAGCCTCCCAGGTGGATCCAGTGCAGGCGTTACGGTATGAGTGAGCCCCTGACCGGGGACTGAACCACCGGAGGTCTTGCGCGGGAGGGCAACCCGGCCGAGGATTGGCGGGTCGCGATGGATCCCTTCGCCCGCTTCCGCGCCGAGGTCAACGACCGCTATCGAGTGGATCGCGAGCTGGGGCAAGGCGGCATGGCCGTCGTGTACCAGGCCCACGACGTCCGGCATGACCGGTCCGTCGCGGTCAAAGTGATCCGGCCGGAGCTCTCGGCCGTCATCGGAGCCGACCGCTTCCTGCAGGAAATCAAGCTCACGGCGCACCTGCAGCACCCCCACATTCTGCCACTCTACGATTCCGGCTCCGCGGGAGAGCTGCTGTTCTACGTGATGCCCTACGTCGCCGGAGAATCGCTGCGGGCGCGGCTCGATCGCGAACGGCAGCTGCCCGTGGACGAGACGGTGACCATGGTCCGGGCCATTTCGCTGGCGCTCGATTACGCGCACCGCCAGGGCGTGGTACACCGCGACATCAAGCCGGAAAATATCCTGCTCCAGGATGGCCAGCCGCTGCTCGCCGATTTCGGCATCGCCCTCGCCCTGACCGCGGCCGCCGGCGATCGTCTCACTCAGACCGGGCTCTCCCTCGGCACGCCGCACTACATGAGCCCCGAGCAGGCAGCCGGCGAGCGCACGCTCGACGGGCGCACCGACATTTACGCGCTGGGGTGCGTCGCATACGAGATGCTCACCGGCGACCCTCCGCACACCGGGCCGACGGCTCAGGCAATCCTCGCCTCCGTGATCACGTCCGATCCGCGGCCGCTGCGCGAGCTGCGCCGTGCCGTGCCGCCGGCGGTCGCCGCCGCCATCCACCGTAGCCTCGAGAAGATACCGGCGGATCGGTTCTCCACTGGCGCACAGTTCGCCGATGCACTCGCCGCGCGCGGAGCCGCCCCTGCACTCGGCGTTCGCTCCAGGAGGTCGATCGCTGCAGCTGGGTGGCTGATCGCCGGCGCGGCCGTCGGAATGGTCGCAGGCCGGTTCCTGTTCCACGAGCCGGCGGGCGCCGGCACGGAGCATCGCTTCGATCTGGTCCTACCGGAGCACCAGCCGATCGCGCTCGCGGGCCCGGGACCGCTCGGCGTGTGGCAATCGGCACTCGCGCTCTCCCCGGACGGCGATATGCTGGCGTACGTCTCGCCCCAGCAGGCGACGACGCACCTCCTCGTGCGTCACCTCGGTGGCGACACGACCATCGTGCTGCCGGGCACCGACGGAGCGTACTACCCCTTCTTCTCTCCCGACGGGCAGTGGATCGGGTTCTTCTCGGGCAACGAGCTGCGCAGAATATCGGTGGGGGGCGGGACTCCGGTGACCCTGGTCAAGGTGGACCGCCCGGTGGGAGCAACCTGGGTGGGCCCAGACAGCATCCTGCTGATGGAACACGACGGCTTTGTGATGCGCTGGGTGCGCGCCTCCGGAGGCAGCGGCGATTCGATCGCGCTCGGCACGCAATTCGTGAATCCCGACGTGCTCCCCGACCATCGTCGAGCCGTCGGCCAGCTGAGCTCGGGCCAGCTGGCGCTGCTGTCACTCCGCGACGGTCAGGAGCTCGCCATTACCCGTCGCGGCGTGCAGGCCCTCGATGCGGTGAAGCCCGAAGACCTCGTGTTGGGCGTCAGCCCTAAATGGACGCCCGGGGGCTTTCTCGTGTTTGGGGCGGGCGACGGCGTGCTCATGGCGCTCCGGTTCGATGCCAGGAGCGCCAGCCCTGGTGGGCCTCCCGTGCCGGTGATCCCGGGCGTCCGCATCGAAGAAGGCTTCGGTTCCGGAGAGTATGCGCTGGCACGCGACGGCACACTGATCTACGTACCGGGGGCGAATCAAAACTACGGCCGGATCGCCGTTGTTTCACGCAACGGGAAGCTCGATACGCTCCCCTTCCCCCGCGGACAGTACACGCAGCTCCGCATGTCGCCCGGCGGCCACCAGCTCGCCGTGCAACGGCGCGACCCAACGGTCAGCGGTGAATCGCTGATCCTCGATCTCGCGACCGGACAGACTCACCGCATCGCGGTCGCGGGCAACTATCGCACGTTCCCCGCCGACTGGTCGTCTGATGGCCAGACGATCCTGATCGGCTTGTGGGACCCGGTCCGATTCCTGAGCTTCGGTGCCCGCCTCTACACGTTGACCGACCTGCCGCTGGCCGATGTCGCTCCGGTCGGGGCGTCCTACATGACGATCGCACCGAATGGGAAGGATCTGGTGTTCACCGACTGGCGCACCGGACAGCTGTTCATCCGGCACCTGCAGGGTGACACCACACGGACACAGATCCCCGGACGGGGCTATGCGGCGAGCTTCTCTCCGGACGGACGCTGGTTGGCGTACGGGAGCACCGAGGGCGGGATCGCCGTCTCGCCCGTCCCGCCGACCGGCGCGCTCTACCAGGTCGTCGAGCGTGGCCAGCAACCTCTGTGGTCACGACCCGGCGACCGCATCATCTACAGGGACGGTCACCAGGTTCTGGAGGTGCCGGTGCAAACGCGCGCCGGGTTCCAGAGCGGCGCACCGCGACTCTATGCCGATGGACCGTTCGTGCGGACGTTCGCCTGGAACGAAACGATCACCAGCGACGGCCGCGTTGCTACGGTCGTGGCATTGCCGGACCGAACGCTGCGCGGGCTGGTCGTCGTGACCGGATTGGACGGCCTGCTGCGGCGGGCGGCGCGAACGCGGTAGCGCCGTTCAAGGGCGGAGACGTGGCGCCGGGACCAGATCCTGCGCGAACTCCGCCAGCCGGTCCCCCAGGTTCTCGAGCTCCCGCACCCGCTTGGTCGAAATGTTGCGATACACGGTGCGCGCGAGAATGTAGGTGGCCCCGAGCCAGAACGGGACGATCAGCGCGACGGCCGGGCCGAGATGCAAAGCGCCGCCCAGGATGCCCATGATCGGCCCCATCCCGCCCCCGCCCACGCCGCCGCCGATCCCACCGAACACGCCGCCGATCACGGGCGCCAGGTTCTCCTGAATTGTGATGCGCGTGCGACCGCCGCGCACCGACACGGCCACCTCGAGGTCGCGCCGCGCCGATGCGTGACGCGCCGTCACCCACGAGAATGACCGGCCCAGCTGGTTCACCTGACCGACGTTCTGCAGGATGCGCCGAATCTCCTCGACCATGATCGGGAATTCCGACTCGGGGACCTCGACGTCCACGATGCGCTCGGTGAAAATGCGGGTCGGCCCGGCGATCCACCGGTTCGGTTTGATGGGCGTCAGGGCGGCTGGTGGCGTACCGCCCCGCCTCACTTCCTGCGCGGCCTGGCGCACGAGGTCCGGTTTGATTCCGACCTCGGCCGCCAGCGCTTCGACGCCGCCGATCGTCATCGCCCCGCCGACGGTCGGCGTCGTTGCCTCGAGCTCCGAGGCCCGCTTCACGATCTGCTCGACCTCGCCGCCGCTGTAGCGACGGTGCGGCGCCGGCTGCGCAACGCCCGTGAGATCGTCGATCAGGGCGAGCGGCGTCGGCGTGCGCTGGTCGTGCCGGGTCGACAACCCGCGCACCAGCCCACCCTCGACGCGCCCCCCCAAACCGGCCAACGTGGCCCGATGCGAGGGCGGCGCCTCGAGAAACCGACCCTGGCGGACCGCATCCTCCGTCGGCCAGCGCCCGGGCAACTCGCCCACCAGCATCTCGTAGATCACCACCGCGAGACTGTACACGTCGGTGCGGGCATCGAGATCGGAGAGCCCGGCCGCCTGCTCGGGGCTCATGTAACCCGGGGTCCCGACCGGGAAGCCGGTGCGCGTGAGATTGGCGCCGCCCGCGGTGCTGATCGCCTTGGCGATACCGAAATCGGCGACGATCGGATGTCCCTGAGAGAAGAGGATGTTTTCGGGCTTGATGTCCCGGTGGAAGATGCCCATGCGATGGGCGTAGCTCAGCGCATCGGCCACGGGTGAGGCGATGGCGAGCGCCTCGGATGGCGTGAACCGGGCCCGTTCGCCGAGCTGCTGGCGCAGCGATGCGCCCTCGATGTACGGCATGACATAGAAGAGGAAGCCGTCAGCCTCCCCCGAATCGTGCAGCGCCAGGATGTGCGGGTGGGTGAGTCGTGCGGCGATCTGAATCTCGCGCAGAAACCGCTCCACACCGAGGAACGCTGCGAGTCCCGGGAGCAGGACTTTGAGCGCTACATCACGCCCGTGTTTGACGTCGGCGGCGAGGTAGACCGTCGCCATCCCGCCCTGCCCCAACACACGGCGCAGCTCATAGCGCCCGGTGAGGGCAGCCGACAGGGCGGCGGGGATCTCGAGCGTCACGAAGCACGAATATAGGCCTCCCGGACACCCGCCGCCCTCAAACGGGCCGCCAGCTCGGACAAGGTGGGGTGCGCCGCTTCGAGTGTGGCGTTGAGAATCGCCTGCGTCACGGCGCACAGCATCCGATAGCCGCGCGCTGCTGCATCGGGGTGACTGCTCGATGCCGGCAGCACGATCCGCAGCCGCCCGGCCCCTGGATCACTCCCCCGGACAACCCGAATCGAGAGCCGCGTCGCGGCACGCTCGACCGTCGCCACGGCGCTGGAATCGCTCTCCCAGGTGAGAATCGCCACCGCCGTGGAGTCGCCGTATTGCTGCGCCACCGCTGCGGCACTCGTCCCCGGCGCACGCACGACCGTGTACCCGTGGGAAGCCAGGTACTCAGGGAACGCCCGCTCGAGTGCCGCAGGACCGCCTGGGGCGATGATGACCACCGCGTAGCGACCCGAATCCCGCGGCGTCCACAACGCGGTCTCGGCGCGCACCGCGTGGTGTCCCGCCTTCAGGCCGAACGGCAGGACACTGCGCTGGGCTCCAAAGCGGGAGCCCAGCGCAGCCACCGCAGCGACGAGCAGCGTCGAGCGGTGAACCAGGTTCACGGGAACGGCCGTGGCATCGGGCGCGGCTGCGGCCAGGGCCACGGATTGATGTGGCCGCCCCCGAGGGCGCGGGCGGCTGCCGCCCGCATCTCCGGGTCGCTGCTGCGCAACACGTCAACGAACGCCGCTCGCGCTGTCTCGTCGTCCATCTGGGACAGAGCCCACAGCGCCGTCTTGCTGACCTCGTGGTCGGCATCACGGATGGCGTCCTTCAGAGCCGGGACGGCGCTCGCATCCTCGATGTGCCCGAGCGCCCATGCGGCGCGCTGGCGCACCGAGGCCGAGGGATCCTTGACCGCCGCCACGAGGGCTTCGGGTGCGTGCTCGTCACCGATCTGCCCCAACGCCCACGCAGCGTTCCCGCGAACGTCCGCGGAGCTGTCCCGCAGAGCCGCCGCGAGCAGCGGGACGGACTCCTTGTCTTCGATCTGGCCCAGCGCCCAGGCGGCGGTGGTGCGGACCTCGGTGTTCTTGTCGTCGTGCAGCGCCGCGCCGAGCGGCGCGATGCCGGCGTGGTCTTCGATCTGGCCCAACGCCCAGGCCGCGCGCACCCGGATCTCGGGATCGGCGTCCTGTTGCAGGCGGCGGATCAAGACGGGCGCCGCCCCGCGGACGCCCATCTCGCCGAGCGCCCAGGTCGCCATCTCGCGCACCTCACGATCCGTGTCGTCCGTCGCCTTGGCGAGTCCGGGGATGGCCTCGGCGGCTTCCATCTGGCCGAGCGCCCAGGCGCAGATACGCCGGACGCTCGTGCTCTTGTCGCTCAGGGCGTCGGCGAGTGCCGGGATCGCGCTCTTCGCCTCCATGCGGCCGAGCGCTTCGGCGGCAGCGAGCCGCACGCGCTCCT
>Ga0187825_10000413_pt1 | contig 10431 bp, 10 predicted proteins | sample NC_wetland_sal_i_11_FD_132421 | JGI IMG/M metagenome (GOLD analysis project Ga0187825, IMG submission 132421) | Wetland sediment microbial communities from Neuse River Estuary, North Carolina, USA - SourceSoil_5 | ecosystem: Environmental > Aquatic > Freshwater > Wetlands > Sediment | place... | reverse complement strand
TCCGGCATCGAGCAGACCGGCCGTGGCGCGCGCGGCGATGCCGAGCGGCGACAGCGGCACGTAACTCGGCCGCAGGCCGAAACCACCGGCGGAACCCGGATCGGCACCCGCGCCAATCGCCGGTGAGCCCGGCTGCAAGTGATAGTCGTAGTGCGCGGGATCGACAAAACGCACGTTGCCGACGACGCGATTGCCGTGGCTGCCGTTGGCGTTGAGCTGATCGGGTTCGGCGCGCGCGCCATTGGCGAGCACGTTGTTGATGAAGATGCCCGCGCCAGTAATCAGCATGCCCGGACCGGCCATGATGTTGTCGGCGACGAAAGCGGCGTTGGGCGAGCGCGAGCGGATGAAGAGACCCGAACTGCGGTCCATCACCATCGTATTGCTGACGACATAAAGCTCCTGCAAGGGATTGGTCGGCCCTTCCATCGCATAAGCGATCATCGCGTAGTTCTCGGCGCGCGGACCTTTCTCGATCAAGTTGCCGATGACGTAGGTGCGGCCGCCATTCGAGACGTCGATCGAATAGCTCGCCGTACCTTCGGGGTAATCCATGATGCGGTTGTAGAAGATGTAGTTGTTGAGCGCGCGCGTCTTGACGTGGTGGCCGGTGACGGTGTCGTGGAAATAGCTGCCGCGCAGCACGAAATTGCGCACCTGGCCGATGTAGATGCCGTGAGTCGAGCCGCTGGTCGTGCCATTGTGCGCGAACTCGGAATTCTCAATGACGATGTCGCTCTTCGGATTGGGCGCGGACAGAATCCCGTCTTCATTGTCGTGGATATAGGCGTTGACCAGCGTCAGGCCGGCGCCTTCGGCACGAATTGCGGCGCCATTGCCATCGGCGACCTTGCAGCCCGAGAACTCGATGTTGTCGATGCGGATTTTGTCGCCGTGCGTGACCCAGATCGCCTTGCCCTGGGCCGCGTCGCCGTCGGAATAGAGGTGCGGCCGGCCGCCAACGCCGCGGATGACGATATCGTTCTGGTTCCAGACAGCGACATCGCCGCGATAATCGGCGGCGTCGATCTCGATGACGTCGCCATCCTTGGCCTCATGCGCCGCCTGGCTCGGCACCTTGAGCGCGCGGCTGGGGCCGACATGAAGGACACGGCCGCTCGGATGGTCCGGCTTTATTGGCGGAAAGACGAGGGCGTTGGCAGGCGGATGGACGCCAGCGTCGTGCGCACTGACCGGTGCAGCCGCGACCGACGCGGAGGCGGCTGGAACCGTTATCGACGCCGCTGCGGCCGGTGCCGGCGCGGCAGAATTGGTCCCGGTAAAGCGTAGCGACTCGATGTCGCCCGGCTGGACTGGCACGGTAATGACCTCGCCGCTGTGGAGCTTGATGACCATGTCGGCGAGGGACGGCGTGGCGGCCAGCACGAGGGCGGCCGCCGCGAGTAGGGCGATGCGGCGGAGATGCATGGATTGAGCCGAATAAAAATGTTTCAAAACCAATATATCACAGAGCCTAATTAATCTTTTAGATGAGTATATGGTTAATGGGCCTTGGTAGCGTTAAGTACACGCTGCAAAACAGGGTAAACGCCGTCCACGAATGCCTGCGACCGCACGTCACAAGTCCATGACGAGATAAGGGTTGTTTCGGCTTGAAAGCCGAGGTTTAGTGCCGATCTTATTGAGTACTAGAACGGTCCTAAATACGGGTGAAGGCGTGATCATCCTGAGCAAACTCGCCGATTACGGCGTCATCGTCGCGACCCAGTTGGCTGCCGAGCCGGAGCGGCAAATGAACGCCGCGACCCTGGCTGAGCAGGCCCGGCTGCCGCGGACTACCGTCGCCAAGCTGCTCAAGGCGTTGGCGCATGGCGGACTGGTTACGGCCTCGCGCGGAGCCGCCGGCGGCTATCGTTTGGCACGCCCGGCTGCGGCAATCTCCATCGCCGAAGTCGTTGCCGCGATCGACGGCGCGATCGGGTTGACCCAATGCTCAATCCACGGGCCCGATTGCACGCGCACCGAATTCTGCTCGACCAAGCCGCATTGGAAGCGGATCAACGATGCCGTCGGTACCGCACTCGCGGGCATGACGCTCGCCGATATGACGCCTGCCGCCATCTTCGCCCAATGGATGAAGCTGCCGCCCAAATCGGGTCCGAAAGACGGGCAGGGAGCGGTGCAATGACCGATGCCGCTGCTGCCCGCAATCTCGCGCCGCTGCGCGAGGGCTATAAATACGGCTTCGTCTCGGACATCGAGAGCGAAAGCGCACCGCCGGGCCTCAACGAGGACACGATCCGCTTCATCTCGGCAAAGAAACAGGAACCGGAATGGCTGCTCGACTGGCGGCTGGAATCCTTCCGCCATTGGCAGAAGATGGACAACCCGCATTGGGCCAAGCTGCGCATCGCGCCGATCGACTATCAGGCTGCGACCTACTATTCGGCGCCGAAACGGCAGAACGCGCTCAAGTCACTCGATGAGGTCGATCCCGAACTGCTCAAGACCTACGAGAAACTCGGCATTCCGTTGAACGAGCGTGCGGCATTGGCCGGCGTCGCGGTCGACGCAGTGTTCGACAGCGTCTCGGTGGCGACGACTTTCAAGAAAACGCTGGCCGAGCTCGGCATCATCTTCTGCTCATTCGGCGAGGCGGTACACGAGCATCCGGACCTGGTCCGCAAATATCTCGGCTCGGTCGTGCCGCAGGGCGACAATTTCTTCGCCGCGCTTAATTCGGCCGTATTCAGCGATGGCTCGTTCGCTTACATCCCGCCGGGCGTACGCTGCCCGATGGAGCTGTCGACCTATTTCCGCATCAACGCCGCCAAGAGCGGTCAGTTTGAGCGCACGCTGTTGGTCGCCGATAAGGGCGCATATGTGAGTTATCTCGAAGGCTGCACCGCGCCGCAGCGCGACGAAAACCAGCTCCACGCCGCAGTGGTCGAGCTGGTGGCACTCGAGGGGGCACAAATTAAATATTCAACAGTCCAGAACTGGTACCCAGGCGACGCCGAGGGCAAGGGCGGTATCTATAATTTCGTCACCAAGCGCGGTGCCTGCCGCGGTGCGCGCGCCAAGATTTCATGGACGCAAGTCGAGACCGGCTCGGCGATCACCTGGAAATATCCGAGCTGCATCCTCGAGGGCGATGATTCGGTCGGCGAATTCTACTCGGTGGCGATCACCAACAACTTCCAGCAGGCCGACACCGGCACCAAGATGATCCATCTCGGCCGCAATACGCGCTCGACCATCATTTCCAAGGGAATCTCGGCCGGGAAGGGACAGAACACCTACCGCGGCCTGGTCCGCATCCAGCCGAAGGCGGCGAATGCGCGCAACTACACGCAGTGCGACAGCCTGCTGATCGGCGACAAATGCGGCGCGCACACCGTGCCCTATATCGCAGCGCGCAACCCGACCGCGCGCGTCGAACACGAGGCGACGACGTCGAAGATCAGCGACGAGCAGATGTTCTATTGCCAGCAGCGCGGCCTGTCGAAAGAGGACGCGCTGTCGCTGATCGTCAACGGCTTTTGCAAGGAAGTGCTGAAAGAGCTGCCGATGGAATTCGCGGTCGAGGCGCAGAAACTGCTGGCGGTCAGTCTCGAAGGCAGCGTGGGTTGAACATGCTTGAAATCAAGAATTTGCACGCGCGGATCAGCGAGGGCCGCGAGATCCTCAAGGGCGTCGATCTCACGGTGAAACCCGGCGAAGTCCACGCCATCATGGGGCCGAACGGCTCGGGCAAGAGCACGCTCGCCGGCGTGTTGTCGGGCAAGCCGGGCTACGAAGTGACCGAAGGCCAGGTGCGGTTCCAGGGCCGCGATCTGCTGGCGATGGCGGCGGACGAACGCGCGCGCGACGGCGTTTTCCTGGCGTTCCAGTATCCGGTCGAGATTCCGGGCGTCAACAACATGTATTTCCTGCGCGCCGCGCTCAACGCTGTGCGCAAGCAGCGTGGCGAAAGTGAGATGGACGCCGGCCAGTTCCTTAAGGCAGTGCGCGCCAAGCTCAAGCTGCTCGAGATCGGCGAGGATCTGCTCCAGCGCGGCGTCAATGTCGGCTTCTCCGGCGGCGAAAAGAAGCGCAACGAGATTTTCCAGATGGCGATGCTCGAACCCAAGCTCGCCATTCTCGACGAAACCGACAGCGGCCTCGACATCGACGCCTTGCAGATGGTGTCGCGTGGCATCAACGCGCTGCGCGGGCCGGAACGCGCGATCGTCATGATCACGCATTATCAGCGCCTGTTGGAGCACGTCGTGCCCGACCGCGTGCACGTTTTGTCGGGTGGCCGCATCGTCAAGTCAGGCGGCAAGGAACTGGCGCTCGAGCTCGAGCAAACCGGCTACGGCGCCTATGGAGACGCGGCGTGAGCGCGCTCGCCGAAATCCAGCCTTACGTCGAGGCGTTCAAGGCGCGGCCACGCCCAGCTGAACCGGCGTGGCTCAAGCAACGCCGTGACGGTGCCATGCAGCGTTTCGCAGAGATCGGCTGGCCGACGCGCAAACAGGAGGCGTGGCGCTTCACCGATCTTCAGCCGCTGCAGCGGGCGCCGTTTCCGCCAGCGCTCGCCTCCAGCAAGGTTACGGCCGCCGATCTCGCGCCGTGGCTTTATTCCGGCGCGGCGTATCGCATCGTGCTGGTGGACGGCGCGTTCGCGCCGGAGCTTTCCATCGTCGGCGCGCTGCCCGAAGGAGTTTGGCTCGGTTCGACCGCGCAGACGCTGCGTGACCGGCCCGAATTGTTGAATACGGCGTTGCGCGAGAGTGACACGCTCGGCGCACAGCCTTTCGTCGCGCTCAACGCCGCGCTCTTCGCCGACGGCTTTGTGTTGGCGCTCGAGCCGAATGCGGTTCTCGACCGCGCTATCGAAATCGTGCATTTCGGCCGCGCGGCCGGCCAGTCGGCGCAGTTGCGTAACCTTGTTCTCCTCGGTACCGGCAGCCGCGCGATCGTAATCGAGACCTTTGCCGGTGAGGGCGCTTATTGGACCAACGCCGTCGGTGTGATCGCCGTCGGCGCCGGCGCGGCCCTGCGTCACGTCAAGCTGCAGGATGAAAGCACGGCGGCAGTTCATCTCGGTCACCTGCGCGTCGAGCTCGCCGACCGTGCGCGCTACGAAAATTTTACGCTGTCGCTCGGTGGCCGCCTTGCGCGCACCGACATCCACCTGAAATTCGACGGCGAGGGCGCGGCATGTGGCCTGTTCGGTGCGACCTTATTGCGCGGCGACCAGGAAGGCACGATCGCGACCGTCGTCGATCATGCGGCGGCGCGTTGCGTCACGCGCGAATACTATAAGAGCGTCGCCACCGACCGTGCCCACGGCGTCTTTCTTGGAACCATCGGCGTGCGCCCGCACGCGCAGAAGACCGACGCCAACCAGCTCAGCAAGAACCTGCTGCTCGGCGCGCGTGCGGCGATCGACGCGAAGCCCGAGCTCGAAATCCTGGCCGACGACGTCAAGTGCAGCCACGGCGCCACCGTCGGCGACCTCGACGAGACGGCGCTGTTTTATCTCGAAAGCCGTGGCATTCCCGCGGCCGAGGCGCGGCGAATGCTGGTCGAGGCGTTTGCCGCCGAAGTGATCGAGCGCATCGAGGATGACGCCGGCATGCGGGCGCATCTCGGCCGGCATGTCGCGCGCTGGCTGGCGGGAGACATCGCATGAGCCGCGCGGCAGTGCAGACGGCCGCGAAGCCCGCGCTCGATCCGGCGCGGATCAAGCGCGACTTTCCGATCTTCGAACGCAATCCGGGTCTGGTGTTCCTCGACAGCGCGGCTTCGGCGCAGAAGCCGGCCGCGGTGATCGACGGCGTCGCCGAGTTCTACCGCACCGACTACGCCAACGTTCATCGCGGCGTCTATCGCCTGTCCGAGCGCGCCTCCGAGCGTTACGAGAACGCGCGCGAGACGACACGCAAATTCCTCAATGCGGCGTCGGCCGACGAGATCGTCTTCGTGCGCGGCGCGACCGAAGCGATCAATCTCGTCGCCTATTCGTGGGGCCTCAAATTTCTCAAGCCCGGAGACGAGGTGCTCCTCACCGAGCTCGAGCACCATTCCAATATCGTGCCCTGGCAGCTAATCCGCGAACGAACCGGCCTGAAGCTGGTCGTCGCACCGATCGACGCCTCGGGCGGCCTCGACCTCGCCGAATTCGAGGCCCGTTTGTCGAAGCGCACGAAGCTGGTCGCGGTGACGCAGCTTGCCAACGCCACCGGAGCCATGGTGCCGGTCGAAGCGGTCGCTAAGCTTGCGCACAAGCACGGCGCCAAAGTCCTTGTCGACGGTTGCCAGGCCGCGCCGCGACTGCCGGTCGACGTGCGCGCGATCGATTGCGATTTCTATGCCTTTTCCGGCCACAAGACCTACGGACCGAGCGGCATCGGCGTGCTCTACGTGCGCGGCGAGATTCTCGAGGCCATGCCGCCGTTCCAGGGCGGCGGCAACATGATCGAGCATGTCACCTTCGAGAAGACATCGTTCCAGCGGCCGCCCTATCGGTTCGAGGCAGGCACGCCCGATATCTCGGGCGCGATCGGGCTGGCGATGGCGCTCGATTACATCGAGGCACTCGGACGCGAGGCGATCTTCGCGCATGAGGAAGAGTTGACCGGCTACGGCGTCGACAAACTGTCGCGCCTGCCAGGTATCCGGCTGGTCGAGGCGGGACAGCGCCGCCTCGGCATTCTTTCGATCGACGTGCAAGGCGTGCATCCGCACGATCTTGCGACGGTGCTCGATCAGCACCATGTCGCGGTTCGGGCCGGCCATCACTGCGCGCAGCCGCTGATGGATAGGCTCGGCCTCGCCGGCACGACCCGGGCGTCGCTTGGCATCTACAACAACGCGCGCGACATCGACGCGCTTGCCGCCGCCCTGACCGCAGCACAGAAACTGTTTGCGTGAGGACCATGGACGCGCGCGAGCTTTATCAAGACATCATCCTCGATCACGGACGCCATCCGCGTAATTTCCATGCGCTCAAGCACGCGACCAATCTCGCGCACGGGCATAATCCGCTGTGCGGCGACCGGGTCACGGTCTATCTCGAACTCGACGGCGACCGGATCAAGGACGTCAGCTTCGACGGCCGCGGCTGCGCGATCTCGACCGCATCGGCGTCGCTGATGACCGAGGTCTTGAAAGGCAAGACGCTGGCCGAAGCCGACGCGCTGTTCAAAGGCTTCCACGCGGAGGTGACGGGCAAAACACCGCCGGCGCTGCCCGACGCACTCGCCGAAGACATGGAACGCCTCGCGCCGCTCGAAGGCGTGCGCGCCTATCCGACACGGGTCAAGTGCGCGACGCTGGCGTGGCATGCGTTCGAATCTGCGCTCAAGAATGGCGCGGCGGCTGGTGCAAGCACTGCGACGGTGAAGACGGAGTAGGCTGTGAGCAGCGAGCAGACCGGCCACGATCCGTTCGAATTCCTTCGCGACGACGCGGAGGATAGCGCCGCGATGGAAGATGTCGAGCGGCCGACGCCTGACGAAGGCGATCCGGCGCTGCGCGAACAGGTGCTCGAAGCGCTCAAGACTGTGCGCGATCCCGAAATTCCGGTGAACCTCGTCGACCTCGGTCTGATTTATGAGTTGATCGTCAACAAGGACGGCGTCGTCTATATCGAGATGACGCTGACGACGCCGGCCTGTCCGGTTGCCGGCGCATTGCCAGGCCAAGTGCGCGACGCGGTTTCGGCGGTGCCTGGCGTGCAGGACGTGCGGGTCAAATTGGTCTGGACGCCGCCGTGGGACAAGAACCGGATGTCCGAAGAAGCCAAGCTCGAACTCGGCCTGATCGACTGACGGAGCGCATGGGGCCGCACAGGGGGAAGGGGACATGCTGACGATCTGGGGACGGAAGACGTCGTCCAACGTCCAGAAGGTGCTGTGGGTGTGCACCGATCTCGGAATCAAATACGAACGGCTCGACTGGGGCGGAGAGTTCGGCGGTAACGACGCGCCGGCTTACCGGACAATGAACCCCAACGGTTTGGTGCCGACAGTCAAGGACGGTGAGTTGGTGATTTGGGAATCCAACACCATCATGCGCTATCTGTGCGCCGTTTATAACGGCGCTGCGCTGCATCCGGCCGATCCTGCGCGCCGCACCTATGTCGAACGTTGGATGGATTGGCAGCTGTCGCGGCTCAATGCGCCGCTCGCGGGACTCATGCGCGGCTATTACCGCACGCCGGAGCCGCAGCGCGATTTTCCGATGCTAACGCGTTATCGCATCGAGGCGATTGCGTTGTGGGAGATGGTCGAGCGCCAGCTCGGGGCGCAGGAATTTCTGGCCGACGATACGTTCACGCTCGCCGATATTTGCGCCGGCATCTGGGCGCATCGCTGGTTCCACTACCCCATCGAACGGCCCGACATGCCGGCTCTGACCAAATGGTACCAGCGGCTGCAACAGCGGCCCGGATTCGCCGTGCACGTCGCCGGTCCGATCGGCTGAAACTAACGCAATCGTGAAGTCGGCCTGACACGCGATTTTCGTAACGTGCGTGCCCGGATATGCACGCACGTCTCAAAAGCAGGACTTGCACGGTCCTGCGCAAGCTGGTCCCCTGGCGCCCCAATCGGACCGAAAGTCGATGAAGCCCTGGCTCGCCGCCATTGCAATCATCCCTTTTGCGTTATCTGCGTTGCCGGCCGCGCGCGCCGACGATGCGGCGATCGCCCGCGGTGCATACATCTTCGCTGCCGCCGACTGCGGCACCTGCCACACGGATACGAAGAATAACGGCGCGCCCCTGGCTGGCGGCCGGGCGCTGGTCACTTCGTTCGGAACCTTCTATACGCCCAACATCACGCCAGATCCGGTCAGCGGCATCGGCCGCTGGTCGCTCGCCGATTTCCGCCGCGCGCTACGCGACGGCGAGGGACGCAATGGCGAATATCTCTACCCGGTGTTTCCATTCGCTTCGTACACCGGTATGAGCGACAGCGACATCGCCGATCTCTACGCCTATTTGATGGCGCAAAAGCCGGTGCCGGCACCGAATAAACCCAACGCGATCAAGTTCCCGTTCAATTTCCGCCCGCTGCTGGTGGTCTGGCGCGCTTTGTATTTCACACCGGGACCGCTAACGCCGGTCGCCAGCAAGGGTCCGGAATGGAATCGTGGCCGCTATCTCTCCGAGGCCGTCGTGCATTGCCAAGAATGCCACACGCCGCGCAATTTTCTCGGAGCCATCCAAACGAGTGGACACGCTTATGCTGGTAATCCCAACGGACCGGATGGCTTGCGCTCGCCGAACATCACGCCCGACAACGACACGGGCATCGGCCAATGGAGCGTTGCCGATATTGCAGCGCTGCTGAAGACGGGTAGAACGCCCGACCTCGACGATGTCAGCCGGCAAATGGGCGAAGTGGTTAAAGGCACCATGTTGCTGACCGATTCCGATCGCCAGGCGATTGCGGTCTATCTCAAATCCTTGCCGCCGCTGCCCATGACCCCTAGGAATTGACCGCACAGCGTCGAGACGGGTGGGAAAACGGAGGGCGCATGGATTTGGGTCTCAAGGGTAAGACTGCGCTGGTCTGCGCCGCCAGCAAAGGGTTAGGCAAAGGCTGCGCCGCGGCGCTTGCTGCCGAAGGTGTCGGACTGGTGATTACCGCGCGCGGCCGTGAGGCGCTTGAGGTCACGGCGGCGGAGTTACGCGACCGCTATCGCGTCAAGGTCACTGCGGTCGCCGGCGACATCACCACAGCGGAAGGCCGCGCCGCAGCGCTGGCCGCATGTCCGTCGCCGGATATCCTCGTGACCAATGCCGGCGGACCGCCGCCGGGCGATTTCCGCGACTGGACGCGCGACATATGGATCAAGGCGCTCGATGCCAATATGCTGACGCCGATCGCCTTAATCCAGGCGACTGTCGATGCGATGATCGCACGGCGTTTCGGCCGCATCGTCAATATCACCTCGAGCGCGGTCAAAGCGCCGATTGACATTCTCGGGCTGTCGAACGGCGCGCGCACCGGCCTTACCGGATTCATCGCCGGCCTGGCGCGCAAGACTGTGGCGCACAACGTGACAATCAACAATCTGCTGCCGGGCGCGATGGACACCGATCGGTTGCGCGCCAACACCGAAACGATGGCAAGAAATGCGAAGATTTCCGTCGAAGAAGCGCAGCGCCGGCGGTTGGCGACCATTCCAGCGGGCCGCGCCGGCACGCCTGCCGAATTCGGTGCTGCATGCGCGTTTTTGTGCAGCGTGCAAGCCGGCTACATCACCGGCCAAAATCTGCTGATCGACGGCGGAGCGTATCCGGGGACGTTCTAGGCCGGCAGCGCGCTAGGCGACGTCACGCGCACCCTGCGCCGGTGCCCTGCGCAGGCTGCGTTCGGGCGGGAAGCGCACTGTGACGGTCGTACCCTTACCGACCGCGCTCTCGATAACGAAGCGGCCGCCATGCAGCTCACACATCGAGCGGGCGAG
>Ga0187825_10000412_pt1 | contig 10435 bp, 10 predicted proteins | sample NC_wetland_sal_i_11_FD_132421 | JGI IMG/M metagenome (GOLD analysis project Ga0187825, IMG submission 132421) | Wetland sediment microbial communities from Neuse River Estuary, North Carolina, USA - SourceSoil_5 | ecosystem: Environmental > Aquatic > Freshwater > Wetlands > Sediment | place... | reverse complement strand
GCTTTCCGGCGCACCATCCTGATCGGACGGGGGGCTAAACGTCACGCCCGACGCCCTGGGATAGGGATCGATCGCCAGGGCCAGTTCTTCGAGAATGGGCGCTGCCAAATCGTATTGCAGAGTAGAAATTTCCTCGCGCACGTCATCGGCCTCGAGGTCGGAATCGACAGAGACTTGGCTCTCGAGCGAACCGGACTCGTCATAGTGGAGTTCGCGACGTATCGATCGCTCCACCGCCGAGTGAACCGGTTCGAGTGTGACGACGCAATCTTGCGTGACTTCGGCCCGTAAGTCGGCGACGTAGCTGAAACTGACGTCCGACAACTTCTTCAAACTGACGCGCGCGGTCAGCCTATTCAGCGCGCGAACTTCCAGCCACTCGGCGATTTGAAGAAGCTCGTTGGGCTTGGCCGTGATGGTGACCTCGTCGCCTGCCCGTGCCAGACGACCAAGGTTGTAGAAGCGCTCAAGAGGCGGCGAACTCGGCTTCATTTCCTTAGCGACCCTTCCGGCAGGTCTGCAAATTCAAGTTCACCTGTATTTGGATCGCAACCGGCAAGCCGAATGCGAGAAGCGAGCACGTAGCGCGCAATGATCAGCGACTCGGCTTTTCTCTGTTCGTTGCCACGAAAGACGTTGCGTACGATTGCCGCGGCAAACTCCGTTTCGCCGTTGGCCAAGTCGTAGGCTCTCAAGCGACCGTTGAAGGCTTCGCGCATCCTCTTAATCTTGCGCCCCATGCCAATGTCGCCAGCGCCTAGATCACGCAATGCCTCGTCGAAGCCGATGAAGATCGTGTCTGTTAGATGCTTCGCGAGAGGCATCAATCCCGCCGCGTGAACACGGTCAAGCACCAGCCACGCGTGCAGCGCGACCATGTCAAAGCGGCCGTCGAGCGAATCCTGAACGCCGAAGTCCGCGAAAAACACTGGCTGGCGCGCCTGGGCGATCAGGGCGTCATAGAGGGAACGGGCCGCTTTGGCCCTAGCCGAAGCCCGGCGCAAGGCTTTCAACATAAGAAACGACTCCGAAAATCAATCATCTTGCAAGCGCGCCGCTCTGAGGTTAGCACATCGCGGCGGGCGGGACTTATCCGACTAAGGATGAAGAACATGTACAAAATTGTTCTGACCCTCGCAGCCCTTGCCGTCATGGGTTGCACTCCCGTGACCAATGCACGCGGGTATCTCCCGGATCCGGACGCGGAAGCCTCCATCGGGATCGGCAAGGATACCAAGACGAGCGTCCAGCAACGCCTGGGCTTCCCGTCGACCGAGGCGACGTTCAACGGCGATGCCTGGTACTACATTTCCAGTATTGAAAAGGAGATCGCCTTCTTTCACCCGACCGTCCAGTCGCGCGCGATCCTGGCCGTCTATTTCGACAAGGATGGCAAAGTCACCGATCTTAAGCACTATACGTTGCGCGACGGCCACGTCGTTGCATTCGAGTCCCGCGTGACCCCAACCAAGGGCCGGGAACTCACATTCCTGCAGCAGCTGTTCAACGCGACGCCTGGTGTTCCGATCGGCGGGAGCAGCGGTCCGGGCGGCAGCTCTCCCAATCCTGGCGGTGGCGGAGGCGGCGGCCCGCCCGGCGGCGGCGGCGGCTATCCATAGAGCGGGGCAAAGCGCGCGGAACCCGCGCGCCTTTGGTCTCAACGATCAGAATGCGTGCGCCAACGTCGCGAGCAGCAGGAGCGCCACTATGTTGGTGATCTTGATCATCGGATTGACGGCGGGACCCGCTGTATCCTTGTAGGGATCGCCGACCGTGTCGCCCGTGACAGCGGCCTTGTGGGCTTCCGAACCTTTGCCGCCGTGATGACCATCCTCGATGAACTTCTTGGCATTGTCCCAGGCCCCACCTCCGGACGTCATCGAGATTGCGACGAAGAGTCCCGTGACGATCACGCCCATGAGCATCGCGCCAAGCGCATCGAACGCCTGGGTCTTGCCGGCGATCAGATTGACGACAAGGAAAAGCACGATCGGCGAGAAAACCGGTAGCATGGAAGGAACGATCATCTCGCGGATTGCCGCCCTCGTCAGCAGATCCACGGCGCGCGCGTAATTGGGCTTCTGCGTGCCGGCCATGATGCCGGGCATCTCGCGGAACTGCTTGCGCACTTCCTCGACAACCGCACCGGCCGCACGACCCACCGCCGTCATCGCCATGCCGCCGAACAAGTAGGGCAGCAGGCCACCGATGAAGAGCCCGACGACCACCCAGGGATCTGCAAGGCTGAATGTCGGCAGTTCCAGACCGGTGAAGTAGGCGTAGACGTTCGAATGCTCGGAGAAGTACTTCAGATCCGCCGTGTAAGCGGCGAAGAGCACCAGTGCACCGAGACCGGCCGATCCGATGGCGTAGCCTTTCGTCACCGCCTTGGTCGTGTTGCCGACGGCGTCGAGCGCATCGGTCGTCTTGCGCACATCGCCTTCCAGTCCCGACATTTCGGCGATGCCGCCGGCATTGTCCGTCACCGGTCCGAAGGCATCGAGCGCAACGATCATGCCTGCGAGTGAAAGCATCGTCGAAACCGCAATCGCGATCCCGAAGAGGCCGGCCATCAAATAGGTGACAACAATCCCGACGCAGATGACGAGTGCCGGAAGCGCGGTCGCTTCCATGGAAACCGCCAACCCCTGGATGACGTTGGTGCCGTGTCCGGTCACAGAGGCCTGAGCGATCACGCGCACCGGGCGGAAATTGGTGCCGGTGTAGTATTCGGTGATCCAGATCAGCGCGCCGGTCACTGCCAGGCCGACGATGCCGCAGTAATAGAGCGTCTGGCCGGAGTAGGAAGCATCGCCGCTGGTCAGCGCCGTGTGCATGCCAATCAGATAGTCGGTGAGCGGCCAAAGGGCGACCAGCGACAGCAGCACCGTCGCAATGACGCCTTTGTAGAGAGCGCCCATGATGTGACGCGATGCACCGAGGCGCACGAAGAAGGTTCCGATGATCGATGTGATGATGCTCATGCCCGCAATCGCGAGCGGGAACAGCATGAGCTTCGCCTTGAGTTCGCCGTCGAAATAGATCGAGGCCAGAACCATCGTGGCGACAGTCGTCACCGCGAAGGTTTCGAACAGATCGGCGGCCATGCCTGCACAGTCGCCGACATTGTCTCCGACGTTGTCGGCGATAACGCCGGCATTGCGCGGATCATCCTCTGGGATTCCGGCTTCGACCTTGCCCACCATGTCTGTGCCGACATCGGCGCCCTTGGTGAAGATGCCGCCGCCGAGCCGTGCGAAGATCGAGATCAGCGAGGCGCCGAATCCGAGAGCGACTAGCGAGTCGACGATGATGCGGCTTTGCGCGGCGTCCTGAACGTCGAGCTTCATGCCCAATGTCAGGAACGCATAGTAGCCGGCGACGCCAATCAGGCCGAGCCCGACGACCAACATGCCGGTGACGGCGCCCGAGCGGAACGCAACCGACAGTCCCTGCGCCAATCCTTGCCGCGCGGCTTCGGCCGTTCGCACATTGGCCCGCACGGATACATACATGCCGACATAGCCGGCGGCACCGGAGAGTGCCGCGCCGATCAGATAGCCGACACCGACCTGCCAACCGAGAAAAATGATGGCGAGAATGAAGACCACCGCGCCGACGGCAGCGATCGTCGTATATTGTCGGTTCAGATATGCCCCCGCGCCTTCCTGAATAGCGGCTGCAATCTCCTGCATGCGCGCATTGCCGGCGCTGAGCGCCAGGACGGAGCGAATCGTCCACAATCCATATGCGAGCGCCAAGACGCCGCATAGCAGAACCAGTTCCAAGCCCATGGCTTTTCCCCTTCAGATCTTAGAGTCCCGAAGCAACCGGCGGTGTCACCACCAGTCCCCATGGCCGGCCGGAGTGGACCTACCGCTTCAAGGGCGGCGAACATATGCCAAAACCTGGAGCCGCACGCAACAATCCCAGGGTGTCGCAGGCGAAGTAACGGCGTTCGCTAAAAGTGTTGCCAGCCTTGCATTTTCACGCCAATCGGCCGGCCATGTGAGCCGATCAAAGAGAGCCCCGTGCCCCTTTGGACCACGCCGATCTCGCTGACGCGGGTCTTCGACCGCTTTGCTCCGGCAAGGACCCGGGCGCGATTTTTTGGCGATGCCGTGAATGCAATTTCGTAGTCGTCGCCGGACGTTGCTGCCCGCACAATGGCCGCCTCTCCGGTTCCCCATAATTTGCGCAGTGCCGTCGAGATCGGAATGCGTTTCGCTTCGATGGCGACGTGAACGCCGGAGACATCGGCGATGTGTCCGAGATCCGCAAGCAGGCCATCCGAAACATCGATCGCGGCGTTTGCAATGCCGCGCAACTCTCTTCCGAACATGACGCGCGGTTCGGGCAAGCGATAGCGCTTGATCAACGCCGCCGCGCGCTTCTTCGCCCTGAGTGCTGCGAGCCCACCGCCGCTATCGCCGATCGTGCCGGTGACGAAGACGATATCGCCAGGCTTGGCGCCGGATCGCAGGATGGTTTTTCCTTTTGTGACGGTGCCGATTGCAGCGATCGAGACACACAGCGGTCCGCGCGTGGCCGACAAATCGCCGCCGAGGAGCGCGACGCCGTATCTTCTTTGATCCGCGCGAAGTCCCCTGGTGAAGCGGCGAAGCCAACGCAAGTCTGTGCGCTCGGGAAGAATAAGGGTCAGAAGATAGCCGATGGGCTCGGCACCCTTGGCCGCAAGGTCGGACAGATTGACCCGAAGAGCCTTCTTCGCGACCATGTCCGCCGGATCGCGCGCGAAGAAATCGACGCCTTCGACGACCGTGTCGGTCGTAAGAACAAGATCGTCGGCGGCGCGGCTATGCAGCAGCGCAACATCATCCTTCAATCCCAACGCGCCCTTCGACGTCGCCAGCGGCGCAAACAAATTGGCGATCAGTTCGAATTCGCGAATCCTACGCTCCGTTTCGAAGCTGAAAGGGCGGGCAACTAAAACTGTAACTCATCTGCCGGCGGCTTCTCGCCGAATTCTGTCGCGCGCTTGCGATGCGCAAGCTTGTCCAGCACAGCGTTCACGAAAGCGGGCTCGTCCTTGTCAAAGAAGGCGTGGCTGATTTCGAGATATTCGTCGATGACCACTTTGGCAGGCACGTCGCGCCGCACGATCAATTCGAAGGCGGCGGCGCGGAGAATGGCACGCAGGATGGAATCCACCCGCTCGAAGCGCCAATCGGCTGCCAGGCATCTGGCGATGGAGCGGTCGATCTCGACTTGGTGCTGCGGCACGCCACGAACGATGGCGGCGAAGAAATCTTCGTCACCTGGACCGGCCGCCTTCATTTCGGGCTCGTGTTCGAAGCGATGCGCGATGAATTCGCTGGCGACCGCCTCGGCGTCGACTCCCGTCAGCTCCATCTGGTAGATCGCCTGGACCGCGGCCAATCGCGAAGCGCGTCGCATCTCATGCGGCGCGCTGGCGGCGTTGTCCCGCGGCTTACTCATTTGTTCATGCCAAGACGGTGGCGCGCGTGAATGAGCGAGAGACAGGCACGTGCCGCGTCGCCGCCCTTGTCGCCGTCATCGACCGATGCGCGCACCAGCGCCTGATGCTCGCTCTCGACGGTCAGAATGCCGTTTCCGATGCAAAGACCGTGATTGACGCCCAGGGTCAAAAGTCCCCGCGCCGATTCACTCGCAACAATCTCGAAATGATAAGTCTCGCCGCGAATGACACAGCCCAAAGCCACGAAACCGTCATAGGCTTTGCCGCCATGCTCGGCAGCCCGAGCGGCGAGCGCGATGGCAGTGGGTATTTCAAGCGCGCCAGGAACCGCAAGCCGGTCAAAATGCGCGCCCGCCTTCTCGATGGCCGATGTCGCGCCGTCCAACAGCATGTCGGAAATGTGGGCGTAGAACCGCGCCTCGACGATTAGAATATTGCTGCTCATGATCCGCCGCCCTTCGCCTTGCCACGGATGGCATGCGTACCGACGATGTTGAGATCATAGCCTTCGAGGGCGACGATCTTCTTTTCCGGCGTGTCGGTCAGCAGGATCATGTCCTTGATGCCGAGATCGAGCAAAATCTGCGCGCCAACGCCATATTCCTTGACGCGCCTGCGGTCGATGTCGTCGGCGACCCTTCGCGTCACGACATCGGATACGAATGTCGGCCGCGTCGTACGCAACAAGACCACGACGCCGCGACCTTCCCTGGCGATGATGCGCATCGACTCGCCCAGCACGTCGCGCTCATAAGGTTTCCAATCGAGCATGTCGCTGAAGATGTTGACGGCATGCATGCGCACCATCACCGGCTCGGGCGTGGAGATGTCGCCCTTAACCAGTGCGATGTGCTCGGCATATTCGAGCGTGTTGACATAGATGCACATGCGCCACGTGCCGCCATTGTGGCTCTCGAACGGAGCCTCGACGGTGCGCTTGACGAAGTGATCGTATTTGCGGCGATAGGCGATCAGATCGGCGATCGTGCCGATCTTGAGGCCATGAAGTTGCGCAAACGGGACCAGGTCCGGCATCCGGGCCATGGTGCCGTCGTCATTCATGATCTCGCAGATCACGCCGGCGGGATTGAGCCCGGCGAGACGCGCAATGTCGACGGCCGCTTCGGTATGCCCTGCCCTGACGAGTGCGCCTCCGTGACGCGCGACGAGGGGAAACACATGCCCCGGCGAAACGATGTCGCCTGAACCTTTCGTCGGATCGATCGCGACCGAAATCGTATGCGCACGGTCATGGGCAGAGATGCCGGTAGAGATTCCCTCCTTGGCTTCGATGGAAACGGTGAACGCGGTCTGGTTCGGCGTCCCGTTCGCCTGCGTCATCATCGGAATGTTGAGCTCGTTGGCCCGTTCCTGGGTGAGGGCCAGACAGATGAGCCCGCGGCCATTCTTCGCCATGAAGTTAACGGCTTGCGGCGTGCACATCTGTGCGGGAATGATGAGGTCGCCTTCGTTCTCGCGGTCGTCGGCATCCATCAGGATGAACATGCGGCCGTTGCGCGCGTCCTCGATCACGTCTTCGATCTTCGAAATATAATCGTGATAGACCGAGACGTTCATTTGCCGACGAGCCTCGCCACGTAGCGCGCCATCAGGTCGATCTCGAGATTGACCTTCGAGCCCGGCTTCAACTTGCCGAACGTCGTGACCTTTGCCGTGTGCGGGATGATGTTGACGCCGAACCGCGTGCCGTCGACTTCATTGACCGTCAGCGAGACGCCATCCAAGGCGACCGAACCTTTGGACGCGATGAATTTCGCCAGCGCCGCCGGCGCTTCGAATGTGAACCGCGTCGACTCCCCTTCCGGCGCCATGTGCTTAACCTCGGCAGCGCCATCCACATGACCGCTGACGATGTGCCCGCCGAATTCATCGCCGACCCGCATGGGCCGCTCAAGATTGACGGGATCGCCGGCCTTCCAGCTCGCAATCGTCGTCTTGGACAGCGTTTCGCCCGATGCGGTCACGGCGAACCAGCTGTCCTTACCGGTTCCCTTGTCGACGACCGTCATGCACACACCGGAACACGCGATCGAGGCACCGATGTCCACGGACGAGAGATCATAATTCGTCGAGATCACGATATGCGTGTCGCCGCGCTTCTCGATGTGGCGAACACGTCCGACGTCGGTGACGATTCCAGTGAACATGACTTCCTTTTATGCCTTGGCCACGTAGCTTTCCAGAAGGTCGATTCCAACTTGCCGTTGCGAGATGCGGCGAAAGCGAGGTGCCTCTTCGAGGGTCAACGCGGCCAGTGCATCGATCGAACCGTGTCCCGCGGCGCCAAACACGATTGGTGCTGTGAAAATTTCCAGCCGATCCGCGAGACCGCGGTCCAGGAATGCGGCATGAACCGTGGCTCCGCCCTCCACCAGCAGTCGCGTAACCTTGCGCTTCGCCAGCTCCGTCAGCAATGCCGAGAGTTCGGGTCTGCCGCGCGCGTCGCGCGCAACTTGCACAACGTCGACGCCCAAGTCGCGCAGCCTGTCGGCACCAGCCGTCGCCGTCGTGAACACGACGGTCGGTGTCGCCTTTGCCGTTATCGCCAGTTGAGAGGTTTCACTCAGGCGCAATCGCGTGTCGAGCACGACGCGAAGCGGGGAGAGATTTTCCAGTCCGGGTAATCGGCACGTTAAACTCGGGTCGTCCGCCAGCACAGTATTGATGCCGACGAGGATGGCATCGTTTTGCGCGCGGAGGAGATGGCCGTACCAGCGTGCTTCCTCGCCAGTGATCCATTTGCTTGCACCCGACGCGCTCGCCGTCATGCCATCCAGGCTTTGCGCGATCTTCAGCGTCACGAAGGGGCGATTGGAAAGCGTGCGCTCGAAGAACCCTTCATGGGCCTGCCGCGCCTCGCCCGCCAGAACATCCGTCGCGACCTCGATGCCGGCGCTTCGGAGCTTGGCGATGCCGGCGCCATTGGTGCGCGGGTCGGGATCCTGAACAGCGACGACAACGCGCCGCACACCCGCATCGACCAAGGCGTCGGCGCAAGAGGGTGTATCCGTCACAGTCGCGCAGGGCTCGAGAGTGACATAGGCGGTCGCTCCGCGCGCGAGGCTGCCTGCGGCCGCGAGAGCATTCGTTTCGGCATGCGGTCTGCCTCCATCGGAGGTGCGCCCGCGCCCGACGATGCGCCCATCGTCGGAGACGATGACGCATCCCACGGACGGATTGGCGCCGGTGCGGCCGATCCCGCGCCGTCCAAGCGCGAGAGCGTGTCGCATGTGAGACAACTCGTTCAAAATCGGACGCGGCTAATCCTTTTCGCCGCCCTCCAGCTCTCCGATCAAAGCCTCGAAATCCTTGGTCTCACGGAAATTCTTGTAGACCGAGGCGAAGCGCACATAGGCGACCTTGTCGAGACTCGACAGCGCCTGCATCACCAGTTCGCCGATCACCTGCGACGGAATTTCGTTCTCGCCCATGCTCTCAAGACGCCGAACGATGCCGGTAATCATGCGGTCGATGCGCTCGCGCTCGACCGGCCGCTTGCGCAATGCGTGCGTAATGGAGCGCTCCAGCTTCTCACGCTCAAATGGCTCGCGACGATTGTTCTTCTTGACGACGATGAGTTCGCGCAACTGAACGCGCTCGAATGTCGTGAAGCGTCCGCCGCACTCCGGACAATGGCGTCGGCGCCGGATCGCCGAATTGTCCTCGCTCGGCCGGCTGTCCTTCACCTGGGTGTCGTCATGTCCGCAAAATGGGCAACGCATGGCCGCTCTCGTCTATTGGTAGATGGGAAATCGTTCGCACAGGACGCCGACGCGTTCCGCAACGCTTTTTTCGATCGCGGGATCGCCCGCATCGCCGTTTCTCGCAACTGCTTCGATGATCTCGACGATCAGTTTGCCGATCTCTTTGAATTCCGTCGGACCGAAACCGCGTGTCGTTCCGGCCGGCGTTCCCAGCCTGATTCCAGACGTGATTGCAGGTTTTTCCGTGTCGAAGGGGACGGCATTCTTGTTCGTGGTGATCCTGGCACGATCGAGCGCTTTTTCCGTGGGACGGCCGGTCGCCTTTTTCGGCCTGAGATCCACGAGCATCAGATGCGTGTCGGTTCCGCCCGATACGATGTCGAGGCCTTCCGATTTCAGCGACTCCGCGAGCACCTTCGCGTTATCGACGACCGCCTTTGCATAAAGTTTGAATTCCGGCCGCAGCGCTTCGCCGAATGCGACCGCCTTGGCGGCGATGACATGCATCAGGGGTCCGCCCTGCAGTCCGGGGAACACAGCCGAGTTGATCTTCTTTCCGAGATCGGCATCGCGCGAGAGGATCATGCCGCCGCGGGGACCGCGCAAAGTCTTGTGCGTCGTCGTCGTCACGACGTGGGCGTGTTCGAGCGGGCTTGGATGAACTCCGCCCGCGACAAGTCCGGCGAAGTGGGCCATGTCGACCATCAGAAATGCACCGACGGAATCCGCGATCGCTCGAAAGCGGGCAAAATCGATAAAGCGGGCATAGGCGGAGCCGCCGGCGATGATGATCTTCGGCCGGTGTTCTTTGGCCAACCGTTCGACCTCGTCCATATCGATGCGCTGGTCCTGGCGGCGCACAGTGTAGGAGACCGGCTTGAACCATTTGCCCGACTGGTTGGCCGGCGAGCCGTGAGTCAGATGACCGCCAGCTGCGAGATCGAGACCCATGAAGGTGTCGCCGGGCTTCAGGACCGCGGTGTAGACCGCCTGGTTGGCCTGCGAGCCCGAGTGCGGCTGCACGTTCGCCCAGGGCGCGCCGAACAGCTTCTTCGCGCGCTCGATCGCGATCGTCTCGGCGATGTCGACGAATTCGCAGCCGCCGTAGTAGCGCCGGCCGGGGTAGCCCTCGGCGTACTTGTTGGTGAGCACCGAGCCCTGTGCGGAGAGCACCGCGCGGCTCACGTAGTTTTCGGACGCGATGAGCTCGACGTGGTCTTCCTGGCGGCGCGCCTCCAGGCGGATGGCG
>Ga0187825_10000410_pt1 | contig 10468 bp, 13 predicted proteins | sample NC_wetland_sal_i_11_FD_132421 | JGI IMG/M metagenome (GOLD analysis project Ga0187825, IMG submission 132421) | Wetland sediment microbial communities from Neuse River Estuary, North Carolina, USA - SourceSoil_5 | ecosystem: Environmental > Aquatic > Freshwater > Wetlands > Sediment | place... | reverse complement strand
CGTACACGCGGAAAGGATCGCGCTCGCTGCGCTCCGGTCGCGGCGCGCCGCCGCCCTCCGAAGGGGGCGTCTCTTCTTCGCCCTCGCGCTCTTTGAACGGCTCGAGATTATCGAGGATGTGGTGGCGGACCTCTTCGAGATACTCGGCGATTTGCGGGCTAGGATATTTTTCCTTGAGTTCTTCGATTACGCCGTCCACAAGCACCGAGGCGGCTTCCTGCTCGAGGTAGCTCATTTCGCTCGCAAGTTCGCGCGAAAGCGAAAGCGTTCGCCGGTACACGACGGTAAATTCCTGCCGGAACTGATCGTACTTGCGCTCGATCTCCTCGGCGGTCGTGTTTTCGAGCTTCCCCTCCTGCACCATCTTGGGGATTTCTTCGATTGGGACCATTTGTCCCTCGAGCACGGGAAAGATTTCGGGCAGGGCCACGGCGCCTACCTGCATGCGGCCGAGCGCGAACTGATCGCGCGCGATGCGGCGCGTGAAATCGTCCATCAATTCCTTTTCGCGCTGGGTGAAGCGCTCGACGATGCGCGTCTTCTGGCGCTGGAACGGCTCGCCTTCGAAAACCTGCGGAATCCGCCGGCGCAAGAAGTCAATTCCCGATTCGACTTCTTTTTTGAAAGCGTTTGCCTGACCGCGCGGCAGCGTCAACAACCGCGGGCGGTCGGCATTCTTGAAATTGTTCACGTAGCAACGGTCTGGCGCAGGCTCGATTTCCGGATGCATGTCCTCGATCATCCGCACGATCATGCCGCCGCGGCTCGTGCCGGAAAGTCCGCAGACGAACAGGTTGTATCCGGACGCCGTCATTTCGACGCCCATCCGCAGGGCACGCAAGGCGCGCTCCTGCCCCATGTCGCCGCCGGCGGGCTCCACTTCCGCCGTCGTCCCGAAAGGTATCTGCGCGGGATCGCAGCGCCATCGCAGCTTGCCCGGAGCCAGCGCCAAATGGTTCGGTTTGGAATCTTTCGGCATTCGATCCGCTTTCGATTCTTTCAAGGCGCGTTACTCTAGCACGCCGCCCGTCCACCTTACACACGCGCGAAGTTATGTGTTTCCAATCGCTGCACGGGGAGAATACAGGTCCAGCAGGCTCGCCGCCATCGCCACAATGATCGGTCCCAGTACGAGGCCGAGCAGTCCGAAGACGCTGATGCCTCCCAACACGCTAATGAATACCACTAGTCCGCCCATCTTTGCCCGTCCACTGATGAGCCACGGACGCACCAGGTTGTCCACCGATCCGACGATCGCGGCGCAGAAAATGATCAGCAGGATTCCGCGGACTGTGTGTCCTTCCGCGATTAAGCTGATTGCGATGGGCACCCAGATGAGCGCTGATCCGACCAGCGGCACGAACGAGAAGAACGCCATCATCACGCCCCAGAAGACCGGCGCCTTTACTCCGGTGACCGTGAACGCCAAGCCGCCAAGTATGCCGTGCGCCGCTGCGGCCACGAGGCTCGACGTGACGCTCGCAAAAATCAGGCCTCGCGTGTCCGCCAGCATGCGGTTGCGATGCGACTCCTCGAACGGCAGTAGCTCCCTGAGGCGCTCGACCATCGAGTTTCCGTCGCGAAAGAGGTAAAACATCGCCAGAATCGTTACGCCCAGATCAAAAACAAACGTAGCCGTGTGCTTTAGGATTGTGCCCAGCCGCGCCGCAACGAAATCGGCGGCCTGCTCGCCGTATCGGCGCAGGGTATTCGTCAAATCGTCGGGGCTGGTCCCGGGAAACCGCTGCTGGAATTGCGCCCACAGATGATTGAGCCACATCCAGTGGCCATTCGAAATCTTCAGCTCGATCGATTGCGCGGCGTCCACTCCCTGCCGGACAAACGCCACCATTACCAGCAAGACTGGCACGATCAGAATGAGCGTCACGCCCACGGCGCTCGCGACAGCCGCCCCAGTGGCGCCCCAGCGGCTAGCCAGCCACTCGTATGCGGAGTAGGATACGACCACGAGCACCGCCGCCCACGCCAGCGGCACTAGAAACGGCGCGAACACGAGATAGACGAGATACACCAGCAGGAGAATGATTCCGTAGAAAAACGCGCTGCCCAGCCGCTTCTGCGAACCCGCTTCGATAGCCAAATCGCCCCGCCTCTGAGCTACAGCACAGACACATAGTGGCAATCAACGCGTTTGTCAACCGCTGACCAGGTGTCTGCCCGCTGCGCGAGACGCCAGTGCTATAATCCGCCAGGTTTTGTTCGGAATTTCACCATGACCACTTCCCCTTGCCAGCACAAGCGCACACAGCTCATAGCCAAAGACAACGAGGCGCAATACATCGAATGCCTCGACTGCGGCGAAATTCTCGAGGCTGGAGAAATCGGCAAGCCGGAAAAGAAAGAGGGCGCCGGCTTCGACGAATCGCTCTCGGACGCGTAATCCTTCCCGGCGGGCAGTATCGCTAGCGTGAGTTGATCTTTTGAGTTACGCTCTGCGCCTAAAGGTTTCACCCACTGTCTAAAATGCTGTTCAAGACTTACAGCGCCGCCGTGTTCGGAATCGATGCCTACCTCGTGGAAGTCGAGGTCGACGTCGGTCCCGGCGAAAGCGGCCACTTCAATGTCGTAGGCTTGCCGGACAACGCCGTCCGCGAAAGCCGCGAGCGGGTCCGAGCGGCGCTGCGCAATTGCGGCTTCGATTATGAATTCTGGAAAACGGTCACTGTAAACCTCGCACCCGCCGACATTCGCAAGGAAGGCTCTGCGTTCGATTTGCCCATCGCACTGGGGCTCCTCGGGTGCAGCGGAAATTTTTTCGGCAAGATTCCTGACTCGTTCGTCTTTCTCGGCGAACTGTCACTTGACGGAAGCGTGCGCTCGGTTCGCGGAGCGCTTTCGGCCGCCTTGGCCGCCCGCGAGCGCGGCATCAAGAATCTCGTCGTGCCGGAAATGAATGCGCGCGAAGCGGCGGTAGTCGAAGGAGTGAACGTTTTCCCCGTCAAGTCGCTGCCCCAAGCAGCGGATTTGATCAACGCGCCCGAATCATTCAATCCAATCGCGGTCGATACGTCGCAGATGCTCGCCGAGGCGAGCCAGTACGCGGTCGATCTCCGCGATGTGCGCGGGCAGATGGCGGCCAAGCGCGCGCTCGAAGTGGCTTGCGCGGGCAGCCACAATATCCTCCTCATCGGCCCGCCCGGCGCAGGCAAGACGATGCTCGCCAAGCGCATCCCGACGATCCTGCCGCCGATGTCGCTCGAAGAAGCGATCGAGACGACGCGCATTCACAGCGTCGCCGGACTGCTCGAAGACTCGCGTGGACTCGTGGGCACTCGGCCGTTCCGCTCGCCGCATCACACGATCAGCGACGCCGGCTTGATCGGTGGCGGCGCGGTGCCGCGCCCTGGAGAAGTTTCTCTGGGCCACAACGGTGTGCTCTTTCTCGACGAGCTACCGGAATTTCAGCGCAATGTGCTTGAGGTAATGCGCCAGCCGCTCGAGGACGGTTGCGTCACCATCGCACGAGCCGCGATCTCCGTCAGCTTCCCTTCGCGATTCATGCTCGCGGCCGCGATGAACCCCTGCCCGTGCGGGTTTTTCGGCGACGCGACCCGCGAGTGCCACTGCTCGCCTCCCCAGATTCAGCGCTACGTCTCGAAAATCTCCGGCCCGCTTCTTGACCGCATCGACATCCACATCGAAGTTCCGGCGGTGAAATACAAAGAGCTTCGCGGCGATGTGGAGATCGAAAGCTCGGCGGCTGTTCGCGAACGGGTGTTGCGCGCGCGGCAAATCCAGATCGACCGCTATCAGCCCGAGAAGAACATTTACGCGAACGCGCAGATGCCTCCTAAGCTGATCCGCAAGCACTGCTCGATCTCGGCCGAAGGTGAAAAGCTGCTCGAATCCGCGATCCAGCGGCTCGGCCTTTCCGCGCGCGCGCACGACCGCATCCTCAAAGTTTCCCGCACGATTGCCGACCTTGGCGGCTCCGCTTCGATCGAACCCAAGCACCTGAGCGAAGCGATTCAGTACCGCACCCTCGACCGCACCTATTGGGCTTAGAATTCGGATTCGGAGGACTCTATGTCATCGCGCACAGTCTTTCTCAGCAGGTTGATCGGGCTGTACTGCTTTCTGGCCGCGCTTTCCATGATGATCCGCAAGGAAACAATCATCGAAACCGTGAAGGCGCTTGTTCACGACTCGCCCCTGATGTTCATCGTCGGAATCCTGACGCTGGCAGCCGGGCTTGCGATGGTTATCGCGCACAACGTCTGGTCGGGCGGCGCGCCGACGGTGATTGTTACGCTCGTCGGCTGGCTAACTTTGGCGAAGGGCCTGCTGTTCTTGTTCCTGCCGCCGGAAGCCGAAGCGGATTTGTTCCTCAGCAGGCTTCACTACGAGAAGCTTTTCTACGTCTATATGGCCATTTCGCTCGTCATCGGCATCTATTTGATTTACGAAGGGTTCAGGTCACGCTCGAGCTCGTGAGCGGGCTTCCTTTCCCGGCAATTGACGTGCGCGCGGGTGCTATGATACCCATACAAGGCCTTTTATCGGGGGGGTCTCCCCGCATTTTCGATGGCGCCTGCAAACCAACGTCTTGAGGTCACGCTTGAAACCCAGCTTGAAAGCGTTGACCGTGCTGAGAGCATCGTCATGCGCGTTGCCGAAGCCGCTGGCTTCGGCGAGGATGATATTCACAAGCTCGGCATGTCGGTTCGCGAAGGTGTGATTAACGCCTACAATTACGGCAACGCCCAGGACCCGCAGAAGAAAATCCATCTGGTGGTCGAGTTCGAACCGGAACGGATGATCGTCCACATCGTGGATGAGGGCCGCGGCTTTGAGCTTTCCGAGATACCCGACCCGCTGGCCGAAGAAAACCTCCTTCGCACGTCGGGCCGCGGAATTTTTCTGATGCGGGCGTTCATGGACGAACTCGCCGTTCGCCGCGGGCCCAGCGGCGGCGCTGATCTGGTGATGGCTAAGAAGCTGCCGCGCCGCGCGGGCAGCAACGGGCAGCCGTAACAGTAGTACAATTTCGCCTCGAGGATTTCGTGTCACTTCAGGGAACATGCCGCGATGTAGGTGAGATCGCAGTCGTCGATTTCAGCGGGAAGATCACGCTCGGCGAGGGAAGCGCGACCCTGCGCAAACTGGTTCGCGAGCTGGTCGAAAACGGCCGTCGCAAGATTCTCCTCAACCTCGCCGACGTGGACTACATCGACAGCTCCGGCATTGGCGAGCTGGTCGGCGCCTACACCACCGTCCGAAGCGCTAGCGGCGAGTTGAAGCTGGTTTACCTCACCAAGCGCGTGCGCGACATCATTCAGATTACGCGGCTCTTCACCGTCTTCGATGTGCAGCCGGACGAAGCCTCGGCCGTTCGCAGTTTCCAGTAGCTCCAGTTCACTCCGATTCGTCGATTTCGCCGAAACATAACTTGAGCGACCGTCGGCCCGCCTTTCCGCTAGTTTGCTCAACCAACCCAGACTCTCCGCTTGTGTTCAGCGCCACCGGCGAACTAAACTTGCGCTCCACCGGCCCGGGCGGCAAGCCCGCCTCCTAGATCCGCAACCCACCGCGACTCTTCCGGGCGAACCGTGGTTGGGAGATTGTGTTGTGTATTTCTTTGACTTGCGATGACTCGTCAGCAATCTAAAGAAAACCGGCGAAGCGCTCGAATCCCGGTATCGAAGGGTGTGTGGGTGGCGTGGCAGAAGCCCAAGGGCTCGCGCAACGTCTCACGCGTGCGCGACGTGAGCGCCGGAGGCGTATTCATTTCGACCACGGCGGACGTCCCGGTCGGCACGACGCTTGAACTCCTATTTGCGTTGCCGGAGGGAGAAACGCGAGTCAGCGGGATCGTCCGCTACGCCGACCCGGCAAAAGGCATCGGAGTGGAATTTACCGATATGGGCGCGGGTGACCGCGCGCGCTTGCAGGAGATGCTGCGGCGGCTCAATCGCTAAGTCGCGCCCAACGTCCTCGATCGTCCCGCGCGCGGGGTCTATTTCAGCGATTTGTTCAGGAACGCCACGATCCGCGCCCATGCATCTGCTGTGGCTTCGGGCCGATAGGCGTTGGCGTTGGTCGAGTTCTCGAAGCCGTGCCCGGCACCGTCGTAAATCTTCACGTCGATTCGCCGCTTCATTCCCTGCATCGTCTTCTCGAACGCGTGAACGTCGTCCGGCGTGATTCCGCGATCCTCCGCTCCGAAATTGCCGAGTACCGGCGCGAAGATCTGCTGGATGTCGTTTGGGTCGGTCGGAAGTGCGCCGTAGTTCACGACGCACGCGGCCAGCCGCGGTTGATGGATCGCGAGTTGCAGCGAAAGCCCTCCGCCCATGCACCACCCGATCGAGCCGATGTGATCGCGATCAACATCCTGCCGCCCGTATAGATAAGCGAACGCCCCCTGCAAATCTGCAACGGCGCGGTCCTGGGGCAGCCCGCGCATCAGTTCGTGCGCCTCTTCCGGGTCGGACGTCACCTTGCCTCGGTAGAGGTCCACGGCCAGCGCGACGTAGCCTTGATCGGCGAGCTTGCGCGCCTGTTCTTTCACCCAGTCCGTGAGGCCCCACCATTCATGAATCACTACGAGTGCGGGATAGCGCCCCGGTTTTTCGGGCGTCGCCAGATAGCCGCTGATCGTCTCCGTCCCGGCCGGGAACTGCACCATCTGCGTCTTCGGCTCGTCCGCGCGAGTCGCCAGAATGGCGGTGAGCAAGCCGAGCGCGGCGATGGCCGCAGATAATTTCAACGTATGCCTCATCAATGCTCTCCTCTTATAACTTCTTATAACTTCCGGACGGCCATTCTAACTCTCGCGCCTCGTCTTCGTCATCTCGCCCTCGCCTGGCGACCTACGCCGCGTGCTCGACCTGCACCGCGGTCCCATACGCGATCACTTCGGTGACGCCCTGCATCACTTCGTTCGCGTCGTAGCGCACGCCGATCACCGCATTCGCGCCGTGCTCCGCGGCATGCTCCATCATCAGGTCGAGCGCCTGCTCGCGCGTCTTTTCGCACATCGTCTCGAAGAGCGTGATGTTGCCGCCGACGATCGTCTGCAGCGATGCGCCGAGCGTTCCAAAGATGCTGCGCGAGCGCACCGTGATACCGCGCACCAGTCCCAGATTTTTCACCACGCGATAGCCCGGCAGTTCGAACGCCGTTGTTACCATGCCCTGATTCACGCTCACGTTCATCCGCAGTCCTCCTCTTTAGCCTGTTCTGATTCGGTCGCCTTTGTGCTCGCTTCGTTCACCGCGCCGTCGCGCGCTCGACCTGCACGGGCGCTTTCTGCCTGAGCAGCCGGATGAACTCCCTCATCCACGCCGGATGGTCTGGCCAGGCCCGCGCCGAAATCATTTCACCGTCGATCACGGCTTCCGAATTTACGAACTCCGCGCCGCCTGCGCGCACGTCCGGCTCGAGCGCCGGATACGCGGCGGTCTTCCTGCCTTTCAGCACGCCCGCCGCCAGCAGCACTTGCGCCGCGTGACAGATCTGCGCAACCGGCTTTTGCTGCTCGAAAAAATGGCGCACGATCCGCAGGCAATCGGCGTTGTTCCGAATGTACTCGGGCGCTCTGCCGCCCGGAATCACGACCGCCGCAAATTCCGCGGGATTGACGTCGGCAAATGCGAGGTCCGCATTCCAGCTATAGCCGGGCTTTTCAGTGTACGTATCGTATCCCGGCTCGAAATCGTGTACGACGAAATGCAGCTTCTTCTTTGTGGGCGCGGCGATCTGTACGTCGTAGCCTTCTTCGAGCAGCCGCTGATAGGGATACATCACTTCGAGCGATTCCGCTGCGTCTCCTGTCAGTATCAAAACTTTTGGCCTTGCCATAGAGCACCTCCTCAACCTGGCTTTCGCGCGAAGAACATTATACTGCCGCGGTTAGACTTCCATCTCTTCAGGCACTATCTCAATCCCTTTTCTTGTGTTCTAATCCCGCCAATCTCGGGTTCCCGTCGGCCCAACTCACGAATTGACTCTTAGGGAGGAACTCACATGAGTAACCGCAAGCTAGCGGCGCTTCGAGCGGCGCTCGTCGTCGTTGGGATTATCTTCATCGTTGGAGTCTATCCTCTGACGATTCTATGGCCGTCCGGATGGGCTTGGCACATGACCGGTCATTCCACTTACTTACAGATGATTCTGGGCATTTACGCGACGCTGGGCGTCTTCCTGCTTCTCGCGGCGCGCAACCCGCTCGACAACCTGAGCCTCATCTGGTTTACAGTCTGGTCGAGCATCGTGCACGGCGGAATCATGGCCGTGCAGTCGTTGGTGTACCCCGAGCATCGCGGGCATTTGCTCGGCGATGTGCCTGCGCTGCTGCTCATTGCGCTGGTGCTCGCGGTGCTCACGCCTCGCGCTGGAAAGGCTGAAACGCTGCCGGGCGTTTAATTCGCCAAGTTAGGGCATGCCAGGATCGTGGTGTGCGAGCGGCTGATATACTTCCTTGCTTGCAGAAGGGAGAATCCGCCATGCCGGAACTTGCGCCGCTCATCACCTCCACGCTCGCAGCCTATTACGAAGAAGTCCGCGACAAAATTCACGAATGGGTCACGCCGCTCTCGACCGAGCAGCTCTGGCAAAAGCCGTATCCTTATGGCAATAGCGTCGGCCACCTGCTGCTGCATCTCGCCGGCAACCTCAACCACTACATCGGCGCGCGTATCGCGGGCACGGGCTACGTTCGCAACCGCCCGCTGGAATTTACCGACGCTTCAAAGCCGTCCAAAGAGCAGGTGCTCGCGAATTTCGATCGCGCGATAGACATGGTCGCCGCCACGATTCGCAAGCAATCCGCGGACGACTTGATGAGGCCCTATTCCGATCCCACCGAGCCGCGCTCGAATACTCATTTCGCCGTCTTCCTGCGCATGGCCGCTCACGCCTACCATCACGTCGGCCAGATCATTTATCTCGCGAAGGAACTCTCGAAAACTGCAGCGTAACCGGTCCGTCGCGCAAAGCGCGTCGCCCACGCTCGCAAATCAGAAAGGATTCCCGCATAATGACGCGCAATGTGTGTCCTGGGAGATAAGCAATCGTTTGGGCGCGGGTCTGAGGCCCCGCTATGACCGGCCTTCGCCAGGGTTCGTTCCGCATTTTCACTATCTCGGGTATCAACGTCTACCTGCACTGGTCGTGGTTTGTCATCGCGCTGTTCGAAATAAATACGCGACAGAGATCGTATTCATCTCCCATCTGGAACGTCCTCGAGTATCTCGCTCTGTTCGCGATCGTTGCCACCCACGAGTTCGGCCACGCCCTGGCCTGTCGCCAGGTAGGAGGAAACGCGAATCAGATCGTCCTTTGGCCGCTCGGCGGCGTCGCGTACGTCGACCCTCCGCAGCGGCCCGGCGCCACACTCTGGAGCATCGCTGCGGGACCACTGGTCAACGTCGCGCTCGTTCCCGTTTTCTATGCGCTCTACAAGCTCGGCGGCTCGCTCGATTGGGCGGTGACCATGCCCGATCTGAGCGAATTTCTATGGGCTGTTCAATTGACAAACGCCGGCTTGCTGGTTTTCAACATGCTGCCAATTTACCCGCTCGACGGCGGGCAGATTCTGCGATCCCTTCTGTGGTTTCCGTTGGGGCGCGCGCGCAGCCTGATGGTCTCTGTAATTCTCGGCTTCGTCGGAATGGCTGGATTTGTCGCGGTCGCTGTTCTGCGGCAATCGGTCTGGTTCGGTATCTTGGCTGCATTCCTACTTCTCAATTGTTGGAACGGCCTTCAGCATGCCCGCGTGCTCCTGCGCATGGCGAAGCTCCCGCGCCGTCAGGGATTTTCGTGTCCGACCTGCAAGGTTTCGCCGCCGATCGGCGACTATTGGGTGTGCGGCCAGTGCCGCAAGCCGTTCGACACTTTTCAATCGCAGTCTGTGTGTCCCAACTGCGGCGCCCGTTTCAGTACGACGCGCTGCCTCGACTGTGGCCGCCTGAGCCCCATGAATGAGTGGACGGTTCCGCTCGTCGCGCCGCCGCTTGGCTAGGATTGTGTCCTGGGCGCGAGAAGCATACGATCTACGGACAATTCTCCTGCTGCGAGGGAGCATCTATGGCCTATGAGCCCAGGCACATGAAGTGGTGGGGATGGGGAGATGTCGATAAAGGCTTCCATTCCGAAGCCCATCCCGGCTTCTGGCCCTACGCGAAGACGCAGCTGGGTATCGAAGGAGACGCACCTCACACCCAGCCAGTCCCGCTCGAAGCAGTTCAACTTCCCGAGGCAACCATAAACTCCCGCTTTCTCGCTGAACTGAGATCTGCCTTGCACGCGGGGCAAATTTGCGACAGCCGTCTTGACCGTGTGGTCCACGCCTACGGCAAGGGATTCCGCGACCTATTTCGCCTGCGGCGCGGCTCGGCCGAGGGAGCTCCCGACGTGGTGCTCTACCCGGAAAGCGAAAACGATGTGGTGCTGATCCTGCGCGCGGCGGCGCGCCACGACGTAATGGTCATTCCCTTCGGCGGCG
>Ga0187825_10000409_pt1 | contig 10470 bp, 7 predicted proteins | sample NC_wetland_sal_i_11_FD_132421 | JGI IMG/M metagenome (GOLD analysis project Ga0187825, IMG submission 132421) | Wetland sediment microbial communities from Neuse River Estuary, North Carolina, USA - SourceSoil_5 | ecosystem: Environmental > Aquatic > Freshwater > Wetlands > Sediment | place... | reverse complement strand
CGCCCCAAAGCGTCCGTGCTCGTCGAACCGAAAGACGCGCCGGTAGCCGAGTTAAGCGTTACACGCGCGCCGGCGATAGTGCCTCCGGTCTGATCCAGCACAGTGCCGGACAGGCCCGCCGAACCGCCAAACATCGCCCCTTCGTGCGTTTGCGGCGATGTTTGCGCGCTTGCCGTAAGCGCCACCACAGGCCGATGGACGTAATAGGGTTGCGAAAGCGGCTGAATGAAAGATTGCGGCGCGCCGGCAACCAGCGACAGTTCCACGTTATTCCAGTCTTCGCCGATGGTGTTGTCGACGATAGCCCAGCCTTGCAAGAGCGGCTGATCGCCAGTTCTCGACGGCAATACGATTCGATACGTTGTCTTCCAGACTGGCACTTCACTGATGTAGCTGAGGTAAAGCTGCCGGTTGCCAGTACCGAGAGTCGCCACATTCAGACGTCGCAACTCCTGCTCTCGCGCGGAAGACAGAAGCGACAGATACTGGCCAATCTTCTGCGAAACATCGCGTTCAGCCACCTGGACGCTCACCGCCGGCGTGATCTCAACGGTGCGCACCTCTCCCGAGTCGCTCACGACGGTTGCCAGATCTACTTCTAGTGTTGTTCCGCCGCTCACGCGCGTTTTGCGTTCCATGCTCAAGAGACGGCCGGTAATAGCGCCCGATGAGCCCTTGATCTGCAGCCGCACACCGCGAAGCGCGCCATAAAATTGCGCGATGTCGGTCTTTTCCCCAAGCGGCAAATTCAAAGTTCCGAGCCGCTGGCTTAGTGGCGCCTCCGAGTTGTAATCGACTCCGGCGATGCGCCCGCCATTCAGATCGAGAAGCGTCAGCGACTGCAGCACATCATCGAGTTGCCCGTTCGTGAAATCGATGCTGACGGTCTGGTTCCCCTGAATTTGCCCCTGGTGCTCGAAGAAACCCACACCGCTCTTGTAAAGGACCACCCGGCGCACTGGCAGATTGTTGTCAGCGGGCCTGGTAGCCACCTCAGCTTGTGCTGCCGGAGTTGAGTCGGACCTCACGGTCCGGTTCTCCCGCGATGCGGAACCACTCTGCTGCGCCGCCATTACGTTGACTGCAATTACTGCGAAAACGAGCACACCCATCACCCATCTCCGACAGATTGGCGTTGCGATTTGCATGTTTTGCCTCCCGAACGACACGTAGCCTACTGATCCGGCCGTGGCCGACCGACGACATGGTTCAAGGTTGGCGTCCGCCGCGGGGATCGCGGCAGCGTCGACTGCACCCCTATGTGATGTTGGACACCGAAAGCCGCTGAATTGTTGCCCGACCGGGGAGTGCCAACCGCGCAGAGAGTCTCTAGCTTGCGTTCATTGTGTTGCGCGCACACACCTGAAGTCAGTCCTCGCCATGCCCGCAGCAAAAAACCCTTCGACCTCCATTCCCCAATAGGCACAACTCGAGCTTTCAGGAATGTGAAATTTCACTAAAGTATTTTCCTGCTTGTCCGATGTGTCCCGCAGGAGGAGCACATGGACAATGAAACTGTACCTGCCGCTCAGTACCTTCGCATGTCAACCGAACACCAGCAATATTCGTTCGCGAATCAATCGGCCGCCATCCAGAGATACGCGGACTCCCACGGACTCAAAATCGTGAAGACTTACTCCGACGCCGCCAGGACCGGCCTGGTCTTAAAAAATCGCGCCGGACTGCGCCAACTCCTAGAGGATGTTGTTAAGGGAACCGCCAATTACCGAGCTATTCTTGTCTACGACGTGAGCCGTTGGGGACGATTCCAGGACATCGACGAATCTGCCCACTACGAGTTCCTGTGTAAATCAGCCGGTGTGCCAGTGATCTATTGCGCTGAGTCATTTGCAAATGACGCCACGCTTGCAGGTTTAATCATGAAGGCTCTTAAACGCACAATGGCGGGTGAGTACAGCCGCGAGTTGAGCGTCAAAGTATTCGCAGGACAGAAGCGGCTTACACTTCTGGGCTTCAAGCAAGGTGGATCAGCCGGTTATGGTCTGCGTCGAATGCTGGTTTCCGCCTCTGGTATTCCGAAGCAGGAGCTGCCGTTTGGCGAGTACAAGAGCATTGCAAGCGACCGCGTAATTCTAGTTCCCGGCCCACTTCATGAAGTCAATATCGTCCGAGAAATTTATCGAATGCTTGTGTCAGAGAAGCGGCTTGTCGCTGAGATTAAGCGCGACCTGAATCGCCGAGGCGTTCCTTATATAGGCAATTCCAAGTGGAAGCACAAGTCCGTCTATAGCGTTCTCACGAACCTAAAGTATTGCGGATGTAATGTTTTCGGTCGAACAGCATCCAAACTTTATACGCCTAAAGTGCGGCTGCCCGTTTCAGAATGGATTGTTAAGGCCGGGTGTTTCGAGCCGATTGTCGATGAGGTGCTCTTTGCCGAAGCACAAAAGATTTTGCAGGAACGCGCCACCCGCAAAACTGACGAAGAAGTATTGAACGATCTGCGAGTTTTGCTTGCCCATGAAGGCAGGCTGTCTAGCCGATTAATCCGTGATTCCCCCAAAACCATGTCCGTCGCGACATACCGATACCGTTTTGGCAGTCTGCAACGCAGCTACGAACTTGCGGGCTATCATCCTCCAAATCGCTTTGATCGCTTCCAAGTTCGTCGTCGGACAATTGCCTCGCGGGACCGTCTTTTGGCCGACATACAAGCGAGGTTTCCTGACAAAGTTACAATCGTTAGGCGTCGGGGGCCGCGCCACAGTCGTTTGCGGTTGTCGTCGGGCTTAACGGTGTCCGTGCTGGTCGGTCGAGCCGGGCCAACCAAGAAGAAGAATGCTTGTTGGGACATTTACCCGGAGCGAGACCAAAACCACCTTCTGACGTTATTGGGACGACTAGACTGGCGCGAGAAATCGTTCTTCGATTTCTACGTTTTGCCGAATGTCAATCGTCGAAAGATATTTCGCATTCGCCGAAGAGACCCTTGGCTTGAAAGAGGAAAGCGGCTAACCGATCTGTCTCAGTTTTGCGAGATCGTGAAAGAGGTCCAGGCCGCCCGAAGACGCTGCGAGAATATCCGACTACGCCGCTGAAAGCGACACCGAACGCTTCTGCCACGTTGCCAGCAGAATCACTGAACCGCTAGGCAGTAAGTGGATAAAGAAGACGCGGTCATCGAGTTCGACGTCATAGAAGTCCGGTCGCTTCGGGTCGGGATGCGCCGAAACTCCTTGAACCAACAACTGTCGAAGTTCTTCGATGGCCCCAGGCGGATAATTCCTGGGGTTTTCAACGTCAAACGCGTTGTTGAGTCGCAGCAGCATCAGTCTCTCCACGCCTATTCTTTAGACGTTCCTAAGGCGCTTTCAGCGTTGCATCGAAGTCGTGAGATCCGCATGAATGTTTTGTATGAGCCGCATCACAAATCTTAAGCTGCTGCCTTTCAAAGACTTGGACGTTATCGGAATGGACACGCGAGGGAGGGATAGGTTTAGTCTATCGCTTGGAGGTCAGTTAACAAAGGCAGGGCGACGGAAAGTCTCAGTCGGTTGGCTGTATTCCCTTGAGCGACATCTCTCACATGAAGTCGAGAACCGTTCAATTATATACGTTTCATTCTTGCCAGAGAGTCTCTTTGCCTGCCGTTCGGCTGATTCCCGTTTGGAAAAGGGCTGCCAATCGAGCAGGTCACCCGGCAACCATCGAATGTGATAATGCCACTCGTGACTGCGCTTTGTGCTCGGCATCGGTCGTACTTTCCAGGGCTTTTGTGCTACAGATCCGATCTTGAGGATAGTGGACTTTCGTCTCGCCTCTGGAAGGACGTGAAAATCGGTTTCGCTGCGAAAGGAACCCGTGAAACCGAAACTCGTAGGTTTCGTGTTTTTCCTTGGACTGCTCGGATTGTCGGCTCACGCAAAAACTAAACGGCCAGCAAATTGTTCTCAGTTTCGCATCGATCCGTTGGCTTCTGAACCGTTCCGTTCCCCAGGTCTGCATCCATTACTTGGAATGTGCCGCACTAGGACGAGTAACGGGTTTCCTCTCCCGGACCCCAGTTGCACGCCTGGCGCATTCAATTCCACTGTCACCCTGTCGATACTGCGCAATCCTTTTTTCCGCACGGCTTGCGTCAGACAGCAAGCCACTTCCGCTAAGGAGAAAGCCACGACATATCACTGGTACTCCATTCGTCACCCGAGCAACAACGCTGGCGCGGTGCAATTCTGTGAATTAGACCATTTGGTTCCGTTAGAGTTAGGTGGAGCAGACACGTTGGATAATATCTGGCCGCAATGCGGTCCGCCTGGCGTCTCTCTTGACGAGCGCTATTTCAAGCAGAAGGACGCGGTCGAAAACTATCTGGCGTGGATGGTCCGGCGCGGTCAAATAGATTTGACTCTCGCGCGAAAAGGGATAGCAACTGATTGGACGCAATACCTCGCTGCAGCAAGGCAGCATTGCCGTTCTGTAAAATGCGAGTAGCCACCAGTTCTTTCGGATAGATACCGCACTATTGGTCTTTTAGGCCTGCGGCCGGGTCCCTCTGCAGCTTGTTGAAAAGCTGTTCCTCTGAAGGAACGCAGTATTCCTCGATGAGTTCCGACCCTCCGGCCGCCTTCGTCGCTGCCGGCGCGGCAACGCCTATCAATGTGTTTTAGGCGTGTCCAGTCGATGTCGCGTGTTCGTACATTGCCTTCAACACACGCTCCGGCGTAAAAGGCACTTCTCGCAGCCGCGCGCCGGTCGCATCGAAAATAGCATTAGCGATTGCCGCGGGCACAGGGCCAATCGAGGGTTCACCCCCGCCGAGCGCGGGCATCTCCGGACGGTCAATTAGCTCGACCTCGATCTGCGGAATTTTTTCGTATCGTAAGATCGGATAACTCGCCCAGTTGAGGTTCTTGATTCCTGACTCGTCGAACTTGACCTCTTCCATCAGTGCTCGGCTCGTGCCCTGTATGACGTTGCCTTCGACCTGATTCTTCAGCCCATCAGGGTTAATGACCAGACCGCAGTCGTGCGCCACGCATACACGCTTGACGGTGACTTCACCGCTTGTCTTGTCCACTTCGACTTCCGCAGTGACAGCTACGACCGTATTCGAGCGGGCGCTCGCGGCGACACCACGTCCCGCCGCGACATTGCCATCAACCTTCTGCGCGGGCCCCGGACGCGTTTGCCAATTTGCCAGCTTGGCCACAACGTTCAGCGCGTCCACAGCTCGCTTGTTGTTCGAAGCGTAGCGCAACCGGAATTGCATGGGATCGGCCCCTTGCAACGCGGCCAACTCATCCATGAATGATTCGCTGGCGAACATACGAGCCAGGTCGCCCGGGGCTCGCAGGGGAGAAGTTCGTAGCGGCGTCGGGTCCGGATGCGCCCATGGAATCGCGGCCGCCACGATCCGCTGATTCTCAAATTCATAAGTCTCGCCGCCACCTCCGGTGCCGTTCGGGAAGCCCTGGCTGTCGCTCTTCAAACCCAGTTGTCGTGAAGTTACCAGCGGCCGGTCAGTCGACTCGGTCCACGGGAAGCTGTGATCCAGGAAATCCCAGCCAACGACTTTGCCGCTGGAATCCATGGCTGCACGCACGGTTAGCAACTGTGCAGGACCCTTAGGTTCCCAGCCATGTTCATCGGCGCGCATCCATTGCACGCGCACCGGCCTGCCCACAGCTCGCGACATTACGACCGCGTCCTCGGCGGCATCATCCGTACCGAGCCGGCCATAGCAGCCGGAAGCCTCGCGATAGAGAACCTCAATCTTGTTCTCCGGAACTCCGAGCAGGTCGGAGATCCGCTTGCGGGTATCGAAGATTCCTTGTGACGGCGCCCAGATGGTCACGCTATCGCTCCGAACATCGGCAATGGCCGCCGATGGCGCGAGCATGCCATGCATCTGGAACGGCCAACGGTAGGTGGCTTCGTGCTTCTTCGAAGCCTGTGCAAGCACCTGTTCTACATTCCCGCGGGCGGGAATCCCAGGTCGTTGCGCGAAGGGCTTGGTGTCTTTCAAGTAGTCATAGACGACATCCGCGCTGGAGAGCATCTTAGTTTCAGGAGTCGACCACGTAACCTTCAGCGCGTTTGCTCCCTGAATTGCAGCCCATTCCGTCTGTGCGACGACGCCCACAAAGCTGCCTTCTTGCACAACTTTAACGATGCCCGCGATGTTCTTGACCGAATCTTCGTCGACACTCACCGGCTTTGAGACCACCGTCGGCGGACGAACCACGCGTCCGTGCAGCATTCCCGGGACCCGTACGTCCTGCACGTATGTGAATTTCGCCGTGAACTTTGGCGGTAGGTCAACGCGGTCCTGCTTCTTGCCCACGACTTTGTAGTCCTTCGGATTTTTTACGGGAACGTCCGGCGCCAGCTTCAAAGTCCAGCCGTTACCACTGGCTGGAATCATTACGTCGAATTTCTTCCCGCCGAGCAAGCTTGAGTACGAAATCTTGTGGCTACTACCTATGACGCTGACCACGCCGTCCGTCACCGTGAGCTGCGAAACTGGCGCTCCGAGGCGAGCCGAGGCTTGTTTCAGCAGCTCCTGCCGCGCTGCCGCAGCGGCATGACGCAGTTGCGGACCAGCGAGTTCAATGGTTCTGCTTCCGGCCGTAATGCCTTGGTCGACTGCCTTGGTGGTGTCGCCGGTGACCATCTTGACCTGGTTGAACCGTATATCGAGCTCATCGGCAACGATCTGGCCGAGGGCAGTTTCTACGCCCGTGCCAAGATCGACCTTGCTCGAAAACACAGTCACCACTCCGTCGCGTCCGACGGCAAGCCAGGAGTCGAGCGAACTGGCCTGCAAGTCTCCAGCGAGGTCCGGCACCGCGCTGAGTTGCGCGAACACTCTTGATGCTGGCCCAAAGAGATGGAAACTGACAACCAGTGCCGCCGAGCCTTTCAGAACATCCCTGCGGGAAATTTTCGTATTCATATTCAAGCTCCTCAGGCGTTGATGCCAGCCGCACGCTTAATCGCGCGAATTACGCGCAGATGACTGCCGCAGCGACAGAGATTGCCGTTAAGCGCCTGCTTGATTTGATCTTCGGAGGGACGAGCATTCTTATCGAGAAGTGCTTTGGCGGCCATAATCATGCCATTCATGCAGTAGCCACATTGCGCGGCCTGCTCTTCGATAAAGGCGGTCTGCAGCGCGTGCGGACGCTCGATCGTTCCGAGGCCGTCGAGCGTGGTGATTTCGCGATTCTGCGCGCCGCTCACCGGAATACTGCAGGAGCGCACCGCATTGCCGTCCATAAGCACCGTACAGGCACCGCATTGACTGAGGCCGCAGCCGAAACGCGGTCCATGCAGCTCCAGATCGTCTCGCAAGACGTACAAGAGGGGAGTAGTGGGATCGGAATCGACGACTTTAACTTGGCCATTTACACGAAGCGAGATTCGCGCCATGCGAGTCTCCTTTCTGGATCAAACTTCCAGCACCCAAGCCCATCGGCTCTATTCGGAAGTCGCGCGACTGACCTTGACATCGACGTCGTGGGTAGACCAAAGCGCGCCGTCGGTGGCGACGGCTCGAATTCGGTAATCGCCCGGCACGCTGAAACCGACCTTGGTTTCCGAAGTTAGCGGCATGCCATAAACGTACGGACTGAGGGCTGGTTCGAACTGCACCGGACCTGGACCCCGATAGAGAATCCAGCGAATTCGAACGCCTTGTATACCGCCCTTGATTTGTCCATCCGAGCCCTTTTCACCGGGGCGCAGTTTCGGCAAGCCGTCATCAGTGGCAGTTACGGTTAGAGTGGCCTTTGAAGGCAGCGTGACGTTCTCAGTCGCTTTGCCTGTGATCACGGGCGCAGCATCACCGGCGATAATGGCGTCGGATGCTGGGCGACCGAGACTGCCGGTGAATACGTCCGAAGCGCCGTCAGCGGAGATCAGTAGCTTGTCCACTTCCCACTCCGGTTCGAGCCAACCTTTGGCCAGGTTCGTTCTGCCATTGTTAGTAAGCGTCCAGACCAGGCGCTTGTCCTTCGGCCAGTCCGCCGGCACCACGACCCTGAAAACCCACCAGCGCGAGCCGCTATAAAAGTGGGTAGGCTGGCCCTGATCGCCGTTGCCCATGTCAAAGAAATTGCTGGAACCGAGCGGGATGTCAATTTCCTGCTCCGTGTTTCGGTTGTAGTAGCCGAACCACATTGAGAAGGTGCTGTCGGGATTGCGCTCCCATCCTTCGAATACCGGGCTGACGTCCTGGCCCCGAGAGTACTCAACACCAGGGAAAGAAAATCCTTGCGCGTGCAGGCCCGAGCTCAGAACAAAAAGCATTCCCCCGAAGAAAACCGCAATCGCTCCCCAGAGGAGGTGACCGGAAGGGCGAGAGTTGAGGCTTCTTTTCGCCATCAATAAAGGCTCAGCGCTGGCTGGTCAGCGTTTGCTGCTGGGTCTTGCGCGCTTCACTCTCTTTTTTGAAGTCATCGCCGGACATGTAGTAGTAGCTGATCCATGCCGAAGACATTTCATCGACGGTGCGTAATCCGCCGACAATCTGCGCGTCCGGATCTGGATTCGAGCGCATGGCATCGCTATTGTCATGCCACATGATGGTGTGGAGAACGGTTCCGGCAGGCAACAATGGCGCCTGATCGTCGGCATAGACGTAATTGTCCATCCAGTTGAACTCGAACCTCGCGCAACTGATCATCTGCGTCTTGCCCGTCGGAAAAATCGCTTCCAGGCATTCGGCCTTGCCGCGCAGGTGCATGTGCGGCTGCCAAGAAAGCAGGCGAGTGTCCTTGACCAACGGCAGATAGCCGTCGGAGCGGACATCCGCTTCGTGTGGGCGCAGGTCAACAACATTCGAGCCGATGGTCATGGACGTGACGATGTGCTGGGGACTGTAATCCTTCGGATAAAATTTCAGACCGAGAAGCACGTTGACGGGGCTTTCCTTGCCGCTGGCGTGGATGTGGAACTCGAAATTGATCTTGGTGCCCGCGGTGATATAGCGTCCGGCGCCGTTTTTGAAGATGTCTGCGCCCTTGCCGATCGCATATTCATCGAGGAAGACGCCCTGCTGCACCATTTCGAGCTCGACATTGCCGTCCACCGCGCCGCCGTGAATGCTGTTGTCACCCGGCTTCACCATCGATGTGCGGATGTGATGGATGTTCTCGTATCCTCTGATCGGGATGATCTGAATCGCCTGGATGTAGCGGTTCTCGGTTAGGTGCGGATCAATCGTAATGTCCGGCCACCAATCGGGGCCCTGGGCCTTCATCATCAAATCCTTGGGCAGCGACACGACAATATCCGGTTTGCCAATCTGCCAGGTCTGCTCGTCAGGGAATTGGCGCGGCGGAGGCATGTTGGCGGGATTTCCCTCGAGGGCGCCGCCGTCGGCCCACCTGACCAGTGTCGCGATTTCCTGCTCGCTTAATGAGGTGTCATTATCGAAATGCTGGACTCCCACATTCTTGTCGATGAACCACGGGGGCATCTCGCGAGCGGCAACTTTAGCTTTGATGGCTTTAGCCCAGGGACGCGCGTCCTGATAGGTCATCAAGGACATAGGCGCAACCGTGTTGGGGTGATGACAGACCTGACAGTGCTCCTGGAAGATGGGAGCGACATCCTTCGTGAAGGTGACTTGATCCTGCGCCAGGGCTGCCGTTGAAATCGTTGCGAGACACGCAAGGGAAATAAACCCGAGGATGGCCTTCATCGTAGCCTCCTTGTGTTAGCCACATTATATGTCCAGCTGGGCACAGAACATACTCTTCGTTTCCGTTGCTTTGTCGGCGATTACTTCTCCTTTTGCTAACGGGCTAGGTCCGGGAGCTTTCGAGCGCTTCCGCCGCAGCATTTCTCCCCGCGATTCGTCCCTGAACAATACAGCGTGCAAGACCGTGCTGGCTAAACCCACCGGCGCTCTCCCCGCCGCAGTAAAGGCCGGAAATGACATTCCCGGAAAAGTCGACGACCTGGCATTTCGAGTTGATGCGCAGGCCGGCGCGTGTGTCATGGATGACTGGGCTGGCAAACGCAGCATAGAACGGCGCTGTTTGGATTTTGTATTTTGGCGATGGCTTGTCGAAATCCAGGTCTTTGCCGCCGTCCACGAAGGAATTGTAGCGAGCGACGGTGTTTTGGAGGGCGTCGGCTGGCACCGGTTTGCGCTGGTGCTTGTTCACGATGGCCGTCGCGAGTCCCGCCAGGGTTTCCGCCGAAAAGAAATAGCCCGCGGCGATGTCCACCCACGGAGGCTCGACCGTCCACCGTTCTCGCTTGACTGCATCTGAATCGAAGATGGCCCAAATGGGGCCGCCGCCGTTCACGGCTTCTCCCGTGCCGGCTAGGGCAGCGTCCAGAAAATTCGCCGGGTGATATTTGAGGTTTGCGGCGTTCAAGTAGCTGCCCTGGGTGTACGGCTGGACCGAGTTGTAGATATTGCCGGTCCATTGGCCTTGGGTTTCGTCGTAAAACCGCAAGCCCGCCTGATTGACTAGAATCACATTCTGATAATCG
>Ga0187825_10000407_pt1 | contig 10471 bp, 12 predicted proteins | sample NC_wetland_sal_i_11_FD_132421 | JGI IMG/M metagenome (GOLD analysis project Ga0187825, IMG submission 132421) | Wetland sediment microbial communities from Neuse River Estuary, North Carolina, USA - SourceSoil_5 | ecosystem: Environmental > Aquatic > Freshwater > Wetlands > Sediment | place... | reverse complement strand
GAGCCGTCGTCGGTGTCGCCGATATACATGCCGGGGCGCTTGCGCACCGCGTCGAGCCCGCGCAAGACCTTGATCGATTGCGCGTCATAGGCCCCGTTCTGCGGGGTATCAGGGACGCCGGGTTCACTCATGGACACTTGACCTTTGAATACGTGCATCGGCCACGGCAAAGAACTGCGCGTCATGGCGCAGTCCCGCAAACAGCGCGGCATCCGTGCCGCTGAGCCAGGCCTGGGTGTTGAGATCGAGAATTTCACGGAAAAGAGCGGCGCGCCGCTCGCCATCGAGATGTGCCGCGACCTCGTCGAGCAGCATGATCGGCGCGGAACCTCGGCGGGACGCCAAGAGCCGCGCCTGAGCCAGCAGGATGGCGAGCAAGAGCGCTTTCTGCTCCCCGGTGGAGCACAAAGCCGCCGGCATGCCATTGCCAACATGATGTACCGCGATATCGGCGCGGTGCGGACCATAAATGGTCGTACCGCTTTCACCATCGGCGCGGCGTTGTGCCGCAAAGCGGTGGCGCAACGTGTCCTCCGCCGCAAGCGCGGGCATCTGGTCGAGCAGGAGACCCGCCTCGTCTTCCATCGCCAACCGCGCGCGCGGGAAGGGCCCATCCGCCGCAGCACACGCATCATCGAGGCACGCCACGACCTCGCGGCGCGCCGCCGCGATCGCCACGCCATGCGCCGCCATTTCTTCCTCGAGGGCGTTGAGCCAAGCGGTATCGGCGCCGCCTTCGCGCAAGAGTCTCAGTCGATCGCGCATGGCGCGCTCATAAGCCGAAAGCTGCGCTGCGTGCTCCGGATCGAAGCCGAGCACCAAGCGGTCGAGAAACCGTCGCCGCGTGCTCGAACCGTCATTGAACAGCCGATCCATCTGGGGCGTGAGCCAAACAAAACTCGCCAAGCGCGCGAGCGCGGCCTGGTTTTTCGCCGGCGCGCCATCGATGCGCACCAGACGCCGCTCGCCGCTCTCGCCCTCGGCGTCACGGCCGGTGCCGATCCGATAACGACCCTCGGCGGTTGCAAGCTCGATCGAGATCGCCCAAGGACCGACGCCGCCGCGGCGATCGATCTCGCGCAGCGTGGCGCGGCGCAAACCGCGGCCTGGCGCCAGGAACGAAATCGCCTCCAAGAGATTGGTTTTGCCCGCGCCGTTCGGGCCGGTCAGCACCACCGGCGCTGGCTCGACCTCGAGCCGCGCCGCCTCGTAACAGCGGAAATCGGTCAACATAAGGCGAAGCACCGCCGGCCCCGCTGTCGCCTTGGCGGGTGTCTGAAATACGACAACGTTGCTGGCCATCGTCCCTAAAGCCAAGGGAATCCTAGACGCGCATCGGCATCAGCACGTAAAGCGCGCTGCTATCGGCGCTATCGCGCACGACGGTCGGAGAGGCCGCATCCGCCATGGCAAAGCGCGCACCCTCGCCCTCGATTTGCTCGGTGATGTCGAGCAAATAGCGCGAGTTGAAGCCAATCTCCAAGGGCTGGGCGTTATAACGCACCTCGAGCTCCTCGATGGCGGTGCCATTCTCGGGGCTGGTCGCGGAAAGCGTGAGGTTGCCGCGCTCGATCGCAAGTTTCACTGCGCGGCTCTTCTCGGTCGAGATGGTCGAGACGCGATCGACGGCTTCGGCGAAAAGCTTGCAGTCGACTTCGAGGATGCGATCATTGCTCACCGGAATGACTCGATCGTAATCCGGGAAAGTGCCGTCGATCAGCTTCGAGGTCAGGACGGTATCCGCAAAGGTGAAGCGAATCTTCGTATCGGAAAGCGCAACCGAGACCTCTTGGTCCATCTCGTCGAGCAATTTTCTGAGCTCGGTGACGGTTTTGCGCGGGACGATCACGCCCGGCATGCCGGCCGCACCTTCGGGGAGCGGGATTTCCATCCGCGCCAAACGATGGCCGTCGGTCGCGACCGCCCGCAGCATCGCGAGCTTGTCGCTTTTGGCGGCGTGCAGATAGATGCCGTTCAGGTAATAGCGTGTTTCCTCGGTCGAAATAGCAAAGCGGGTGCGATCGATGAGCCGCTTCAGATCGGCGGCGGACAGCAGGAAATTATGCGCCAGCTCACCCCCGGCCATGAGCGGGTAGTCCTCGGGCGGCAGGCAGGCGAGGGTGAACGTCGAACGCCCCGAGCGCAGGGTCATCAAGCCTTTTTCGCCCGTTGTCTCGAGCTCGATCTGGGCGCCTTCCCTGAGCTTGCGCGTGATGTCGTAAAGCGTGTGCGCCGGGACCGTCGTCGCACCTGCCTGGGCGCCTTGCGCGGCGAGCGACGACACCATTTCGAGATCCATATCGGTCGCCGACAGCGCGAGCTTCGATCCCTCGGCCCGAAGCAGCACATTCGAGAGAATCGGTATGGTATTGCGCCGCTCGACAACGCTCTGCACATGGCCCAAGGCGCGGAGTAGCGCGGCGCGTTCGATGGTCAGTTTCATGGCTGGCGGGTTCACGCTCGCTAGAGGCGGAAATCCGTTCCCGGGAGGCCCGGGAGACCCCGCCCAACCCGGCCCGACAGACGAGGCAGAACGGTCAAAAACTATAGCACAGCCACCCTCGCGCGTACACCATCGCCGCGGGCGCGCGGCACGGCTAAAGCAAGGCGTTTTGGCTCGATTCGGAGCGCATCGGCGGCATCTAACCGCACCGGCTGTGGGTCGAATTCAGTCCCCAACCGATGGCTCAATTGAAGGGCCGCGCTGAGCTTCCCGGCCCGCACCGCTCAAGTTTCGAGCATCCGCCGCAACAGCTCGATATCCTCGGCCATCACCCGGTCGCTCGCACGCAGCTCCTCGATCTTGCGCACGGCATGCATCACCGTGGTATGGTCGCGGCCTCCGAATTTTCGCCCGATTTCCGGCAAGGAGCGCGGCGTCAGCTGTTTGCAAAGATACATCGCCACTTGGCGCGGCCGAGCGACGGCACGCGCCCGGCGCGCCGAATGCATGTCGGCCAAGCGGATATTGTAATGCTCGGCGACGCGCTTCTGGATTTCGTCGATGGTGACGCGGCGATCATTGGCGCGCAGCAGATCGTGCAGCACATCCTGCGAGCTTTCGAGGGTCAGTTCGCGCCCGACGAGCTGCGTATGCGCGTAAATTCGCGTTAGCGCGCCTTCAAGCTCACGGACATTGGACGTGATGCGATGCGCGAGGAACTCCAACACCTTCTGCGGCACCGCCGCGCGGCTGCGCTCCGCCTTGGCCTGGAGAATTCCGAGGCGCAGCTCGTAGGTCGTCGGGTGGATGTCCGCCACGAGCCCCCAACCGAGGCGCGAGCGCATTCGCTCCTCCATGCCTTCGAGGTCGGTCGGCGATTTGTCGGCGGAAATCACGATTTGCCGGTTTTGATCGACCAGCGCGTTGAAGGTGTGAAAAAACTCCTCCTGCGTCGTGTCCTTGCCGGAAATGAACTGGACGTCGTCAATCATAAGGACATCGACGGACCGGAACTGGTCCTTGAAGGCCATCGTGTCCTTGAAGCGCAGCGCCCGGATGAACTGGTACATAAATTTCTCGGCAGAGAGGTAGATCACTTTGCGCTTCGGGTCGTGGGTGCGGATATACCACGCGACCGCGTGCATCAAATGCGTCTTGCCAAGCCCCACTCCGCCGTAAAGAAAGAGCGGGTTGAAAGGAACCGAGCGGGCCGTCCCAACTTGGGCCTCGGCGACCCGCCGAGCCGCCGCATGTGCCAATTCGTTGGGTTTGCCGACCACGAAATTTTCGAACGTGAACCGGGGGTCGAGCGGCGCGCTGATATCCTTCTCGTCGCTGGCTTCGGCCGCCTCACGCGCGGGAGGGTCCGTGACCTCGACGACCGGGTTTGCAGCGCCCGCGACCAACATATCGACCGCGGCAACCTCAGGATTCTCGCTGTTCCATAGCGCGCGGATGCGATCCGCATAATGGGCCGCCACCCAATCGCGCAAAAACCGAGTCGGCACCGTGATCTTGACGCGCCCGCCCTCGATTCCGTGCAAAGTCATGTTGCGGAGCCAGCTGCGATAGGCGGCATCGCCGAATTCGTTGCGCAGTTTCGCCCGGACGCGTGCCCATTGGGATTGACTTTCGTCGCCGCGCCCCGATGAATCCGCCATCCTCTTTCCCCCACCGAAGCAGAACCGGACACCAAGCGCAGAAATCTACTCGGCGGAAACGAGGATATTCCCCGCGGCCCACCGCATCGTCACGAACCGTAGCCGCTAGTTACCGCGCAACCCTCACGCAAACCGTACTAGCAGACCACTAAACGCTTGGTTTGAAAACCGCCTCTCGCCGCGCGTGGCGTGTCGGTGTTTTTCTTGAAACGCCTCCGCCAATCGACGCGCGCTAACATTACCTAAGCTGAAACGCGGAAGGCAACATCTCTGACAAAAAAATGTCGTAGATTCTTTTTGCAGTGGCATCGCTGCCACGCTTGAAAAAATTAAAGTGCTTTGATCCGCGCAGAAAGGCGCGAAAGCTTGCGTGCGACGGCGCGATGATGCATCACGCCCTTGCCGGCGCCGCGCTGCAATTCGGGCGCGGCTTCCGCGAAAGCTTCTTTCGCAGCATCCTTGTTGCCAGACGCGATCGCGGTCTCAACTTTCTTGACAAAGGTTCTCACGCGGCTGAGGCGCGCACGATTCACGTCGGTGCGCCGCGCGGTTTGCCGAATACGTTTCTCTGCCGATGGATGATTGGCCATTGCCGACCCGTTCGCGTGTCTGAGAAGCGCGGGCTTATAACGATGAAGCGAGCTTTCGTCAAGTCAGCGGTTCTTGAACGCGGGCTTGCGTTTCTCAACGAACGCGGCCATCCCTTCTTTTTGGTCTTCGGTCGCGAACATCGCATGGAAAAGCCGGCGCTCGAAGCGGATTCCTTCCGCCAAGCTCGTTTCGAAGGCACGGTTAACGGCTTCTTTGGCGGCAAAAACGGCTGGCCGTGAAAAACCGGCGATTTGCGCGCCAATTTTGAGGGCTTCCTCCAGCAACTTCTCGTTGGGCACGACGCGGCTGACGAGGCCGCTGCGCTCGGCTTCCGCCGCATCCATCATGCGGCCGGTTAGCACGAGTTCCATAGCCTTGGCCTTGCCGATCGCACGGGTCAGGCGTTGCGTGCCGCCCGAGCCTGGAATGATTCCGAGCGTAATTTCGGGTTGGCCGAATTTTGCGCTCTCGGCGGCGATAATCGTATCGCACATCATCGCAAACTCGCAGCCTCCGCCCAAGGCGAAGCCTGCAACGGCCGCGATGATCGGTTTGCGACAGGTCGTGATTCGTTCCCATCCATTCGTGATGAAATCCGCGACGTAGCAATCGACGAAACTTTTGCCTGCCATCTCCTTGATGTCGGCGCCAGCGGCGAAGGCGCGCTCGCTGCCCGTGAGCACGATCGCGCCGACCGCGTCATCTTTCTCGAAAGCGTCGAGCGCCGCGCCAAGCTCGTGTACGAGCGCATCGCAAAGCGCGTTCAGAGCCTTGGGCCGGTTGAGCGTGATGAGGCCGACGGCAGCGCGCGTCTCAACCAGGATATTCTGATAGTTCATGGCTTAAAGCTCCGTTATTGCGGCGAGATCGTGAAGCCGACGGTAAGGTGACCGTCTGCGCCGGTGAAATCGAGTTTCAAGCGTTCGGCGTCGCGCTGCCAGCGATCGGCGCCGATTTTCTTCCACCCGAGCTGCGGCAAGCTTGCGTCGTAAAACGCCTCGACCTTCGCTCGGGCCAAAACGCCATGCGCCTGTGCCTCGACGATGCGGCCTTCGGGCTTGTCGAAAACAAGCGCCGAGCCCGGAATGATGGCGAGGCCCGTCATCAGCGGCACGTCTTCGGTTCCGGAAACAAATTCCTCGGCCGATGCGGGGCTTACCGCAAGGATCAGGATCGATAACAGGGCAGGAAGCCAGCGCATCGCCAAAGCCTAGCCTCAGTGCTGCCGCTTGGCACAGTAAAAAGTCGACCGGCCGCCTTGGACGATGCGTTTGATGCCTTTGCCGCAATCGCAGCCGGGGCACGGTTCGCCTTCCTTGCCGTAAACCGCCCATTGGTGTTGAAAGTAGCCCAATTCGCCCGACGCTTGCACATAGTCGCGCAACGAGCTGCCACCGGCCGCGATTGCGCGCGTCAAGACATCGCGGATCGCGATCGCCAATCGTTCCGCGCGTTCCGCTTTCACCGTGCCGGCGAGGCGTCGCGGCGAAAGGCCCGCGCCGAACATCGCTTCGCACGCATAAATATTGCCAAGCCCGGCCACCACGCGTTGATCGAGGAGAGCGGCCTTGACCGAGGTTTTTTTGCCTTTGAGCAATAGCGCAAGCGCGTGCCCGTTGAATTGGTTGCCGAGCGGCTCGGGGCCGAGATGCTTGAACCGCGGATGCTCGTTCAGCCCTTGTTCCTCGGAATAGTCGAGCAGCCCAAAGCGACGCGCATCGTTGAGCCGAAGTTCCGTGCCGTCGTCAAAGTGAAAAATGGCGTGGTCGTGCCGATCGCGCGGCGGCGCCGTGCCTGGCGGCGCAATGACGAGCCGCCCCGACATGCCGAGATGCGCGATCAAGACTCCTCCGCCCTCGACATGCATGAGGATGTATTTGGCGCGACGCGTGAACCGCTCGACCCGGCGATCGGCAAGCCGTTGCGCGAGGTCCTTGGGGATGGCACTGCGCAGATCGGGTCGCGCGAGATCGAGCCGAGCGAGGCGCTTGCCGGCGAGCGCTCGCTCCAACCCGCGCACCACGGTCTCGACTTCGGGAAGCTCCGGCATGAGTAAGGCCCATTTGGCGCAATGACTGACGATGCGCTATCTTGCAGAAATGACGCGCCAAGACACAAGCCATAGTCGCGAGCGCGCCGCCGATTTTGGTTTCACTCGGGTCAGCGAGGCCGAGAAGACGCGCCTCGTGCGCGACGTGTTCGACCGGGTCGCCACGCGCTACGACCTGATGAACGATCTGATGAGCGGCGGCATTCACCGGCTTTGGAAGGCGCGGCTCATCGAGAAGCTCGATCCGCGCCCCGGACAAACGCTGCTCGACCTGGCGGGCGGGACCGGCGATATCGCGCGCGGTTTTCTGGCGCGCGCCGGCACGAGCGGCGCCGCGATCGTGTGCGATATCAACGAGAGCATGATTCGGCGCGGACGCGATCGCAGCATCGACGCCGGCATCGTCGACGCCATCACCTGGATCACCGGCGATGCCGAGAATCTGCCCTTTGTAAGCGGCTGCGTGGACCTTTGCACCATTTCGTTCGGCCTGCGCAACGTCACGCGCATCGCCGCGGCGCTGAAGGAAGCCTGGCGCGTGCTGAAACCCGGCGGGCGGTTCTTTTGCCTCGAATTCAGCCGCGTTGAAGCGCCGCTGCTACGCCGGGCTTACGATCTTTATTCCTTCGCCGTGCTGCCGCGGCTGGGGCAGGTCGTCGCGCGCGACCGCGATGCCTATCAGTACCTCGTCGAGAGTATCCGCCGGTTTCCGGCACAGGAAGAACTCGCTGCGATGATGCGCGAGGCGGGCTTCGAGCAGGTGAATTGGCGCAATCTTTCCGGCGGAATTGCCGCGATTCATGTGGGTTGGCGGCTTTAGGACACCGCCCTTGCGCCAAAATCAGGCCACGCCTATAGAAAGGCAAGCAACCCCCAGGGGAGGCCGATGCTGCACGGCTGGCGCATCCTCTTAATCATCTCCGGCGGCATCGCCGCTTATAAGGGTCTCGACCTCATCCGCCGTCTCAGGGAGCGGGGTGCCAATGTGCGCTGCATTTTGACCGCGGGCGCGCAGCAATTCATCACGCCGCTTTCCGCAGCCGCCTTGTCGGGCGAAAAGGTCTACACGGATTTATTCTCGCTCACCGACGAAAGCGAGATGGGACATCTGCGCTTGGCGCAAGAATCCGATCTTATCGTCGTGGCACCTGCTTCCGCCGATTTGCTCGCCAAAATGGCGGGCGGCCTCGTCGACGATCTTGCCTCGACCGCGCTGCTCGCGACCGATAAGCCGATTCTCATCGCCCCGGCGATGAATTTTCGCATGTGGGAGCACGCCGCCACGCAGGCCAATCTCGCAACCCTGGCGCAGCGTGGCATCAAGCGGATCGGGCCCAATGCCGGCCCGCTTGCCGAGAACGAAAGCGGCGTGGGGCGCATGGCCGAGCCGCTCGAAATCGTCGCCGCGATCGAGAAAATTCTCACCGCGGCGGCGACGCTGACGGGGCGGCGTGCGCTCGTCACGAGCGGTCCGACGCATGAGCCGATCGATCCCGTGCGTTACATCGCGAACCGTTCCTCGGGTAAGCAGGGTCACGCGATCGCGCTAGCGCTGGCGCGGCTCGGCGCGGATTGCGTCCTCGTTTCAGGCCCGACCGAGGAGCCCGACCCGCCGGGCGTCAAAGTCGTGCGCGTCGGAACGGCGCGCGAGATGCTCGCCGCATGCGAGGCGGCGCTGCCCGCCGATGTCGCGGTCTGTGCCGCCGCAGTCGCGGATTGGCGCGCCGAGGCGGCGCCGTCGAAGCTCAAGAAAAAGAACGGCGCGCCGCCGGCGCTTAAGCTGGTCGAGAACCCCGACATCCTTGCGACGTTGAGCGGTGCAGGCAACCGCCGACCGCGTCTCGTCGTCGGATTCGCCGCGGAGACCGAGAATGTCGTCGCGAACGCGCAAGCAAAGCGCGCCAAGAAAGGCTGCGACTGGATTCTTGCCAATGATGTCTCGGCCGCGAGCGGCGTGTTCGGCGGCGAGCGCAACACGATCCATTTGATCGACGCGGCCGGCGTCGAGGATTGGCCGGACTCGTCCAAGCGCGACGTGGGAGAGCGCTTGGCGCAGCGCATCGCCTTATTCTTGGCGCCCAAGGCGGCCGAATGAGCGGCATTGAAGTGGCACTACAGATCCTGCCGAACGGACGCGATCTGCCGCTGCCTTCTTACGCCACCGCGGGGAGTGCCGGGGTCGATCTTGCCGCGGCCGTCGAGAGCGCCTTGGTGCTGCCGCCCGGTGAACGTGTCGCCGTTCCGACCGGCATTGCGCTCGCCTTGCCCGCGGGATGGGAAGGTCAGGTTAGGCCGCGCTCCGGCCTCGCGCTGAAGCACGGCGTTACGGTTCTCAACAGCCCGGGCACGGTCGACGCCGATTACCGCGGCGAGATCCGCGTCATCCTTGCCAATTTCGGCGGCGTGCCGGTCACGATCGCGCGCGGCGAGCGTATCGCGCAGCTGGTGATCGCGCCTGTCGCCCGCGCCGAGTGGCGCATCGTGACGGAACTACCCGAGACACGCCGCGGCGCAGGCGGGTTTGGCTCGACCGGAACCTGAGACCATGCTGCGGCTTACGAAAAAGCTGCTCTTTGCCATCGAGGCCGTGCTCGATATCGCTTACAACGGCGGCACTTCGCCGGTGCAATCGGGCGACATCACCGGCCGTCAGGGAATTCCGCGGCGCTATCTCGAGCAGGTGCTGCAGCAGCTCGTGCGTGCGGGGATACTCGAAGGGGTGCGCGGCCCGAAAGGCGGCTACCGCCTCGCGCGCGAGCGAAGGCGCATCACCTTGGGCGAGATCGTGCGCGTGGTGCGCGCGCTCGATGGCAGCGAGGATCTGCTGGGCGACGAAGGCGGCGCCGAGCTTGGCCGCCGGGTGGTCCGGCCGCTATGGTCGGAGCTGCAAGAAGAGCTGATGAGCCAGCTCGACACCATTACGATCGAGGAATTGTGCACGCGGGCGCATAACGTTGGCATCGCCGGCGCATACGCATCGCGGCTCGATTTCTCGATCTAACTCACAGGAGATTGCGAATGGCCGAAGGTATGGACACGGGCAGATCCGCCGGCAAATCGGGCGCCGAGTTCCGCGGCCGCATCTATGACAGCATCGTCGAGACGATCGGAGCGACGCCCCTGGTGCGCCTGAAGCGGCTCGCCGCGGCACACAATGTCAAGGCCGAGCTCTTGGGCAAATGCGAGTTCTTCAATCCGCTGAGCTCGGTCAAGGACCGCATCGGCGTTGCCATGATCGAGGCGGCGGAAAAAGCCGGGCGCCTGACGCCGGGCAAGACCGTGATCGTGGAGCCGACCTCGGGCAATACCGGCATCGCCTTGGCTTTCGTTGCGGCCGCCAAAGGCTATCGCTGCATCCTCGTGATGCCCGACAGCATGTCGATCGAGCGGCGCCGGATGTTGAAGCTGCTCGGCGCCGAATTAGAGCTAACGCCGGCGGCGCAGGGCATGCGCTTTGCGATCCAGCGCGGCGAATAGCTGCTCCGCACTTTGCCCGACGCCTTCATGCCGCAGCAATTCCAGAATCCGGCCAATCCCGAGATTCATCGCATCACGACCGCCGAGGAAATCTGGCGTGATACCGATCGCAAGATCGACGGTGTGGTCAGCGGCGTCGGCACCGGCGGCACGCTCACGGGCGTGGGCTCCGTGCTCAAGGCGCGCAAGCCGTCGGTGCGCATGATTGCGGTCGAGCCCGAGGACAGCGCCGTGCTATCGGGCGGCCCG
>Ga0187825_10000405_pt1 | contig 10474 bp, 9 predicted proteins | sample NC_wetland_sal_i_11_FD_132421 | JGI IMG/M metagenome (GOLD analysis project Ga0187825, IMG submission 132421) | Wetland sediment microbial communities from Neuse River Estuary, North Carolina, USA - SourceSoil_5 | ecosystem: Environmental > Aquatic > Freshwater > Wetlands > Sediment | place... | reverse complement strand
TCTCCGCTCGCTCTTTCGTTCCTCCGCGAATCCAGCTTCGGTGTTTCTTTGGCCGACCGATAGATTGTTCACTGTGCGAATACCGACCTGGGGCCCGGCGATGGATTCATTCTCTCCATGCAACTGAGCGTTCAGCAAGCTGCCACGTATCTCGGCGTGCCGGAGGCAACGGTGCGGCGTTGGATCGCCGAACGCGGCCTTCCCGCGCACCGCGTCGACGAGCGGCTCCACCTCAACGCGATCGAAGTATGGGAGTGGGCCACGGAACAGGGCATCGCCGTGTCCCGCCGCTTGCTGGATCAGGCGCGGCGGCAACCCGAAGCGGTGGGCCTGCTGTCGGAGCTTCTGGTCGCCGGGGGCATCCATCACGACGTCGGCGGCGAAGGGAGAGTGGAGGTCCTGCGCGAAATCGTGCAGTGCCTGCCGCTGCCCCCTGACGCCGACCGCGACTTTCTCGCGACGGTGCTCGAGGCACGCGAGGCGATGGGCTCGACGGGGATCGGCGACGGGATCGCCATCCCGCACGTGCGCAACCCGATTCTGCTGCACGTCACGGCCCCGTTCGTGACGCTGTGCCTGCTGCACCATCCGGTGCCGTTCGACGCGGTTGACGGCAAGCCCGTGCACGCGCTCTTCACCGTCATCAGCCCGAATGTGCCGGCCCATCTTCGGATTCTCGCACAGCTCGGCTTCGTGTTGCGGGACAAGACGCTCAGGGGACTGTTGGAGCGGCGTGCCAGCGCCACCGCGTTGCTCGCCCGCGTGCGGGAGCTGGAGCAGGCCACGAGCGGAACGCACGCGACGGCATCCCGGTGAGCCTGTGTTTCGTCGGACTCGCCCTCATCGCGGCGTCCGCGGCGTGCGCCGCTTTGCTGCGCACCCGGCTTGTGCTCGCGGAGCGCGCCTACGGACTATTGGTCTCCGCCGGCTGTGTGGCGGCGGCTATCCCAGCGTTTCGCGTGCTGGCGGGTGGGTCGGCAGCGGTAGTCCGGCTGTCCATCCCTGCGCCGAGTGGTCCGTGGGTATTTGGTCTCGATTTCCTCTCCGCCGCGTTTCTCCTCGTCATCCTCGGTCCGGGCCTGGCCAGCGCGCTGTACGGTGTGCGTGCGCTCGGCAGCGCTCAAGACCGTCGCGGCGTCGCGACCGCGCGCGCGCTCTTCGCGGTCGAGCTGGTCGCCCTGGTACTGGTCGTATTGGCCCGGGCCGTTGTGCCGTTTCTCGTCGCGTGGGAGGTGATGGCGGTCCTCGCCTATTTCCTGGTGACGTTCGACAACGAGCGGACCGAAGTGCGACGCGCAGGGTGGGTATACCTCGTGGCGACACACGCAGGCACTCTTGCGCTGATCGCGTTGTTCACCTCCTGGGCCGGCGTTGGCGGCGGACTCACGTTTGACGCGTTGGCGGCTCGGGCCGGCAGCTTGCCCGCCGGAGGGGCACTCGTCCTGTGTCTCGCGCTCTTCGGATTCGGCCTCAAGGCGGGTCTCGTCCCGCTGCACTTCTGGCTTCCCGATGCCCACGGCTCGGCCCCGTCCCATGTCTCGGCGCTGATGTCCGGCGTGGTCATCAAGATGGGGATCTACGGTCTGATCCGGGTGGTGAGCCTGCTCGGTGCGCCGCCTGCGTGGTGGGGCTGGCTGGTTCTGGTCAGTGGCGTCGTCTCGGGTGTTCTCGGCGTGCTCTGGGCCCTGGCGCAGCACGACCTGAAGCGGCTCCTGGCCTATCACAGCGTCGAGAACATCGGGATAATCCTGATCGGATTGGGAACGGGCGCCTTGGGCGCCGCCTACGGGGTGCCGCTCGTCGCGGTACTTGGGTTCGCCGGCGCGGTGCTGCACACGGTCAATCATGCTTTGTTCAAGAGCCTTCTGTTCCTGGGCGCCGGCGCGACGGTTCACGCGACGGGGACGCGAATCATGGATCGCCTCGGCGGCCTGGGGCGGCGCATGCCGCTCACCTGGGTGTCGTTCCTCATCGGATCCGTCGCCATCGTGGGGTTGCCGCCGCTCAACGGCTTCGTGAGCGAATGGGTCGTCTATCTCGGTCTGCTGCACGGCGGCACGAGCGGTGGGTCCATCCGATTGGTGCTGTTCGGCGTGGCTGGACTCGCGATCATCGGTGGTCTCGCCCTGGCGTGTTTCGCGAAGGTGTGCGGAATCGTGTTCCTGGGCGTGCCGCGGAGTGACGCGGCGCTCCATGGGCACGAGGTCTCTGCCGGGATGCTGGGTCCGATGTTCGGTCTCGCGGGCGTCTGCGTGTTCATTGGACTCGCCCCCGGTCTCGCGGTGGGGCCGGCCCTCGTCGTGGGCGCATCGATCGCGCGAGTCTCACTCCCGTCGAGTGTGGGCGACGTCCTCGCAGGTATCGTCCGCCTCGGGATCTGGTCGCTCGTGCTCGTCATGCTCCTCGCTCTCGGCGCCGTTGCATGGGGCGCCATACGGCGGCGCCGGTCCATCGCACGCGCGGAGACCTGGGGATGCGGTTACGCTCTCCCAAGCGCGCGGATGCAGTATACGGCATCCTCGTTCGCAGCTCCGCTCCTCGCCGCGTATGGTCCCCTGGCAGGTGTCCACGAAACACTGGACCGAGGGGGAGGGGCGTTTCACACTCACGCCAGCGAGCTGGTCCTCGAGCGAGCAATCCTCCCCGCCTGGGCTGCTGTACGGGGCGTACTGGGGCGGTTACGTCCGCTCCAGCAAGGCCGGTTGTGGGTGTACCTCCTGTACGTCATCGCAACCCTGCTGCTGCTGCTCCTCTATTTGGCGCGGGGGGTGTCACCCTGACTGCGTCGTCCATCGTGAGCCTCCTCGTCCTGCTGGTGCTCGCGCCCGCCCTCCCCGGGGTCGCTGCCAAGACGAAAGCGGTGCTCACCGGACGGCGTGGTGCGCCCGTGATGCAGCTCTACTGGGACCTCTTCCGTCTGGTGCGAAAGGGTGCCGTGTACAGCACCACGACGACCTGGATGTTCCGTGTGGCCCCGGTCGCTGGACTCGTGACTCCGCTCCTCGCTCTCGGGTTGCTGCCACTCGACGGGCGCCGCGCGCCGTTCGGTTTCACAGGGGATTTCGTCGCGTTCGCCGCGCTGCTGGCCCTGGGTCGCTTCACCCTGGTGCTCGCGGCACTCGACACCGGGTCGAGCTTCGAGGGGATGGGCGCGAGCCGCGACGCGACGTTCGCGTCGCTCGTCGAGCCGGCGTTGTTTCTCAGCTTCGTCGTCCTGGCGCTCGCTACGGGGCAGCTCTCGCTCGAGGGGATGCTCGGCGGAGCGCAGGCGCTGCCCTGGGGGGCGGCGGCCCCGGCGCTGACGATGGTGGCGGTGAGTCTGTTCTTCGTGCTCCTGACGGAAGCGTCCCGCGTGCCGGTCGACGACCCCGCCACGCACCTCGAGCTGACCATGATTCACGAGGTCACCGTGCTCGATTACAGTGGCCCGGATCTGGCGCTGCTGCTCTACGGCGCCGCGCTCCGGATGGCGCTGTTCGCCGCGCTGCCAGTCAGTGTTCTGGCGTCCCGCGCCCATCTCCCGGTTGCAGCGGCGCTGGGGGTACTCGTGGCGGGCCTCGTGACGGTGGCCGTCGCAGTGGGTGTGGTCGAATCCAGCATGGCGCGGCTCCGCTTGAGCCGAGTGCCGCAGTTCCTGGTTGCCGCCTCGGTGCTGGCGTCGCTCGGTGCCATCCTCCAACTCCTCACGTAATCATGGAACGTCTGGCAGACCTGCTGTTGCTGCTCGTCCTGTTATTCGGCTTTCTCATCCTCGGCACCACGCGGCTCACGACGTGCATCCGGGCCGTGGCGGTGCAGGGTGGTTTGCTCGGTTTGCTGCCGCTGGTGTTGCACCCGCAGTGGTCGGTTCACACGCTGGGCCTCGCGGCGGGAACGATCCTCGTGAAAGCGATCGTGTTGCCCGCATTCCTGATCTGGGCGATCCGGGAGAGCGCGGTCCGCCGGGAAGTCGAGCCACGGGTCGGCTACGTCGCGTCCCTGGTGTTGGGGATTTTCGCCGTCGCCGTCGCCGGCGCGGTGGCGACGCGGCTCCCCGTGCCGGGCGAGCATCCGGTCTTGCTCGTCACCACCTCCCTCGCGTGCGTCATCATGGGGCTCCAGGTCCTGGCCACGCGGGCGAAGGCACTGCTCCAGGTCGTGGGCTATCTCATGCTGGAGAACGGGATCTACGTGTTCGGCTTGACGAGCCTGGACCGCGTTCCCTTTCTCGTCGAAATCGGCGTCCTGCTCGACGTGTTCGTGGGCGTGTTCATCATGGGGATCGTCGTGTTCCACATCAACCGGGAGTTCGACTCGCTCGACTCGGCTCGCCTCACGGAGCTGAGAGATTGATGCTCCTGCTCGCGCTGATCCTCGTCCCCGCGCTCGGCGCGGCGGGAGCCTATGGCCGCGGGACACGGCAGAGCGGTTGGCTGGTCTCGACGGCGGCCATTCATCTGATGCTGGTCGCGACGCTGTGGTGGGCGCCACCCGCCGCCGTCCTCGATGGCTGGCTGGCGCTCGACCCGTTGGGGCTCGTCGTGCTCTCGGTTGTCAGCGTGCTGTTCTTCGTCGTGGCAACGTACGCGGTGGGGTATGTGAGGCGGGAACGGGTCGGGCGCGGGTTTGCGAGCTGGCTCCTTGCGTTTCTCGCCATGGCGTCGCTGGTTGCCATGAGCCATCACCTGGCACTGCTGTGGGTGGGGATGGAAGGCACTACCCTGGCACTGGCGCCGCTCATCTTCCAGCGACGCGATCGGCGTTCCCTCGAGGCGGTGTGGAAGTACCTCGTCCTCTCATCGGTCGGTATCGCACTGGCGCTGCTTGGCACCTTCTTTCTCTCCACGGCCCAGGGCGACGATCCGGGAGTGCGGCCGCTGGTGCTCGAGGATCTCATTACGCACGCGGCGCTGCTTCATCCGGTCTGGCTCAAGGCGGCGTTCGTCTTTCTGTTGGTGGGATACGGTACCAAGCTCGGGCTCGCGCCGCTGCACACCTGGAAGCCCGACACGTACGGGGAGGCGCCGGCGCTGGTCGGCGGCCTCATGGCCGGGGGCCTCACGAGCTGTGCGTTCCTCGGGATTGCCCGGGTGACCGAGGTGGCGGTTGCCGCGGGCCTGGGGCAATTCGTGCAGCCACCGCTCGTGATCTTCGGACTGCTGTCGCTCGCCGTGGCGGCGGCGTTCGTCGTCGGGCAAACCGACGTGAAGCGCTTGCTCGCGTACTCCAGCGTCGAGCACGTGGGCTTGCTGGTTCTGGGGCTCGGACTGGGAGGCGTCGGGGTCTACGGCAGCGTCCTGCATCTGGTCAACAACGCGGTGGTGAAGGGGCTCCTCTTCCTGGCGGTGGGGAACGCCGTGCTGGTCGTCGGCCCTGCCACCACCACGTCCCCATCATCCGGTGGAGGCGTGCTGCGCGCGGTCCCCGTGTCCGGAGTCTTGCTCCTCCTGGGACTGTTCGCCGTGACGGGTTCGCCGCCGTTCGGGATGTTCTTGAGCGAGTTCACGATCGTGCGGGCGGCCTGGGCTGGTGGCCATCCCTGGATCGCAGGCACGACCCTCGCACTGCTCGCGGTGATCTTCATCGGTGTCGGAGCGATGATGTTGGGGATGCTGTACGGGCCGGCGCCGGTCTCCGGGCCGCGCGCCCGGGAGAGCGCATGGCTCGTCGCCGGTCCCGCGGCGCTCGTCGTGGGCGCCGTGGCGCTGGGGATCGCTATTCCCTCGCCGCTGCAGCAGCTCCTGGCGCGGGCCGCCACGGCGCTCGGAGGGTCGGCGCCGTGACGAGTTTGGGGGAGCTGGGGCTGCGCAATCGTCGCGCCGTCCCCTGGAAATCCGTTCCGCGCGAATCATTCGACCGTTTCCGCGAGAAGCTGGTGCAAGCGGTGGCACAGGGATGGCGTCTCGCCTCGCTGTTCGGCATGCCCGAGATGGACGATCGGACCAGGCTCGTCGCCATCCTGGCTGACGATGTCCGCGGCGACCTGGAAGCGTCGAGCGCGGTCGTGGCCCAGCACTATCCGGCGCTCACCCCCCATTGCCCCCAGGCTAATCGCTTCGAGCGCGAGCTCGCGGAGCAGTGCGCGGTGGTGCCCGAAGGGCACCCGTGGCTCAAGCCGTTGCGGCGCCACCCGCCAGATCACGTGTCACCCGCCCGCGAGAACGGATCGATGGATCGGGAGGCACATCCGTTCTTCCGGATCGAGGGTGATGAGGTCCACGAGGTGGCGGTAGGCCCCGTCCACGCGGGTATCATCGAGCCCGGTCATTTTCGTTTCCAGGCGCACGGCGAGACGGTGTTGTTTCTAGAAATCATGCTGGGATACCAGCACCGCGGCGTGGAACGGCTGCTGGAGACGTTCGACTCCGGGCGTGCAGTGCTGCTGGCGGAGTCGATCGCCGGGGACACCGTGATCGGGCATGCCGAAGCGTATTGCGGCGCCATGGAGGCCTTGGCGCGCACGCGCAAGACGCCGCGCGCGCAGACGATCCGCGGCATCGCCCTCGAGCTCGAGCGGCTGGCGAACCATATCGGCGATCTCGGTGCCATGGCCGGCGACGTGGCCTACGCCGCGGCGGCGGCGTACCTGGGACGCCTGCGCGGTGAGTGCCTGAACCTGTTGATGACCCTGAGCGGCAACCGCTACGGTCGCGGGGTGGTGCGGCCGGGAGGAGCCGGATTCGACATCCCGCCGGAGATGGCGGCACACATGCGTGACCGGCTGCAGCAACTCGGGGAGGATGTTGAACCGGTCCTCGACCTGATGTTCCAGAGCGCGTCGGTGCAGGCCCGCTTCGAAGGCGTGGGCGTCGTGCCGAAGGCCGCATGCGGGGACGCCGGTCTCGTCGGTCCGGTGGCACGCGCGTGCGAAGTGTCGCGGGACGTGCGCCAGGATCATCCCTATGGGATCTTTCGCTTCTCCCACATCCCGGTCGCCACCGCCTGGGCAGGCGACGTGCTGGCGCGGGCGCTGGTGCGGCGCGTGGAGATTCAACGTTCGCTCGCCTTTCTCATCGAGCAGCTCGGCACGCTGCCGCGGGGCGACGCCCGCGTGGCGTGCGGTTCACTGCGGCCCGATGAGCTGGTCGTGGCGATGGTCGAGGGGTGGCGCGGGGAGATCGTGCACGTCGTCATCACGGACGACACGGGAAAAATCCGCCGCCACAAGGTCACGGACCCGTCGTTTCACAATTGGGCCGCACTCGCGCTCGCGATGCCGGGGAACGAGATCTCCGACTTCCCGCTGTGCAACAAGAGCTTCAATCTCTCCTACGCCGGACACGACCTGTGATCGCTGCGGTGGTCCCGTGCTCGACCTGATCCGCAACCGGCTGCGGCAGGGGATGCGTACCCTGTCCTTTCCGCGAGAACCTCTCCCCGAGCTGCCCGAGCGGTTCCGCGGCCGTGCGGTCCGCGACCCCACCCGGTGCCCGGATGACTGCCGCGCGTGCCGCGCCGCCGCCCCCTCGGCGTTCCTGGTGGAGGGCCCAGACGCTCGAGCGGCGCTCGACCTCGGGGCGTGTCTCTTCAGTCCCGAGGAGGCGACCGCGTGTCCGGCGGGCGCCATCGGTTATTCCCGGGATCATCGGATGGCCGTCGACCACCGCGACGCGCTGGTGACGCCGGGCGGCGAGGTGGAGCTGGCGCGAGCGTTCGACGAGCGCAGTCGCCGGCTGTTCGGGCGATCGTTGCGGCTGCGGTCGGTGGTGGCGGGGAGCTGCGGCGGGTGCGAGGCCGAGCTCGTGGCCCTCGGCAACTTGGTGTTCGATCTGGCCCGTTTCGGCGTCCAGTTCGTCGCCTCGCCCCGCCACGCCGATGGAATCGTGATCACCGGCGCCGTCAACGTCAACATGCGCTTGGCGCTGCACAAGACGTATGAAGCCGTTCCGCCCCCGAAAATCGTGGTTGCGGTGGGCGCTTGCGCGGTGAGCGGTGGGCCGTTCCGCGGCAGCCCCGAAGTCGCGGGCGGCGTTCCCGCGGAAATCCCGGTCGACCTCTGGATACCGGGATGCCCGCCGCATCCGCTCACAATTCTGGACGGACTGCTGCGGGTGCTGGGCGTGATCGAAGGAGGTCGCGCCGGTTAGCCGCTTATCGACGCACGGTGCATCTTAGGCGAATGGCGACCCCGTCTTCCATACAGTTTCTCGGTGCCGCGGGCACCGTCACCGGCTCGATGCACCTCGTCACCGCCAACGGGCACCGCGTGCTGCTCGATTGCGGACTGTTCCAGGGATTGAAGGATCTGCGCGAGCGCAACTGGCGCGACTTTGCCTTCGACCCCAAGAGCATCGACGCCGTCGTCATTTCGCACGCGCATATCGACCACACAGGGGCGCTGCCGCTGCTGGTGCGGCGCGGCTATCGGGGACCGATCTACTGCACGCGGTCGACGATCGATCTGCTCGGCGTGCTGTTGCCGGATTCCGCCCACTTACAGGAGGAAGACGCGGAGCGTGCGAACCGGCTCCACTACTCGAAGCACGCTCCTGCGTTGCCGCTCTATACCGCGTCCGACGCGCAGCAGGCGCTCTCACAATTGAAGGCGGCGCCACCCTACGGCCAGCCGTTCCCCGTCGTGGGAGACATCGCCGTCACCTACCGGCGGGCGGGGCACATCCTCGGCGCGGGGACAGTGGACGTGAAGCTGGGCGCAACGGGTCCCCGCATCGTCTTTAGCGGAGACCTGGGACGCTACGACCGGCCGATCCTCCCCGACCCGGAGCCCGTGTCGCAGGCCGACGTGCTGCTCATCGAATCGACCTACGGCGACCGCGTGCACCCGCCGGGGACCGACGACGAGCTGGCCACGGTGGTGAAAGCGACCGCCGAGGGCGGCGGGGTGCTCGTGGTGCCGGCGTTCGTGGTGGATCGGACGCAGGAACTGCTGTGGATGCTGCACCACCTCGAGGACGCGGGACGCATCCCCCAGCTGCCGGTGTACGTCGACAGCCCCTCCGCCACCGACGTGACGGAGATCTACCTGCACCATCCGGAGGATCTCGACGAGGAATGCATGGCGGAGCTGCGCAGCGGCCATACGCCGCTGCACACGGCGCACTGCACATTCGTGAAAGCCGTCGAGGACTCGAAGCGCCTCAACGATCTCCACGGGCCCGCGATCATCATCTCGGCCTCAGGGATGGCAACCGGCGGCCGCATCCTGCATCATCTCGCGCACCGGCTCCCCGATCCGAAGACGACGGTGCTGCTGGTGGGATTCCAGGCGCTCGGCACCCGGGGTCGCGCGCTGCAGGATGGTGCCAAGACGCTGAAGCTGTTCGGCGAAGACGTGCCGGTGCAGGCCCGCGTGGAGACGATTCACGGTCTCTCGGCCCACGCCGACCAGAACGAAATGCTGCGCTGGCTTGGCGGATTCACGAGCGCGCCGCGCACGACGTACCTCGTGCACGGCGAGCCACAGTCGGCGAAGGCGCTCGGGGACCTGATCACCGCCAAACTGAAGTGGACCAGCCAGGTTGCGCAGGACGGCCAGCAGGCTCCGGTGTGAGCGAGTTCCAGCCGCCCGTCATCATCCCCGCCGCCGCGATCGCGAATCGGGTCGACGACCTGGCTCGCCGCATCTCGCACGACCACGCCGGGGTCGAGGATCTGCTGATGGTCGGCGTCTTGCGCGGGTCCTACATGTTTCTCGCCGATCTCACCCGGCGGCTGACCGTGCCGTGCTCGGTGGATTTCATCTCCCTTACCGAATACGACCGCGGCAGCCTCCCGGCGGGCTCGGTTCGTCTGGCGTTGGACCTCCGCGTCGACATCCGGGGACGGCACGTCGTCCTGGTAGAGGACATCGTCAGCTCGGGGTGCACCCTTGCCTATCTCGTGAAGACCTTCGAGCTGCGCGAGCCGGCGTCGGTCAGGACCTGCGTCCTGGCGCGCAAGCGCGGGCACGACCATCTCGCCGTGCGGCTCGATTACGTAGGGTTCGAGGTTCCGGACCGCTGGGTGGTGGGGTACGGGCTCGACTACGACAACAAGTACCGGGCGTTTCCGTATATCGGAGTAGTGCACGCGCCGGATACAGAAATAGACGCGGAGCCGTTCAGGCAGACGCCATAGCCGTCTAGACGCGCAGGGAGACGGCGGCTGTGCGTCTGCTTCAACGGCTCAGCGGCTCGGCGTCTGTTTCAGGACAGCTGCCCCCCTCACCCGGCCCTCGCGTAGGTCGCGCAGCGCGTCGTTCGCACGCTCAAGAGGATACGCCGCGACCGATGTCCTGACCGGAATCTTCGCGGCTACCCGCAGGAATTCGGTGCCGTCGCCGCGCGTCAGGTTGGCCACCGAGCGCACCACGCGCTCACCCCACAGGAGATGGTACGGAAACGCAGGGATCTCACTCATGTGAATCCCCGCGCACACCACCGTACCGCCCTTGGCGATAGCGGCGAGCGCCGTCGGCACGAGCGCGCCGACTGGGGCGAAGATGATCGCCGCATCGAGGAGTTCCGGGGCGGGGCTGTCCGATCCACCAGCCCAC
>Ga0187825_10000404_pt1 | contig 10481 bp, 11 predicted proteins | sample NC_wetland_sal_i_11_FD_132421 | JGI IMG/M metagenome (GOLD analysis project Ga0187825, IMG submission 132421) | Wetland sediment microbial communities from Neuse River Estuary, North Carolina, USA - SourceSoil_5 | ecosystem: Environmental > Aquatic > Freshwater > Wetlands > Sediment | place... | reverse complement strand
TCCGGCGCGGCCAGCGCCAGCCCCTTCCGCGCGGGCAGCTCCTTCATCATGGTTTCGTAGATTTCCGAAGCGGGCGTGATGGGGTAGCCACTGAAGAACCGGCAGCCGGCCTCGAGCGCCCCGTCGGCCAGCAGCCGGTTGCCTGACAACAGCGCGGGCCGGGCGTCCGTGGTCATGTTGACACCGAGAGCCGCACGAGCAGCGGCATCACGTCCGTCCCTTTGATCGTGCCGAGCGACCCGCCGGCACAGGCCTTTTCGTTGTAGACGCGCGTGCCGTCCGGCTTAATGCCGGCCCCCGACACGACGAGCGGCACCGGATCGTCGGAATGCCGGCCGAGGATGCACGGCGTCGCGTGATCGGCCGTGACGGCGATCACGACCTCGTCGAGCGGCACGGTCGCGAGCAGCGGGCCGAAGAACGCGCGGTCGATCAATTCGATCACCGCGCGCTTCGCGTCACACAGCCCGTCGTGCCCCGGCTCGTCCGGCCCCTTGAGATGCATGTAGAGGCCGTCGAAGTTCTTGTACTCTCGCGCGGCGGTCTGCGCCCACTCCTGGTACACGCGCTCTTTGTCGTCGCCGCTCGGGGGCACGGGAATGACGTGCATCCCGGTGAGCTCCGCGATTCCCCGCTCGACCGGCATTTCCACGAAGCAGCCGAACCGCACCCCGAATCGCTCCGCGATCGGCGGCAGCTGCGGGGCGTGGTCGCCGGCGTCGCGCACCAGCATCAGGTTGGCGGGCGGCTTGCCGTCCGCGCGGCGGCGGGCGTTGACCGGATGCCGGTCGAGGATCTGCCGTGCCTGATCCGTGAACTCGTTGACGAGCGCCGCGGCGGTGCGCGCCTCCTCGCTCTGGTCGAGCGGCGTGCACACCTCCACCTCGTTGCCGGCGTGCTCCCGCGCGACGCCGAGGCCCTCCACCCGGCCATAGGCCGGGTCGGTGTTGGAGATCTTGGCGGAGAGGCGGCCTCCGCGGCGCCGGATCACTACCGCGGCGCGATGCGCGACGCTGCCGCGCACCTCGAGTTCGGCCTCGGGCAGCCGCACCTCGCGGGTCAGCGCGTCCGCCAGCGCGTGCGCCTCGTCCGTCGTGAGATTGCGGCCCGCGCGCCGGTCCACGATCGTGCGGCCCTCGCCCCCGGTCGCGAAGTTGCCGCGCAGCGCGAGGTCGCCGTCCGCGAAGCGCATGCCGGAGCCGACCACTTCGAAGACGCCCCGGCCGGTGTGGTACTTGAATGGATCGTAGCCGAGCATCGCCATGACGGCCACGTCGGATTCCGGCGCGATGCCCTTGCCCACGGTTTGCACGAGGCCCGTCTGACCGTCGAGCGTGAGCGCCCCGAGGAACGGCACGGCCGCGGCTTCGAGCGGCGTGCGACCGCCCAGCGAGGGGCTCGGCCGGTCGCCGAGCCCGTCGAGAATCGTGTACAGAATGCGCGCCACGAGATCACCTCCATCTGAACGCGCCGGGCATGGGCATCTTTACGCTCCAACGCGTGCGGATCAACGGCGCGGTTGGCGACGGCCGCGCCGCGCGGAACGGGCGAGTCGGGCGAGCAGGTCCGGGCTCAGCGTCCCGCGCGAGATCTCCTCGACCGGCCCCGTAAGCCGCAGCGCGTAGTCCGGCCCCACTTCCACGCGCAGCACGCCGCCGGGGCTGTGCACGGCCACGTCGCGGCCGGTGCGATTGTGCCGGACGCACGCCGCGGCGACGGCGCTCGAGCTGCTGCCGGACGCCATCGTCTCGCCGGCGCCGCGCTCCCAGATCCGGATCGTCACCGCGTGCGGCGAGTCGACCCGGACGAACTGCACGTTGGTGCGGTTCGGAAACAGCGGATGATGCTCGAGGGCGGGTCCGAGCCGCGCGAGATCCACCGTGGCCGGGTCGTCGACGAAGACGATGCAGTGTGGATTGCCCACCGACACGGCGGTGATGCGCAGGCGCTCGCCCGCCGCCTCGACCGGCTCGTCCACGACCTCCCGGTTGGGCCCCGCGACGGGGATCTCCCGGCTGCGAAACGTCGCCCGGCCCATCTGCGCGGTGATCGAGCGCACGGCGCGCCCGCGGACGTCGAGCGTCACGCCGACGACCCCGCCCTTCGTGTCGATCGTAAACGACCGCCGCCGCAGATAGCCGTGGTCCCACAGGCACTTCGCGAAGATGCGGATGCCGTTGCCGCTCTTCTCCGCCTCGCTGCCGTCCGGGTTGAAGATTCGAAGGCCGACGTCCGCCCGGCGGCTCCGCTCGAGCGTGAGGATCCCGTCGGAGCCGACCCCCTGATGCCGGTCGCAGATCTCGCGGATCCGAAGGGGCGTGAGCCGCACCGACAGCGCACGCGGGTCCATGACGAGGTAATCGTTGCCGAGCGCGTGCGAGCGGACGTACTCGTTGCGCCTGAGACGGGGCACCGTCACGCTCCCCCGCCGGGCTTGGTGCGGCGCCGCGCGCGGTCGCGGCGAAGGGCCGCCGTAATCATGCGATTCAACAGCTCAGGATACGGAATGCCCGCGGCGCGGGCGGCCAGCGGGATCAAACTGCCCTCGGTAAGCCCCGGAATCGTATTGGTTTCCAGCACGATGAGGTCGCCGGCGCTCAGGAACAGATCCGTCCGCGAGAAGCCCTCGCAGCCGAGCACCTCGTGGGTTCGAAGCGCTAGTTCCTGCGCCTTCCTGGCGTGGGCGGCGGAGATGCGCGCCGGGCAGATCTCCTCGGACGCGCCCTGATACTTGGCTTCGTACGTAAAGAACTCGCGCTTCGGCACGATCTCGATGACCGGCAGGGCCTGGGGGACGCCGGTGTCCGGATCTTCAAGCACGCCGCACGTCAACTCGGTGCCGCGCAGGTACTCCTCGACCAGCACGACGTCGCCGTAGCCGAGCGCGTCGGCGACGGCCGCGCCGAGCGCCGCTTCGTCCTGCGCGATCGTGACCCCGATGCTGGAACCCTGCGCGTTCGGCTTTACGACGCAGGGATAGCCGAGATCCCGGGCGACGCGCCGCACAAATTCGTCGCGTTCCGCCGGCCAGCGGGCGGCCTCGACCACAATCGTCGCCGGCACGGGAAGGCCGGTCGCCTGGAGCACCTGGCGGCTCCGCAATTTGTCCATTGCGAGCGCGCTCGCGAGCACGCCCGAGCCGGTGTAAGGAAGGCCGAGCAGCTCCAGCAGGCCTTGCACGGTGCCGTCTTCACCGTAGGGGCCGTGCAGCGCGACAAACACGACGTCGATGTCGCCTTCACGAACGACTTCGTCGATGTGGTGGGACGCGGCCCCGATTGCCGGCACGGCGGATGATGCGCGGCTGCCCGACGGGTTCGAGGCGGGCGAAGACGCCGGCGGCGCCCCCGACGATGGCGGCGCGAGCGCAACCAGATCGGGCCGCGGCAGCCATTTGCCCTCGGGAGTGATCTCGACCGGCAGCGCGTCGTACTTCGCGGGATCGAGCGAGCCGAGCACGCGCGTCCCGCTCCAGAGCGATACCTCCCGCTCGGCGGACGGACCGCCAAAGAGCACCGCGATACGGAGGCGCCTGGGCACGTGCGGGGGCACAGCCGGCATGGGATACGGCGCGGTATTCGGGGACGAAGGACCGCTCCCCTCCGGTACCGTACGACGATGATGTGGCGGTGCGCGGCGTGATCTTCGATCTCGGCAGCACGCTCATCCACCGGACCGGGCTCGAGCTCGAGCAGGTGAAGTGCTCCTCGCTCGCGGCATTCGCCGGCCGCGAGTGGGGCTGCGGCGACCCGGACACGCTGGCGGCGCGGCTGCTCGACCTGCGGCTCGCCGGCTGGCGGCGGTCGGAAGAAGAGCACATCGAGGTCCCGGCCGCGGACCCGCTTCGCGAGGCACTCTCGGCGGCGGGCCTCCCCGCGGACGAAGAGAGGCTGCGGATCGCGGAAACCGTCTTCTTCGAACCGGAAGTGCGGATCAGCCGGCTCTATCCGGCGGCCCTGGAGACCCTCGCGACGCTCGCGGGCATGGGATTGCGGCTCGGCATGATCAGCAACGCCACGAGCCACCAGTTGATTCTCGACATTACGGAGCGGCACGGCATCGGCGTCTATCTCGATCCGATCGTCTCATCCGCGCAGTACGGGCGGACGAAGCCGCATCCGGGCATTTTCCGGCACGTGCTGGAGGCCTGGCAGATCACGCCGGATTCCGCGGTAATGGTCGGCGACACCCTCGGCGCGGATATCCTCGGGGCGAACGCGGTCGGCATGCGCTCAATCCTCGTCGACATCGAACCGAACCCGGACAATCCGAAGTTCGCGGCGAACGCGCGGCCGACCGCACGGGTCACGCACCTCGGCGAGATTCCCGCCCTCCTCAGGCGGTGGGACGGCGAAGCCTAAACGCGCTCGAGCGCTTGTTCGAAGTCCCCGATCAGGTCGTCCACGTCCTCGATCCCCACCGAAATCCGGATGAGGCCGTCCGCAATGCCGGCCGCGAGGCGGACCTCCCGCGGCATGTTCACGCTGGTCGTGGAGGCGGGATGCGTGACGAGCGTGCTGATGCCCCCGAGGCTCACGGCCAGCTTGCCGACCCGCAGCGCCTCGACGCACCGCGCGCCCGCGGCGACGTCGCCGGCAACTTCGATGCTCATCATCCCGCCGAATCCGCCCGGCATCTGTCGGACGGCGATGTCATGCCGCGGATGCCCGGGCAGTCCGGGGTAGTGCACCCGCGCCACCTTGAGGTGCTCGCTCAGGCGCCGCGCCAGCGCGAACGCGTTCGCGTTGTGCCGCTCCATGCGCAGGCCGAGCGTGGCGAGGCCGCGCACCAGCAGGTACGCGGCGAACGGGTCCAGCACGCCGCCGAAGATGCGCATCGTCCCGATGCAGCGGCGCACCATCTCGCGCGAGCCGACGATCACGCCGGCGGTCACGTCGTGGTGGCCGCCGAGGTACTTGGTCGCGCTGTGGCAGACGAGGTCCACGCCGAGCGACAGCGGCCGCTGGTTGTACGGGCTCGCGAACGTATTGTCGGCGATCGTGTGGGCGCCGCGGGCCCGCGCGAGCGAAACGACGCCCGCGATGTCGATCACCCCCAGCACAGGGTTGTTCGGGGTCTCGATGTAGAGCAGGCGCGTGTTCGGCCGCAGCGCGCGCTCGTAGGCGGACACGTCGGGATCGTCGAGAAACGTCGCCTCGACGCCGTAGCGTGGCAGGACGTCCTTGAGCAGCTGGTACGTCGCCTGGTAGACGGCCTTCGGCGCGATGACGTGATCGCCGCCCTGGACCAGGCCGAGGACCGCCGTCGAAATCGCCGCCATGCCCGACGAGGTCGCCACGGCCGTCTCGCCGCCTTCCAGCAGCGCGACCTTCTGTTCGAACAGGTCGGTCGTCGGGTTGCCCCACCGCGAGTAGATGTAGCCGGACCCGCTCTCCGCCGCCAGGCGTGCGCCGTCCGCGACGCTGTCGTACTTGAACGTCGCCGTCTGATAGATGGGCACGACCACCGACTTGTTGGCGTCCGGCACGTGCCCGCCGTGGATCGCCGTCGTCGTGAACCCGCCGCGCTCACGCGATGCCATGTTCCCGCCCTCCCTCGCCGATGACTACGCCGAGCAGAATCGCCGCGGCGCCCGCGGCCTGCCGCGGTCCGAGCGCCTCGCCGAGCCATGCCACGCCGAACCCGACCGCGGCGACAGGCTCGAGCGCGAACAAGAGACCGGTCCGGGTCGGCGAGACAATCCGCTGCGCCCACGCCTGCGCGAGGTAGGCGCCGAGCGTTCCCGCGACGGCCATGAACACGATCGCCTCGACCGCATACCCCGGGACCGCCGCCGCGCGCGGCTCCAGGACGAGCGCCGCCGCTCCGGCCAGCACCGCGACGGTCGCGACCTGCACGCACGCGAACGGCGCCGCCGGGACCGACCGCGCCACCCGTCCCACGATGATCGCCTGCAGAGCAAGCGCGACGGCACAGCCGAGCACGAGCGCGTCGCCGCCGCCGAGCCGGCCCCCGTGCCACAGCAGCAGCCAGAGGCCCGCCACCGCCAGGACGACACCCGCCGCGAGCCGGGGCGTGGGGGCCCGCCGGCCCCAGACCAGCAGGATCAGCGGAATAAACAGGACGTTCAAACCGGTGATGAGCCCCGCGTGGCCCGCGGTCGTGAGCCGGAGGCCGACGGTCTGCAGCCCGTAGCCGGCGAACAGCACAACGCCGGCCAGCAGGCCGGCGCGGAGGCCGCCCTTTCCCAGGGGTCGCCGCTCGCGCCAGACCAGCGGCGCCAGCAGCGCGGCCGCCAGCGCAAAGCGGAGTCCGAGATATTGAAACGGCCCAAGGTACCGCAGTACGATCTTGCCGAGCGGAAACGTGGCGCCCCACACGATCGCGACGGCCGCGAGCGAAAGATCGGCCGCGACGCGCATCATCCGTGTCGGCACGGCGCGCCCCGCGGTCGCCGTCCCCGCCGCCTCGCAGACGTCGTTCGCCACCGACATGGTCGGCAGTTCGGGAGGTCCGAACGGCGATCCTCCGCGAAGCCCCCGACATGCCCGTGGGTGCGCATGTCTCGATTGCCGGGCGAATCTACGACGCGATCCCGCGCGCCGTCGCGATCGGGTGCGAGTGCCTGCAGATCTTCGTCGGGAGTCCGCGGCAGTGGCGGCTCGTCACGTACGATCCCGCGGATCTCGCCGAGTTCCAGCGGCGGCGCGCCCGCGCGGGCCTCGAGCCGCTCGTCGCCCATGCCTCGTATCTCGTGAACTTCGCCACCACCGACCCGGAATTGTTCCGGCGGTCCGTCGAAGCGCTCGCCCATACGGTCCAGGGGATGGATGCGCTCGACGGCCTCGGCGCGATCACGCACCTCGGCAGCACGCGGGGCGCGCGTTGGGAGGAGTGCTGCGACCGCGTGGCGCTCGCGCTGCGCACCGTCCTCAAGCGCTCCTCGCGGGCGATGGTCGTGCTCGAGGGCAGCGCCGGCGGGACGATCGGCGGCACGTTCGAGCAGCTGCGCGACGTCATCGACGCCGCGGGCGGGGGCCCGCGCCTCGGCGTCTGTCTCGACACGGCGCATCTTTTCGCCGCGGGCTGGGACATCCGCACGCCGCGAGGTGTGGACGAGATGGTGCGGGCGTTCGATCGCCGCGTCGGCCTCAGGCGGCTCCGCGTGCTGCACTTCAACGATTCGAAGGCGGCGCTCGGGTCGCGCCTCGACCGCCACGAGAATATCGGCGAAGGCACGATCGGCCGCGACGGCTTCCGCGCGGTGTTCGGCCACCCTGCCCTGCGCGGCCTGCCGGGCCTGATCGAAACGCCCGGGTTCGATCAGCACGGACCCGACCGGCGCAACGTGATGACGTTGAAGCGCCTGCGCGACTCGACGGTCCCGCGGCGCGCAGCCGGGGCGGCGCGCGCGCGATGAAGTGCGCCAACCATCCGGACCGCGCGGCGCTCGGCTACTGCTCGCGCTGCGGCAAAGCCCTGTGCAACGAGTGCTTGGTCCGGCTCTCCACCGGCAACTTCTGCGACACGTGCGCGAATCCGGGCATGGGCGCCGCGCGCCAGCGGCGCCCGATGCCGTGGTGGCTTATCGTGGTGGGCGCGGCGGTGCTGCTGTTCCTCGCGAGGCTGCTGGTGCACTAGCGCCGCCGTCGGGCGTTAATTTCATGGTTGGCGGCCAGTCCGCCCCAGGCGGTCGGCCGGCGTTAATTTCATGGTTGCCGGCCAGTCCGCCCCAGGCGGTCGGCCGGCGCGAGCCGGATGCCGGCGAAGAGGTGCTCGAGCACGAGGCGCGGATTGATGTTCTGGCGGAGGGCCGTTTTCGCCGTCTCGATCGCGCCAACCGCGTCGCGCACGCCGTCCGGGCGCGCCCGGTCCGCCCACGCCGCCACCTGATCCCGCCGGTCGAGATTGACGAGCAGCGCCGGATCCTGCGCCGCCTGCCACACGGCGACGTCGCGGAGCCATAGGAGTGCCGCGTCGAGCCAGCGCCCGACGTCGTCTTTCTGGCGCGATAGGGCCTCCGCCGCGTCGAGCCGCTTGACCGCGCCGCCCGCGGCCACCGCCCCGAGCGTCTTCACCACCTCACCGCGGAACTCCAGCGCGGCCGGCCCTTCCGCCGCCTCCCGCAGCGCGGCGCCGGGCCGGCCGCCCGCCAGCGCCGCGAGAAATGGCGCCTGCGCCGCCGGCACCCCTGCGCGCTCAACGAGTGCCCCGGCGATATCGGCGGCCGGCACGAACGTAAAGCGGACCATCTGCGAGCGTGACACGATCGTCGGCAAGAGCGCCGAGGCGGATTCGGAGATCAACACGATCACGCTCTGCGCAGGCGGCTCTTCCAGGACCTTGAGCAGGCTGTTGGCGGCCTCCGCGCGCATCGCCTCGGCGTCCTCGACGACGTACACTTTCCACGGCGCCTCGTACGGCGGGTACGCGGCGTCGTGCTTCAGGTCGCGGATCTGCTCGATCCCGACCGCGCGGCGTTCGGCCCCGGATTCGGTGCGCCCGCCCGGCGCGATCACGCGCAGGTCGGGATGCGTCCCGCCGGCGACCTTGCGGCAGGCGGCGCAGGTCCCGCACGCGTCGTCCCCGTGCGCGGCGGCCCGCGTCGAGCAGAGGAGCGCCTGGGCGAAGGCGAGCGCGGCGGCGCGCCGGCCGACGCCTTCGGGGCCGGCGAACAAATACGCGTGCGCGATGCGGCCGCTCCGCAGCGCGCCCTGCAGCACGGTGCGGGCCTCGCGCTGGCCGATCAGATCACGGAACGGCATGCCGGAGGGGAACCGGTCGCGGCCGGGGGGTCAGACCTTTACCATGCGCTCGACATCGAGCACGAAGACGATCGCGCCGCCGACCTGGACCTTCACCGGATAGGAAATGTAGGAATCCACGGGCTCGACGACGGGCGGCAGCGGGCTCACCAGCTGCTCGCGCACGTGGCAGAACTTTTGGATCACGGTCATCACGTCGTCGACGCGGTTTTCCTCGACGCCGATCATGATCGTGGCGTTGCCCTCGCGGAGGAAGCCGCCCGTGCTGGCGAGCATCGTGGCCTGGAATTCCGCGGCGACAAGCCCTTCCATGAGCCGCCGCTGGTCCTTCTCCTGCACGATGGCCAGGATCAGCTTCATGGACTCCCCCCCGCCGGACGCCGTTCCGCGAGCAGCGCGTCCACCGCCGCCGCGACCTCCCGGTGCACCTCCGCCACGGTCCGGCGCGCGTCGATGACCCGGATGCGCTGCGGCTCTTTTCTGGCAAGCGCCAGAAACCCCTCCCTGACGCGGTCGTGGAACGCCGCGGTCTCCCGTTCCATCCGGTCGCCGCCGTCCCAGCCCTGGCGTCCCGTGGCCTCGCGGGCCCGGCGCAGCCCGGTCTCGGGATCGAGGTCCAGGAGCAGCGTCACATCCGGCCGGAGGCCCCCGGTGGCCGCGTCGTTGACAGACCCCACAAGGGCCGCGCCGAGCCCGCGCGCGATCCCCTGATAGGCGAGCGACGCGTCCACGTACCGCTCGCACACGACGATCCGGCCGCGCGCCAGCGCCGGCTCGATGACTTCGCCGACCAGCTGAGCGCGCGACGCCGCGAACAGCAGCATCTCGGTCCGCGGCATGAGTTCGGTGTGCCGGGGATCGATCAGCAGCGCGCGGATCTGTTCGCCGACCGCGGTGCCTCCCGGCTCCCGCAGCGCGAGCACGTCCAGGCCGCCCCGGCGCAGACGGTCGACGAGCAGCGCGGCCTGGGTCGTCTTGCCCGCGCCGTCCGGGCCCTCCAGGGTGATAAAGACGCCCCGGAGGGCCGGGCGATCGGTCCTACTGGGGATAGATCACCACGCGGCGGAACGGATCCGTGCCCTTGCTCTCGGACGCGAGCCCGTAGCGCTGAATGAGCTGGTGCTGCAGCCGCCGGAGGTAGGAGTTCTGGGGACCGAGCTCCACCGGCTGCGCCGCGGCCATCACCTCCGAGATCGCTTCCTCGGCCTCCCGCATCGCCTCTTCCTCCGGGCTCATGCGGTCCTGGACGCCGAAGATCTCCCGCAGCACGCCCTCGATCTGGGAGAGCGTGTTGCTCTTGATGATGTGCGTCGCCAGCCCGCGCTGGCCCGCTTCGCGCAGCCGCTTCGGCTGCCGGCGCTCCTGCGACTTGAGCGTGAGCAGGACGTCCGCGTCGTGCAGCGCGTCGGCGATGATCGCCGGAAGGCGGAGCTCACGGATCGCGCGCTCGAGCCGGTTGCGGCTGACGGCGTACGGATAGATGCGCACGACCTTCTGCGCCGGCCCCGCCGGCGCCGCGTGGCCGTTCGAGCTGACCGCGGCCTGCTGGGCGGCCGCCTCGCCGCTCGTGATGCGGACTTCGCCCTCCGCCGTGCGGGTGCGGATCTCCGGCCGCGGCGGTGCGCCGCGCAGGAACCGGTCGACGACGTGGCCGACATCGTGGTGGACGGCCAGCCGGTCCTTGTCGACGATCTCGATCACCACGTCGAAGGTCGGCGGCGCCTTGCGCTCCAGCACCGTCTTCTGCGTGCCGCG
>Ga0187825_10000403_pt1 | contig 10482 bp, 17 predicted proteins | sample NC_wetland_sal_i_11_FD_132421 | JGI IMG/M metagenome (GOLD analysis project Ga0187825, IMG submission 132421) | Wetland sediment microbial communities from Neuse River Estuary, North Carolina, USA - SourceSoil_5 | ecosystem: Environmental > Aquatic > Freshwater > Wetlands > Sediment | place... | reverse complement strand
CGGTGGATGACCACGAGCCGGCGCGCGCCCGACGCCTCGAACGCCTCCTCCGCCTCCTCGGCGGTGAGATGGCCGCGCTCGGCGGGCTCGGGATCGGCGAGCGTCGCCTCGCACAGGAAGACGTCCGCGTCGCGCGCGAGGTCGGTGAGCGCCGGTGTCGGCGCCGTGTCGCCGGAGTACGCGAGCGTGTGCGTGCCGTCGCTGACGCGCAGGCCGTACGTGAGCTCGTCGTAATGGGCGAGCTGCACGGGGGTGACGTCGAATCCGCCGGCCTCGAATGCGTCGGCCGCGTACTCGCGCAGCACGAACGCGGTGTCGAGCATGCTCGTGAACGCGAGCGGCCGGCCCAACGAGCGCAGCCGCTGCTCGCCGCCGGGCGGGAGCCACAGCTCCGGCTTCGGCGCGGAGCGTCCCGGGCCGAATGCGGCGCCGAACGTCCATGGCACGAGGTCTCCCCAATGGTCGAGATGGAAGTGTGTGATCGCTATCGCGTCGACGCTCGGCCAGCCGCCGTTGCCGTTGCGTAGCCGCGCGAGCACCCCGGGCCCGCAGTCGAGCAGGAGGCGCCCTCTGCCCTCGACGAGATATCCCGACTGCGCCCCGCCGGCGTTCGGCCAGGCGGGCGAGCAGCCGATGACGGTCACCCTCATGCTCACATCCTCTCGGATCGAGGGTCGTCCATGGCGGGCGACGTGTATAACTCCGCCGTGGCCGGCGCTTCCATCGACATGCTCAAGCGCGTCCCGCTCTTCTCCGGGCTCGACAACCGCGAGCTCGAGCAGATCGCCGGCTCGATGCGCGAGCGCCAGGTCGCCGCCGGCGACGTCGTCCTCGAGCAGGGCTCGGGCGGCGCCGGCTTCTTCGTCGTCGACGAGGGAGAGGCGGACGTGACCGTGGACGGCAACCACGTCGCCAAGATCGGGCCCGGCGACTACTTCGGCGAGATCGCCCTCCTCACCGGGTCCGACCGGACCGCGACGGTCACGGCCGTCACGGACATGCGGTGCTACGGCATGACCTCGTGGGACTTCAAGCCGCTCGTCGAGTCGAATTCCGGCATCGCGTGGAAGCTCCTCACCGCGATGGCGCAGAAGCTCCGCTAGCGGCGGACCGCGGCACCGAGATCGTGAGGACGCCGTCGCGCAGGCGCGCGGCGAGCTGGTGCAACTCGACCTCTCGCGGCACCGCCATCTCGACGACGAGCTCGTCGTCGGTCTCGCGCAGGCGCACGGAGCCGGCCTCGGGCAGGCGAGCGGTCATGGCCCGAGTTTCTCGCCGCCTGCGGCCCGGCGGCATCGGGGATATCTACGGGACGGCGTGCCCGCCGAGCGTGCCGGCGAGCTTCGAGTCGACGAGCTGGAGGAGGCCCTTCGACGCGGCCGGGCCCTCGACGGTGAGCGAGCCCTGGAAGTCGAGGGCGACCGTTCTGCGCTCTCCGAGCTTGATCGTCCCGCTGACGGTGATGCCAGGCACGAGCGCGTAGCCCGACAGCCGGAAGCCGTCGCTTCCGACGAGCGTGAGCGTGCCGCCGGCGAGACCGGGCACCGGCTTCGGCGGCGAGACGTCGGATTCGATCAGCCAGCTCGCCTCCGCTTCGCGAACGGCCTTGTCGACGATGGCGAACGTCGCCTGCGGGCCGGCGTGCTTCACCGGCTTCGGAAAGGCGGCGAGCGGCGCGACGAGGAACGGCGAGCGCGGGCACTGCCCGATCGCGGCCGCGCCCGACATCCAGTTGTGCACGGCCTGCAGCGCGCAGCCGGACGGATCCGCGAGCGCGACGCTGTGGCCGACGCCAGGGACGACGAGCAGCTGCCCCTGCGGGAACTGCGCGATCACCGACTGTGCGCTCGCCGTCGGCGTGCGCATGTCGAATCCGCCGCTCAACGCGAGGACCGGTACGTTCGGCAGCGGGCCGGCGGCGAGGTTCACGCCGCCTGCCGGCGCGGGCCACGCTTCGCATAGCGTGGCGTTCCCGAGTTGCGACGCCCACTTCCCGAACGGGCCGAGGCTGCCCGCCGGGAGCGCCGCCAGCGCGCTGCTGATCGAGGCCGGGCGGCTCGCAGGATCGGAGCCGGGCGCCCACGGAAACGGGCCGTCACGGCAGTCGGTCGCGGCGAAGAGCGCCGCGCTCAGGTCGGGCGCGGTGAAGCTCGATGCCTGCGTGTCGAGCACGTGCAGGCGCAGGAGCGGTGCGAAGTTGCCGAGGCGCGCGGCGTGGACGGCCGCCGGAAGCTCCGCCGCCAGGCCGGGGCTCAGGTCGGCGTCGACGACGACCGAAAGGAAGTCGACGCCGCCGAGCGTGTCCTTCTTCCCGTGGACGATCCCGTGCGCGGGCTTGGCGCCGAGCGCGTTCGCGACGGCGACTACGTCGCCGGCGAAATCGGGAGTGGCCGCTTTGCACGCCGTCGCGCAGAACGCGCGCAGTGTCGCCGGCATGGCGCGCAGGACGTCGCTGGAGAACGGGTCGGGGAAGTTCGTCGGCAGGACCGAGTCGAGCACGATCCGGGAGACGTGCGTCGGGTATGCCGACGCGTACGCCAGCGCCAGCTTCGTCCCGTACGACACGCCGTAGAGCGCGACCGTGTCGAATCCGAGCGCCGCGCGCACCGCGTCGAGGTCGGCGGCATGGTCGGCGGTCCCGTAGAACGGGGCTGTGGCTCCGATCGACGACGCACACGCGCGGACGAGTTGGTCCTCGACGTTCGGGTCGGAGACGGAGGTCGCAGCCTGCAGCGCGGGGCAGTTCAGAAGGCCGGAGTCGCCGGTGCCGCGGTCGTCGTACGCGACGAGCGTGTAGCCGGGGAAGAGGTACCGGAAGATCGCCGCGGAGTTCGGCGAGCCGAGGTCGAACGTGTGCGCCGATCCCTGCCCGGGGCCGCCGGCGATGAGGAAGATCGCGCCTTGCGGCTGGCCGGCGGCGGGAAACTCCTCGACGTGGAGCGCGACCGTGCCCGGGACGGCGCCCGAGCGGTCGAGCGGCACGACGACGGTCGAGCAGAGGAGCCCGGGCGTCCTTCCGCACGGCGTCCCCTGCGCAGCGGCCCCGACCGCGGCGGTGAGGGAGGCGCCGCAGACGAGTGCGAGCGCCGCCAGGCGCCGGTACCCCCTCGGACCCACGCGCGTAGCGTAGCCCCGATTCCGCGCGGCTAGGCGCCTGCGACGACGCGGCGGGCGCCGTCGAAGCGGCTCGAGTACCAGCCGGCCATCGTCTCGATCCGGACGACCGTGCCGGTGTGCGGCGCATGGATGAACCGGTCGTGGCCGACGTAGATGCCCACGTGGCCGGCGTCGTCGAAGAACACGAGGTCGCCGGGCTTCATCGCCCAGCGCCCGACGTGCCTGCCGCGCCAGAAGTCGGAGAAGCTCGAATGGGCGAGCGAGATGCCGAAATGGGCGTAGACGTAGCGGACGAAGCCCGAGCAGTCGAAGCCGCCGCGCGGCGAGCTTCCGCCCCACGAGTACGGGACGCCGACGAAGCGCTTCGCGTAGTCGACCATCCTCTCGCCGAGCGTCGGGGCCTCGCGCTTCGCCCGCAGATGGCGGCGGACGGCCGCCGGGGTGCGCAGAAGCGGCAGCGGGTTCGCGACCGGCGCCGGAACCGGCGGCGGGTCGATCGGCGGAGTCACCGCGTCACCGCCGTCCGCCTTCGAGCCGACCGGCCAGACGAGCGAGACGGCCAAAGCCAGCGTGACAACGAACAGCAGGATGAGGAGGCGAGAAGTCCGCAAGTGGGGGGCTCCCTTCGGCACGGGTGCGGCCACTCACCTGGCGGCCGCCTGTCGTTGGGCCGGCCCATTCAAACCCGGCTCCCCCGGAGCGTCACTCCCCCGTTTGGGGGGTTTTCCACAAGTTTCCAAACACACGCGGATCCCAGATGGGCAATCCGGCTCGAATTGGTCTGGTCGAATGGGTATTTCGGATCCCATCCAGGGTTTCCCGTTTTTCGCATGTGGACATCTCCTGCGGCCAACGAACCTCGCGGAGGAACCCAATGAACGGAGCTCGGCCCGCGCTCGTCCTCGCAGCGCTCACCGTCCTCGTCGGGACGATCGGCTGTCCGCCGCCTCGTCCCGCACCACCGACCTGACCAATCCGACGCACTTCTTCTGGGCGCTGGGCCAGAACCCGGACGCCTCGGCGACGGCGAACTCCGCCGCCAACGACCTCGTCTACCACGGCGGCAACGCCGGCTCGGGCGCGATCGGCGTCGAGCAGAAGCCGGCCGTCTATCTCATCTGGCGGGGCCCGCAGTGGGCGCAGGGCTTCCAGACCGAGGACACCAACGGGTCGCTCTACTCGAGCAAGACGCTGCAGGCCTACCTCCAGTCGTTCTTTCAGAACGTCGGCAGGAGCGGCTGGGCGAACATCCAGACCCAGTACTGCAACGGGGCGCTCCCGGGCTCGACGTCGTGCGTCGGCGGGACGGGGTACGTCACGAACCCGAACCACCAACTCAAGGGGGTCTGGACCGATCCGACGCCGGTCCCCGACGACATCATCGCGCTCGGGCTCGCGCAGAACCTCGTCGACGATCCCATCGCGCAGGAGGCGATGCGCGCGTCGGCGCCCGGCCTCTACGTGTGAATCGCGCGGGCGCGGGAAGAGAAGCGCTGATGGCGCGGCTCGTCTACAAGCCCCTCGGGCTCCTCGTCAGTGTCGCGGGCGGGGTCGTCGCCGGCGCGATCTTCAAACGCATATGGCGCGCGGTCGCGCACGAGGACGAGGCGCCGGAGGCGACGGATGCAGGCAAGAGCTGGAGCGAAGTTCTGGCAGCTGCCGCGGCGCAGGGCGCGGTCTTCGGTGGCGTGAAGGCGCTCATCGACCGCGCCGGCGCGACCGGTTTCGCCCGTCTCACCGGCACCTGGCCGGGGCCGAAGACGTCGTAGAACGCCGGGCTTTGCCCGGCATTATCGATCGAGTCAATAGACGCGCTCGACGACCTCGGCGCCGACTCCCGGCGGAATGGCTGGGGCTCATAGAGGTCGCGGGCCTGCGGCTGGAAGCGCTTTACGGCGGATTCGCCCGCGAGCCGCTCGACGACGACAGCCGGGAATACGTCTTCGTGGCCCGCCGCTAAGCGCGGCGACTGACGATCGCGCGGTCCGCGGGGTGGCCGCCGTCAAGAGGGACCGGGGCGATGTCCCACTCGACGTCGACGCCGTCGCGGATGCCGCGCATGAACGCGGCGAAGCCGCCGTTGCGGGCGTGGATGATGAGCCAGCGTGCCGGGTGGTCGCCGGCGGTTCGGAACGAGTGTGCGAGGCCGGGTGGCGCGGCGACGAAGCCGCCGGTCCGGAGCGTGATCGTCTCGCGGTCGGCCCCGAGCTCGAAGGTGAGCTCGCCTTCGAGAACGTAGAACGCCTCGGTGTGCCCGTGTACGTGTGGATCGGTCACGCGTTCGCCCGCTGCGCGGCTGGCATAGGTGAGGCTGAGGTTCTCGTCTGCGACGAGGAGGCTGATCTCACGACCGTCGCGGCGGAGGATCGGTTCCTCAGTCGGCATAGACGTCGCTCCAGCGGATCGGCTGCCAGGTCGCGTCCGTGGGGCAGCTGTCCCGGGCGAAGGCGAGGGCGTCGGCGAGAGTGTCGCCGCCGCCGATCGCATGCCAGGTGCGTCCGCCGGGCGCGGCGAGCTCGACCATGAGGATGTGCTGCGCGCGGCCGGACTCCGTGGAGGGGAACGGAATCACCGTCCCTGCTGGCTTCATCGCGGGCAGGGCCATGAGGCCTATCCGTTCTCGCCGCGTCGGTCGGGAGAGACGGGCGTGAGTCCGTGGCGGCGCATCACTGCCCCGATCGCGGCCAGATCGGGAGGGCCGCCGGCCGCCGCGCCGAGCACCGCGGCGACCTCGCGGAAGTAGTCGGGGCCGAGAAGGCCGGGCGTGACGATCGCCAGCGCCGTGGCGCTGACCTCGCCGGCGTTGTCGAAGTGGTGGACCGCGCCGCGAGGGATGCAGAGCACCTCGCCGGGGCCGACCTCGTGCGCGTGGCCCTCGACCGTCCAGACGAGCGCGCCCGCGAGGCCGTAGATCGTCTCCTCGAAGCCGTCATGGCTGTGCGCCGCCGCCACCCTGGACCCGGCGGGGACGTCGAACTCGAACACCGCCACCGAGCCGTCCGACTGCTCGCCCTCGAGCAGGAAGCGAATCGCCAACTCTCCGACTCTGATCTCGTCGCGTGTGCTCGCTGCCATCGCCGCTCTCCTCGTCGCAGGTGGTAAAGTAGTTTTACTTTAGACGAGGCCGGTGGTAGTTGTCAAGCGATTTTAGTAAATCGTCGGAGGTCGAGGAACCGTTCGGGCCGCCGCTCATCGGCGCCCTCCTCCGCATTCCGTGGGAGGCGGTCCAGCAGCACATGCTCGAGCGGCTGCGCGAGCGCGGCTTCGACGACTTCGACCGCGCCTACTTTGCGGTATTCCGATACCCGGGACCGGAGGGTGCAAGGCCGACCGACGTTGCGGCCCGGGTGGGGATCAGCCGACAAGCGCTCAACTACCTCCTCCGCGAGCTCGAGCGCCTCGGGTACCTCGAGCGCGAGCCGCACCCGGACGACCTCCGTTCGAAACGCATCGTCCTCACTGCCCGCGGCATCGCTGCAGTCGGCGTGATCCGCGACGCCGTCGCCGAGATGGAGGCTGCCTGGGCGCAGCAACTCGGCCCGAAACGCTTCGACCTCCTCCGGGAGCTGCTGCTCGAGCTCCAACAGCCGACGTGAGACAGGCGGCACCGACCGGCTGACGGCCGCCCGATGGACTAGCTCATGAAGTCGTGCAGCTCGTACACGCGGGTCTCGGGAGCACGGCCGCCTTGCTCCATCATGGGCCGTACGACCGGCATCAGGCGGTCGTTGAGGAAGGCCTCCCACGCCTCCCGGGACTCCCACACGTCGAAGATGCGGAAGACACCGGCCTCGCCGTCGAATCCTGCCGTGTGAACGAGCCCGCCGGCGGGCGGGTCGGTGCGCGTGCCAAGTGCCTCTTGCACGCGGTCGTAGTTCGTGGTCGTCCGGTCGTCGCCCTCGATCGGAAACTCCTGAATGACTGCGAATGCCATGCTCGCCTCCTTGGTTATCTGCCCCAACAGTAGGTCTCGTTGCGCCTTCTGCTCAGTGGCGGTGCGCGTCTCCGGCGTGGTTGAACCACTCGACTCTCGTCGGCTGAGGAGCATTCGCCTCGTGGAGCGCGGGCCCAAGTGCGGACTCCATGAACGCCTGCTGATCCGCTTGAGAGTTCCAGATCTCGACGACGATGAGCTTGTCACCGGCTTCCCCGGCAACGTGGCTGATCAATCCCGGAGGCATCTCCCACGTGTCGGAGCCGCCGCTGAGAATCTTGTTGACGCTGTTGTAGATCCCGACCGCATCCGGCGCCTCGAACTCGAACACCACGATCTCTGCCATGACGCCTCCCGTTGTTGGGCTTGGAGGAGTGACTCTACGCGTGATCGGCTCCAAGCGGCGAGTCGGGCCGCGCGTCGATCGCTCAAGCGTCAATGACGAACGCTTGGGCAGAATCGTCGGGTGGCCGATTCACAGGTGGCGCCTGCGCTCGAGCAGTTCGCTGCGGCGATGGATCAGTGTCCGGACATTCGCTTCGAGCGCAAGCGAGTGCACATCGGTTCCGGACACTTCGTCAGCGAATACGAGATGGCCGCCGCATCAGAGATGGGCGCGTAGCGCGCAAACACACCTATCTCGACTGGGCGGCGGTTCAGCGCCAGACAGCCGCGCCGACCCCGGCCTAGCGCACGCCGAAGGTCGCTGGGCTCAGTTGCCGACTGCCGGGTCGGGCAGGAACTCGCGGACGTCCTGAGCGCAGCGGCAGGCGACCGCGAGCTTGGCAGCCCACATCAGCGCCTCCTCGCGCGAGGGCACGTCGACGACCGAGAGGCCGCTGACGTACGCCTTGCCCTCCGGGTACGAGCCGTCGGTGACCGTCCCATCGGGCGCCACCACGCTCAGCTCCTCGTCGGGATACAGCCCGCCGCCGAACACCCACACGCCGGCCTCCATCGCCTCTTGAACCACTGCGTGAGCAGCCTCGGCGACGTCGGGGAGCTCCTCCTCGGGAACCCTCATCGCGCCGGCGTCGAACGAGATCAGATACCGCGCCATCCGGCGAATCATCGCTGCTTTCGATCGAGTGCCGCCGCTTCCCTCGTTCGGGGGTGACTGCGGGCAGCGCGAAGCCCGATGGTGAGGGTAGATCGTGGGTGCGGCACCACGGGATCGGGTGTCGATGACTACGTCTGGCGCGCTTCCGAGCAGCAAAGCTCCGTCGTTCTGGATGACGGCGTTGAGCCTCGTGGCTGCCGGATGGGTGGCGTCGTTCTTCGTCGACTTCACCGCGCCGCTCCGGCTGTTCGCGCCGGGACTCGGCGTCTCGCTCGTCTACGCGACATTCGTGTCCGCGCTGATCGGCGGGATCGCGCTCCGGTTCATCCTGCCGCTCCTCACCGGGGTGGAGATCAGCTATCCGTGGGCGGTCGCCGCGCTCGGTTTCGGCAGCCTCGCGTCGATCGCGTTCACGACGACCATTCAGACGGCGACGCTCCGCCACGCTCCATCCGTCGCTCCGGCGATCTGGTCGAGCCCGTTCCTGATGCTCGCTGCGACGGCGGCGAGCTTGATCGTCTCCTACTGGGTGATCGCCGTCGGTGGACACACGCGCGCCGACTCTCGCCGGCGCACTCCGAGCCCGCAGATCGCAGCGCATCGCGAACACGCTCCGGGCGGCGGCCTCGAAGCGGATCTCGTCCGCACGCAGAACGCGGTGACGAATGCGTGCATCGACGTCAGCCGTGCGCGGGCAGTCGACATTCCCGGCGTCGTCGTCGACGCTCTGACAGAGCTGTCGCTCTGCGCCAACGCGCTGCGCGCAGCAAGCGTTCCCGATCCCGCGACGCGCGCGGTCGTCGACAACCTCGCTTCCGGGCTCGACCGCTTCGCCGAGGCGCTGACCGGCATCGCATCCGACGCCGCGGCCACCGGCAGCGACCGGCTGCCGCAACCCGGCCTGCTGTTCGGGTCGCTCGCCGACGTCTCCGACGGCGGCGGGCGCGCTCGCTACGAGCTCGACCACGCGGACGGTCTCGCCGACATCCGCACCTCGCTCGAGACGCTGCGCGGCCTCGGCTACCTGCGGGAGGACGCATGACCAGGTCGGGAGGCGTCATCTGGCTCCCGGTCGTGCTGATCGCGTCGCTCATCGCTCTCGCCTACTCGAGACCGTGGCATCACCTGTCGGGACCGAGCCTGCCGGCGATCCTTCAGCCAACGATCCCAGCCCCCCGGACGACACCGACCAAGGGTCCGAAGATGAGCGCGACCCAGCTCGCGTCGCTGCTCGACGGGGCTTCCTCCATCGCCGTCGTACCGACACCGCTGCACTGGCGCTGCACCACCGATCCGCACCACGTCTGGGACTACGTCTGCAGCCAGAAGCAGCTCCGGGAGATCCGGGGCTACGACGTCAGCGCGTCCGGGATCACGCAGTCCACGACCCTCGTCTACGCGGGCCACACGCTCGGGCCCTAGCGGTCCAGCGACTCCGCAATCGCAACGATCTGCGCGACGACGGTGTCGAGCGGCTGCGTCGCATCGATCTCGTGCGTGCACGTCGCTCGAAGGAGCGGCTCGACCTCCGCGAGGTCGCGCAGGACGACGTCGCGCTCGCCGGTGCTCTTGCCGTAGTCGTTCGTCGTCCGCGTTGCGATTCGAGCCAGCAGCGCGTCGGCCGGCGCGTGGAGCACGACCGCGTCGAAGCGCGGGTAGAACGCGCTCTGGTTCGAGACGGTGCCGGAGACGCAGAGCGTTCGCCCTTCGTGGCGATCGAGCAGCTCCGCGATGCGGTCCTCGCGCCAGACGTAGCCGCCGGCGAGGTCGGACCAGACGCTCCAGCCTCCGATGTCCGTGTCGACGACCTCGAAGCCACGCCGCTCGAGCTCCGCGAGCACCGACGACTTTCCGGTCCCGGACATGCCGGTGACGAGGATCCTCCGCACGTGGCGGCCACGATACGCTCCGGCTCGTGGACGAGGAGGTCGTTCCGGTCCTACGCGTCGCGGACGCGGGGCGCGCCGTCGCGTGGTACGAGCGCCTCGGCTTCGTCAAGGAGTGGGAGCACCAGTTCGAGCCCGGCTTTCCCTGGTTCGTCAGCGTCGCGCGCGGGCGCGTCCGCCTCTATCTCTCCGAGCACCTCGGCGATGCGCCGCCCGACACGCTCATCCATCTGTACGTGAACGACATCGACGCAGTTGCGCTGGAGCTCGGCGTTGCCGTCGACGAGAACGGCCTCGCCGGACGCGAGGTCGACGTCGCCGACCCGGACGGGAACCGCCTCAGGATTGCGACGCGTCGCGGCCCGACCGCGTAGATCGCGTCTCCGCTAGCCGCCGGTCGTCGTGGTGGCGCTCGTCGTGGTGATCGCGGTCGTCTGCGCGGTCGTCGTCTGCGCCGTCGTCGTCGGCGGGGGCGGCGGGGGCGG
>Ga0187825_10000402_pt1 | contig 10483 bp, 10 predicted proteins | sample NC_wetland_sal_i_11_FD_132421 | JGI IMG/M metagenome (GOLD analysis project Ga0187825, IMG submission 132421) | Wetland sediment microbial communities from Neuse River Estuary, North Carolina, USA - SourceSoil_5 | ecosystem: Environmental > Aquatic > Freshwater > Wetlands > Sediment | place... | reverse complement strand
TTGCTGCGCCTCGCAGCCAGGACAATCGGCCGCAGCGACGCCGCGGAGCGGCTGATCGACTCGTTGGACATCGACGACCGTGCGACCCGTGTACGGCTGGGATGGCGGCCGCGCGTCAGCCTGGCCGAAGGACTCGATATCACCTGCCGATGGTTCGCCGACGCCGAAGGTGCGCGGCTGCGTGGTTCTCGCCTATAAGACGCGCATGACACCGGTGAGCGATCCCGAACGTTTGCGCGCGCCCGCGATCATCCTGGCGTTGGCAGGATTCATAGCGCCGCCGCTCGCCGTCTTGGCACCGCTCGGCATCGCGCCGCTGCTGACCGTGGTCGCAGTCGCGCTGCTCGTCACCGCGCCACACCGTCTGCTCGCGCCTGCAAGGCCGCTATTGCCGTTGGCGGCGCTGTGGGCCGCGCTCGCAGCCTTTGCCTTGCTGTCGGCGACGTGGTCGATCCTGCCGCGCCACAGCCTCGCCGAAGGCGGACGTTTTCTCGCCATCGGAGTCGAAGGGCTGATTGCGTTGGCAGCGGCGCGATCGATGGCGGCGCACGAAGCGCGCCGTGCTGGAATCGCAGCGGTGGTCGGAGTCGCACTCGCCGTCGGTCTGCTGCTGTCCGAATGGGCGACCGACGCGGCGCTGACGCGCTGGATCCACGGACTGAGCAGCAGCATCTTCGTCAACGATTCCCGCTTCGACCGGGGCGTGACGACGCTGGTACTGATCCTATGGCCGGCCGCGCTGGCGCTGCGGCGCTGGCGCGTCCTTCAAATTGTCATCGCCGCCGCGGTCGCGCTCGCGGCTTTTATCATGCCGAGCGCCGCATCGCTCTTGGCGTTTGTCGCGGGCCTTGTCGGCTTCGCAGTGGCATCGCGTGCCCCGCGTCTGGTTGCCAGCGCGTTGGCCGTGACCCTCGTCGTCGGCGCGACGCTACTGCCTGTCGTGGTTCCGACATATCAATCCACCGTGCAACTGCAGCATACGGCACCGTGGATCAAGAGCTCCGGCATCCATCGCCTGCTGATCTGGCGGTTCGCCGCCGAGCGCATCGCCGACCGGCCGCTGCTCGGCTGGGGCATGGACGCGTCGCGCGAGATTCCGGGCGGCAAGCGCGATTTTGGCACGACCTTGCCCGGCATCGAACTGGGGCCCGGGCACGATGCCATGCCGCTGCATCCACACGATGCGCTGCTGCAATGGCGGGTTGAGCTCGGCGTGCCCGGAACGATCCTTGGCCTCGCGATCGTCGTCTGGGCGCTTTACCGCGTCGGCTGGCGGTTCGGCGGCGGGCGCGAAGCCCAGGCCGCTTCGCTCGGCTGGGCGGCGACTGTGACAGTCATTGCGCTGTTGAGCTTCGGCATCTGGCAGGAATGGTGGCTGTCGATCATTCTCCTGACCGCGTCTCTGCTCGCTGTGAGCGCCGCCGATGTCGCCTGAGCGGCCGAAGCTGATCTTCCTCGTCACCGAGGATTGGTATTTCTGCTCGCATCGCTTGCCGATGGCGCGCGCGGCGCGCGACAGCGGCTTCGACGTCTTAGTGGCGACGCGGGTTACCGCTCACGGAGATGCGATCCGTGCCGCCGGTTTTGCGGTTCATCCACTGCGCTGGAAGCGGCGCGCCATCGGACCGTTCGCCAGCCTGGCGGCGATCGCCGAAATCCTGCGGCTCTATCGCCGCGAACGGCCGCTGATCGTGCACCATGTTTCGCTGAAGCCGGCGCTGCTCGGCGGCATTGCCGCGCGTCTTGCCGGTGTGCCGCTGATCGTCGGCATGGTCACCGGCATGGGTTATCTCGGCGGTTCGGACCGGTCTGGCGCACGCCTGCTGGCGTGGCTAGCGCGCCGCCTTGCGCCCGCGGCGCTATTCGGCCGGCGCGGCCGTGTCATCGTGCAAAACGAAGAGGATCGGCAAGCGCTGGCGGCCCTGTGCCCAGACAAAGCCGCGCGCATTGTGCTGATCCCCGGCTCGGGCGTCGATCTGGCGCAGTTCGCGCCGGCGCCGGAGCCGCCATCGCCGCCGGTGATCGTGACCTATGCCGGCCGCATGATCGCCATCAAGGGCGTCGGCATACTCGTCGCGGCGCACCAACTGGCACGCCAGCGCGGCGTCGACCTGCGGCTGGTCCTCGCCGGCGACAGCGACGCCGAAAACCCGAGCGCGATCGCGCGCGAAACATTGCAACGCTGGGCGGCGCTGCCCGGCGTGACCTGGCTCGGCCGCCGCGACGACATCCGTACCGTCTGGCGTGACGCGCATATCGCGGCGCTGGCGTCGCTGGGCGGCGAAGGCGTGCCGAAGAGTCTGCTGGAAGCGGCGGCGATGGCGCGGCCGATCGTCGCCAGCGATATCGCCGGCGTACGGAGCATCGCGCAGCACCAGGTCAACGCGCTTTTAATGCCGCCGGGCGACGAAGCGGCGCTAGCGGAGGCGCTGGTCACGCTGTCGCGCGACAGCGCGTTGCGCCAGCGGCTCGGCACTCAAGGCCGCAAATTGGTCGAGCGCGGCTTTTCGGATCAGGCGGTCGCCGCGGCGACGAGCGCGCTCTACCGTGATCTGTTGCGCGAAATCGGCCGTTAGGGACCGGGAAGCAGCGCGTCGGTCCAGCCGGCGATGCGATAGGCGACCAGGCCGAGCCATTCGTGCACGGCTTCATCGACGTCCCAGAGCCCGACCGCGAGCGAGATATGCAGACGCCGGGTCGCCTCGAACGCCACCGGATCGGGCACGACCGACCAGCCGATACGGCGGAAGCAGCCGACGGCGCGCGGCATGTGATCGGCGGAGGTCACCAGGATCCAAACTTGGCCGGGTTGGGGATCGGCGATTTGCTTCGAGAACACGGCGTTTTCGTGCGTCGTGCGCGAGCGGTCCTCAATCAGCAGGCGGCTCGGCGCGACGCCTAGCGCGGTCAGCAGCCGCGCCGTCGCCGCGGCCTCGGTCGTCGGCTCGTGCAGCAGGCGACCGCTGCCACCCGACAACACGATGCGTGCCGTTGGATAGCGCTGCGCCAGCCGCAAGGTTTCGGTGACGCGGGCCGCCGCGCGGTTGAGCGCGACCTGGCCATATTCGGCGGTGCGTTCGGGATCGACCGCGCCGCCGAGCAGGATGATGCCGTCGACCTTATCCGGCAGCGTGCGCAGCTCGGGAAACCGACCCTCGAGCGGGCGCAGCGGCAGCGCCGCCAGCGGCTCGATCGCCGCCGCGGTGCCGGCGACCAGCACCAGCACGATCAGCGCCATACCTTTGCGCCGCCGGGTCGTGATCAGGCGCCATACGCCGATCGCAAGAACGATCAGCAGCAGGTTGCCCGGATCGAAGATGACCTGGAGGACCTTGCTGACGACGAAGAGCATCGGGGCCCATCCTGCCCGATCCGAAGGGCGCGCCGCCAGACCGTTGAAGAACGCAGGAACGCGGGGCAATCCGCATTTTTCTTGCTGGGCCGGCGGCGGGTCACGTAACGTCGCCCGAACCCATGACCATCGTCAGCCGCCGCGCCGGTGCCGCCTACGCCCATGACATCGTCATGGCGGCGATCTCGTTCTGGCTGTCGTTCTATCTGCGCGTCGGCGACGACATCGCGCATTATTCGCACGAGCTGATCTGGGCCTACGACATCGCCTTCGCGGCGACCGCGGCCGTGGTGTTCTACGCCTCGGGTCTCTATCGCGGCATCTGGCGTTACGCCTCTCTGCCCGATCTCATCGGCTTGGCGCGCGCTGTCACGCTCGTCGTGCTGATCTATTTCCCGCTGATGTTCCTGGTGACGCGCCTCGAGGCGCTGCCGCGTTCGACCGTCGGCATCAACTGGCTTGTATTGATGGCGCTGCTCGGCGGTCCGCGCTTTGCCTATCGGCTTCTGAAGGACGGCAGCCTGCGGAATATCCTCCGCACCGATACAGCGCGCGCCTCCGTGCCGGTACTGCTGATCGGCGCCGGCGAAGGCGCCGACCTTTTCATCCGCACGACCTATCGCGACGCACAACAGGCCTATCGTGTCGTCGGCATCGTTTCGGACGACGAGAAACGGGTCGGCCGCGAGATCGGCGGTGTCCCGGTGCTCGGCACCATCGACGAGATTCCGGCCGTGGTCGGGCGACTTGCGGAGCGCGCCGATAAGCCGCAGCGCCTCATTCTGACGGGCCGCGATTTCGAAGGCGCGGCGGTGCGGCGCCTGCTCGACGTCGCCGACGGGCTCGGCATTTCGCTGGCACGCCTGCCGCGCTTGACCGAATTCCGCGACACCCGTGCCGACGGAAACCGGCCAATCGAGCCAGTGGCGATCGAAGACCTGCTCGGCCGGCCGCAAACGGTACTCGACCGCAACAGCATGCGCGCGCTGGTCGCCGGCCGGCGCGTGCTGGTGACCGGCGCCGGCGGCACCATCGGCTCGGAGCTCGTGCGCCAGATCGCGGCGTTCGCACCGGCACGGCTGGCGCTGCTCGACAACGGCGAGTTCGCGCTTTATTCGATCGAGCGCGAAATTGCCGAGCGATTTCCCGACGTCGACAGGGTGGCACTGATCGGCGACGTGCGCGACAGCCGCCGCGTCGACGCGGTCCTGGCGGCGGAGCGGCCGGAGCTGGTGTTTCACGCCGCGGCGCTGAAGCACGTGCCCATGGTCGAGGCGAATCCGCTCGAAGGCGTGATGACCAACGTCCTCGGCACGCGGCATCTCGCCGAGGCCTGCCGCACGCATGGCGTGCGCGCGATGGTCATGATTTCGACCGACAAGGCGGTCAATCCGGTCAACGTCATGGGCGCGTCGAAGCGCCTCGCCGAAAGCATCTGCCAAGCGCTCGACGTCATCGAGGCGCGGCACGCCGGCGGCACGCGCTTCGTCACCGTGCGCTTCGGCAATGTGCTGGGATCGACCGGATCGGTGGTGCCGCTGTTCCAGCGGCAGCTTGCCGCGGGCGGTCCGCTGACGGTGACGCATCCGGACATCACGCGCTATTTCATGACGACGCGCGAAGCGGTCGAGCTCGTGCTGCAGGCCTCGGCCCTCGCCTCGGCGGACGACGAAGCGCGCGGCAAATTGTTCGTGCTCGAAATGGGCGAGCCGGTGAAGATCGTCGATCTAGCGCGCCAGATGATCCGCCTCGCCGGCAAGCGGCCCGACCGCGATGTGAAGATCGAATTTATCGGGCTGCGGCCGGGCGAAAAGCTGCACGAAGAGCTGTTCCATGATCAGGAGCCGCTGGTACCGACGCGCGCGCCCGGCATCCAACTCGCGGCACCGCGCGTCATCGACTATGCGATGCTGGCGCGGGCGCTCGACGAACTGGCCGAACATGCGCACGAAGGCCGCACCGACCGCGTGCTCGTCGTGCTGCGCAACCTCGTGCCGGAATATGCCGGCAACACCGCTTCCGCCGAGCGCGTCGCGCGCGGCAGCTAGGCGTCGGGTCCTTCGTCGGCCAGACGCTCGAGGTAGGTGCCATAATCCGAATTGCTGTAGAGCGTTGCCAGCTTGCGCAACGCTGCGGTGTCGATCATCCGCTTGCGGTACGCGACCTCTTCGAGACAGCCGATCTTCTGGCCGGTGCGTTTTTCGAGCGTATGGACGAACTCAGTCGCCTCGAGCAACGATTCGTGCGTGCCGGTGTCGAACCAGGCATAGCCGCGGCCGAGCTTCTCCACCGCCAAGCCGCTATCGCGTAAATAATCCAGATTGAGATCGGTGATCTCGAGCTCGCCGCGCGGCGACGGCTTGAGCTTTTTCGCCCGCGCGCACACGCTGCTGTCGTAGAAATAGAGACCGATCACCGCCCAGTCGGAGCGCGGCGCGCGCGGCTTCTCGGCGAGATCGATCGCCTTGCCGTCGCGATCGAAGCTGACGACGCCGTAGCGCCCCGGATCGACGACGCGATAGGCGAAGATGGTGGCGCCCGAAGGCCGCGCGATGGCGCGACGCATCATGTCGGACAGGCCGTCGCCGTAGATCAGATTGTCGCCGAGCATGAGGCAACAGCCGTCGCCGGCGAGAAACTCACGTCCGACGACGAAGGCGTGCGCCAAGCCTTCGGGCCTGGGCTGTTCGGCGTAAGTAAGCCGGATGCCCCAGGTCGCGCCGTCGCCCAGCAGCGTGCGGAACAGCGCCGCGTCGGCCGGCGTCGTTACAATCAGAATGTCGCGGATGCCGGCGAGCATCAGCGTCGACAGCGGATAGAAGATCATCGGCTTGTCGTAAACCGGCAGCAGCTGCTTCGACAGCGCGCGGGTCAGCGGGAAAAGCCGCGTGCCGGAGCCGCCGGCAAGAACAATGCCTTTCATCCCCGATCGGCCTTCGCCGCCGGCCGGCCCAGCCGTTCACCGCGATAGACGCCGCTGCGAATCGGCTGCCACCAGGCTTCGTTGTCAAGATACCAGCGCACGGTCTTGCGCAGGCCGGTTTCAAGGCTTTCGACCGGACGCCAGCCGAGCTCGCGGCGAATCTTGCGGTCGTCGATGGCGTAGCGCAGATCGTGGCCCGGCCGGTCGGCGACGAACTCGATCAGCTGCGCGTGCGGCCGATGCGGCGCCTTCGGCAGTTCGGCGTCGAGGATTGCGCAGATCGTTTGCACCAGGTCGAGGTTGCGACGCTCCTCGCCGCCGCCGATATTATAGGTCTCGCCCGGCTTGCCGCGCCGCACGACCAGCGCCAGCGCCGCGGCGTGATCGCCGACATAGAGCCAGTCGCGCACATTCTCGCCCTTGCCATAGACCGGCAGCTTTTTACCCTCGATGGCGTTGAGCACGATCAGCGGAATGAGCTTCTCGGGAAATTGCCAGGGACCGTAATTGTTCGAACAGTTGGTTGCGATCACCGGCAGGCCATAGGTCTGGAACCAGGCGCGCGCCAGATGATCGGCGCCGGCCTTCGACGCGGCGTAAGGGCTGTTCGGCTGATAGCGGAAATCCTCGGCGGCGTGTTCTCCCGCCGCCAGCGAGCCGAAAACTTCGTCGGTCGAGATGTGATGGAAGCGAAAGCGCGCCCGCGCCTCGCCGCCCAGATCGTGCCAATAGGCGCGCGCGGCTTCGAGCATGGCGAAGGTGCCGACGAGATTGCTGTGAATGAAATCGTCGGGCCGGTCGATTGAACGGTCCACATGCGTCTCGGCTGCAAGATGCATGACCGCGTCGGGCTTGTGCTTGGCGAAGATACGCGCCACGGCGGCGCGGTCGGCGACGTCGGCGATTTCGAGCGCGTAATTCGTAGTCGTCGCCAGCGCGCCCAGCGGCGGATTGGAGCCGGCATAAGTCAGCTTGTCGAGATTGACGACGCTGTCGCCGGCCGCAAGCAGATGCCGCACGACCGAAGTGCCGATGAAGCCGGCGCCGCCAGTGACCAGGACCTTCAAACCGTCTTCTCCCCCTCGGCCAGCGCCAGAACGTCGGCCAGCCGCGGCATCACCCAAACGCCGTCCTTCTTTGCCGGCGCGGCTGCGGATGCGTCCAATAGTACCAAGGTTGCCACGCCGGCGTCGCGGCAGGCGACGATGTCGCGCGTCTCGTCGCCGATTCCCCACGAGCGCGACAGGTCGAGGCCGAGATCGTGCTGGGCGGCGAGAATCATGCCGGGATGCGGCTTGCGCCATGGGCTGTCGCGGCGATAGCGGCCGACGCCCTCGGTCGGATGCTCCGGCGCATGGTAGATCGCGGCAATCGGCGCGCCGTGGCGGCGGAACTCGGCAGACATGTAATCCATCAGCGTGCGGAAATCGGCTTCGGTGAACAGGCCGCGGCCGATGCCCGACTGGTTGGTGGCGACGACGATCAAATATCCTTGGGAGACGAAATAGCGCGCCAGATCGAAGATGCCGTCGACGAAACGGCAGCGCTCGACCTGCCAGAGAAAGCCGACGTCTTCGTTGATGACGCCGTCGCGGTCGAGAATGAGAGCGGGCGTGCCGCCGGCCTTCCGCTTCATGATGCCAGCGGGATGTTGTCGATGAGTCGCGTGCGGCCGAGCCAGGCGGCAGCCAGCACGCGCGCCGGCCGCGACGGCAGCGGCGGCTCCAGCGTCGCGGCGTCGCGCACTTCGAGATAATCGACCTTGAAAAATCCGGCAGCGAGTAACGAGACGATGCCGCGCTCCGGCGCCGTCCGGTCGCCGCCAGCGAAAGCACGGGCAACCTCACCAAGAGTCCGATTCAATGCCGGTGCGCGCGCACGTTCGTCCGCGGAGAGGTAGGCGTTGCGCGACGACAAAGCGAGGCCGTCGCTCTCACGCACCGTCGGCACGCCTTCGATCCGCACCGGGATATCGAGATCGTGCACGACGCGGCGGATGACCAGCAGCTGCTGGTAATCCTTCTCGCCGAAGATCGCGACGTCGGGTGCAACCTGTCGCAGCAGCGTGGCGACGACGGTGGCAACACCCGCGAAATGACCGGGCCGGAACGCGCCTTCGAGGATCGTGCCCAAGGGGCCGGGATCGACGCGCGCGACCGCGCCTTCCGGATACATCTCGGCGACCGTCGGCACGAACGCCAGGTCGCAGCCCGCCGCCGCCAGCTTGCGGCGATCGCCGTCGACATCGCGCGGATATCGCGACAGATCTTCGTTGGGACCGAACTGCGTCGGATTGACGAAGATGCTGGCGACGACGCGCTGCGCCAGTGTCCTAGCGCGCGCGATCAGCGCGAGATGCCCCGCGTGCAGCGCGCCCATGGTTGGCACCAATGCCACGCTTGCGCCAGCGCCGCGCCACGCCGTCACGGCGCCGCGCAGCTCAGCAACCGTTGGCGCGACAGCGAGGTCGCGTGGGCCAGATTCGGGCGAGCTCATCACGGACGTTCTCGCGCGCGCATCACCCGCTCAGTTGCGACGCGTGCCGGCAACGACGAGAACCACGCCGGCAACAATAGCGATGATGCCAACATAGTTCGGAACGACGTAATCGGTTTCCTTCTCGGTATTGACCGTCAACGAGCCGATTTTCGCGACCTGCTCCTGGTGGCGGACGGGAATGACATTCACCGCCAGCGCGACGATACCGAGGGCCACCAGCACAAGACCCGCAATCAACATTTTCCGCATCAATCTCTCCCGTAGCGATTTAAATCCATTTCACGTCAACCGAATGCCAAGTCCATGAGCGGCGCCGTGTCTGGAAATGTCTCCAGGCGCCGGACTTCCTCCGGCGTCAGCCATTTAACCTGCAGCGCGTCGTGCAGCGGCTCGCCTTCGCCAGAGCGCCAATCGAGCAGAACGCAGACCAGCGTGAAATGCGTCATCACCTTGCCAGCTTCGTCCTGGCGGATCGCCTCGATGACGGTCAGGACGCGCACCGGCTCGGCGACGATTCCGGTCTCTTCAAGCAGCTCGCGCCGGGCGCATTCGAACACCGTCTCGCCCAGCTCCTGCGCGCCGCCCGGGAAACCCCACTTGCCGACGCCAGGCGGCAGCGAACGCTGCGCCAGCAGCGCGCGGTTGTCGCGGCGGACGATGGCGAGACAGCCAACGATCGGCCGATCGGGATAGAGGCGACCGGCCTTGGCGCCGGACGCGGCTTTGCCGTGTGCGGCGCTCACGGATCGATAGCGGCGGCCTTGCCTTCGAGCACCTTGTAGATCTCGCCGCCGGCCTTGCGGAAATCGGCCGACTTCTCGGCCATGCCCTGCTCGGCGTAATCGCGGACTTCCTGCGAGATCTTCATCGAGCAGAATTTCGGTCCGCACATCGAGCAGAAATGCGCCAACTTGGCACCGTCCGCCGGCAAGGTTTGATCATGAAATTTTTCCGCCGTCTCGGGATCGAGCGACAGGTTGAACTGGTCGCGCCAACGGAACTCGAACCGCGCGCGCGATAAGGCGTCGTCGCGTTCACGCGATCCTGGATGGCCCTTCGCCATGTCGGCGGCATGCGCCGCGATCTTGTAGGCGATGACGCCCGCCTTGACGTCATCGCGGTCGGGCAATCCGAGATGTTCTTTCGGCGTGACGTAGCAGAGCATCGCGGTGCCGAACCAACCGATCATCGCCGCCCCGACCGCCGAGGTGATGTGGTCGTAGCCGGGCGCGATATCGGTGACCAACGGCCCCAGCGTGTAGAACGGCGCCTCGCCGCAATGTTGGAGCTGGAGGTCCATGTTCTCCTTGATCATGTGCATCGGCACGTGACCGGGCCCTTCGATCATCACCTGGACGTCGTGCTTCCAGGCGATCTGCGTCAGCTCGCCGAGAGTCTTCAATTCGGCGAACTGCGCCTCGTCGTTGGCGTCGGCGGTCGAGCCGGGCCGCAAGCCGTCGCCGAGCGAGAAGCTCACGTCATAGGCGCGCATGATCTCGCAGATTTCCTCGAAGCGCGTGTAGAGGAAATTCTCCTGGTGATGCGCCAGGCACCACTTCGCCATGATCGAGCCGCCGCGCGAGACGATGCCGGTGACCCTTTTTGCCGTGAGAGGAATAAAGGGCAGCCGCACGCCGGCATGGATGGTGAAGTAGTCGACGCCCTGCTCGGCCTGCTCGATCAGCGTGTCGCGGAAGATTTCCCAAGTG
>Ga0187825_10000401_pt1 | contig 10504 bp, 9 predicted proteins | sample NC_wetland_sal_i_11_FD_132421 | JGI IMG/M metagenome (GOLD analysis project Ga0187825, IMG submission 132421) | Wetland sediment microbial communities from Neuse River Estuary, North Carolina, USA - SourceSoil_5 | ecosystem: Environmental > Aquatic > Freshwater > Wetlands > Sediment | place... | reverse complement strand
TTCCGAACGGACGGCGAGAGCGGAACGAGAAACGCCGTGCGCTCAGGGGTGGCATGCGGTAGAAGTCGCGTGACACTTGTGTCTCTATCTTCTTGAGAGGAGGACACGATGGGCCAAGGATGCGGGGAGCGCCTCGCCGCTGTCGCAACGATCATCGTGGCTCTGGTGGCCGGAGCGGTCGTGGCCGTCGGCGTCGCGGACGCTGGCGGCCTCCCGGGCTCGACGACCTGCAAGCCGTTCGTGGGCGCGAAGTGGGTCAACCCGTACCCGCCGCACGAGGTTGGCAAGCACTATCAGATCGTCGTTATCGGCAAGGCCTTCACCTGTACCTCGGCGAAGCGCTACGTGGTGAAGTTCGTCACCGAGAAGATCACGCCGTTGAAGTCCATGCCGGCAATCGGCGCCGTCACAGGCGGCCCCGTGGGTTACAAGTGCACATCGGGGATCAGCAACATCCACACCGCCTACCAGGGCAACTGCCTCATGCTGCACCCGACACCCACCTCTTCGTCATTCTCATGGGGGCCCTACAAAGACTCCTGACATCTCCCGCAATGGGCGTTGCTGGTTTCACGCGGTCGGTCATGCGTGGGCGAACTGCTGGCTAACTGCTTGCACTTGCCCGACGCGTCGCCTCAGCCGCACGACCCAGAGCGGCACGCGCTCGGTCGCCGACCGCTCAACGTACTCTCGCGGCACACGGAGGCGAATCGCTCAGGCGTAGCTCGCTACAGAGCAGCGAGTCGGCCGAACTGGGAGTCGTGCCTCCGCCCTCAACGGAACGAAAGCACCGCTACGCGGCGGTTTCTTCTAGTCGGGGCGCCGAGATTCGAACTCGGGACCTCCAGTCCCCCAGACTGGCGCGCTAACCAGGCTGCGCCACGCCCCGCGATGAACTGCACGGTATCAAGCCGTTTGCGCCCGGCCGCGGGACGCGAGGTCAGGAGCGCGCGTGGCGGCCCACGTGCGGCTCGCCGTACAGCCCGTATCCCGCGAGCGCGAAAGCACCCACGGCAAAGAGGAGAGGAAGCCCGAGCGTTGCGTACTCCCAACGCGTGAGGCCTCGTGCGGACCAAACTGCGACGATCGCGAGCAGCGAATACACGCTGAGAGCCGCGAGGACGAAGGCAACGAACTTGGACGGGCCTTCGGCGAGTCCCGTCGCCCCGGGCCCGACGGTATGGATGATCTCCACCGGCAGCTCGTGCACGCGCACCGCTTCGGCGTCGGCGTCGTGCCTGGCCAGCCCCGGATCGAGCACGAGCGCCGAGGCGTCCAGCCGTGCGAGGTCGACCGCGAGCTCGACGACGGAGGCGCCGTGGTCCACCCGGGCCACGTCCTGCCACCGGACCGCCAGCCGGCGATGCAGAAGCGGGGGCAGCCGGCCGGCGTCGACGAGCACGTACCGGTCGCCGTCGCGCTCGACCAGGCCGATCACGATCCCGACGTGCGTCCCGTCGGCCGTCCGAGCCTCATAGTCGTCGAGGTTCTCTGCAGACGATCCCGTGATCGGCACCTCGTATGTCCACGGCGCTTGCACCATCAGCCACACAATCTCCTCCTGTCGGTGACACCCGCATCAGGGGCGACCCGGTCTGCGCCTACGGAAAGCAGGAAGGCCGGGCTCAGGTGGTGCGGTAGCCGAAGACGGGACTGAAGCCGGCGAGGTAACCGACTCCCGCCTGGTTGACGCTCATGGCCGCCCGGAGCGTCGACCTGCCTCGGGGCAGAGACGGGTGGAAGGTGATGGCCGAGCGCCTGCCGAGTGGGCCGCGGGCGATGGTCACCCACCGGCCGCCGATGCGGCGTTGCAGCTGGACCGTGCGTCCGACGAAGGAGCGCCCGCCGAAGACGGTCACTTCGAAGCGTCGGCGCGAGAGGGCGTGAAGCGATACCCGCGGCCGTACGCCGACGCTTCCGGCCGGGCTCGTGCCTCCGTCACAGGAGACCTTGTAGATCGTGCCGACGGTGGGATGCACCGCGATGCGCCATTGACCGCCGGGCTGTGTGAGCGTCGTCGTGACGGCGACGAACGTCGTCTCGTCGAGCCGTTGCGCGAACAGGGTGACCGTCCGGCCGGCCTGACCGCTCGAGACCGTTCCGGATAGATCGACTTCGCTCCCGTACACAACCGTCATCCCTGCGGGGGCAAAGGTGAGAGTCGGTGGCGACGTCGTGAATGTCGCGTCGGCGGCCGTCGTCGTCCCGGAGCTGTTGAAGGCGACCAGCCGGAAGTGATAGACGGTCGCGGGGTTGAGGTTGGAGACAGCCGCCGTCACCTGCTGGCGACCGGCCGTCGGCCCGATGCTCATCCGCTGCGTCTGCGCCCCGTAGGCCGTGCCGACTCCGTATTCGAAGTACCAGGTGGTCGCGTGACCGCAGGGGTCGACCGATCCGCTGAGCGTCGCCGCGATCACGCCCACACTCGACGGTGAACCGGTCTGCAGCATCGGCGGTCCCGACGTCACGAACGACTGGTCGGCGCTCGTGATCGAAGCGACCGCGTTTGCCGCGGCCAATCGGAAGTGGTAGACGGTCGAGTGCGCGAGACCGCGGACCTGCACGCTGACGGAAACGGGCGTGGTTCCGGTCCCCGCGGCCGTCGCCGCAGTGCGGCTGCCGTACGCCGTGGTCGTCCCGTACTCGAAGTACCAGCTCGTCGCGGCGCCGTTGGGCGTCACCGTGCCGGAGAGCTGGACGCTGTCGTCCTGCACCTGTGCGGCGCCGTTGACCGCGACCGTCGGTGCGGCGGCAGCGAGGAAGGTCTGATCGGCACCGACACTCGTTCCGGCGTCACTGGTTGCGACGACCCGGAAGTGATACGTCCGTCCCGGGCCGAGGCCGCTCACCGCTGCTTGCACGTTCACCGCGGTCGTTCCCATGCCGGCGGCGGTGTGCGGTGTATCCGACCCGTATCCGGTCGACGTGCCGTATTCGAACCACCACACGGTCGCGCGACCGCCGGGATTCACCGTTCCGTGCAGGACGGCGGACGCAGCGGTCACCGAGGCCACGGCACCGGTCACGACCTGGGGCTTCGCCGTCGTGGCCAAGACCCCATCCATTCCGACGGCGGTGCCGGCCTTGCTGGTCGCGCTGAAGCGATAGTGGTAGCTCGTCCCCGCCTGCAGGCCGGTCAGACTCGCGGAGACGGCGACGAAGTCCGTGCCCGAGCCCGCGTCGGCGGACGCGGTCTTCGATCCGTACGCGGTCGTGGGGCCGTACTCGACATACCAGCTCGTCGCCAGCCCGTTCGGGTTCACCGCCCCCGCCACCGTCGCACCGGTCGGTCCCACCTCTGTCACCGGCCCGGTCGAGACCAATGGTGGCGACGAGGCTGCCACAGCCGGGCAGGCCAAGAGCATCATCGCCGCAACAACGCAAACCCATCCCAGAACCAGCGAGCGACGGCTCACCGTGGTCGCCTCCTTCACTTCAGCACGACCACACGCGGCGAACCTACTTCCGAACTCGTAACGGCGCTGTACGAACTGTGTAAGACCTCCGCTCGACGGCTCCGCGTTCTGCCGCGGAGTGACCCCTCAGCCGCGCAGGAGGTTCCGCACGAAGAACAGGAGATTCGCCGGCCGCTCGCCGAGCCGGCGCATGAGGTACGGGTACCACTCGGGCCCGTAGGGCGTTGCGACCAGCACCGAGTACCCGCGCGCGAGGAGCTCCTGCTGCAGGCGCGGGCGCACGCCGTAGAGCATCTGGAACTGGAAGCGGTCGAGGCCGATCCCGTTCGCGTCGGCGAAGCGGATCGCGTGCTCGATCATCCGCTCGTCGTGCGTCGCGACCGCCGTGTACCCGCTTCCGGCGAGCGAGGTCTCGACCATGCGGAGGTACGCGGCGTCGACGTCCGCCTTCTCCGGGTACGCGACCTCGGCCGGCTCGAGGTAGGCGCCCTTGACGATCCGGAGATTCGGCTGCAGCGGCAGGAGCCCGGCGAGGTCGTCCTCGCTGCGATACAGGTACGCCTGGAGCACCGTCCCGACGTTGTCGAGCCCTTCGCCGTGCAACCGACGGTAGATGCGCAGGGTCGCGTCGACGAACTGCGACTGCTCCATGTCGATCCGGATGAAGCTGCCACGGCCCAGGAGCCGCCTCACGTTCTCGTACGCGAGCTCCTCGTCGAGCTCGAGGCCGAGATGGGTGAGCTTCAGCGCCACGTTCGCGCGCATCCCCTCGAGCCGCGCGATCACCTCCTCGTAGGCGGCGACGACCGCCCTCGTCTCGGCCTCGTCGCGCACGCCCTCGCCGAGGAGCGTCGTGTTCGCGGCGAACCCGCGGTCGGTGAGGCTGCGCAATACGAGGAGGCACTCGTCGAGCGTCTCCCCCGCGACGAACCTGCCCGCGCCGAGCCGCATCCCGTGCTTCCGGACGAAGCGCTGAACCTGTGGGCTGTCGGCCGCCGCGAGGATCGCGCTGCGCATTGCGTGGTTCGCTTCCGCCGCGAAGTCCATCGCCGGCCGACACTAAGCGATAGGCTCGGAGCATGCGGGTCGAGGAGAAGGCGTCCTCCCAGGAAGTGCTGAGCGACAGGGAGCGGTACGTCCCGCGAGGGCTTGCCGCCTCCGACCTCGTCGTCACGCGCGCGTGGGGCGCCCGGATCTGGGACGCCGACGGCCGGGAGTACCTCGACTTCGGCGGCGGGATCGCCTGCCAGAACCTCGGCCACGGCCCGGCGTCCGTCGTCCGCGCCGTCCACGAGCAGGTCGACCGCTACCTCCACCAGTGCTTCATGGTCGGCGTCTACGAGCCGTACATCGAGGTGTGCCGCCGGCTCGACGAGCTCTGGCCCGGCGACGCGGCCACGAAGTCGATCCTCGTCAACTCCGGCGCCGAGGCGGTCGAGAACGCCGTCAAGATCGCGCGCGCCGCGACCGGCCGGCCCGCCGTCGTCGTCTTCGACCGCGCGTTCCACGGCCGGACGAACCTGACGATGGCGATGACGTCGAAGCTCGTCTACAAGCAGAGCTTCGGCCCGCTCGCGCCGAGCGTCGTCCGCGCACCTGCGCCGTACCCGTATCGCGGCGTCACCACCGAGGACGCGCTCGCCGGGCTCGATCTCCTGTTCAAGCAGGACGTCGACCCGAACGACGTCGCCTGCATGGTGCTCGAGCCGGTGCAGGGCGAAGGCGGGTTCATCCCGATGCCGGCGGAGTTCGTGCAGGCGCTGAAGGAGCGCTGCGAGCGGCACGGGATCCTGTACGTCGACGACGAGGTGCAGTCCGGCTGCGGGCGCACCGGCACCGTCTGGGCGGTCGAGCGCATCGGCATCGAGCCCGACATCCTCGTCTCGGGAAAGACGCTCGGCGGCGGGCTGCCGCTCGCAGCCGTCACCGGCAAGGCCGCGATCATGGACGCGCCGCACCCGGGCGGGCTCGGCGGGACGTTCGGCGGCAATCCCGTGTGCGCCGCGGCGGCCGTCGCCGTCCTCGACGAGCTGGCCGCGCCCGGCTTCCGCGAGCGCGCCGAGCAGATCGCGACGCTCCTGCGCCGACGCCTCGACGAGATCGCCTCCCGCCGCCCGATCGTCGGCGAGGTGCGCGGCCTCGGCGCGATGCTCGCGCTCGAGCTCGCCGAGCGGAACGCCACCGAGGCGAAGCGCGTGCTCGCGGCGGCGCGCGAGCGAGGGCTCGTGCTCCTCTCGTGCGGCCTCGACGGCAACGTCATCCGTCTGCTTCCGCCGCTCTCCGCAACCGACGACGAGCTCGAACGCGGGCTCGCGATCCTGGACGACTCGCTTGGCGACGCAGGCACCGCCTAGGCGCCGCTTGTCGGCGCCGATTTCAGGACGCGCGGTTCATCCGCGCGTCCGTCTGAACTGCACACCTCCAGCGGCCGATGCTCGAAACATCCGCCCGTAAAGCGGATTCTGTCGCGGACCCGGCCCAGGCACCGGCAGTTCGCCTCACAGGCATCCGGCGCGTGTACGGCGACGTCGTCGCCGTCGACCACGTCGATCTCGACATCCCGGTCGGCGAGTTCTTCACCATGCTCGGCCCGTCCGGCTCGGGGAAGACGACGACGCTGCGCGTGATCGCCGGCTTCGAGCGCCCGGACGCCGGTCACGTCGAGCTCGCCGGCGTCGACGTGACGCGCACCGCTCCCTCGGAGCGCGACGTCAACACCGTCTTCCAGGACTACGCGCTCTTCCCGCACATGAGCGTGCTCGAGAACGTCGAGTACGGCCTCCGCGTGCGCGGGATCGGACGCGGCGAGCGACGCGCCAAGGCGAACGAGGTGCTCGAGCGCGTGCGTCTCCCCCACGTCGGCGGGCGCCGTCCGGCCGCGCTCTCCGGCGGCCAGCGGCAGCGGGTGGCGCTCGCGCGCGCGATCGTCAACTCGCCGTCGGTCCTCCTGCTCGACGAGCCGCTCGGCGCGCTCGACCTCAAGCTGCGGCAGGAGATGCAGGTCTTCCTCAAGGAGCTCCAGCGGGAGCTCGGAATCACGTTCGTGTACGTGACGCACGACCAGGAGGAGGCGCTCACGATGAGCGACCGCCTCGCCGTCTTCAACAATGGCCGCATCGAGCAGATCGGGACGCCGGCCGACGTCTACGAGCATCCGGAGACGGAGTTCGTCGCCGGGTTCGTCGGCGTCTCCAACGTGCTCGTGCGCAACGGCAGGCGCTTCACGATCCGTCCCGAGAAGATCGCGATGAGCGGCGACGACGGGGCCGGCGAGCCCGGCATCGTCCGCGACGTCGTCTACGTCGGGATGGTGACGCGGTACACGGTCGACCTGGACGACGGCGGATCGCTCGTCGTGGTCCAACAGAACCTCGAGACGTCCTCGCAGCAGGCGCTCGAGGCGCAGGGAAGGCGGGTCCGCCTGTCGTGGCGGCCGGAGCACACCTACGAGATCGGCAAGGAGGGCGAGTGATTCGTATTCGGAGGGCACACGTGCTCGCTGCGGCGTTCGCCGCGGCGCTGTGCGTTCCCGCGGTGAGTGCAGGGTCGGGCAGCGGGCTGCCGACCTCGGTCGGGCCGGGTGAGGGGCAGCTGAACCTCATCGCCTGGGAGGGATACACCCAGCCGCAGTGGGTGAAGCCGTTCGAGAAGGCGACCGGCTGCCAGGTGCACGCGAAGTACGCCGGCTCCTCGGACGAGATGGTGACGCTGATGCGGCAGGGCGGCGGGACGCAGTACGACGGCGTCTCGGCCTCCGGCGACGCGAGCCTGCGGCTCATCTACGGGCACGACGTCGCAGCCGTGAACCCGGCGCTTATCCCGGACTGGAAGAACTTCATCCCGGCGCTCAAGTCGCCGCCGCACAACACGGTGAAGGGCGTCCACTACGGCATTTCGCTCCAGTGGGGCCCGAACACGCTGCTCTACAACACGAAGCTCGTGAAGCCGGCGCCGACCAGCTGGTCGTCGATCTACAGCCCGAAGTACAAGGGCAAGGTCACCGTGCCGGACAACCCGATCCAGATCGCGGACGCGGCGCTCTACCTGTCCAAGGCGCAGCCGTCGCTGAAGATCACGGATCCGTACGAGCTCACGTCGACGCAGTTCAACGCGGCCATCAACCTGCTGAAGAAGCAGAAGCCGCTCATCAAGAAGTACTGGGCGCTCGCGTCCGACGAGATCGACCTGTTCAAGAACGGCGACGCCGTCATCGGCGCGTCGTGGCCGTACCAGACGAACACGCTCCAGGCGGCGAAGGTCCCCGTCAAGGACGAGATCCCGAAGGAAGGCGCGACCGGCTGGGCCGACACGTGGATGATCTCGGCCCACGCGAAGCACCCGAACTGCATGTACAAGTGGATCGCCTGGGTCTCGACGCCGAAGGTGCAGGCACAGCAGGCGATCTACTTCGGCGAGACGCCTGCGAACCCGAAGGCGTGCCCGATCATGAACAAGCTGTCGCCGGGCTCGGCGGCGCAGTACCACTGCGGCGCTTCCGCGTCGTACTTCAACTCCATCAAGTTCTGGAAGACGCCGATCGCCACGTGCGACAACGGCCAGAACGCCTGCATGGACTACACGAAGTGGCAACAAGCCTGGACGCAGCTGAAGGGCTGAGTCACAGGCCGCCGGGCCGCCCCGCGCGGGCGGCCCGGCTCCGTCTCTCCGGCCTCTTCTGGCGGCATTCGTGGGCGAAGGCGCTTCTGCTCCTCGCTCCGCCGCTGCTCGCCTTCATCCTCGTCTACCTCGCGTCGCTCGCGGCGCTCTTCATCTCCTCGTTCTGGACGATCGACCCGTTCACGTCCGAGTTGAAGCACGTCTGGAACGTCGACAACTACAGGACCCTCTGGCAGACGGGCGCGTACCACTCGATCGCGCTGCGCACGATCGGGATCGCAGCGGCCGTGACGTTGACGGACGCCATCCTCGCCTTCCCGCTCGGATACTTCATGGCCCGCATCGCGAGCGGCCGCTCGCGCGCGTTCATCTTCGTCGCGGTCCTGCTCCCGCTGTGGTCGAGCTACCTCGTGCGCGTCTACATCTGGCGGCTCATCCTCGACGACAAGGGCGTCCTCAACTGGGCGCTCGAGAAGGTCGGACTGCCTGCGGCGAACCTCGGCTACTCGAACTGGGCGGTCTGGCTCATCTTCACGTACGTGTGGCTGCCGTTCATGATCCTGCCCGTCTACGGCGCGCTCGAGCGCATCCCCGACTCCTACATCGAGGCGTCGCGCGACCTCGGCGCGGGCGGCTGGACGACGTTCCGCCGCGTCCTCCTGCCGCTGGCGCTGCCGGGCGTCGTGGCAGGGTCGATCTTCACCTTCTCGCTGACGCTCGGCGACTACGTCACCCCGCTGCTCGCCGGCGGTGCGTCGTCGCAGTTCATCGGCAACGTCGTCTACGACGCCATCAACACGCAGCAGACGCCCTTCGCGGCCGCCTTTGCCGCGGTCCCGCTCGCGGTCATGGGCGTCTACCTGCTCATCGCGCGCAAGCTCGGCGCGTTCGAGGCGCTCTGATGGAGCAGCGAGGCACTCGCGTCGCGCTCGGGATCTGGACGGCGCTCGTCGTCCTGTTCCTCTGGATCCCGCTGGCGCTCATCGCCGTGTACGCGTTCAACAAGTCGAACGTGCAGAGCTGGCCCATCCCCGCCTTCTCGACGCACTGGTTCCACGCGGCGTGGACGTCGGAAGTGCGGACCTCGCTGTGGCTCTCGGTGCGCGTCGGCCTGATCGCGACCGGGATCGCGCTCGTGCTCGGGTCGATGGCGGCGTTCGGCGTGGCCCGCTTCAGCTTCTTCGGACGCGACGCGATCTCGTTCCTCCTCGTCCTCCCCATCGCCTTGCCGGGCATCGTCACCGGCATCGCGCTCAACTCCGCGTTCGTGACCGGCCACATCAACCTCTCGCAGTGGACGATCGTCGTCGGCCACGCGACATTCTGTGTCGTCATCGTCTACAACAACGTCCTCGCACGGCTGCGGCGGTCGTCGCCGTCGCTGCTCGAGGCGTCCGCCGACCTCGGCGCCGACGGCTGGCAGACGTTCCGCTTCGTCGTCTGGCCCGTTCTGTCGACGGCGCTCGTCGCGGGCGGCCTGCTCGCCTTCGCGCTCTCGTTCGACGAGGTCATCGTCACGACCTTCACGGCGGGCTCGCAGAACACGATCCCGCTCCTCATCCTCGGCTACATCCGGCTTGGTCAGCAGCTCCCGGTCGTCAACGTCATCGCCTTCGCGATGATCGTCCTGACGACGATCCCCGTGCTGCTCGCCCAGCGGCTCATGCGGGACACGGGCGTCCTGCGCCGCTCTGCCGGCAACGTCACCGAGGCCGTAGAGTCTGCACAGGTCACGGCCGTATGACTCCCGTACCAGGTTCCAGTCGTTCACCCCTTGCGTCCAATCCGCCGGGCGCAGGTACCTGGTACGGGCGTAACTCCAAGGAGGGCATCGCATGAGCACCACCACTGACACCTACAAGTGCTTCATCGGCGGCGAGTGGGTCGACGCCGCCTCCGGCGAGACGATGGAGGTGATCAACCCGGCCACCGGCGAGACGATCGCCGAGGTGCCGAGCTGCAGCGCGGCGGACGTCGACCGCGCCGTCGAGGCGGCGCAGAAGGCGCTGCCGGGTTGGCTCGACACGACGCCGAAGGAGCGGTCGGAGCTCATGCACAAGCTCGCAGACGTGCTCGAGGAGAACGCGGAGGAGCTCGCCCAGATCGAGTCGCGCAACGTCGGCAAGCCGCTGATGGCCTCGCGCGACGAGATGCCCTTCTCCGCCGACAACATCCGCTTCTTCGCCGGCGCCGCGCGCCACCTCGAGGGCAAGTCGGCGGGCGAGTACATCCAGGGCTACACGTCGATCATCCGGCGCGAGCCGCTCGGCGTCGTCGGCGGCATCTGCCCGTGGAACTACCCGCTGATGATGGCGATCTGGAAGATGGGGCCGGCCCTCTCCGCCGGCAACGTCCAGATCCTGAAGCCGTCCGAGCAGACGCCCCTGTCGCTGCTGCGCTTCGCGCAGCTCGCGCAGGACGTCCTCCCCGCCGGCGTCCTCAACGTCGTGACCGGCGACGGCGTCCCCGCC
>Ga0187825_10000400_pt1 | contig 10504 bp, 9 predicted proteins | sample NC_wetland_sal_i_11_FD_132421 | JGI IMG/M metagenome (GOLD analysis project Ga0187825, IMG submission 132421) | Wetland sediment microbial communities from Neuse River Estuary, North Carolina, USA - SourceSoil_5 | ecosystem: Environmental > Aquatic > Freshwater > Wetlands > Sediment | place... | reverse complement strand
TCGACCATTTTGACGGCAGCCGGAGCTCTTCGCGAGGTGTCCTCATTGGGGCCACAGCATCACGAGATGACGGAGATCGTGGAATCAGAGGCTGCGCGCCTGAGCCGACTAACCTCCCGGCTGATTCGTACCGCGCGACTTGAACGAGAAGAAATCAGACCGTGGATCGAACTCATCGATGTATCCGCCGTGGTCGCGGACACCGTAGACCAATACGCAAGATTGTCAGCTGGCCGGCGCATTGCTGTCGCTAGAGAGTGCGATTCGAGCGAAGTCATGGCCGATCCGGAACTCTTGCGGCTCGCAATCAGCCAGCTCCTTGACAATGCCTGCAAGTATTCCAGTCCCGGCTCAACTGTAACCCTGAGCATCGCGCGAGAACATGGCGAAATCGTGGTACGCGTTCTGAGCAGCGGAAACCCGATCCCAGCATCAGAGAGAAGCCGGATTTTTGAGCGCTTCTACCGAGGCATAGATGGGCGACGGGTAGGACCAGGTTCGGGGCTCGGATTGTTCGTAGCCCGCAAGATCGCTTTGGCACTCGGCGGCAGTATTGAACTGGATGGTGATGACCCAGGAGCAGCAAATGGCACAGTCTTCCGTCTTGCATTACCCGTTCCCGAAAGGGAACGTGATGACGTTGCCGCAGCCGTTTAGCCTGCTGGTTGTGGACGACGAAGCTGCGTTGCGGCGAACCCTTCGCGCTTCCCTTGTCACCAGCGGATTTTCTGTAGAGGAAGCAAGCACGGGGGCAGAAGCGATTTGTGCCGTGCAGCGGCGGGCCTTCGACCTCATTTTACTGGATGTGAACATGCCCGGCATGAATGGCGTGGAGGTCTGCCGTCAAATCCGGGCCGTAGCGCCACGTACGGGAATAGTGATGGTCACGGTACGCGATGCGGAAGAAGACAAAGTGCGCGCCCTAGAGGCGGGAGCGGATGACTATGTCACCAAGCCCTTTCGCTTCCGGGAGCTAATCGCGCGCGTCCGCGCGGTGCTCCGGAGACTGCACGCAGACACGACGGGCGAGCGCGGCATTTTGCAAAATGGCGACCTGAAGATGGATCTTGAGCACCGCCTCGTTTGGAAAGCCGGGCAGGAAATTCGCCTTTCGCCCAAAGAGTTCGATCTGCTTTCGTATTTGTGGAAGAACCAGGGTGCACCCTTAATGCACACGAAGCTCTTGCGTGCGGTTTGGGGCCCGGAATACGGGAACGAACTCGAGTATCTAAGAACGTACGTGCGTATGCTTCGCAAAAAGATTGAGGACGATCCGGCCAAGCCCCAATACATCCTGACGGACCCATGGGTAGGCTACAGATTCCGCAATCCATCCGAGGACGAAGGCGGCGATCCCTCGGACACCGAATAAGACGACATGGCCTCTTCACGCAGCTTTGGCAGGATCACGCCGGACATGCAGTCCCTCGTGCATACTATTGCGCTGCCTATCCCCACGCTGCCGCGAATTGGACCTCCTCAAAGGATTCCGCCGAATGCGGACGTTTCCGACAAGAAGCTTTTTGGGATGCGCGTGGATAAGCTTCGGGAGGCCATTCAAAGCAAGCAGGTGAGCTTTCCGTCGCAAATTCCCACGTTTTTTAAACACACCCGCCCGGACCTGCAGCGGAAATTGGTTCAGCTCTATTTCGTTTGCGGCTGGAGCCGCCCGAAGATCAGAGCGCGATACGGCCTGAGCGCGCAGCGATTTCAGCAAATTCTGAGTACGTGGAAGAATCGCGCCATCGAGCTAGGCTTGATTCAGACAATTCCTCCCGAACAGACGTCAGCATTTTCTCGTACGCGCGCTCCCATCCGAGTTGTGTTGTCAGCCGCCGACGCTTCATTCGCTACGATCCTCCGCCCCGTGAGGCGATTTGGACCGGCGCAAGCCCACGGTAATCACGGTGGACACGGGAAAGAAGTCGAAGTGAGCGCCCGGCCGCGCAGAAAGTGTGATCCCACTCAGATTGCGGTGGTATTAAAAAATCTTCAAAACGGCCGGACCGCGGCAGACATGGCCTCTGAAGTAGGAGTCACCGTCAGTACAATTCGCCTGTGGAAGCGGCAACACGATATGCAAATGCTGCAGCGCGAAAACGTCGAACTCAAGGAGCGGCTCGCGAAGCTGGCCGCAATCGAAAAAACTGATTGACCTCATTGAAACTATCCTTCCTCCCCTTTCATACGTTTTTCATGGTTCTGAGGACACCTTAGTTCCGCGAATACCTTCGGCCCGAGGGCAGAATCCTCCTCTGCCCGGACCGAGAGAGGAAGCGGCACGCAAAAGAAATGAAACTCTCCCATTTGCTGACAACACTAGCGGTCGTCATCCTTGTCACGAGCTTTTCATTAGCAATGGCGCCAATATGCGCAGCACAAGATGTGTCGCAAACGCCGAACGCCGGCAGTACGCAAGAATCGAGCACCAGCAGTGACCTCTTCGTGATGCTCGGATCTGATTTTGTCAGGCCTGGACTCGCTGCCAAAGCCAACTACAACATTGGCATCGGCCATACATTCGGCTTTTTACAAAAGGATCCAATCGGGGATGAACTCACATTCGCCTATACGTATGAGGATGGCGGCGCGGGCTTTTGGCATTCCAAATTCGGATCCCACACCGAGAGCCTTGGACTCATGAAAAATTTTGGGTTGCCAAAGACGAAGCGCATCAGCGGGTACACATGGATTCAGGCGGGTATCACAAGTTTGACCGGAGACCCTCAGGTCGAGAGTCGCTTCTACAACGGTGAATCCCTTGGGGCGATCATCCACTTTAGCAACCATCATTCCATTTGGATTCAGGAGACCTTCAACAAAATTGTGACCGTTCCCTGGTACACCACCACAAGCGTCGGGTATACACGAAGTTGGTAGACAGTGAGTCGCCTTAGTCGATCGGGGCATCGTAGATAAGTACAAGCGTAAATCTCATCACAGAGGCGATCGTGCGAAGGCAAAGTACACTCATAACAACGATTTTGTTTATCACTCTGCTGTTTACGATCCGGCCATCGGCGCGTAGCACGCCTACTGGTTCGGGCAGTCAGGGCAAGCAACTGCTTAGCAGCGATCAGATCAAGCTCCTATTCCTCCTGATGGATGCGGACAAAGATGGAAAAATATCCAAACAAGAGTGGATGAGCTTTATGGCAGCCGAGTTCGATAAGCTGGATCAGAGGAGGAGCGGAAAGCTGGACGCCGGAGAACTATCGCAATTGACGCTGCCGGCCATGACGTTCGCAAGTACGGGTAAGTAATGAGCACTTGAACCGGATAGGCGGGGCAGGTAACAGAGGTCCTGCCGCCTGTCACAGTTTTGAAGCTTCTGATTTGAAAGACCGATGTATTCTCTTCCATCAGGTTCTACCCGGTGAAAATCAGAAGGTTGGCACAATCGTTCTTGTGGATCGTGATCGCCGCCGCAGTTTTCTGCCACCTGGTTTTTGCACAGAAGCGTGCGCGGCCTCCGCTCTCCCCCGGAATCCTACGGGCGAAATCTGCCTATCTCGATTGCGACTGCCGGAAAGAAATGGCTGTTTCGGTGCCGGGTGCTTTGCCCGAACTGCTGGATTGGGGACGCTACGAGGTTGCGCGTGACCGCAACCATGCAGATCTCATCCTGCTGTTTTCAATGAACCCGTATCTTGGCGACTATTTCACGCGTGACGGCCCGGATAAGAGGCCTGCTCTCGTGGATTACACCATTCTCAGCGTCATAGATGGCCATACGGGTGAACTTCTTTGGAACGATTACAAACGCTCTGGCTACGCTCGTGTACGTGGAGCCAGTAAGGCTCTGATGCATGAGTTCAGGTTGGCCGTTGAGGAACAAGCTGCGCCCCGCCTCCGAATCGCCCCGTGATTGTGCCAGCCATGACTCCTATGCGAACAGTGGTGGTGTAATCCAACTTCTCTCCAGAATCTCTACTGCCGTACACTGATTCCGTTCGGACGCAAATTGTGTAAGAATCGAGCACCTTCGCTTGAGCTAGGCGCTCGCCATGACCAAAACCTCACCAGTGTCGTGTCTATTGTTTTTGGTCGGCGCGGCGCTCTTGTGCCAGGCAGCTCCTAAAAATACAAAAGCCACGAAAGAAAAAGTCGCGCCGCTGTCCTCCAAAATCCTCCAGGCGAGGACCGTCTTTCTCGACTGTGATTGCCGTAAGGAAATGGCTATTTCGGTGCCGACGGCCCTCCCGGAACTCCTCGATTGGGGGCGTTATCAGTTAGTGCCAGACCGGCACCAGGCCGACCTCATTCTCCTGTTTTCGATGAACCCATACCTGGGCGATTATCTCACCCGAGACGGTCCAGACAAGAGACCCGCTCTCGTGGATTACACGATTCTGAGCGTGATCGACGGCCAGACGGGTGAACTTCTATGGAACGATTACAGGCGTCGCGGTTATATGCTTGTGGCCCTCGCGACCAGAGAATTGATGCACGAGTTTAGAATGACCGTGGCAGGCCAGATTAAGAGCCTGACTCTCGACGATCTGCTGCAGTGTGAAAGCAGCCCGGCATACGCTAGGCTTGCGCACTTGACGCCGGCAGAGGCGCTGAGCAATTCGGAATCCAAGGCGGCGCCTCACAGCGACGGGCTCACATTTGCTTTCGCCAACGCGCCGGATTTTTGCAAGAGCGCACATCTCGTAATGGGGTCGGATGGCAAGATCGCCGGCTTCGAAGTTTTACCGTTTGGTGCAGAGACACTGGATTTATCCGAGCTCCTTCAAAACGGCGAACGATTTGATTTCAGCGGCGGAAAAGATGCCAACAGCGGAAAGCCCTTCTTTATAGCAGAGAGTAAAGATAAAAAAATTCGCATCGAGTACACGTTGCAGGGACGCGTGCCGATTTTGAGTCGTGTCCGCTATTTATACTGATGTTTACGGTGTGTTTATTCTGAAATACAGCGTTCACAATCGAAAAAAGTGATCGGCCTCATTGAAACTATCCCTCCTTTCCTTTCATGCCTTTTTTACGCATCTGACGACACCTTAGTTTAGCGCGACTCTTAAGTCCGAACGCAGGTGATGTGCGCTAGCGATTGCCGTGCGGGCGTGATGGAGTTTGCAAGTCGCGTGTGTGCGATCTCTCGACCAGATTCCAAGAGGCCGCAGGAGGAAGGATAAACAATGAATGGTAATCGGGGGGTGTTGTCAGTAATCAGGCGGTTAATCAGCTATCAACGAACAAGCAGCACGATCGCAAAGTTGGGCTGCAAAGCTCCCGCTATGGCGGCGCCTATTAGTGCCGCACTTCTGCTGGGATTGCTTGCGGTTCCAGCATTCGGGCAGGGGGCGGACGGTTATGTGGGCGGCATGGCCCGCGACTCGGCAACCGGCAACCCGGTAGCGGAAGTACGGATCGTCGCGCACAACGTGGACAAAGGCACGGATCTTTTCACCATCACGGATACCGCCGGGATGTACAAATTCACAAATCTGGAGCCGGGCCGATATGACGTTGCCGCCACTAAAAATGGATTTCAAAAGGCGTCCGCGACGGTTGACGTGGAGGGTCGGCACCTAACCCGCGTGGATCTTCCGTTAGAGGCGGACGCTACTCCAGCAAACGCTGACGTTCCACCAACGATCACGAAATCGAATGCTGAACCATTGACCGACCGCGAAAAGCAGTTGCTCGAGCGCATCGATCGCTTGGAGACTCGCCTCGCGGCAATGGAAGCTAAGGATGCCGTGCAAACGTCGGCCAATACCAAGCACGATTTGGCCAGTCAGCCACTGAACACATCCCTAAATTCAACTGTCGCCACTCCCGCGGAACTTGCTGCTCCTCAGCAGACGACAACAGCGGCTGCAGTCGCGACTCCGAATCCCGCTGCCACTGCGGCTGCTCCAGATCCGGCGCCGGCGCTTCCACAAGGCCTTCAGCCTAACGAGCCCACTCCGGGTGTGGACAACCAGACTCCGTTTGCCTATGCGGACTTCAGCTGGTTAAACGGAACGGGCCGCGGTACGCCGGCCTTCGATACGAAATTTTTCACCCCGGAAATTCGATTTGATACGAACTACGTTATCGATCGAAATCATCCACAGGACCACAGTTTGGGCGGGTCGACCGAGGAGTTTCGCTCTGGCGAAATACAGGTGGAGCAGGCAAGTTTCGGCGGCGACTTTCACTGGAACAACGTCCGTGGCCGGGTCCTTACAATGTTCGGCGAGTTTGCCACCACGACACCGCGAAACGACGCTAGCGCGGCCGTCGGCCAATGGGACTTACAAAATGCGTACCGATATTTCTCCGAGGCTTGGGGCGGCTACCACTTCAACGTAAATCACGGGTTGAACGTCGATGCGGGAATCTTCGTTTCCTATATCGGTCTGTTCAGCTACTACAATTTCGATAACTGGACCTATCAGCCGTCTTACGTGTCATCCAACACGCCCTGGTTCTTCAATGGACTTCGAATCCAGTGGTTCCCCACGAACAAACTGAAGATCGAACCGTGGTTCATCAACGGATGGCAGTCTTACAACAAGTACGGCAAAAAGCCCGGCCTGGGAGGTCAGATTTTGTGGCGTCCTAAGGAATGGCTGTCGATGGTCTTCAACAACTACGGCATGGGCACGGATACTCTCGTCCCAAACTTTAATCCAACCGTTTCGCGTATTCACACAGATGACAGCATCGAGGTCCGCTATTTCAACCGGCCGGATAGCACCGGTCTATCGAAGATGGCCATGTCCTTCACGGGCGATTTGGGCTGCGAATATGGCGGCGGCGCGAGCTGCTTCAAGAATACGGCCAATGGACTCAAGACATCCTTTGCCGGCTGGATGCTCTACAACCGGTTCTGGTTCGATAAAGATAAGCACGCGATTACGATCGGTGGCGGGCAGATGGACAACCCCGGAGGTTATCTGACCCTCCTGCCACCAATTAACGGAGCTAACGCTGTCTCCGGTTCACCCTATTTCACGGAGAATTTCGGGCAGAACTTCAAGATGTGGGACACCACGCTTACGTACAACTGGATGCCAAAGACCTGGGCCACTTGGTGGGCAGAGATTGGCTATCGCCACTCGGACGTGCCCTATTGGAGCGGACGAGGCGGGATCACGCCCCCCGGCGGCAACAACGGTTCTCCGGCAAACTACGTGTGCACTAATGGAGTCACTTCCGCGGCGTTACCGAGTAACAGTCCCTCGTCACCGACTGGATTCACTCCTTCAGGAAACGGCTTCGCCGTGGATAACACGGGTGGCGCCGTTGCAACCTCGTGCACTGCAACCTTTGGCTCTGGCTTCACAGCTTGGTTCCCGGATCTCGTCAAGAATCAAGCTACCTTTGGTATGGGCATCATGGTCCGATTTTAGTGCATGGAAGCCGGGGCCGCGTCGGCGGCCCCGAGCTCTCCGTACCTGGATAAGCAATGAAAAAAGAAACGCATTTTCTGCTCCGGACGCACAGCGCGAGTGGTGTGAACGCCGGATTGGGCTCCGTTTGTTTACGCGCCGTTTATACGTTTCCGCTGCCCTCTTCATGCCTTTTTTATGGTCCGCTCTTAGGCTAATGAACGTGAGCAGGAAACACGAAAACGCGCAAGAGACGGACTGCAGCGGGGCACTGCGTTACGTGATGGTTGTCCTGCTCGCGTTTTGTTTGTTTGCCGTCTTGATAGGGGCTATTGGCGGGCCCTCGACCGCCACGCCATGGCGCCCAACGCGAGTGGTTCCGCAACGTTTTCGATCCACCGTCCTGCGCGAATCGAAGGCAGCGGAGAAGCGCAGTAATGATGCGCTGGGATCAAGGGGCACTGATGCGAATCCCGCGTTGTCCACCGCGGCTGTCGTCCATCAGAATCTGATCCCCTCCACGCGGTACACCGTTCACGTGCAGCTGCCTGGCGGTGGCGAGCAGTTCATTCCCATTACCGCGCCACCCGGCGGACTTCTGCTCGAAGTTCGCGATATGACCGGAGACAATGTCCAGAATGATTTGGTGCTGAGGCCCACACTGATCCACTGGCCGCTGATTGTGCTGCTCAACGATGGCAGCGATCACTTTACGGTTGCTGTTTCAGCCAGCTTCCCTTGCTCTTTGGATTCCGGCAGCCGGGCGTCGCGGGGCCGCCAAATTCCGGAGACGGTGGCGTTAACTTCCTCAAGTTCGAAGGCGGGTCCTCAGGTAGGTAGCAGGCAAATCCTGGTTGCCAGTCTACTGCGAGGTTTCCTTTCTCCACTCACGCAAAGGGTGACGAACCGGACGGGTCACAGATCCGTTTCCGAGAGAGCACCTCCTATCATCGCAACGCGTCTCTAGCGAATTACAAGGCTCTGGGAATCAAAGTCGGCTGTATCGGCGAGGTGGCGTGAATTCCGCAGCCGCAAGGGACACGTTCACGCCAAAAATCTGGAAGTTCGAGACTTTCGCGGCGGATTGGAGTGTATCTCATGAGAAATAAAGCTAAGCAAATTGCACTTGTTCTCATATCAGTCTCTTTACTATCGGCTCTTAGTGGCTGCGGCACAGCTCGCGGAGATGTGGCGGAGGGCGCGCCGCCTCCCGCCGTCGTCGTTCCGGGCCCGGACCCGTCACTTTTGGCAGTGGATCATCCTGAGCAGTACCCATTGGCCGCCGCGATGGCAGTGCCTTCGACATCGTCCCTTGTCGTTACGGGTACGGTCATGCCGGACGTCTCCCGGAGCGTCCCGGTGATCTCGTTGGCGAGCGGTCGCGTGGTCTCCGTTAATGCGCGGTTGGGCGACACGGTTAAGAAGGGCCAGTTGCTATTCAGCGTTCGCAGTACGGATGTCTCCGGAGCTTTTTCGGATTACCGCAAGGCCGTGGCCGATGAGCAGCTCAACCGCAAACAGCTCGAACGAGCCAAGGACCTCTACGCTCATGGAGCTATTGCCCAGGCCGATCTCGAAAACGCGCAGGATGCGGCCGACGACGCGAAGGTGACGCTTGAAACGACCACCGAGCATCTGCGCGTGCTCGGGAACGACCCCGACAAGCCAAACGGAATCGTGGATGTCTACGCTCCGGTCGATGGCGTGATTACAGATCAAGAGATTACCAATGCGGCAGGTGTGCAGGCGCTGGGCACAAATCCTTTCACGATTTCCGACCTTTCTTCTATCTGGGTGGTTTGCGACGTTTATGAAAACGATTTGCCCAACGTACACATCGGCGACAGGGCGGAAATCAAGTTGAACGCCTATCCCGACCAGATGTTTCCGGGGCGGATCAGCAATATCGGTTCGATTCTCGATCCAAGTATTCGCACGGCCAAGGTCCGCATCGAGGTAGCCAATCCGGGGATCATGCGCATCGGCATGTTCGCCACCGCGACTTTCAAGGGTCAAAAGAAGGAAATGCGGACGGAGATTCCTTCGAGAGCCATTCTGCATTTGCATGACCGCGACTGGGTATTCGTCCCCGCGCGCGATGCCAAATTCAGGCGCCTGGAGATCCGTAGCGGAGACTACCTGCCAAACGAGATGCAGGAAGTCGTCTCAGGACTGGAACCTGGGCAGCAAGTAGTGGCAAACGCGTTGGTGCTCGAGAACACACTCGAGAACCAGTAGACGTTTCGCCGAGTAGCTTTTGCCAAGGAGCAGGAGAAGAACGGGCCATGATTCGGAAACTTGTAGATTTCGCGCTGAGCAATCGGTTTGTGGTGATTGCGCTGGCAGTGATGCTGCTCGTCTGGGGGGTGATCTCCTATCGCGCGCTGCCCGTCGAGGCCTATCCCGACATCGCAGACAGCTATGTGACCGTCATTACCCAGTGGCCGGGCCGATCCGCCGAAGAAGTGGAACAACAGGTAACCGTACCCATTGAAATCGTGATGAACGGGATCCCGCATCTTTCGTATCTGCGGTCCGAATCCATCTTCGGTCTCTCTTACGTGCTCATGATCTTTGACGATCAATCAGATAACGACTGGAACCGTGAGAAGGTCAATGAACGGATCTCCCAGGTGTCGCTGCCGCAGGGCCTGCAACCACAGATGGGGACCGACTGGAGCACCGTGGGCCAGATTTATTGGTACACGCTGCGAAGCACAAACCCGAAATACGATCTGATGGAGCTCAGATCGATTGAGGACTGGACTTTGGTCAAGGAATTCAAATCCGTTCCCAATGTGGTGGACGTCTCCGACTTCGGCGGCACGGTTAAGGAATATCAGGTACGCGTCGATCCCAACAAGCTTGTCGCCTACGGATTGACCATCGGCCAGGTGGAGCAGCAACTGAGCAACAACAACATCAATGCCGGGGGCAGTTTCGTCGAAACGGGCATGCAGCAGATGAACGTGCGCGCTCTAGGGCTTTTCCGTAGCGTCCAGGATATCGAGCAGACCATGTTGACCACGAAAACCGGGACGCCGATCCGAGTGAAAGACATCGCGCTCGTGGATCAGGGCCCGAAGATCCGGTTGGGACACATGGCCCGGGCAAACCACATGGAGGACGGGAAGATCGTTGATGAGGGCGATGTCATACAAGGGGTGGTTCTGCTG
>Ga0187825_10000399_pt1 | contig 10518 bp, 10 predicted proteins | sample NC_wetland_sal_i_11_FD_132421 | JGI IMG/M metagenome (GOLD analysis project Ga0187825, IMG submission 132421) | Wetland sediment microbial communities from Neuse River Estuary, North Carolina, USA - SourceSoil_5 | ecosystem: Environmental > Aquatic > Freshwater > Wetlands > Sediment | place... | reverse complement strand
TCTCCCGTCCAGGCGGCGTAGCGGCCCGCAAGCAGCAGATAGAGCGGCGTTGCATCGGCGGCGTCGTAGTGGGCCAGACCGCTCGTCGTGTACTCGTGGATGACCTTCCCGCTCACGTCCTGCGATGCGCCGAGGAACCGCAGGATCAGACGGCAGCTGGCGTAGTCGCCGGCGGCGAGCAGCGCGAAGGCCGTCCAGCAGGCGTCGCGCGCGAAATACCAGGCGTACCCGGGGCGTCCGTCGCCCCACCCCGGGCGTGCCGGGGCGTACCCGGCCACGAGCGAGCGGCCCACGCCCGGCGTCTCCACGAAGAAGCTGTCGAGTCGCAGTTTGGCCCACTCGAACGCTCGATTGACCGGCTCGTCGGGTGAGCGCAGTCGCACGAGCTGCTCCTGGACCTGCGCTTCGTGCCGGCTGCGCTGCGCCGACAGCCCGACGACGCCGCGCCGGCCGAGGGCCGCGATGGCCGCGTCGAGCTCGGCGCGGGACGATCCGCCTACGACGACGAGCCGGAACGGCGCCTCGAGCGCCACGCGCAGCTCCACGTCGAGCGCCGGCTGGTCTTTCAGCGGCCGGATCCGCCACTCCACCTCATCGCCGGTCAGGAACGCAGCGCGCGGCAGCCCCGAGGCATCGGTCACGAGCAACGTGCGGCCGTCGGAAGCGAGCCGGTAGCGCAGGTCCCCGCCGGCCCCCGCCGGGTAGGGCCAGGTGCGCCGCAGGTCGACGCGCCAGCGCAGCAGCAGGTCAGTCGCAAGGCGCAGCCCTCGCGCCCGGCCTACCTTCTCGGGCCGGTAGTCGATGAATACGATCGCGTGGTCGAGCGCCGTGGCGACGGCTTCCTCGACGATGCGCGAGCGGCTCACGAGGTGGCGCTGCATCACGACGGGCGTGATTTGCGCGTCGCGGATCAGGGGCGTCTCGCCGCCGATCGACACCGTGAGATCCTGGAGCACGCGGTAGGGATGCATCCAGATTTCCGCAATGCCGCGCTGCTCACCACCCACCACGAGGGCGCGGCGCCCGGCGATCGTGACCGCATCATCGGACAGCGCGCGGCTTGCCACGTGCAGCGGCGATTCGAGACCGGGGAGCGGTCCATCCAGGCTGACGCGGTCGGGCAACACGAGGTTGGGATCTTCCCGAGCGCAGCGTCCGGGCACCGGCCAGGTCGCCGCCGGCAACGAGCGTCGTTCGTGAGGGATCGCTTCGCCGCACAGCGCATTCCGCACGACCGCGGCGAGCTGACGCCGGAAGCGGCGGTCGGGTGCGGCGGGGACGATGTGCGCCCCGATGCACAGCACGCCGCCCGACCCGACGGCGTATTCCCAGGCGATGACGCGGTCGGCGTTCACATGGATGTACGACCGCTCGCACGCCACGACCGCGCCCCAGCGCGGACGGCGTCCGCGGGCGTAGCGCGCGTGGCTGTCCCGCTCTCCTTCAGCCGGCGCCCAGAGGTAGGTGCCCTGCCCCAGGCCGGCGAACAACGGATGGGGACCGAACGCCGCGAGTCCCCGCACGTGCGGAACGGACCCGAACACATTGAGCTCGTGCGGTTGCAGCTCGTCGTCGCGATGACGCCAGGTGCGGCTGCCCGTGTCGTTGGGGCCGTCGGTCTCGAGACCGAGCGACGTCACCAGCGTCGCGGCGCGCTGTGTCAGCAGCAGGCGGCCGCCGCGCTCGATCCACGGCAACAGCACCTCGCGCGACAGCGGCGGCGGCTCGTCTTCGGCGTGGATCCAACAGACATCACACTCCGCGAGACCGCGCGCCATCCAGTTGAGGGAGACGCGCCTCGCGGCCACTGCGTCGTCCGCCGAGCACCGCTCGAGCGACGTCACCAGCTCCCAGGCGGCGTCCGCCCCCGGGCCGTCGGCCAAGAGCGCAATGCGCGGCACGAGACCCTAGCCCCCGAGTCCCGCGCCGCCGGCGGTCACAGGCTGCGGATGGTCCGCAGCAGCTCGGCGTCGTCGCGCCGATCGCCCAGCTTCGCTTCGGTGTGCATCCAGCGCAGCACGCCCTGCGTGTCGATCAGGAAGTAGGACCGGTTGGAGAAAAACTTGTCTTCCAGCAGCGTCCCATAGCTGCGGGAGACGTCGCGCTTGAAATCGCTCAGCAGATCCTGCTTCATCTGATGCTTGGCCTTGTATTCCTTGAGCGTAGGGACCGAATCGACGCTGATCGGCAGCACGACGGTTCCGACCGTGGCGAACTGGTCGAAGTCCTCGCTGAACGCGCAATTCTCCGCGGTGCAGGTGCTGGTGAACGCCAGCGGGAAAAAGGCGAGCAGCACGTTCGCGCGCCCGCGGAAGTCGGAGAGCGAGATGTCACTCCCCGCGGTGGACGGCAGCGTGAATCCGGGGGCGGGATCGCCGATGCGGACCATGGGTCTCCTGCAACTCGAGGTTCGAGGGGCAATGCGGCGAATAATGTCGCCGCGGGAACTTCAGGTCGCAACGCCGGTTTGCAATCGAGGAGAGTGGATATATGATCCCAGACCCTCGAAGGAGCGATCATGGCTCATACGTTGCCCGCGCTGCCGTACGACTTCGGGGCTCTCGAGCCCCATATCGATGCGCAGACGATGCAGATTCACCACGACAAGCATCATCAAGCCTACGTCAACAACCTCAACGCCGCGCTCGACAAGCACCCCGAATGGCATAACAAGAGCCTCGAAGAGCTGCTGCGCGGCATCAACTCCGTTCCGGAAGACATTCGCACCGCCGTGCGCAACAACGGCGGCGGGCATCACAACCATTCGCTGTTCTGGACGATCATGGGGCCGAAGGCCGGCGGGGAGCCGAGCGGCAAACTGGCGGACGCGATCGGCAAGGCGTTCGGCGACTTCGCGAAGTTCAAGGAAGCCGTGGCCACGGCGGCGACGACGCGGTTCGGCAGCGGGTGGGCGTGGCTCGCCGTCGCGGGCGGCAAGCTCGAAGTGTTCTCGAGCGCCAACCAGGACAGCCCGCTGATGGACGGGAAGATCCCGCTGCTCGGCCTCGACGTGTGGGAGCACGCTTACTACTTGAAGTACCAGAACCGCCGCCCCGACTACGTCACCGCCTGGTGGAACGTGGTGAACTGGCCGGAGGTGGGCCGCCGGTTCGATGCAGCGAAGTAGCAGCTAGACGAGTGGCTCGGCGGTGACCCCGGCCCTGCCGTCGTGGCGGTAGCGCACCGTCAGACGCCAGGGCCGGCAGCACACCTGGCAGTCCTCGACATACTCCTGCTCCGCGCCGCTGCCCGGGTCAAGACCGATGGTGTTGATCTCGCCGCAATGCGGGCAGGTCACGGTGGCTTCGCCGTCGGCGGTGCCGTCCCCGAGTGGGAACTGCTCGTCGAGTGGATCCGGAAAGTCGACCATCGCGACGCGATCAGCGATGCGCGTAGACGCTCGTGTGCCCGTCCGCCGTCCAGGCGACGATGTCGTACGGCTGCGCCGCGCCGCCTTCCATGCCGGGCGATCCCGTCACCATTCCCGGCAGCGCCAACCCGGCGATCGCGGGATGCTCCTTCAGCGCCTTGGCGATGAGATCGGCCGGGACGTGGCCCTCGATGACGTAGGGCCCGACCTTCGCCGTGTGACACGACGCCAGCTGGCGCGGCACGTTGAAGTCCGTCATCACCTCGTCCAGGTCATCGGTGTCGTGTACGACGACCGTGAACCCCGCCCCCCGCAGGTGGTCGATCCACTTGGCGCAACAACCGCAGCTGGCGCTCTTGTAGACGGTGACGACGGTGGCGACGGGGGCGACGGGGGCGGCGGGGGCAGGCCCCGAGCGCAGCGCGCGGACGCCAAATCCGGTGGCGGCGACGGCGAGGAACACTACGACGAGTCGACGGATCATGCGACGTACTCTCCTTCCCAGCGAGCCATAACGACCGAAGCGAGGCAATTGCCGACGACGTTCACCGACGTGCGCGCCATGTCCATCAACGCGTCCACGCCGAGAATCACCGCGACCGCCTCCAGGGGAATGTGAAAAGTCGCCAGCGTCCCCGACAGAATCACGAGGGCCGCCCGCGGCACTCCGGCGACGCCTTTGCTCGTGAGCATCAAGGTCAGCATCATCACGAGCTGCTGTCCCAGGGTCATCGCGATCCCAGCGGCCTGGGCGGCGAATACCGCGGCCACAGCAAGATACAGCGTGCTGCCGTCGAGGTTGAAGGAGTACCCGGTCGGGATGACGAACGCCACGATGCGGCGCGGCACCCCGATCGCTTCCATCTGGACCATCGCCTTCGGCAGCGCCGCCTCGGACGACGCCGTCGAGAACGCGATCAGCGCAGGCTCCCGCACCGCCCCAAAGAATCGCCGTACCGGTACCCCTGCGAGGTACGCGACCGGGAGCAGCACGAACGCGATGAACACCACCAGCGCGAGGTACAACGTCAGCACCAGCTTTCCGAGACTCGACAGCACACCCAACCCGGAGTGCCCGACCGTGTACGCGATGGCCGCGCCGATGCCGATCGGCGCGAAGCGCATCACGAGAGCGGTGAACTTGAACATGATTTCGACCAGTGCCTCGCACAGCCGCACCATGACGTCGCGCGGTTCTTCGCGGATCTGCGTCAGTGCCAGGGCGAAGAGGACCGACCAGAACACGATCGACAGCACGTCGTTGTTCGCCGCGGCCTCGAAGAAGCTCTGTGGCACGAGGTGCTGCAGCAGTCCGCCGAGCGTGACGCCACCGGAGACCGCGGGCGCGGCCGCCGCTGCGGGAGCGGGCAGCTGTACCCCGTCCCCGGGGCGCAGCAGGTTGACGGCGAGCAGGCCGACCGCGAGCGCCAGCGTCGTCACCGCCTCGAAATACACGATGGACTTGAGGGCGAGCCGCCCCACGCGCCGCAGGTCATCGCCGTGGCCCGCGACCCCGATGACCAGCGTGCCGAAAATGAGCGGCACGACGATCGATTTGATCATCCGCAGGAAGACGTCCGAGAGGGGTTTGATCGCCATCCCGGCGTCGGGGGCAAGCCAGCCGAGCAACGTGCCGCCCACCATCCCGACGACGATCCATTGCGTCAGTGTGCGGGCGCGCAGGAAGGCCCACATGACAGGCCGATGACCTCGAAATGGAAGGTGACGCGGTCGGCGACGCGGACGACGCCGCCGGGGCCGCCGTGGTAGGGGCGGATGCCGAACGCGGTTTGCAGGACGTCGAATCCACCCGACGCGCGCAGCGTATCGGGGCCGATGGTCGTCGTGACCTCAAAGCTCACATCCTGTGATTTCCCCACCAGCGTGAGCCGGCCGGTGACGCGGAACCCGCCAGCTGTCCGAGTCAGCGCCGTCGACTCGAAGCGGATCTCCGGATGATGCGCCACGTCGAGGACGTCCGAGCGCATCGCCGCCGTCACCTTGCGGATCTCCGCGGTGTCCGGCGGCGTCAACACCTCGAGGCTGTCGGCAGCCACCACGATCTCGAACCGCGATCGCTCCGGGGCGGACGGCACGTAGATGATCCGGCCGGTGAACGCACGCGCGCGAATCAGGTGCTCGTGGCCGGCAAACGAGAACAGGCCGCTCTTGTGGGCGGTCACCTCGAACCTGCTGTCATGGCTGAACCGGTACACGACCGAGTCCTGCTGCGGCGTCGTGACGAACAGCGCTGCGACGATCGCCCCGGCAATCACGCACCGGTCCGGTCATACGGAATGATGTGCTCCCACTCTCCCGCATCGGAGCGGGCCACGACGGCCACCACCGGCTCGGTCTCGCTGCAGTTGAACACTTCGTGCGGCACGCCGGGCTCGATGAAGATGAAATCGCCGGCTTCGTTTTCCACGACCTGCTTGAGTCCGGGACCGTATTCGTGGCGCACCCGCCCCTGCAGGATGTAGAGCATCACCTCGAAATCGACATGGATGTGCGCGCCGGCCACGCCTCCCGGTGGAATCGTGGCGACGTTCATCGACAGCTGCCGGGCGGGAACATTCTTCGCCGAGAGCCCGACCTTGTATTGGATCCCGTTCCAGCCGCGGCAGGTGGCGCTGCTGCGGATCACCGAGATGCCGTCGTTGCCTTCCACGAAGCGCGTCAGGTCATCGGTCATCGTTCGTGCCTCCGCAGCCAAGATACGCTTACTCCACCTTGAGCCGATACCCGACACCGGGCTCGGTGTGCAGGTGGCGCGGGCGCGTCGGGTCGCGCTCCAGCTTGTGACGCAGCTGGGTCATGTAGACGCGCAGGTAGTGGGTGTGCTCGACCGCGTTCGGCCCCCAGACCGCGCTCAACAGCTGGCGGTGGGTGAGCACTTTTCCGGCGTCGCGCACCAGCGCCGTGAGCAGCTTGTACTCGGTCGGCGTGAGGTGCACTTCGTCGCTGCCGACGAAGACGCGGCGGGCCGGGAGATCGACGCGCAGGTCGCCGGCGCTGAAGACCGGCTCGGCTTCAGCCCCCGCGCGGGCGGCGTGGCGCAGGGCTACCCGCAGCCGCGCCAAGAGCTCGTCGGTGCCGAACGGCTTGGTGAGATAATCGTCGGCCCCGGCGTCGAGCGCGGCGACCTTGTCCTGCTCCTTGCCGCGGGCCGAGATCACGATGATCGGCGTCGTCGCCCACTCACGAATGCGGCGGGCGAGATCGAGGCCGTCGCCGTCGGGGAGTCCGAGATCGAGCAGGATGACGTCGGGAGTGCGGCTGGTGGCCTGGGCGAGGCCCTCGCGCGCGGTCGCGGCCTCGACGAACCGGTAGTTATGGCTCTCGAGTGCCGCCCGCAGAAAGCGTCGCATCTGCGGCTCGTCTTCGATCAGCAGCACGAGTGGGGCGGCGTCGGTCATGCCGCCGAAAGTACCGCTGCTACGTCCGGCGCGCTTCCTCCGCCGCCATCGCGCGCGCGTGGTACAGCGCGATCGCCGCCTGACCGGCGAACGTCTGGAGCACTTCCTGCGCCGTTGCTTCACGCAGCTGCTCCGCAGCAGAGCCGGTGGCGCGCAATCCGAGGATGCCGAATCGCCCCGTCGCGGCCACGAGGGGCACGAACAGCGTACGGCTCGCCGGGAACTGCTCCGTCCCGGCGCCGGCGATGTGCCAGTGATCGAACGCCCACTGCGCGACGGATCGCTCCTGATCGTCGAGGGTGAACGCAGCCGCTCCGTCCGCTGTCGGTGCCAGGTGGCCCTCGACACCGCGCAATAATACCAGCACGTCCGCGCCGAAGGCCTGCCGCACGTGCCGCGTGATGACCCCGATGAGATCGGCGACGGTCATGGACGGATCCAGCTCGTGGCTCATCGCGTACAGGGCCGCCGTGCGCCGCTCACGCTCGCGCGCGTCTTCGCCGTAGGCGCGCAGTCGCACCGACAGCTCGCTGATCGTGAGCGCGCAGGCGAGCATGACCGCGAAGGTGAACAGGTAGTGCAGATCGGACACCGCGAACGTGAAGCGCGGCGGCACGAAGAAGAAATCGAACAGCGCGATGCTCAAGAACGCCGCGAAGACCGCCGCACCACGCCGCACGCGCGACGCCGCCAGCGCGACCGCGGCGAGAAACAGCATCGCAATGTCGGTCACCGACAGCAGCGGAAGCACGACCGTTCCAATGAGCGTGCAGGCGGCGAGGAGCGCAAGAACGGCGACGTACTCCATCATTCAGCCTCCCGGGCCTCCGCCAGAATGGGAACGGGGGGAGCGCCGCTGAGCGGCAGGGTGAAGCGAAACGCCGCTCCACCACCGGGACGGTTCTCCGCCCAGATGCGCCCGCCGTGGGCAGTGATGATCCCCCGGCAGATCGCGAGCCCGAGCCCGATGCCGCCGCGGGCCACGCTCTCGGGCGCACGGTAGAACTTGTCGAACACGCGGAGCTCTTCGCCCACCGGCAAGCCCGGCCCGCGATCCGCAACTTCGACGCGTACCACATGGGTCTCCGCCGCCGCCGCGATCTCGATCGGCGTCCCGGAGGGCGTGTACTTCACCGCGTTCTCCAGCAGGTTGACGAACACCTGCTCGATCAGCACGGCATCGAGCGGGACCAGCGGGAGGTCGGGCGGCAGCTGCACTGCGACGGGATGATCCCGCAGCCGCACGTCGAGGCGGATCAGTGCGACGCCGATCACCTCTTCGAGCGGCTGCCATTCCTTCTGCACCTCGAGGGCCCCGCTCTCGACGCGAATCATGTCGAGCAGGTTGGCGATCAGCCGGGTCATGCGCTCGGCTTCTTCGAGGACCGTCTTCAACAGATCGCGGCGCGTCGCCGCGGACAGTCCGCTCTGCTCTTCGAGCAGGCTCGAGGCGGCGCCGGTGATGGCGGCGAGCGGCGTGCGCAGGTCGTGCGACAGTGAGGACAGCAGAGCGGTCCGCAGCCGCTCGGCTTCGATCTCCAGCTGCTCCCGCTGGGTCTGCTCGGCGAGCAGCGAGCGCTCGAGCGCGAGCGCGGCCTGGCCGGCGAACGTCTCCACGAGCTGCTGCAGTGTGGGGTCCTCGAATCGTTTCGGGTCGGCCGGACGCAACCCGACGACCCCCGCCGTCCCGTGCGATCCGACGAGCGGCTGATAGAACGCCTGCGCCGACGGCAGCGTGTCGGTGCCGACTCCCGCCCGCTGGCCCTGCTGGTACGACCACTGGGCCACGCTCTGTTCCTTCTCGTCAAGCGGATAGCCCGGCGGCGTCCCGATCGGAACGACGACCCGGCCCGACGCATCGGGGAGGAGAAACTGGACCTGTGCCGCGAACGTGTCCTGGAGATGCCGCGTCGCCACATCGATGAGCTCGCGCTCGCCGCGCGTCGCGGCGAGCTCGCGACTCATCGCATAGAGCGCCCCGGTGCGCCGCTCGCGCATGCGGGCGGTCTCGGCTTGCTCGCGGATCCGCAACGTCAGCCCGCTGATCACGAGCGCGATCCCGAGCATGACCGAGAACGTGAGCACGTAGCGCACGTCGGTGACGGAAAAGGTGTACTGCGGCGGGACGAAGAAGAAATCGAATGTCGCGATACTGAGGAACGCGGCAAACACCGACGGGCCCCGTCCATAGCGCGTCGCCACCACACCGGAGCCAAGCAAATAGACCATCGCCACGTCGGTGATCGAGGCGTAGCGTCCCAGCACGGCCCCGATCGCCGTCGAGACGGCGACGACCAGCGCGGCCCAACCGTATTGGCCCAGGGTCGGCCGTACCCCTGGGGCCGGGCGTCGCTGGGACTGACCCTCCGCGACGTCACCCGTGATGACATAGACGTCGAGGTCGCCCGAGCCGCGCACCAGCCGGTCGAGCATCGAGCCGAACAGCTTGTCGCGCCAACGCCCGTGCGTCGGCTTGCCGACGACGATCTTCGTGGCGTTGTGGGCGCGCGCGTACGACAGCACCTCTTCGGCGACGTTGTGTCCCGACAGCGTGACCACCTGCGCCCCGAGCTCCTGGGCGAGCTGCAGGTTCTCGATCAGCGCCTCGCGGTCGGCCGGGGAAATCGCCTGCCCCGCCGTCTCGACGCACAGCACGACCCAGTCGCACTTGAGGCTCGTCGCCATGCGCTTCCCGGCTCGAACCAGCCGGGCGCCGGCGGGGTTGGGACCGATGCATACGAGGATCTGCTCGGCGGCGGGCCAGGTCTCCCGGATGCCATGCTCGGCCATGTAGCCGCGCATCTGGGCATCGACGCGCTGCGCCGTACGCCGCAGCGCCAGCTCGCGCAGCGCGATGAGGTTGCCCTTGCGGAAAAACTGATCGATCGCGCGGGCGGCCTGCTCGGGGACGTACACTTTCCCGTCCCGCAGCCGCTGCAGCAGGTCCTCCGCTGAGAGATCGGCGAGCTCGACCTCGTCGGCCTCGTCGAGGATCGAGTCCGGGACCGTTTCGCGCACCTGGATCCCGGTGATCTGCGCGACGACGTCGTTGAGGCTCTCGAGGTGCTGCACGTTGAGGGTGGTGTAGACGTCGATTCCGGCCGCGAGCAACTCCTCGACGTCCTGGTAGCGGCGGGCGTGGCGCGAGCCTTGGGCGTTGGTGTGGGCCAGCTCGTCGACCAGGATCAGGCCGGGGCGGCGGGCGAGCGCCGTGTCGAGGTCGAGCTCCTCCAGGGTGATGCCGCGATACTCGAGCCTGCGTCGTGGGAGGACCTCCAGGCCGTCGAGCAGGGCGGCCGTCTCGGGCCGCCCATGCGTCTCGACCACGCCGATGAGGACGCGGACGCCATCTTTCTGCTTGGCGCGCGCCTCCTCGAGCATGGCGTACGTCTTTCCGGCTCCCGGCGAGGCGCCGAAAAAGATCTTCAGCTTGCCGCGCGCCGCGCGACGCTCTTCCTCTCGCACGCGGGCCAGCAGCGCTTCAGGATCGGGGCGGCGTCCGGTCATGGCATCAGCATAGCGCCTCAGGACACGGTCAGCGCGAGCGACGTCACGATCACGAAGTTGGCACGCGTCGCGTTGGCAGCGCCCTGCGACGGGAACAACGGACTGGTTGCCCGCAAGCCGCGTACTTCGGTGCGCCACAACAACCCGGCGGGTTTCCCGACGTCGACACCCAGTGACGCGCCGTTGCTCACGAGCCCGGCGGGCGTGCCGGTGAGGACGATG
>Ga0187825_10000398_pt1 | contig 10527 bp, 7 predicted proteins | sample NC_wetland_sal_i_11_FD_132421 | JGI IMG/M metagenome (GOLD analysis project Ga0187825, IMG submission 132421) | Wetland sediment microbial communities from Neuse River Estuary, North Carolina, USA - SourceSoil_5 | ecosystem: Environmental > Aquatic > Freshwater > Wetlands > Sediment | place... | reverse complement strand
CGCCTTTGGTCGCGTTGTAGACAACCGCGGTCGGCGGCGTCAGGGAACTGGCCAGCGAACTGATGTTGACGATGCTGCCACCGTCAGAATTGAAATGCTTGAGTGCTTCCTGGGTGACGAGAAGCAGTCCGAGCACGTTGATGTCGAAATGCCAGTGGAACTGCTTTTCGGTTACCTCTTCCAAGGGTCCGAATTCGTATACGCCGGCGTTGTTCACCAAGATGTCGATTTTACCAAAAGCTTTCTCCGCCGTGCGGAAGAGCCTTTCGACTTCCACTTTCCTGGCAACGTCGCCCTGGACCGCGACCGCTTTTCCGCCGCCCTTGGTAATCTCATCGACGACCCTATCGGCATCTGATTTTGCCGACGCGTAGTTAACGATCACTGAGGCGCCTTCGGCTGCGAACTGCCTGGCGAGGCCAGCCCCGATTCCTTTCGAGGCTCCGGTTACCACCGCAACCTTCCCATTTAGTTTTCCATTTTTCATTTTGTTCCCTTCATTTCTTGGTTTGCTTTCGTAATCCACTTTTCAGTTTATTGCGCGATGTAGTGTCATGGGGTCATGGTGAGAACGGCACGGAAGCGGACCCTGCCGCTGTGCATCTGTTCGTAGGCTTCGGCTGCGCGGCTCAGCGGATATTTCTCGATCATCGGATGCACGCCGCTGAAGGCACTGAATTCCAAGGTATCTTGCGAATCGCGCGCCGTGCCCGAATAGCAACCCGACACCGAACGCCTTCCCATGATCAACGACAGAGCGCTCACCGTCAGCGGTTCTGTCGGCGCCGCGGGAACCAATAGATTTCCATTCGGTGACAGACCTTCCACCACCGCGGAAATCGCTTTTGCGCTGGGCGCTGTCGCCAAAATCACGCGCGCGCCGCCAAGCTCTTTCAATTCCGCAACCGGATCGACAACGTTCGAATCAATGTAATGATGCGCCCCCAATTTCTTGGCGAGTGGTTCCTTATCCTTTCCGCGACCGAGCGCTACGGTTTCAAATCCCATCTGTCGCGCGTATTGCACACCCAGATGTCCAAGCCCGCCGATGCCTTGGATCGCCACCACATCGCCACTGCGCGCACCCGAATTGCGCAACGCGTTGTAAACCGTGACGCCGGCACACATAAACGGCCCAGCTTCCTCCGCCGGCAATTTTTCAGGTATCAACGCCAACGCTTCCGCCGGCGCGATCATGTACTCAGCGTAGCCGCCGTCGAAATCGATGCCCGTAACCTTCCGATTGGTGCACATCGCAAAATCACCTCGCCGGCACTGTGCGCAAACAAAGTCATGTCCGCCGTGCCAGCCGACACCAACGCGATCGCCTTTTTCCCAGCTCGCGACGTGATCGCCGACGGCATCGACTCGTCCGGCGACCTCATGACCTGGCACTCGTGGGTACTGAAGGCCAGGCCAGAGACCTTCTTTCACCAGAGCGTCGCTATGGCAAATGCCGCACGCTTCCACTTTCACGCGAACCTGTCCCGCAGCCGGTTCTGGAATGTCGCGTTCCACCAATTCAAAATCTCCGCCCGGTTTGCTGATCTGTGCTGTTTTCATTTTCATGGAGACAACTTGGCGACGAGTTTCCCTCGAATCAACGAAGCTACAGGGCACGTTTGATTATCCACATGGAGCCAGAACCGGTTGACAATTGCCGGGCACACCGTAGCCCAGCGAAGATGGATCGAGGTTGGCGAAGCCGTGCGACAGGAGAAGATGATCGTGCGCTGCCGGTTGCAGATTGAGCTTCTCGATGTGCGCTTCGACTAGATCGGGAAGAAGCAAATGCGGGAACGATGACAAACTCCAAGCGTTCGTCTCTTCCTCATCCAGGACCAGGTGAATGATTTCGCGCAAGTCTGGGTAAGCCTGCTCGTAATTTTTCTGTAGCTGTTGTTTTAGTTGTGTTAGGGCGACCGAAACGTTCTGGAGGAAAACTGCGGTGGTAGGATCTGGGTTGTTATCAGTTTTCATAGGGGTTGGGTCTTTATACTTGACTGGTCGTCTATAAATAATTGGCAAAAAAGCATATGTCATCGGGAGACAGGTTCGGCGCGTTTTACACCTAAGACTTGCAGCGCGCAGTATTTAAATTCTCGCAATAACTCGACGTCGTTTTGGATTCGTGCCTGGGCGAGCGTGCCTTGATAACACGCAAAGAGCGCTCTCGCTTTCGCTTCGGGATCGGGCGCTTCGATCAGGCCCTCGCCTGCGGCGTCGCGTACCGCCGAGATGAAGTAGTTCAACTTCGTATCCATGATCCGATCAACGGTCTCGCGCACGATCTGGTCCTGTGTGCTCACTTCGCTGCCGATGCTAAGCAGAGGGCAACCAAGGATGGAACCGCACTGTTTCTGGCGTTCGGCCAGGTTGCTATGCACAAAATCAAAATACCGATCAAGTCGTTCCAGAGGCGGGACCGTTGGCGAGAAGATCCCATCCATCTCTCGCTTTTTTTTCTTCCAATCCGCTTCCAGCGCGGCCGCCGCGAGCTCCGATTTCGACTTAAAGAAATAGTAGAAGCTGCCCTTCTTCGCCCCGGCCTTCTCGCAGATTGCATCGACCGAAGTTGCGCCGTAACTGTTTTCCCAAAGGAGATCCATTGCGGCATTGGTCAGTCGCTCTTTCATGTCACTCACTCTCGGCATGTCGAGACAATGCGAGCACTAGACTACTTAGTCAAGTATTTTTTTGAGGCTTTTTGCTCGCTAATTGTTCCAAATCCGGAGGCCCGTTCGGTGAAGTAACGAGCGAATCCCAACGGCTGATCTTTCGCTGGCTCTTTGCTGATAGATCGAGCAGGATTCGCCAACGATGCAAACTGTGATTCAAGTGATCGCGACCGGGCGGGGCTCGTTGCGGAACAAAATCATGACCGATCCGCAGTTGGAAAAGAAATTCGGCTTCATTAAAATATGGGCCAAACAGCCTGGGCGGCCGCATGGTTGGGCGAAAATACATAGCGCGCGCGACCTGCACGGAGCCATCAATCTGGAATGGCATGCCCGCAGTTGCACATTGATCTGTCGTGTGGTGACGAAGCTCGGGAACAAACCGAACTCGATCATCGGCGATTTCATCGACTACTTATTGGCGCGTCATCAAAGCCGGATCCTCGCCATTCACATCATGCGGCGGTGAGAAGTGCATTTAATTGGGATTATTGCGTCTTGATGGTGCCGAACTCGCCCTGCTGCTGAATGAGTTTTGCGACCAATCCGGTCCAGCCGGTTTGATGTGATGCGCCGAGACCCGCGCCGGTGTCGCCGTGGAAATATTCGTGAAAGAGGTAGCGAGGCGGATCCTTTGCGGTGGAGGAAGCGGTTAGCGTCCCTGGGAAGCCAACGGCTTCCCCGGTAGAATTTTTTGTGGCGCCCTCGAATGGACGGTGGCCGTTTGAATCGCGAATCCAGAGTTTAATGAGCCGGTTCGATAATTCATTTGCGACTTCCTTTAAGTGCATGAAGCGGCCGGAACCGGTCGGGCATTCTACCCGGAAATCGTCGCCGTAATAATGATGAAACTGCTGGAGCGATTCGATAAGCAGGTAATTGATCGGGAACCAAACCGGGCCGCGCCAGTTCGAGTTGCCGCCGAAAATTCCTGTTTCCGATTCGGCCGGCTCATAATTCACGACTCTCGTTTCGCCGCGCACGTGTAACACGTAAGGATTTTTCTGGTGATATTTACTAATTGATCGCACGCCGTAATCACTCAGGAACTCATCCGGATCGAGCATGCGGCGGAGCAAACATTTCATGCGATGCCCGCGGGTGATTGCGACTAGCCGGCGTTCTTTCATGCCGGGCTCCTGCCAGCGCGAAACCAAACTAGCCAGGTCCGGCCGATATTTCAGATACCATTCGAGGCGCGATTTAAATCCGGGCAACGCCTCGATGAGTTGCCACTGAATGGTTTCGACGGCGAATAGCGGGAGTAATCCAACAATCGACCGCACTTTCAGCGGCAAATACCGTCCGCCCGGCGTGTGGAGCACATCGTAATAGAATTCGTCTTCTTCGTTCCAAAGTCCGATGCCGCTTCCGCAAAGATTGTTCATGGCGGCGGCGATGCCGAGGAAATGTTCGAAGAACTTGGTGGCAATGTTTTCATAAACGTGGTTCTCCAACGCGAGCTCGATCGAGATTCGCATCAGATTCAAACAAAACATTCCCATCCAGCTGGTGGCGTCGCTCTGCTCGAGACGCGTTCCGTCAGTGAAAGTCATACTGCGATCGAACACGCCGATGTTATCGAGCCCGAGGAAACCGCCTTGAAAAATATTGTTTCCCTCAGAGTCTTTGCGGTTCACCCACCAGGTGAATGCGAGCAACATTTTGTGGAAGATGGTTTCCAGAAATGCGCGATCGCCCTGGCCGGTCTGTTTACGTTCGATCTGATAAACTCGCCAGGCGGCCCAGGCCAGCACTGGCGGATTCAAGTCGTCGAAATTCCACTCGTAGGCGGGAATTTTGCCGTTCGGATGCAAGTACCATTCGCGCACGACGAGATCGAGCTGGCATTTCGCAAATGCAGGATCGACCAGGGCAAGGGGGATACAATGAAAAGCGAGGTCCCATGACGCGTACCAGGGATACTCCCACTTATCGGGCATCGACATGACGTGCTCGTTGTAAAGGTGGCGCCAATCGGCGTTGCGTCCCTCCTGACGCTCCGGCGGGGGCGGCGGCTGGCCCGGATCGCCTTCGAGCCATTGCTCGACGATGTAATGATAAAACTGCTTGTTCCAAAGCACGCCCGCCAGCGCCTGACGCTGAATCGACCTGTGCTCCTCGCCTAACGCATCCGGCGCAAGGTCGGAATAAAACTCATCGGCCTCCGCTTGACGCTGGGCGAAAACGTCGTCGAACTCCGCGAATAGATCGATCCGCTTCCGGCTGGCTATCTTACGCAGTCGTAATCGAATCGTGCGCGATTCGTTGGGCGGAATCGTGAATCGATAATGAGCCGCGGCCTTGGTGCCGACTTTGTTCGGATTAACGAAGTCGATCTTCCCCTGGATGATGCAAGCGTTGATCGAATCCTTCACATACGGCAAGAAATTTGGCACCCCCCAAAGTCGCTCGGCGTTAGATTCGTTTTCGGTAAAGAGCAGTCTCTCTGCGCTTTTGCAATAGAGCGCATAGGTACCGAGCAGGTGATGCGTCGCTTCGATGATGTCGACCCCGGATTCGGTTGGCGTTCGTTCCTGCAAGCCCGGTTTCCGATGATCACGGCCCCAACTCCATGTGTTGCGAAACCAAATTGTCGGCAGCACGTGCAACGTCGCCGCCGCTGCGCCGCGATTTGTTGCTTGGACGCGGATCAGGATGTCGTCGTGGTTCGCTTTCGCGTACGCGATTTCGATGTCGAAAAAACCGGCATCGAAAATGCCGGTGTCTGCCAGCTCAAATTCGGGTTCGATCCGTGAGCGCGTGCTATTGCGCGCAATCAACTCGTCATAAGGGAAGGCGGCCTGCGGATAGCGATAAATCATCCGCATGAAACTGTGCGACGGCGTATTGTCGATGTACCAATAGAGTTCTTTGACGTCTTCACCGTGATTCCCCTGCGGGTTCGTCAGGCCAAACAAACGTTCCTTCAAAATCGGATCTCGTTCGTTCCAGAACGCGAAGGCGAAACAGAGATGCTGTTTGAAATCGGAGATTCCGCCGATGCCGTCCTCACTCCAGCGATAGGCCCGGGAACGCGCATGGTCGTGCGGGAAATAATTCCAGGCGTCGCCATTCGCGCTGTAATCTTCGCGCACCGTGCCCCAGGCGCGCTCGCTTAGATACGGGCCCCAAAGCTCCCAGTGCGTGCCCGTTTGTTCATTTTGGGCAAGGCGTTGTTGCTCGGCGTTCACCACTCTCGATTAGCAACAAAAATCGAATGTGAGCAATCGAAAACCGCTGTCCGCTTTGGCCCTTCTGATCCGGGGAGTACAGGCCGCTGGCCTGTAGTTCGCGGCAGCTGGCCGCGAACCCGCAATAGTCTCTTGCCTGTTTGCGTTGGAAACATGCATTCGGCCAGGCGGCCGAATGCTACAGGCCAGCGGCCTGTGCTCGAAAACAGAACGCCTGTGTTACGACCAGGTGATGAGGCGCAGCTCGTGGGTCTGCATCAAATGCGGGTGCGTGGGAACGACGCGGACACTGAATCCGTAGGCGCCGCTCTCGCTGGCAGGGACGGTGCCGCGATAGATATAACTGCCATCGCCGTCGCGTTGACTTTCGCTGAGGACGCTAACCATCGGGTTCTTGACGCCACCATTTTCAGCCTCGCCGTGATAAGCTTCGACGCGGACATGTTGAGGATCGACCGCGCCGAGATAAATCCGAGCACTGAGCTGGAGCGATTCACCGACTGGAATGTTTTGTCGATCTGGATTCCCGACCTGCACATCGGAAATGCGCACCTCCGGCCAATCTTTTCGCATTTTCGCCTTCCATTGACTCAACTCCGCCGCCGCGGCGCAGTTGTTACTGGTGAAATCGTCATGTGATTTCGCCGCCGGGATGTAGAGGCGCTGGGCGTACTCCTTCACCATGCGGTGCGTGTTGAACACCGGCGTGATGCTCCGGATCGACTCCCGCATCAATTGCAACCACGCCAGCGGCAGTTTGCCGTCGGGCTTTGCGTAATAAAGGGGGATGATCTGGTTTTCGAGCAACTGATAAAGACTGCCGGCATCGACTTCGTTTTGAAATTCAACCGTCCCATTGTCGATCTCGGCGGCGATAGCCCAACCGTTATTGCCATTGTAACCTTCCAGCCACCAGCCATCGGGCACGCTCAGGTTGATCCCCCCGTTAGGCGCACATTTCATCCCGCTAGTGCCGCTCGCTTCCAACGGACGCAACGGATGATTTAGCCAAAGATCGACACCCTGCACCAGCCGGCGCGCAATGTAACTATCGTAATCTTCCAAGAACACGATCCGATTTTCGAATCCCGCTTCGCGGCTGAATCGATACACTTCGCGGATCAGGCCCTTGCCCCCTTCATCGCGCGGATGCGCTTTGCCGGCAAAAATGAATTGGACCGGGCGCGTGGTATCGTTGAGCAAACGGTTAAGACGCTCCTTGTCGCTGAACAAAAGCGTGCCGCGCTTGTAAGTGGCGAATCGGCGCGCAAACCCAATCGTTAGGATTTCGGGATCGAGAATCCGGTTCACTTTTCGGATTGATTCCGGCGATTCGCCGAGACGCTCGCGCCGGAGGCGGACCCGTTCGCGCACAAACTCGACCAGACGCAGCTTTAATTTCTGGTGTGCTTCCCAAAGTTGTGCGTCGGGGATGTCGATCACGCCGCGCCAAAAATCCGGTTCCGTGAGATGTTCCTCCCAATTGCCGAGATATTTGCGGTAAAGCGCACCGAATTCAGGCGCGAGCCATGTCTTGGTATGGATCCCATTCGTAATGCTGGTGATCGGCACTTCATGGGCCGGCACGCCGGCCCAGACATCCTTCCACAAACCGCGGCTCACTTCGCCATGCAACCTGCTCACTCCGTTGGCGTGCCGGCTCATTCGCAACGCGAGGATCGTCATGCTGAACGCATCGGCCGGATCGACACTTGATTGGCCGAATCGGAAAAGTTCGTCGAACGGGATCTGCAATTCCTTGGCCAACCCGCCGAAGTAACGCTTCATCGTCTCGCGCGCGAATGAATCATTGCCCGCTGGTACGGGCGTGTGCGTCGTAAAGACATTGGCCGCTGCGACGATCTGAAGCGCGGAATAGAAATCGAAATTTCTTTCGACCACGTTTAACCGGATGCGCTCGAGCGCGAGAAATGCGGAGTGGCCCTCATTCATGTGAAACACCTCAGCATCGATTCCGAGTGCGCTGAGCGCTTTTACCCCACCGATACCGAGGACGATTTCCTGACGCATCCGCATTTCCAGATCGCCGCCATAAAGCTCGGCCGTGATCAGGCGATCTTCGGCGTTGTTCTCCGGGATGTCGGTATCGAGCAGATAGAGACTGACCCGGCCAACTTGAAGCTGCCAGATTTTTGCCTTCACCTCGCGATCGAGAATCGGCACTGAGATCAGCAGCGTTTCATCGCCACGCCGGATTTCACGGATCGGCAAATGATGAAAATTCTGGTTGAGACTGATCGCTTCCTGGAGGCCGTCCTTGTCGATCTGCTGTTTAAAATACCCGTGCCGATAGAGTAGACCGATCGCGACGAAATTAAGATCGAGATCGCTGGCCGACTTGCAATGATCGCCCGCGAGAATCCCGAGACCACCGGAATAATTCGGAATCGATTCGTGAAAGCCAAACTCGGCCGAGAAATAGGCGATCGGTCTTTTGATCGCGCTGGCGGCGCCGGTCTTGCCGTAAGTATCTTTGCGATCGAGATATTTCTTGAACGCATCGTAAACATCTTTCAGCTCGCGCAGGAACGTTTTGTCCTGGGAAACTTCTTCGAGCCGTGATTGACGCGAGAGCTGAAGCATCCGAACGGGGTTGTGATTTGTTCGGTCCCACAACTCCGGATCAAGATGGCGAAAAAGCCTGCGCGCGGCCGGCTCCCAGGTCCACCAGAGGTTGAAGCTCATCTCCCGCAGCGGTTCCAGCGCCGCCGGCAGAATCGGCGTCACGTTGTAAATCTGAAAAGTCGGCATGTTCGGGAGCCCTGGAAAACAGAGCAGGATGTAATCACGAAATTTCCGTGGAGCAAGTGACCGGCCAGATTATCGGTCCTGCGGCGAAAATCGGAAATTCGAATTTCGAACCCGCACAAAATTGCAGAAAATTAATTTGTCGCGCCAGCGGAGCGCTTGCCCGGCAATCCATCGATGCGATTGCGCGCTATCTCGATTTCCGCAAAAATGGTAAGAAGCTCAATTTCTTGCGATTAACCGCTTGCCAAGTTTTCCGGCCTCGACTAAAAGGGACGCGCTCATGTGTTGGCAAGTCGTTAGCATCGCGGGCCTTGCTTCTTTCCTGGTTGGTGCGGCTTCGGCACAGGAAATTGAGATTTTCCGCGAGAAGAAACCGGCTCCTCCAAAGTCGGAAATCGCGGCAGCGAAGCAAGCTCCTTTGCGCATGGAAAAGGCCCCGGCAAGTGGAGCAGCGGTCATTCAAACAAAAAAGCCGGTGCTGACTAAGAGCGAAGTTATTCAATTGACGTCAGGAGGGGCCAAGCCAGCGCCGCAGGGTGATGAGTTGGCGAAAATCACGAGCAAGCCCAGGGCAGATCGACCACCCGCCTCGGCCGAGGCTACGGCGGGCAAGTCGGAGGAGCGTGTTCAGCAGGAACAATATCGAGGTGCGACGGCGTTCATAAAATTGGCCGACGGTTTTGATTTGCCGGTAGGTAAACCGGACGGGAAAGGTTATTACAAGGCGCGTGGGTTTCGTTCACACGGGCATCTCGGTGAAGACTGGGACGGCCTCGGCGGCGGCGACACCGATTTGGGGGATCCGATTTATAGCATCGGCGATGGGGTTGTGGTTTTCGCGCGCGATTGCAAGATGGGCTGGGGGAATGTGATCATCGTGCGTCATGTATTCCGCGACGGCAGCACTATAAGGAATATCGATTCGTTGTACGGACATCTGCAAAAAATCCTGGTCCACCATGGGCAGGCCGTGAAACGTGGTCAGCAAATCGCCACGCTGGGGAACGCCAACGGTCTTTACGATGCGCATTTGCACCTGGAGATTCGCAAGAATATCGAGATCGGAATGAGTCGGGCCGCGTTTACGCGCGATTTCAACAATTACTGCGATCCGAGCCAATTCATCGCCTCGCATCGCGTTCTGCCGAAGAGTTACGGCAGTTTTCGCGTCGCGATGGACACATTCAGACACGACGAAAAAATCCGCTGGGACAAGGTCCGGCGTTACTCCGGCCACCGTGGCGGCAGCGGCAGCGAATCGGCGGTTGCGTTGAAGAAAGCGCTGGCCTCGCAAGGCGCGGGCACGCAGTAAACCGGGGAAGCGGTCAGCTTCGCCGGTAGCTCCGACCGCCATTGGAGCGGCGGTCGCTTGTCTTTTTTGTTCTGGATCAATCGCTGCGGTTGGCGAGGCAGGCGCAGCATATGCTCCAATTAGCCTTTATCCTCGCGGTGATTTTGCAGCTTGCTTTTTGGATGCTTCTGGTTCTTATGCAAACCCAATGAAAACAAAAACCAGCCGGCGCACCTTTTTCGCTATCGGCGTTTGTAGCGCAGGTTTTTTTGTGGCTTTGGCGGCGTTTGGCCAAGGCAGGAACTCCAGCACAAAGGGCCCATTCGGAGAACCGAGAGTTCGGGTGCACGTTACCCACGCAGCCCAACCGTTCGCTCACGGGTCGCCGGAGATTTTAAGAGAAAGCGAGCAGGCAACTGCCCCGGCGCCGGTGACGCGCAGCAGTTTCATGGCCCGGTGGGAAAGCGTGCCGGGAGCGTCTGGTTATCGATTAGATGTATCGACAAGCCCGGCCTTCGACAATTTCGTTCAGGGTTATCAGGATGTCGACATCGGCAAGGCGACTGGCCGCGTGGTGACGGGATTAAGAAGG
>Ga0187825_10000397_pt1 | contig 10533 bp, 9 predicted proteins | sample NC_wetland_sal_i_11_FD_132421 | JGI IMG/M metagenome (GOLD analysis project Ga0187825, IMG submission 132421) | Wetland sediment microbial communities from Neuse River Estuary, North Carolina, USA - SourceSoil_5 | ecosystem: Environmental > Aquatic > Freshwater > Wetlands > Sediment | place... | reverse complement strand
GCCGCCGTTCCCTTTCCTGAAACGTCGGCCAGCACCAGCCCCCAGCATCCATCATCGAAGGAAATGAAGTCGTACCAGTCTCCGCCCACCGCGCCCGCCGGGATCGACAACCCGGAAATCGCAAAGCCCGGAATGAAGGGAGAACTCTTCGGCAGCAGCGCCTGCTGGATGGCCCGCGCCTCCACCTCTTCGCGGCTCATGCGCTCGCGCTCGTGGCGTTCCTGCTGGAAGCGCCGTGCATTGTGCACTGCCACGGCGACGTGATCGCACAGGCCCTGCAGCCAGCGCAAGTGCTCGCGGCTGAAGGCGTCCAGGTCGTGATGTGAAGCCGCGAACACGCCCACCAGCCGTCCATCCACCAGCAGGGGGATGGCCACTTCGGAAAGCGTGGAGGCCTCGCATGCGACGTAATAAGGATCCTGCCGGACGTCCGGTGCATAGCGCATCTGCCGGGTGGCGGCGACGTAACCCACCATGCCGTCTTTGCCCACTTTCAGGCGCGAACCCTTGCCATGCAGGGTGCAGCCATGCACGCCCGCCATTTCCAGTTCGCCGCGCGCTTCGTCGTGCAAATAGATATTGGTTTCGACGCAGCAGAACGCTGCCGCTACATCGTCCACAATTTTATTGATCAACTCGTCCAGGTCCAGGATGGAGGTAATCTTCCGCGACCACTTTTGCAGTTTGATCAGGTGTTCAACCAGATCGACTTGCACAGGACTCACAACGGCTGGCTCCGGAACAACATTTCGCGGACTTGCAGCCATGGAATTCCAGCCTCCTTGAAGAATGTGAGAAAAGGGAAAACCTTACGTAAGACTAGATGCCAGAACCTAGCCGCCGGATTCTGTTTTCGGGGCCCGGGGAACACCCTTCTGGGACCGCCGCCGTTTGATCTCTTCCAGCCGCTCCCGAATGCGCTTTTCCACCCCTTCGCCGGTCGGCCGGTAATAAACGCGATCGGTCAGGTTGTCGGGTAGACACTGCATGTCAGCCACTTTGTCTTCGAGATCGTGGGCATACTGGTAGCCCTGGCCGTAACCTAGTCCTTTCATCAATCCGGTGGGCGCATTGCGCAGATGCAGGGGGACGGCTTCGGCGGCGGTGCGCTCCACATCGCCCAGGATCTCGCCATAGGCGGTGTAGAGCGCGTTGGATTTGGGCGCCACCGACAAGTACACCACGGCCTGCGCCAGCGCCAGGTTTCCTTCCGGCATCCCGAGAAAATCCACGGCATCGCGGGCAGCCATGCATTGCGAAAGCGCGTTGGGATCCGCCAGGCCGATGTCCTCCACCGCCATTCGTACCACCCGGCGGGCGATGTACAGCGGATCCTCGCCGGCTTCGAGCATCCGGCCCAGCCAGTAGAGCGCGGCATCGGGATCGCTGTTGCGCACCGATTTGTGCAGCGCGGAAATCAGGTTGTAGTGCTCTTCTCCGGCTTTGTCATAGCGCAGGACCCGTTTCTGCAGCGCGTCCTGGACCAGTTCGCCGGAAATTTCAGCGCCCACTTCTTTTCCGTCGCGACCCCGGGCGAGCGAGGCCGCCACCTCCAGCACGTTATATGCGCTGCGGGCATCTCCGCTGGAATAGGCTGCGATTTTCTTCAAGACGCCGTCGGCTGCGCGCAGCTTCATCGCGCCCAGGCCGCGTTCCTCGTCTGCGAGCGCCCGCTTCAGAAGCTCGACAATCTGGTCTTCGGTCAGCGGCTTCAGCACATAAACGCGGCTGCGGGAAAGCAGCGCCGAAATGATTTCGAACGAGGGATTTTCCGTGGTGGCGCCAATCAGGCGGATGTTGCCCTTCTCGACGTGGGGGAGAAACGCATCCTGCTGGGCCTTATTGAAGCGGTGGATCTCGTCAATAAAGACAATCGTGCGCGTGCCGTATTGCCGGGCGCGCTCGGCGTCGGCCATGACCTGCTTGATTTCCTTGATGCCGGTGAGCACGGCGGAGAACTCGACGAACTCGGCCTTGGTCATGTGGGCGATGATCTGCGCCAGCGTAGTCTTGCCGGTTCCGGGCGGTCCCCAGAAAATAAGGGAACCGATGTCGTCGCGCTCGATCTGCGTCCGCAGCGGCTTGCCCGGACCGACCAGATGTTCCTGGCCGACAAATTCATCCAGCGTGCGGGGACGCATGCGGTCGGCGAGAGGCCGGGTCCGGTCGCCGGGATTACCGCCGCTCGGAATGGTCTGAAATAGACTCATGACAATCGATTCACCACGGAGGCACGGAGGAAATCGAGAATTTCTTACAGCCTTTGGTTTTCTCCGTGTCCCCGTGCCTCCGTGGTGATTTCATTTCCTCTGCCTCGCCACTTCATACAACACGATACTCGCGGCCACGCCTGCATTCAGCGATTCCACCTGCGGTGCCTGGGGGATGGCCACGACTTCATCCATTTCTTTGATGAGATCGCGGGGCAATCCCGCGCCTTCGCTGCCGATGAAAATAGCCAGCGGCCCGGCCAGTTTTGCCTGATCGAGCGGCGTGCCCTTGTGCGACGCGGTGGCTACCAGTCGCACGCCGTGCTGCCTCATTAAGCTCACAGCTTCAGATAGCTTTCCTCGCGCCAGGGGCAGCCGGAATACCGAGCCTGCCGAAGCCCGCACAACTTTGAGATTGAACGGGCTGACCGTGCCCTCTCCCAAAATCGCGCCGCCAGCCCCGAAGGCCTCGGCGGAGCGCAGCATTGTCCCCAGGTTTCCCGGGTCCTGCACTCCCGCGATAGCCAGCAGCGGCCCCGCCGTAGATCTCGCCAGGACATCTTCGAGCGAAAATTCCTTCCAGCGCGCCAACGCCGCCACGCCCTGAGGGGCATCACTCTTAACCGCGCCGGCAAACAGTTTGTCGGGCAGCAACAGGGTTTCAACCTGGGCGCCGAGTTGAGGGAGCAGCTTTTCCGCCCTGCCCAGGGCTGACTCGCTGAAAAAGACCGCCCGAAACCGCAGGCCGCTGCGAATGGCTTCTTCCAGAATGCGGAAGCCTTCAATGGCGCAATAGCCGTCGGAGGTTGGCTCGCCGCGGGCAAAAGCCCCCCGCAGATCTTTGACCAGCGCATTATGCCGGCCCTCGACGCGGCGCAAGCGGGCATTTGCAAGCCGGCCGCCGGTAGCTGTGGTTTCCTTCATCTTCTTGTAAGTTCGCCCAGAATCATACCTGTTCCTCTCGGCTTTCTGCGCTTTACCATGTTATGTTAGCTTTCTCGATTTCAAGACCTGGGATGGGAAGGGACCAGTAAGTGCGCGTAGAGATTGTCAAGATCAATTGCGATAACCCGGAGGCGTCGCTCATCCGCTATGCCGCGGACCAGATTCGCGCCGGCGAAGTCTTGGGCATGCCCACCGACACTTTTTACGGGCTGGCAGCCGATCCTTTTAACCTGCGCGCGGTGGATCGCGTGTACGACATCAAGTCGCGTTCCCGGCACAAGCCGCTGTCTCTGCTGATCGCTGACGTGGACCAGGCCGAAGAACTGGCGCAGCCCCTGCCGGAAGAGTTTTACGCTCTGGCGCGCCGCTTCTGGCCCGGACCGCTCACCGTGATCGTGAAAGCCTCCTCGCGTCTTCCCCTGAAAGTGACCGCCAACACCGGCAACGTCGCGCTGCGAGTGCCCAAGGCCCCGATTCCCCTGGCCGTGGTACAGGCGGCCCAGATTCCGATTACCGCCACCTCCGCCAACCTGAGTGGAGAGTCCGAGTGCACGACTGCGCTGGCGGTCCGCGACCAGCTTCAAGGCCGTATCTCGATCATTGTCGATGGCGGCACCTCTCCCCGTGAAGTGGCTTCGACCATCATCGATCTCACCGATGAAGAGGCCCGCTGGCGCATCATGCGGGAAGGCGCCATCCCGGCCCAGGAGATTTCCGAGTTTTTCGCCCAAGGATGAACCGAGAAGACGATCGGCGGCCTGCCCCCTGGCCCTTGTGGGTGGTGGCGCTGGCTGCGACCGCGGTCGCGGCCTTTCTCGGGATCACCAGCGTCCGCATCGTGCACGAAGCTGGCTTGCAGCAAGTCGGACCGGCAGACGCGATCGTGGTCTTCGGCGCGGCTGAATATGCCGGACGCCCCTCCCCCGTCTTCCGCGCCCGCCTCGATCACGCCTACGATCTGTTCCAGCGCGGCGCCGCCCCGGTAGTCATCACCACCGGCGGCTCAGGCGCCGATCCGACGTTCAGCGAAGGCGGCGTCGGCCACGATTACCTGATGCGCCGCGGCATTCCCGACTCCAGGCTGATCGCCGAAACCCAGGGCTCCGACACTGCCTCCTCCGCCGAACGGATCGCCGTAATCATGCACGCCAACCACATGCACAGTTGCGTGGCGGTCAGCGACGCCTACCATGTGTTCCGCATCCGCAAACTGCTCGAACATGAAGGGGTAACGGTGGACGTGGCGCCCCGCCCCGACTCTCGTCCCAAGTCGGCCTGGCAGAGGGGAGTCGCAGTGCTGCGTGAAGCCGCCAGTTATCTGGTCTGGAAGCTGGGCATTCCAGGGTAAGCCTCATGAGTGTGGATGCTGGCGTTCCGGCGTAAGCGCAATGTCATCCCGAGCTGTGGAATCTGGCATTCCAGCGCAGCGCGTTGTCATCCTGAGCGGAGCAGACCCCTATAGCATCGACGCCCCGGAAAATCCTGGAATTGACTTTGTCTCACCAAGCGAGCACGCGATAAGCGCGCGTAGCCGATAAACTTATAGGGGTCCTTCGACTCCGCCACGGCTTCGCGAAGCGAAGCCGTTCCTCCGCTCAGGATCACAGCCAGCCCATCTTCTTTCTCAACTCCATAATGTGGGCCACGTGGTGCCGCCCGTGCCACGAATACAACGCCAGGTTTTTCTCCAGCGGCATGACTCCCAGCTCCGGATGATGGAAGGCGCGCTTCCAGTCCTGCGGCTCGAGCGAGCGCAACAGGCGCACCCAGCGATTGTGCAACGAGTCGAGCAGCGACAGCGAGACTTCCAGCGGGGTGGACCGCACGTCCGCCAGGTTCGCCCAGCGGTCTTCCATATACGGCTTGATGGTCGGTGTGTCTTCGGTCAACGCCAGCTTGAAGCGGATGTAGGCGTTCATGTGGCTCTCGGGCACATGGTGGACCACCTGCCGCACCGTCCATCCGCCCTCGCGGTAAGGAGTTTCGATCTGCTGTGGCGAAAGCCCTTGCACCGCGGCCCGGAGAGCCGCCGGAGCCTGCTCGATATCGCGGATGAATTGCTGGTGCTGTTCCGCGTCCGGGGGCCCGTCATAAGTAAATTTTCCGATGGGATATCGCGGATCGCTCATCTGTGACTCCTCCACTCGCGGGCGGGTCGTCCGCGACCACATGACCCTCTGCACGATTAACAGGAAAGGCGGGAGAAAAGCAACGGAGGAATCAGGATCTGCGAAAGATTCACGCACAGCTGGTGTTCGGAAATGTCAGGAACCCGTTGGCGTTCCGGCTAGCGTACCAGCGCAAGAATGCGCACCGGAGCCGTTGCTCCACCAGCCACTTTCGCGGGGGCGACCATGGCGACCGCGCCGTTGGCCGGCATGCGATCGAGATTGGCCACGTTGGTCAGCAGGTATAGGCCGTGCTCGGCTGCATATTGATTGACCGCGGATTTTCTGGCCGAACCGTGATCGAGGTTCGCGGTATCGATGCCCAGGCCGAGAGCATTGCGTCCCTCCGCCAGAAAGCGGGCGGCGTCCTCCGAGTATCCGGGAAAGTGCATGCTGCCTTTGGCGTCCGTGTTGCGGTAATTTCTGACCGAGCCCCAGCGCGAACCCCATCCCGTGCGCGCTATGACCACGGCGCCCAGGGGCATCGGCCCATTGGCCTGTTCCCAGCGGGCGATATCTTCAACTGAAATCTGGTAGTCCGGATTGCTCTTGACGCTGGCGCTGACATCGAGCACCACCAGCGGGCCAATCAGCCGGCCGGCCGGAATCTGGTCGACTGTCCACATGCCCCGGCGCAAACGAGCGGGAGCGTCGATGCGGGTGGCGAACTGTTCCGAGGCCTCCGACGAGGAAATCTTTTCGGACAAGGCCACGGTCTCGAGCCGATAGCCGGACTTCTGCGGCTTTTCGAAACCACCTGCCGGCAAGGAATGTGTCAGATCGACAACCTCGCGGAAAGCACCCGGCTGGGTCGCCCCGGGACGATTTTGCGCAAACAGGAACAGCGCCAGGGCCAGGACGGAACCGATGACAAACGTCTGGATCTTCATTACTTCTAACGTCTTTCGTTGCTTTTCAGGTCCCGCCGAGAAAACTCTGGAAACCCAACCAAAGCAGTGAGATGCGAGCATCCTCTCGGGAAGATGCTCTTTCCCGATTCTCCCCCGGAAGGCCACCTCCAGCAAGGCCCACAAGTACATGAACTACCGGGGTAAATCGCGGAATATGGGGGCGATCAGGCCAGCAGGAACGCGGCCACCGCGGCGATCAAGGTCCCCAGGAAGTTAACTGAATCGTTATTAACCAGCCGACGCCTCTCCAGCCAGGCACCCAGAAAACTGTCGGCGAACATGCCCAGGATGGCGGCTCCCCCGGAAATCGGCAGCCACCGCATGGGAAGCAGGCCCCCGAGAACACAGACCGAACTCACGACTCCGGAGGCGACCACTCCAGCCAGGGTTCCAAGCAGGCTCACTGCGCCATCGGTTCCCGGCGGGACCGGGTTCCAGCTGGTAATCAGGCGGGCGTTCTGGCTGTAGGCCTGGCCAATTTCGCTCGAAACCGTGTCGGCGGCGGCCTCGGAAAGGGCAGCCGCCATCGCCAGGAGGAAGAATGTCCGGTGAGGGTCGAGAAGGGAAAGAGCGGCGCAGGCCGTCGCGACGCCAAGGTTCGCGAGCACCTGGGAACCCTTGCGGCCTTCCCGGCGTTCCGCCGTCCCTAACTTCTGTTTGCGCTGGTAGCCCAGCCGGGTCGTGATCCAGGCCAGCGCGAAGACCGAAACCAGGGCCGCAAAACCCCCCGCGCCTCCACCCAGGTACAGGACAAAGCAGCTGACGGCTCCGACCAGCGCGCCCGAGTTCGTCACTCCCTGCATCCGGCGGGCAAGCAGGGCAAAGGCCAGCGTGAGCAGCGCGGCTATAGCCCAGCGCTCTTCATTTCCAGCAAGACTCAGGCCGGCAAGACTCAGGCCAGCAAAACTCAGGCCGGTCAGGTCGCCGAGTCGGGAGAGGTCATGCACATCGGTCACGATATATGGCGCCGGCGCCCGATGGCATCCCGGTCATCCACAACATATAGCGTAGCTCATCAGGCTATCCCACAGATAGGGCTTGGTCTTCGGATTACCCGTGGCTGCGGCTTGCATCAAAGTCCCCTGGGTAGTCTAAACTGCACTACGCTTGGGCCTTTTCTGCTTCGAGGGAAAATTATGGCAGCCTCTGTCTGGTCGGGATATCTCACTTTCGGCTTGATCTCCATGCCGGTGCGCCTTTTCTCCGGCGCGCGCAGCAGCGGCATCTCTTTCAACATGTTGCATCGCGACGACCTGCAGCGGGTTAAGCAGCAATATTATTGTCCCGCCGACAACAAGGTGGTGGAGCGCAACGAAATCGTAAAGGGCTACGAGTTCCGCAAGGGCGAATACGTGGTCATCGAGCCCGATGAGATCAAGAAGATCGAGCCCCAGACCGCCAAGACGATGGAGATCCTGGAGTTCGTCAAAGCCAGCGAAGTCGATCCCGTGTTCTTCGAGTCGTCGTACTACATGCTGCCGGAAGAAGCCGGACGCAGGCCCTACGGCTTGCTGACCAAGGCCCTCGAGGAGAGCGAGTACGTTGCCATCGCCAAGCTGACCATGCACAACCGCGAGTACACCGTGTTTCTGCGCCCCCACGCCGGCGGACTCATGCTCCATACCATGTATTACGCCGACGAAGTTCGCCAGGTAGAAGGCTTCGGAGCGCCCGAAGTCGAACTGAAAGAGGCCGAAGTTAAAGTGGCTCATCAGTTGATCGAAGCCCTGGCCGCGGAGTGGGACCCGGAAAAGTACCACGACACTTTCCAGGAGAACGTGAAAAAGCTGATCGAGACCAAACTCGAAGGCGGCAAGATCACAGAAGTCGAAAAGCCGAAAAAACTGGCTCCCGTGGTCGACCTGATGGCCGCCCTGAAACAAAGCCTGGCCGAGATGGAAGGAAAAAAGAAGCCGGCCGCGCCGGCCCGGGAAGCCGCGTCTGGAAAGCGGTCGAGAGGGAAGGCGTAGTAGAACAGCACTTGGCAATTGGCATTTAGCACTCGGCACTGGCAACCGGCAATTGAAATTTGCGTCCAGGCCGGCCTCGCCTCCGAGTCATCCAGCGCACCATTGCTCCCTCCATTCTTGAAGGCAGCCTTTCACCTGCAACCAGGCATCAGACTTCAAGGTCAAGGGCCAATTGCTAAGTGCCGATTGCCAATTGCTGTTTTCGTCCGCTGGCGCATATTCCAACCAACCATTAAAATAAACACTCTTTCGGATCATCGTGAGTTCATGGATCGTTCTGGGGTGCGGATGAAGTTTTGGCGCGGGGCCCGCGTATTGGGCGTTCTGACTCTTGGCCTGATCGGCATCAGTTGCGGAGACCAGTATCGTCCCGTGGCCGTGCCCATCATCCCGCCTCCGCCCGATCCCCAGGCGGTTCACTTCGTGCTGGTCTTCAGCATCAACGGCGCCATTGATCCGGGCGCCAGCAGCCGGGTGGACGTTTCCGGTGACACCAACATCGGCGTCGCCCAACTCGGACTGGGGCCTGCCCACGCCGCGCTGCTTCCGAACGGCATCCGGGTGTACGCCGCGAACACCCGCGAGGATTCGGTTTCGTCTTATTCTCCGACCCCGGCCTCGACCGCCACGGTGGTCGCCACCACATCGCTCCCCGCGGGTTCGAGCCCGGTGTTCGTCAACTCCACCGAGAACGGCGTGGTGTATGTCGCCAACTTCGGAAACAATACCGTCGCCGCGATTTCGACCGCCACCAACGTTGCGTTCAACCCCCTGATCACGGTGGGCACTCACCCGGTCGCCCTGGCCGAAACTCCTGACCAGAAGAAGCTCTACGCCGTCAATCAGGGTGACGGCACGGTAACCGCCATCAGCGTGGTCAACCGGACGGTGACCCAGACCATCGCCACCGGGACGAATCCGGTCTGGGCGGTGGCGCGCTCCGATAGCGCGAGGATTTACGTCCTCAACAGCGGCAGCGGCACCGTATCCACAATTGACACGGTAAGCGACACCCTGCTGAGCTCGGTGCCGGTGGGCGCCGGGGCGAATTACATGGCCTATGACGGCAAGCTGAATCGCCTCTACATCACCAACCCCACGGCCAACACCGTGACCGCGTTGAATATTTCCACGGATCCGCCGGCGGTCCTGTTCGCGACTCCAGTCGCACCCAGCCCGGTTTCCGTAGCCGTGCTGCCTGACGGCAGCCGGGCGTATGCGGTAAGTTTCGCGAAGACTCCGCCCTGCACGTCTGATCCCCTGGATACCCAGCTTTGCATCAGTTCCGGAGTGACGGTCATCAACGCCGGCGACGGCAGCGTCCGGAGCACGGTTCCGCTCGAGCCCACAGTTAACATCACGGCGGCTTCGCAAAGCAGCCCCAATACCACCTTCAACTTTGACAACACCACCTACAACTACACCTTGACGTCTGGTCCCGCTCTCCGGCCGGGCATGAAAATAGTGGTCGCAGGCATGGCCGACGCGGGCAACAACGGCACATTTGCGATTGCCGCCGCAAACGCCGCAACGTTTACGGTTGCCAACAGCGCAGGGACTACAGCCAGCAGCCAAAGCGGGACGGGAACCGCCGTGGTCGAAGTCTCAACCGCGAACCCGACTGGTTGCGACGTGAGCGGCCTGGGCGTGCCGGGCGGGGTGCTGGGCGGCGTGCGCTTCCGCTTGTCCGTTGCCGCTTCGGCCGAGAGTACCAAGGTGGTGGTAGGAAAGTGCGACGCCGGCAGCACGACCGTCCTCCGCACTTCCGACGACACGCCGGTGCTCGACATGCCCGCTCCCTTGAGTGCTGTCACTCCGCCGAACGGCGGAAACGCCTTGCCGCAAAATCCCGTCTTCACCCTGGCAGGACCTTAAGGCGGACGTCGGACCTCGGACGTCGGGCCTCAGACCTCAGGCTCCGGACCTCGGGCCTCTCCATCGGATATCAGTAATTAGCCCCCTTCTAACCCTTTCTACCGCACGGCAAGCTGCACTGTTAAGTCGCTATGGTTCGTACAAAAGTGTGCACTTTTGCTCAGACAGCTCTGCCCCGCAAAGATTACGCTCAAGTGCCAAAGGGGGAAGCACCATGACAAACCAATTGCCCAAAAAGCCGCCACAGCGTGAGCAGCAAAGCAAGGCAGAACCTGCTTTTCCGGTGTGGACCATCCCGACGTTGGCTGATCTCCTCCAGCGGCTTTCAGTCAATTCCGGGAGTGCCCCAAAGCAATCCCAGTAGTTGAGCATGGAGAGCAACAAGACCCGGCGGACATTCGATTCCCTTAGAACCGAACTGATGGCCTGAGAAGTTAGACCGGCAACAAAAACT
>Ga0187825_10000396_pt1 | contig 10533 bp, 5 predicted proteins | sample NC_wetland_sal_i_11_FD_132421 | JGI IMG/M metagenome (GOLD analysis project Ga0187825, IMG submission 132421) | Wetland sediment microbial communities from Neuse River Estuary, North Carolina, USA - SourceSoil_5 | ecosystem: Environmental > Aquatic > Freshwater > Wetlands > Sediment | place... | reverse complement strand
GACGACGTGATCAACTCGTTGTATCAGACGAACGTGTTGAGCCCCGAGTTCGCGCAGCTGCGCATCGAAGCGCAGCAGAACGGCCACCTGCTCTCGGGTGGGGCGATCGACCTGGTGCCGAGCTGCGGTACTTGGACCGGATCGACTGCGGGTCCGGTCGACTGCGTGGTGCTGCGCCAGGTAGAAGCCCGGTTCGGCAACGGCGACGGTGTCTACTCGCTGGACGAGCAGACCAAGGCGCTGACCGCGTTCTACGCGCGGTTCCTCGGTCCGCAGACGTTCTATGGCTCGCCGCGGCAGGTGCGCGTCGGCTTTGAGTTGAACTTCTAAAGCGTTTCTGACGAGATGGGGCGACGACCGGAGCGGTCGTCGCCCCACGGCGGCTCACGATCCGAGAGGGATACGATATGCGTCCAACCTGGTTTACCCGTGCAGGCCGTGCCGCAGTGGCGGCGGTGGTGCTGGCGGCTGCCGTCGGCGTCGGTCCGGCGTCGGCCAAGCCGGCGCCCGGCCGTCCCACCAAGCGGTCCGGTCTGAATCTGTTCGCTCTCACGTTCGGGGTCATGAACGTGAACCGCATTTTCTGCGGGATCAACAACATCGGCGAGGTGTGCGTCGATCCGAACAACTCGCCGGTCGTCGGCGGCGGCTTCTGGCCGAAGGGCACGCCCGACCAGTACGTCTTCAACTCGGGGCTGCAGCTGGCCGGGACGATTCCGGCGAGCGCCGGGTTCACCTGGGCCGGCGACACCGTCGGCGCGTACTTCATGGACCCGCGCGGCGACCAGGCTGAGGGCGACCCCATCACCCTCGTCTACAACTCGCTCGATCCCAACGACGCCGCCAACTGGCCCAATGGCGCGGTGGTGCGCGACACGGCGATCTACAACTCCGTGCTGAACGGCCGCAACTCGATTTCCCAGGAAGACCTCTGGGTGCGGACGTGGGACGGCAACCCGGCGTTTACGGGGAGCGCCCGCACGCATCCAATGGGCGTGCTGGTAGAAGAGCGCGGCCTGGCGTGGAATTTCCCTGAAGGCAACCAGGACATCATCTACTTCGTCTACAACTTCTACAACGTGACCGCCAAGAATCCGGCGGTGTACGCGAATCTCGACCCGGCGATCCAGGGCGAGGTCGCGGCGATCGGCGCGGACTTTCAGGCCCGCAACGAGGCCACGTACGGGATCAACATCCCGGACGACGGCTATCCGATCACGAACATGTTCGCCGCGTTCTTCGCCGACATGGACGTGGGCAACGCCGCGCTGAACTACTCGACGCCCGTCATTCCGTTCGCGATGGGCGTCGCGTACAAGTCGGACTTCCTCGAGCCCAACTGGTCCTTCCCGGCCGACATCTTCGGCGCGCCGTTCGTGCCGTCGCCCGGGTTCATCGGGGTGAAGTATCTGCGCTCCCCCGTCGACCCCAACACGGGGAAGCAGATCGGCCTCACGGTGTTCTCCAACACGCTGAACTCGGGCTCGGGCTACCCCGACCCTGTCGGCGTGAAGCAGCTGTACCGCTACCTCTCGGGGACGTCGAACCCGAGCCAGGGCGACTTCCCCTGCACGTTCCAGGGACAGCAGGATGTGCTGCACTTCTGCTTCGTGTCCCAAACGGCGGCCGACACGCGGTTCTTCCAGTCCTCCGGTCCGCTGACGGTGAACCCCGGCGACAAGCAGACGATCGTCGTGGCGTACATCAACGCCGCGCCGACGCCGGTGGTGCAGGCGTTTATCGGCGGCGACTTCAAGCCGGGCATCCCGGCTTCGGGCGATTCGATCGGGCGGCACCCCAACCTGGTGCGGCCGATCGAGCGCGCGATGGGGTGGGTGGGCCAGACCGACCGCGACACCAACTTTACGATCACGCAGGATGAAGTGCAGACGGTGCCGCGCTCGTTGCTCAACAAGGCGCTGGTCGCGCAGGCGGTGTACGACAACAAGTTCCTGCTGCCGTTCGCGCCGGACGCCCCGCAGTTCTTCCTCATCCCGGGCAACAATCAGGTCACCGTCGTGTGGCAGAAGAGCAAGACGGAAGACCCGAATACCGGCGGCGATCCGTTCTTCGCGATCGCCTCGGATCCGACGTCGGTGCTGTACGATCCCAACTTCCGCCAGTTCGACGTCGAGGGGTACCGCATCTACCGCGGCCGTACGACCGGCGACCTGCAGCTCGTCGCCCAGTTCGACTACGCGGGCACGACGATCACCGACTTCACCGGCGCCTTCGCCTACACCGAGGACCTGGACGGCGACGGCAAGAGCGAGTGCGCCCCGGAGCTCGGCATCCAGGACGACTGCCCGGTGCGGTTCAACACCGCGCCGCCCTACCTCACGAGCGTCGACCACTCGCTCGTGGGCGACGTGATTCAGATCCCCGCCGGCGGCCGGGTGGCCCTGGCCGATTCGAGCGTGCTGATCCTGCACGCCGACACGGCGGTGACAGGCAATCATTCGAACCTTCCGGCGCTGTCCGACAACGGGGTGAACTTCGCGTTCCAGGACAACGGGGTGCGGAATTCGTTCACCTATTTCTATGCCGTGACGGCGTTCGACCTGAACTCGCTGAAGTCAGGCCCCACGTCGATCGAATCGGCGCGGATCACGAAGCCCGTGACGCCGCGGGCGCCGTCGGCCCAGGTTGTGTCGGGCCAGTTGTCGGCGCTGCAGCTCATCGGACAAGATGGCGCCGTGTTGAATCCCGATGCGCCGCTGCCGACGCTGGACGCGGCGACGGGCGAGTTCTCGGGGCCGATGCCGCCGACCAACGGCGTGCAGCTCGGTCTCGCGGCGTTCCTGCCGGAAGTGCTCGATACGGGGACACTGACGCTGTCCATCGATTCGATCCAGCCCGGCTACGGGAGCGTGGACTTCGCTCCCGCGCGCTCGCTGACGTATTTCATGAGCGTGACCACGCCGAGCGGCGTGACACCGATCACGGTCCCGATTCCTCAGGATGTGGGCTCCACCGAGGTTCCCGGTTCGGTCGGATTCCCGGCCCTGTTCGCCGTCCAGGGCAAGGCGGCCGTGTTCGGGGGCGACTCCACGTTCCCGATCTACGGCAGCTCGGGGGTGAGTATCCCCGGGGCGTGGCGCATCACGGCATGGGGCCGCGGCTCGATCAACGGCGACCCGCCGAGCTCGGACTTCAACGGTCCGCGCTGGTGGGAGGGGGCGCCGAACGAGAACACCGCCGATCCCAACGGCGTGCTGTGCTCGCCGGCGGCCGGCGGTTGTGTGCTGGCCGATGTGAGCCGGAATGCCGGGTCACTGTCCGACCTGACCGGGCTGTTCCACCCGCAGGGCTATTCGTCGGTGAACAGCGTGCCGCAGCGCGACCTCGAGACGATCACGGCGGGTGTCAGCCGGGCGGCGGACTTCGACGTGTACTGGGCAGCCGGCGGTGCGATCGATTCCGTGCACGACGTGACGCACCACGTGACGGTGCCGTTCAGTGACCGGATTCGCGCGTCGTGGGGCTTTTTGACCGATGCGTCGTTCGCCACCGCGAACGCGGCCGCAACGCCCGACAAGAACAACGGGCTGCTGACGTGGTCGGACATCTACTGCGTCCGTCCGGCGCCGCAGTTCATCGGACAATGTCTGGTGAACGTGTCGTTGAAGAACGTGGCGACGCTCAGCCCGATCGCCATCAAGTCGGCGACGTTCGCCAATACCGCGACGCTGACGACGACCGGTAACGGGTTCATCTTCTACCTCAACGGTCACTTCTTCCTGATGCAGGCGGCGGCCCTGCCGGCGGCCGGCACGGTGTGGCACGCCCGGTTCTACTCGGGCGCGGTCACCGGGACGGTCGGCAGCTACGCGTTCACGCCGGCGGTGCGGCCCCCGGCGGTGCCGGGACTGCGGATTCAGGCGCAGTTCACCGGTACGTCCGTGGATCCGTCCAAAACCACGGCCGCGTCGCTGCAGAACGTGCACACGGTGCCCGACCCGTACTACGTGACCAACGCCCTCGAGGCGACGGCGAACACGAAGATCCTGAAGTTCGTCAACCTCCCGGCGCAGGCGATCATCCGGATCTACTCGCTCTCCGGGATCCTGGTGCAGGTGCTCACGCACAATGATCCGAGTGGCGGTGGCGAGGCGACCTGGAATCTCCGCAACCGGAACAACCAGTTCGTGGCGAGCGGCGTGTACTTCTATCACGTCGAGACCCCGGACAACAAGACGAAGGTGGGCCGGTTCACCGTCGTCAACTTCGCGCCGTGAGGAGACCGACTACCATGACTTCTCGCTTGCATCGCGTGCTCGGCACGCTCATGGGCCTGGCGGCGCTGACCAGTGCGCCGCTCGTGGCCCAGCAGGGGCAACAGGACAACACGGGCTACGGCGGCACCTCGGGAGAGTTTCTGCTCCTGGGCGCCGGCGCCCGCGGGGCGGCACTGGGCGGGGCGTTCGCGGCCCTGACCCAGGACGTCACCGCGCTCTACTACAACCCGGCCGGCCTGGCGCAGATGGCCCGGCCGTCGGCGATGGTGTCGACGTACAGCTATGTCGCCAACACGCGCTACAGCTGGGTGGGCATCGGCCTGCCGATGTCGGGCGGAGCCCGCGCCTTCGGCGTGTCGGTCGGCACGTTCGGCTTCTCCGACCAGCCGGTGTACACACTGGAGGATCCGGACGGCACGGGGGAGACCTACTCCGTGGCGGAATCGTTCATCGGCGCGACGTATAGCCAGAATTTCTCCGATCGTTTCTCGGCGGGATTCACCGCGAAGATGATCTCGGATCACCTCGGCTCGACCAGCGCCACCGGGTTCGCCCTCGACTTCGGCACGAACTTCCACGCCATGGTGGGAGAGCGGCCGATCCGGGCGGCGTTCGTAATCGATAACCTGGGATCGAACCTGCGCCACGACGGCGCAGCGCTCGAATCGGGCGTGACGCGCGCTCCGCCGCTCGGCACGGTGGACATCCCGCAGGAGCTGCAGCCCGCGCGGCTGCGCACCTCCTCGTGGGGGCTGCCGGTGCAGTTCCGGGTGGGCGTGGCGCTCGACGTCCTGAACCAGGGCGCCAACCGGGTGTCGGTGCTGGGCGAATTCACCCAGCCCGTCAACACCAAGCCCGGCGGCGGCGCGGGTCTCGAGTGGGCGATGGCCAATGTGGGCAACTCGGGCTTCTCGCTCGCGGCGCGCGGCAGCTACACGCTGCAGCCCGACAACAAGCTCGATCCGGGAACCGGCGCGGGCTTCGCCACCTCCATCAGCACGTCGAGTCTGTCGAGCGACGGGGTCGCACTGGGCGGCGGGTTGGCGTACGGCCGCGGTACCTGGCACGTCGGGTTCGACTATGCGTATCGCAATCTCGGCGCGTTGGGCGGCACCAACTTCCTGAGCTTCAGCGTGAGCTGGTAGCGGTCCAGGGCAGAGACAATGAAGCAGGCAGCACATGTGGCGCTGGCACTCACGGCCGTGATGGCCGTGGGTGCCGGCGGGCCGGCACAGACCGAGTCGGGATTGACCGTGAGCATCATCCGGCGCTTCCGGCCCGCGTCGGCCCAGACAGTGGTCGATGTGTTCTGTCGTATCCCGCTGCAGCTGGTCAGTCCGATCGGCAGCACGGGCGGCGGATCGTACCGGTTCGCCGTGTCGGTGCGGGATTCGACGGGGCTCGAGCTGGTGTCGCAGTCGTGGGCGACGCCGGTGCGGGCGGAGGTGCTGCGATCGCGGGGCGCGTCGACGTCGGAGCATGTGACGTTCGCCGCGAAGGCGGGCCGGTACGCCGTGCAGGTGACGGTGACCGATTCCGCCACCGGCCGGGTGTCCCGGACGGAAGCCACGGCCACGGCGTTCGCGGGCTCGCCCGGGGGATCGGATCTGCTGCTGGGCAGCGACGTGCGGCAGGCGGCCGGCCCGGGCGACACGGCGGTACGCGGCGGGGAAGTGCGGCTCGGGTCGCTGTTCCTCGTGACGTCGGGGTTGCCGGTGTTGACGCCGCAGTCGTCGAAGCTGGCGTACTACCTCGAGCTGTACCCGGCGCATGCGGAGAGCGTGCAGGTCGCCGTTCGCGTGCTGAGCGATTCGGGGAAGCAGATCGTGGCGGCCGCGCCGGAGACGATGACGATCGGGGCGGGTGGCGGGGTCGCGAGCCGCGTGATCGACCTCGCGGGATTGCCGCCCGGCCGCTATCAGGCCGAGGTCAAGGTCGGCGGTCCGGACTCGGTGACCCGCGTCGCCCGCTTCGGCATGACGGGATTCGAGTCGGTGGCCGAAGCGGCCGCCGTGGTGGATGCCGGAGAGTGGCCCGGCGCAGCGTCGGAAGCGCAGCTGGACTCGGCGTATGAGCCGCTCGTCTATCTCATGAGCGGCGAGGAGCAGGGGGTGTACTCGGGGCTGACGCTGGACGGGAAGCGGAAGTGGATGCGCCAGTTCTGGGCACGCCGCGATCCCACGCCGGGCACCTCCCGCAACGAAGAGCGGGACCGGTTCTACGCCGCCATCGGCGAAGCCAACCGGCGGTTCCGCGAGGGCGGTGCGTCGCAGGTGCCGGGATGGCGGACCGACCGCGGGCGCATCTTCGTGAAGTACGGCACGCCGGACGAGACGCTGGAGCGGCGGCAGGCGGGCAGCACGAACCCGTACGACTGCTGGAAGTACACGCGGACGCGGGCGATGAAGTTCGTGTTCATGGATTTGACGGGATTCGGCAACTACGTGCTGATCTACACCAACGACCAGCACGAATCGGGCCGACCGAATTGGCAGGACTTACTCGGGCCGGAAGCTCTGCTGGACGTGCAGCGTTTCTAGCCGTCGCCAGGGGATCATCAAGAGAGGGCTCTATGATCAGACGTGTTGTTGTTCTGCAAGGCGCGCTCCTGGGGGTGTTGGCGCTCGGCTCGTGTAAGAGCGATCCCACCAATACCGACGTCGGCACGACCGCCGCGGTCGCGATGGAGTTCAAGCTCCGCACGATGGCGGTCGGCGACTCGGTGCGCACCTTCGCCGAGGTGGTGGACAAGTTCAGCCACCCGCTGCAGGAGTCGGCCACGATCGCGACCGCCTGCACGCCGGGGATTCTCTCGCTCTCCGCCGCGTCGGACGCGCCACAGCCGCGCACGGCGTTCGTCGTGAAGGCCGTCGGCTACGGCACGTCCTGCGTCGTCGCGACGGCGAGCGGCTTCGCCGACACGCTGACGGTGACCACGGTACCGGCGAGCCTCGCCGTGACGGGCGGGCCGGACTCGATCGCGTCCGGTGCCACCGTGACCTACGCCTTCGCGTACAAGAGCGCCGACGGCGCGGTGCTGTCGGGGATCCCCGATCCGACGCTCGAGTCGTCCGACACGACGATCGCCCAGACCGGGGCAAACCTCGGTGACGTATCGGGCCGGGCGCCCGGCGCCGCGGTGCTGACGTTCAGCGGCACGGCGGGTCTCTCCGCGACGAAGAATGTGACGGTCGTCGCCGCGGCGTTCACGGGCACGGCCTCGGCCACGGTCGATCCAGGCGCAATCCTCACGATCCATCGCGATCCAACCGGTCCGGTGTTCGACGCCAACACGGCGACGAGCGCGGGATCGATCATCGCGGCGTCCCGCTCGGCGGATTCGATCCAGGTGCGCGTCGCCGATCTGGCGAGCGCCGGCGCGAAGACGTTCTCGCTGACCGGCGTCGGGCCGAACGATATCGCCTACGACGGCGGCACGTACACGGTGAACGCCCCGGTGGCGTTCGGCGGCACGTTCGCTCCCGCCACGATTTCGCCGATCGACACGATCACGGTGACCGCCGCGGGCGGCGATCCGGCGTTCTCGAGCGCCATGAAGGTGTTCCGCGGCACGAGCGTCGGCGGTCTGGCGGCGGTGACGCCGGTGACCGGGTCGATCACGGCCACGACGTTCAAGCTCACGACGACCGATCTCACGGCCGGTGGGACCTACATCGTCCAGATCACCGAGCTCGGTCCCAACTTCGTGGCGCGCCGCGGCTCGTACACGGTGGCGGTCGCCGACTTCACCGGCTCGGCGACGCCCGATTCCGGCATTCCGGCGGGTCTCGTCGTGCTGCACCGTGGCGGCTCGGATCCCGTGTTCGACGTCGATAGCCGCATCTACTTCGACGGCCTGCGGACGTTCATCCAGTCGTTCTCGGCGGACACCGCCGTGGTGGCGATTCCGCCGGTGGGTCACACGGGCGCGCTCGATCTGCTCGGAACCCGTCTCGGTGCGGGCCAGGATGCGACGGAATCCGTGTCGGCCGTCCGGAGCATCTCAGGCTCGTTGCTCGACGCGAACGGGCACAACAACGATCAGCCGAACTTCCCGGTGCCGATTGGCAACGGCAACACCTACCTCACTCTGTCGGGTGGGTGCGACGGTGGTGTGGTCACGAAGGGCGGCGACAAGTGTGACAGTTACTTCAGCTTCACGAACACAGGGCCGGATTCTGTGGCGGTCACACTCACCGGGTCGTGGTTCACAGACTCCGACGTCGACTTCTACGCCTGCGACGGATCGGCGCTGGCAACCAACGGCGTGCCGGCGTGCGGGAATTCGGTGGGTGTCGGTGACGATATCGACGGCTTCGGTTCGGCGACCGGCGCCAATCCTGAGACAGAGACATTTGAGGTGCAGGCCGGTCAGACGATCGTTATCTGGGTGAATCTGTTCGATCCGGGGAGCCTCGGGTCCGTGCTGGTCCGCCTCAACATCGCCGGTTTGCCGTGAGCTGTTGAAGGAGCAAAACAGCCCTCTCTCGAGACGCCCGGAGCCGCAGCTGGCTCCGGGCGTTTCGCGTCAGGACCGGACGCCCGTGGGAACAGAGCCCAGGGCCACGTACACGACCGTTCCCCAGAGCGCCGCTCCCACGGCGACATGCGCCGCCTGCACGAGCCGCGGCAGGCCCTGGGTCACCATCACCGCCGCGATCACGATCTGCAGCGTGGCGAGGCCGAGCACCAGCAGCGCGGCGCGCTGGCGGGTCGCCAGCGCCCAGGCCAGGAGATAGGCGTAGGTCGTGTAGGCGAGCAGGCGGTGGGTCCATTGTACGAACTGGAGACCGTTGCCCGTCACGATCCACTGGCCGTTGCACAGCGGAAATCCGACGCACGCCGAGGCGGCACCGAGATTCGCTGTGACTGCTCCGGCGAGAACTGTGACGAATACGAGGACGGCAGCGCCAGCCGCTGGCGATCCAACCAACCCCGGGCGCAAGCCCGGGGTCATTGATGCAGCCAAGTCCGGGGTTATTGACGCAGCTATGAGCGTCGCCAGGAGCAGCATCGCAGTGCCCAGGTGCAGCACGATCGTCCACGGGGGCAGCTGCAGTTTGACCGTCACCGCGCCCAGCAGCACCTGCACGACGAGCAACCCGAGGGCTGCGTAGGCAAGCCGGCCCGGGCCCAGGCCCGGCGGCGTGCGGCGGCGCGCCCACCACACCGATCCCGCCAGCAGCAGGACGAGCGTCGAGACGATGGCGGCAACGAGCCGATGGCTCCATTCGATCGCCGTCCCAACGTCAGCAAACGATGGAACGAGCCGGCCGTGGCAGATCGGCCACTCGTCGCCGCAGCCGAGCCCGGAGCCCGTAATGCGCACGACGCCGCCGAGCACGATGAGCATCCAGGTCGCGACGGCGGCGGACCAGGCGAGACGGGTGAGGGTGCGTGTCATGGGGACGGAAATGTACGTCGGCGCACTTGATTTGCGCCTGAGAGGCGCGACTCGGCTACCTGTCACTGAGCGTGACCGGAGCGTTCTGTCGCTCGTAGCGACTGACAGCCGAGGCGCGGCTCTTAGCCGCGACCAATCCGCGGTATATTCACCCCTCTCATGACGACCCCCGATCAATTCGGCGAACGGCTGCCACGCCGCCTCGGCCTGTGGAGTGCCGTAGCTGTGGCCGTGGGCTCGACGATCGGGAGCGGCATCTTCCGCACTCCGGCGAGCGTCGCGGCGCGGGTCCCGGACGTCGGGATCTTCCTCGCGATCTGGGTCGTCGGCGCCGTGGTCGCGTTGTGCGGCGCGCTGACCTACGCCGAGCTCGCCGCCATGTTCCCACGCTCGGGCGGGATCTACGTCTTCATCCGTAAGGGATTTGGGGCCTTGCCGGCATTTCTCTTCGGCTGGGCCGAGCTGCTCGTGATCCGACCGGGCGCGTTCGGGGCGATCTCGATCACCGCTTCGGCGTACTCGCTGCGGCTCGTGGGGATCGATCCCCAGGCCAGCGTGGCGGGGTTGCCGCTGCACGCCGAGCAGGTGCTGGCGGCGGGGTACATCGCGGTCGTCGCGGCGGTGAACCTGCGCGGCATCCATCGCGGGGCGGTGCTGCAGAACATCTCGACGGCGTTCAAGGTGCTGGCACTCGCGGCGCTGATCGTGCTCGGCTTCGCGCTCGGCGGTGGTGTCCCGCCGGCCGGCGAGGCGGGCACGGCGGCGCCGGTGACGCTCTCCCCGGTGCTGCTCGCGCTGGTGGCGATTCTCTGGGCGTACGACGGGTGGGGCGACCTGGCGTTCGTCGGCGGCGAAGTGCGCGATCCGCAGCGCAATCTGCCCCGGGCGCTG
>Ga0187825_10000395_pt1 | contig 10537 bp, 9 predicted proteins | sample NC_wetland_sal_i_11_FD_132421 | JGI IMG/M metagenome (GOLD analysis project Ga0187825, IMG submission 132421) | Wetland sediment microbial communities from Neuse River Estuary, North Carolina, USA - SourceSoil_5 | ecosystem: Environmental > Aquatic > Freshwater > Wetlands > Sediment | place... | reverse complement strand
GTTTCTGTGGTAACGGCCGGTGGATCCGGGGATTTTGCGCTCGACCTTTATGCCGGGGTTGGGCTGTTTAGCGCGGCCATGGGGCCGTCGTTCCGTCACATCGTGGCGGTTGAGTCGTCACAGAGTTCGCTCGGTGATCTTAAATACAATTGTCCTCCGAACGTGAAGGCCGTGCGCGCCACGGTGGAGGAGTATCTCTCTCGCAAGGGAAAAGGTTTGCGGCCGGATTTTGTGGTAATTGATCCGCCGCGTGCCGGCCTGGGCGAGCGCGTGGCGAGCGGTCTCGGAAAGTTGGCGGCCCCCCAATTGACGTATGTGTCGTGCGATCCGGCGACACTGGCCCGCGATCTTTCGGGGCTCACTGCCAGTGGGTATCGGATCGAGCAGGTACACCTGGTGGACCTGTTTCCGCAGACCTACCACATCGAGACCGTAGTCGAACTGGCGCGCTAGCCTCCGTTCTGATCGGAAGCAGTGTCGTCTGCGCAATCCATCCCGATTCTTACCCCACAATCCTTGAAAGCGCCGCGTCAGCCGATGCTCTGGGCGGCACTCGCCTACGGAGCCGGGATTGTAGTCGGGAATCATGCGTGGCGGCCGGCGAGCTGGTGGGTGGTGGCGACGGTTGCGTTTGTGGCTTCGGGTGCCTACTTTGTGCGCCGTCGGCTATGGCTTGCGTACGGTCTCGCGCTGGGGGCCATGTTCTTCGTTGGCGCACTCACGATTCAGCTACGGACCGCTCAAGGAAGCGAGGTCCTACCTCTTTCGGTGAGCAACGAGCCGGTGCAGCTCATGGCGCACGTCATCAAGGAAGGCGAGGTGCGCGATTCCGGCTTCGGCGGCTTTCGGCAGGTCATTGACGTTGAGACGGAAGGAATCACCCAAGGCGAGGTCCAACGGTTGCAGTTGGGCTTGCGGCTATCCGTATATACGAAAGCATCTGAGCAGGAATTCGACGCAAGTGGCGCACCGCTGCCCATGCACGCCTATCGCTACGGCGAGCGCCTTCGGCTTACCGCGAAGCTACGACGGCCGCGTAACTTCCGCAATCCCGGTGCGTTCGATTATCGAGGATATCTTGCCGATCGCGGGATCGTGTTGTTAGGTTCCGCGAAGAATATAAACGTGGAAGTGCTCCCCGGCTTCGTCGGCAATCGGCTGGAGAAATGGCGCCAGGGGGCGCACCGTAGCATCGTGGGGGAGATTCATCAACTCTGGGAGCCGGGGGACGCGGCCTTGATGGATGCAGCCGTAGTCGGCGAAAGCGCCTTTCTCACACCTGATTCAAAAGCTGATTTTCAGCGTTCTGGGACCTATCACATCCTGGTGGTCTCGGGCATGAATGTGAGCATTCTGGCGTTCGCGATTTTCTGGACGATGTGCCACTTCCATCTTGGCGATTGGATTGCGAGCCTGCTGACGATCATCTTGAGTGTGGGATACGCTCTGGTCACTGACGTTGGACCACCGGTGTGGCGAGCCGTGCTGATGCTCGCGGTGTACCTGGGAGTGCGGTTGTTCTACCGGCAACGTTCCATGCTGAATGCGCTCGGAGCCGCCGCATTGTGCGTCATGGTGGCGGACCCGCAATCTTTGTTGGGCGCGAGTTTTCAGCTTACGTTTCTGGCCGTGTTCATCATTGCGGCAATCGCTGTGCCTGTCCTGGAGAGAACCTCACAGCCCTACCTCCGGGGGCTGCGTTTTCTGGCGTCCGCCGACTTTGATCGCACTCTGCCGCCACAAGTGGCGCAGATGCGACTGGATCTGCGGTTGATCGCGGGACGGCTGGAACGTTATGTGGGGCAGCGCGTCTCGCTCGCTGCGGCTGGCGGAATTACACGAGGATCGTTGGCCGGCTATGAGGTGCTTTGTGTCTCAGCGCTGATGCAGGTGGGACTTGCCTTGCCCATGGCGTACTACTTCCATCGAGCGACCGTGATGGGAATTCCCGCCAATGCACTGGCCGTGCCGTTGACCGGATTGCTCATGCCTGCGGCAGTGTTGGCAGTGGGGCTGGCATACCTGTTTGTACCGCTGGCGAGAATTCCTGCTGGAGTAGCCGGCTTCGCCTTGCATGGAATCACGGGAACCGTGCGCTGGCTGGGAGGAATGCGGGTTGCCGACCATCGCATTGCCATGCCGGAGGTGGGCACGTTTGTGTTCGTAGCGTGTACCTTGGCCTTCGCCATGACGATGGCCTGGGGGCGGAGAGCGCACGCGATCTTCGGGATCGCGCTACTGACAGCCGCAGGCTTGTGGGTCAGCATGTCCGTGCCACGACCTCACACGCAGCCCGGAACCGTGGAAATGACGGCCATCGATGTGGGGCAAGGCGACTCGTTGCTGTTGGTATCCCCTGAGGGCAAGACACTCCTGGTGGATGCGGGAGGGCCGGCGGGCGGGCAACACTCCGAATTCGATTATGGGGAAAACGTGGTGTCGCCTTACTTGTGGGAGCGACGCATCTCGCGACTGGATGCCGTAGCCATCACGCATGGGCATTCCGATCACATCGGGGGATTGCGAACGGTGCTGAATAATTTCCGCCCGCGGGAGTTGTGGGTCGGAGCTTTGCCGCCAACACCCGCAGTCACAGCATTGCTGGACTATGCGCGCGCTCTCGGGATCCAGGTGCTTCCGCGGCATGACGGTGAATCGTTCCGCTTCGGAGGAATGCAGATTGAGGTCTTTTCGCCGCCAGAGGGATGGCACTCATCTTCACAGGCAAAGAACAACGACTCGCTGGTGATGCGTTTGCGTTATCGGGAGTCGACGGTGTTGCTGGAAGGCGATGCCGAACGAGTAGTGGAGCAGCGAATGCTCGCGATGCATGACTTGCGCGCCGATTTGCTGAAAGTCGGGCATCACGGGAGTGCGACCAGCACGAGCGCCGAATTTATCCACGCCGTGCAACCGCGCTGGGCCGTGATTTCTGTGGGCGAGGGAAACAGCTTCGGACATCCGCGCAGGGAGACTCTGGAGCGACTACAAGGAGAGGGAACGGCCACCTATCGCACGGATGTGAATGGTGCGGTCAGTTTCTACCTGGATGGGAAATCAGTCAGCCCGCAGTTGGCGTGTCTTCGTTGAGATCAATTTCCTGGGTCTCGTCTTCGGGAGCTCGGCGGTACTCTTCGATGAGGCGGCGTGCTGCGTCCGCGTCGTCGGAGCGTACGAGGATGACGGTTCCCCCAACTCCCGGGAACATGTCCTGTACGGCATCGACCGAGGTCATGTCGGCATCGATGCCAGCGGAGTCGAGCAGGCCCTTCACTACCAGGGCTTCGCTCTCCTGCTCACTATCAAAAACCTTGACCAGCTTTTCGTTGGGGTTGGGCATGGGACTTGCAGGATTCGCCATGAGGGTCTCCGTGATCCGCGGACAAGCCTGGTACGACCCCCGATTGTAACTCTGTCCGAGAAATTTGGCAGGCTGGCCCGCCAGCCTTGGGGCTCGGGCTTTCTGAAGAACTCAGGCGGCCCGTTCTGCGGTCGTTCCGGGGAGCTTGGCAGCCAGAACGTCAACGCTTTGAATTTCCGGGTGTGACGCCAGGAGATCCGAAGCCTTCGCCATCAAAGCGGCTGCGATCCGACCCGACAAGTGCGCCTGCCGCCCAGCTTCATCCGGAAACGCATCGAAGATGCCAAAAGTCGAAGGTCCGATCTGAAGCGCGAACCAGGCGATGGTGGCAGGCTCGTCCATGGCCAGCGAGAGGCCGGAATGCAGAAAGTCTGCCACGGCTTTTTCTTTTCCCGCTTTGGCTTCCAAACGAACCCAGAGCGCTACGTGAACATTTTGCGCCATAAAACATCTCCTTCCGCGGATTCAGTACGTACGTCGAACTTCGGCAGAGAACCAGGAACCGACGGACGATACGGACCCGCTCCAAAATCATAGCGGAAAGTGCGCCCCCAGGCAGCTGAGCCTCGCCTTGCAGTCAGAAGCGGCTGGATTTCGGCTGGCTGAAGCGAGCAAGGTGCCTCCGATTAGTGACGAGGTTGCCGGCAAGCCTGTCGAAACAAGAGTTCCACCCGACATTTGCGGCATCACTTCAGCAGTTCCCGCACAAGGGCCCGGCGCGGAACAAGTTTTCATCGCCAGCAATTTCCACTTGCCAGACGGTACTACTCTGGTTACTATGCAGTCCAACTTAGGTCGTCCCTGAGACTTTGTTCTGCTCTTATGAATATCGGCGAGACCATCCGAAACTACCGCTTACAGAAAGGCATGTCACAGGGCGACATTGAAAAACGCACTGGCCTGCTGCGCTGCTACTTGTCCCGGGTGGAAAACGGTCACACCATTCCATCGCTGGACACCCTGACCAAGATCGCGAGCGCGATGGAGTTGCCGCTTTCCCAGTTCTTCTCCGATTCCAATCACTCGAACGGATCGAAGGGATTGCCTCAGCTCTCCGAGGACGAGGTGCGCTTCCTCAGCCAGATTCGCCGCTACTCCACCAGCCTCAATGACAGCGACCGCAAGCTGGTGCTGGCGATGGTGAAGAAGATGGCGTCGAGCGCGGCAAGGTAGCAAGGCAGCTTTTAGCTCTTGGCTGTTAGCTCAACACCGATTTCTCCCCTTTAGGCGCCTTCCAGAAGTCCCGTAAACCCAAACGAAAAGCTGAATCATTCATGGCAAGCCAAGGGTGTTGTTTTTGGCTCAGAGCTAAAGGCTAAGAGCTAAGAGCCGCTTTTCTATTACCTTCGTACTCCACCTTTCGTGCCCGCGCGGTATCTGCCCCAACTCTTATTGCCTCCCTACACTGTTCAGAGCGGAGGCGCCTGTCGTTGACCATTGACGAGGAATTGACGCATCTCGACTCGCTGCTGCGCCGTCTGAAAATCGAGTACGAGGTGTACTTCAACAACCCGACGAAACGTCCGCCTGCCGACCTGGAATGGAAGGCGGTGGCTTTGATCCGCAAGCACTCCGATGGCGGACGCATGAACTTCACCCAGCGTTTTCGGTACAACGAAATGGCGCAGCGCTATGCGATTTACAGCGATCTGTGGCGCAAGAAGATGCGGATTCGCGAAGAAGGCTACCGCCGGCCGCAGGATGCGCTGCTCTCGGTACAAGGGGTGCGCGAGGCAGAGCACGGTCCCAAGCGTCATCAGGCCTACGGAGTCGGCCACGGCTCCGAGCCGCGGGCCTTCACTCTGGAGTGTTCCGAGCAAGCGCCGAAAGAAGATGTTGAGCGGCTCTATAACGCACTGGTCGCGGCCAAGAAGAAATCGGGCGAGGAAGTGAGCGGGAACCTCGAATCATTCGTTACGTTCGTGAAGAAAAAAACCGACCAGATCCGCAAGCAGCACGGCTGCGAAAAAGTGCAGTACTCGGTAGAACTGCAGGATGGTCAAGTGAAGTTGAAGGCGAAGGCGAAGACGTAAAACCAGTCGTCGGTCGTCAGCCCCTCGGAACCCTTCAATTCGAAGCTACGATTCTTAACCTGATCTCAGTGCACGTAGAAAAACTTAGTGGAAAAGGTGGAAGGGTTCTGGGATAGCCTTACCACCCGAGGGGTCCTTCGACTACGCTCGGCTTCCGCCTCACTCCGCTCAGGATGACAGTTCTGATATGGAAGCCGCCGAGGACGACCAATACGATCCGCCGCGGTTGCGCTTGGCTGAGTTCCTCGCTGAGGACTGGCGGCTGACGACTGATGTATCATTTCCAGTCGCCCCTTCCGCGGCATCATTCCCTCTACAGTGAGGCGTTTTATGGGCAAGATTCAGCGTGCCATTCTCAGTGTGACCGACAAAACCGGGCTGGTGGAGTTTGCGCGCAAACTGGAGAACCTGGGCGTGGAGCTGATCTCTACGGGCGGAACTGCCAAGCTGCTGCGGGATTCCGGAATCAAGGTCAAAGATATTGCGGAACTCACCGGCTTCCCGGAGATGCTGGATGGGCGCGTGAAGACGCTGCATCCCAAGGTGCACGGCGGAATTCTCCACCGCCGGGAAAACGCTGCGCACCGCTCGGCTGTCGCCGAGCACGGCATCCAGCCGATCGACATGGTGGTCGTGAATCTTTATGCGTTCGAGAAAACGGCCGCGAAGGCTGGCGTGCAGATGGAAGAACTGATCGAGAACATCGACATTGGCGGGCCTTCGATGATTCGCTCGGCTGCCAAGAACTTTGAGGATGTCGCGGTAGTGACATCTCCCGCCGATTACGATTCCCTGGCGCAGGAAATGGCGAGTTCCGGAGGCGGGCTCTCCTCGGCTACCCGGTGGCGGCTGGCGCAGAAAGCCTTCGCGACCACGGCGGCCTATGATTCCGCGATCGCGTCCACACTCGAGCGGGTGAATTCCAACGGGCATTTCGAGTTGCGAGCCGAGGGCTTCCCCTCTACCCTGCGGATGTCATTCCAGAAAGTGATGGATCTCCGTTACGGCGAGAACCCGCACCAGAAGGCGGCCATGTACTCGGACGGATCCGGGAAAGGTGTCGCCAACGGACGTCAGTTGCAAGGGAAGGAGCTTTCCTACAACAACATCGTCGATCTGCAGGCGGCTTGGGATCTGGCCCAGGAATTCGAAGAGCCCATGGTGGCCGTCATCAAGCACACCAACCCATGCGGGGCGGCGACCGGCAAGTCTCTGGTCGAGGCATATAAAAAGGCGCTGGAATGCGATCCGGTATCCGCTTTTGGCGGGGTGATTGGCGTGAATCGCGTGATCGATGGTGCAGCGGCGGAAGAGATGGCAAAGCTGTTTCTGGAGGTGATCGCGGCGCCGGGATTTGAGGAGGACGCCAAGGCCAAGTTTGCGGCCAAGAAAAATCTTCGGCTGGTGGAAGTTGAGCCTTCGGATCAGAAGTGGATCTTGAAAAATGTTTCGGGCGGCATGCTGGTCCAGGACGCGGATGTTCGACCGCTTACGGAAGCCGATCTGCAAGTAGTCACCAAGCGCGCACCGACGGCTGAGGAAAAACGGGCGCTGCTGTTCGGCTGGAAGGTGTGCAAGCACGTAAAGTCGAATGCAATCCTGTATGTACGCGACGGGCAGACCGTAGGCGTCGGCGCCGGGCAGATGAGCCGGGTGGATTCGTGCAAGGTCGGGGCGATGAAAGCGCAGCTGCCGCTGAAGGGCACTGTCGCTGCCTCGGACGCCTTTTTCCCATTTCCGGACGGGGTGGAAGAGATCGCCAAGGCCGGCTCGACCGCCATCATCCAGCCTGGCGGCTCGGTTCGCGACCAGGAAGTCATCGCGGCCGCGGATCGGCACGGCATGGCTATGATTTTCACCGGCGTCCGGCATTTCCGGCACTGAGGTTGTGGGGACGTCCCCATGGTTCCCGACCCTCTCGTGATCGCTTAGGCCCCCCTCCCATACAACAACGTTCCCCGGCTGTTGCAGCAGCGTTGTTTTTGTAAAAGTTCGTAAAAGCCGCGCAAGAATCGGCCGTACCTGTCCTTCTGTGGTTACTTTCGCGCCAGAAAACGGGCAGGTTTGGCTGCGATTCGGTAGAAGCGCGGAGTACAATTGAGATACACCCACGCGCGGTGGTGAAGCATCTAAAATCGCTGAGACTTTGGGATCTAAGGTATTTCATGAAGAGACTTTTGTTTGCTATTCCGTTGCTTCTGGTGGCCTGTGCCATCGGATTTGGCCAGTCCACCGCATCGCCAGCCCAGAAGCAGCCCGAGCCGACACCCGCGCACAAACCGGACAAAGCAGCCGCGTACTTCCACTACACGCTCGCGCACATGTACGAAGAGCAGGTGGCCGTGTACGGACGCAGCGACCTGGCCACCAAGGCGATCGATGAATACCGCGCTGCCATTGACGCGGATCCGGGCTCGGAGTACTTGACCTCAGCGCTCGCGGAACTCTACGCCAAGACTGGGCGTATTCGCGATGCCGTGGTGGAAGCGCAAGACATCCTGAAACGGGATCCCAATAATCTCGAAGCACACAAATTGCTGGGCCGGATTTACCTGCGGTCGCTCGGCGATATGCAGCCCGGCAACAACGGGTCGGGCAACGTGCTGAAGCTGGCCATCGAGCAGTACGAGCAGATCGTGAAGATCGAGCCCAATAACATGGACGATCATCTGCTGCTTGGCCGTCTGTATCGCTTGAATAATGACCTGCAGAAGGCGGAGGCCGAGTTCAAAACTGCCGTCAAGCTGCAACCGGATTCCGAAGAAGCAGTCACAACGCTGGCTTACCTCTATAACGAAGAAGGGGATGCCACCCGTGCGGTACAGGTGTTGAGTTCGGTCCCGGATGCGGGCCGCTCCGCCAAGATGTATTCCGCGCTCGGCTACACCTACGAGCAGCAGAAGCAGTACAAACAAGCGATTGAATCCTACCGCCGGGCGATCGAGCTGGACCGCGACAACCTGGATGCGATCCGCGGATTGGCCGAGAACCTCATGAATGACGGCCAGACCGACGCTGCCCTCGAGCAATACAAGGTCATTGCGGATGCGAATCCGGAAGACGCACAGACCTACCTGCACATGGCCGAGATCTATCGCAAGAGCGGCAAATTCGATCTCGCTCTGGAGAACCTGAAGAAGGCCGAGGGCATGGTGCAGGACTCCATCGAGGTGCCCTACAACGAGGCCGCCGTATATCAGGCCCAGGGTCGATTCGATGAGGCCGCGCAAACGCTGCAGGACTTGCTGAAGAAGACGGAGAAAACCGACAACAGCTATTCCCAGGGTGAGCGCAACAATCGTGCCGTATTCCTGGAACGGCTGGGCAGTGTGTATCGCGACGAGACGAAATATCCAGAGGCGGTCGAAGTTTTTCGAAAGATGATTCCGCTGGGCGACGACAGTGCTGTGCGTGGTTATCAGCAGATCATCGACACTTATCGGGAAGCCAAGCAGTGGAGCCAGGCGACGGTTGTGGCCAAAGAAGCCGTGCAGAAGCTGCCCAATGATCGCGGGCTGCAGATGGTGTATGCCGCCCAATTGGCCGATACCGGAGCGTCGGATAAAGCGCTTGCCGAAGTCCGCAGCATGATCAAGGGCAAGCCCGAGGATCGCGACGTCTACATCACGCTGGCGCAGATGAATACGCGGCTGAAGCGCTGGGACGATGCGCAGCACGCCCTCGACAAGGCCGAAGAACTTTCCAGCAAGCCCGACGACAAGGAGTACGTCTATTTCCTGCGCGGTTCCAGCTTCGAGCGCCAGAAGAAATATGACGTGGCCGAGGAGATGTTCCGGAAGGTCCTGGCGAGCGATCCGCAGAACGCGATGACCCTCAACTATCTTGGGTACATGCTGGCGGACCGCGGCGTGAAACTCGACGAAGCGCTTACGTTGATCAAGAAGGCGGTCGAGTTGGAACCCTCCAACGGCGCCTATCTGGATTCACTGGGCTGGGCCTACTTCCGGCTGGGCAAATACGATCAGGCGGAAGAAGTGCTGGTGAAAGCTTCGCAGCGCATCGGCAACGATCCCACGGTGCACGACCATCTCGGCGACGTTTACCAGAAGACCGGGCGACTGAAGTTGGCGGTGGCCCACTGGGAGCGCGCCGTCACCGAATGGAACAAGACCGTCGCGCCGGAGATCGACACCGACAGCCTGGCCAGCGTGCAGAAGAAGCTGGAATCGGCCAAGGTACGGCTGGCGAGGGAACAGTCGGAAAAGCCGTAAAACCAGGTTTCAAAGTTTCAAGGTTTCAGGGTTTCAAAGTTTAACTTTTGGTGGAGCGACGGGCGTCCTCGCCCGTCGTTTTCATTTATGCGATGATTCTGCGGCGCTGGTTCGTTTCATGCTTCTATTCTTGAAACTTCCATGCTTGCGGGAAGTCTAAGTTCCATGCTTCGACGATTTCGGATTCCCCTGCTCGTAGCGGGCGTGCTCGTTATCGCCGCCGCGCTCTTTGTTGGCGCGCGGATGCGTGTCCCTAAGCCGCAAGGTAGCTTTGCCGAAGGCAAGCCTGCGCCCGACTTCACGCTGAACGATCAGGACGGCCACCCTTTCCGCCTTTCCGATCAGCGTGGCACACCCATCGTGCTGATCTTTTACCGTGGCTACTGGTGACCCTTCTGCATGCGCCAACTGCGCGAGTTCGCGCAGCACAAAGCCGAGTTTGATCAACTCCGGGTGCGCGTGGTGGGGGTCAGCGTCGATGGGCAGGAGGATGCGCATAAGGTTTGGGACAAGATGACTGGACAGCAGTTCACGATCTTGAGCGATCCTGGGGCGCAGGTAATCCGCAGCTACGGCCTGCTGCATGAAAAAGGTCATTTTGGAGATGACATCGCGATTCGCACCACGCTCTTTGTCGATGGCGAAGGGCGGGAGCGGTGGCGTCGCGTGAGTGAGAGCATTCCTGATATCCCCAAGCCGGAAGAGGTTCTAAGCCGGATCCGCGAAACAAAATAGGCTAACGTCGTACTCGCGCGAGCTAATCCGGTCAGCCGGGGAAACCTGCTACACTCGCCCCATGCTGGCCGATTATGCGGTGCGCGTGGAGGCTTCCCGCGGGCGCCGTTTCCCCCAGCCACCACACCCTTACCGAAACGACTTTCAGCGGGACCGCGATCGCGTCATTCACGCGC
>Ga0187825_10000393_pt1 | contig 10548 bp, 9 predicted proteins | sample NC_wetland_sal_i_11_FD_132421 | JGI IMG/M metagenome (GOLD analysis project Ga0187825, IMG submission 132421) | Wetland sediment microbial communities from Neuse River Estuary, North Carolina, USA - SourceSoil_5 | ecosystem: Environmental > Aquatic > Freshwater > Wetlands > Sediment | place... | reverse complement strand
CGACATTCGCGACCGCCCCCGATTCGAAGAACAGTAGGGCACAGAAGTTACCTTCGGTATCGAAATGCGGATCCCAGCGGCCGGTCGCCGCGCGCACGCTTCGAACCATGCCTCCGCCGAGATAGCGCAGGATATCGATCAAATGCGGCGCTTGGCGAAACACGACCCCGCCACCCCGCGCAGTATCGACTTCTTCTGCGACGCGAGGCCGCTGCAGCCAATCGTTAAACATCAGGGAGTCAATTTGTACGATCTTGCCAAGCCGACCTTCCGTTATAATTCGCCGAATCGCCTCGATTGGCGCGTCGAAGATCTTCGAATGCGCAGCAACGATCTGCACCCCTGCGAGATCGGCGGCGGCAATCATCCGATCGCATTCCTCGAGTGTTATGGCGATTGGCTTCTCACAGAACACATGCTTGCCGTGCTGAGCTGCGACAATGCTGTGGGCAGCATGAAGGTGGTTGGGTGTGGCAATCCAGACGGCATTGATCTCAGGCGAACGGCACATCTCTTCGATGCTCTCGAATGCGGGCAACTTGTAACGGCGCACGAAATCAGCACGTGCCTCCGGCCGCAGATCGGCTGCGGCGGTTAGTGTGGCGCCGTTGCACGTCGAGAGTGCCGGTAAGATTTGGGTTGATGCGGCGCCGAGCCCAGCGAGGCCTACACGCAGGAGGATTTGAGGATTGTCGTGCGACATTGACCAAGGTGCGGAGCAAATTCTCCCCATTGCTGCGCTCTTCTTAACTCGCTGAGGCGGCCGTGTCACGGTTTGCCGAAGAGTTCGAACCAAAATCCCAGCACCGAAGGGCGCGCGCCCCGCAACGAACCTTGCACTTGGGCCGGCGCGGGATGTCCGCCTTGGGGTCAAAGGCGCCATAGTTGATCGCGGGATTTATTTCTGCTCGTTGCCACAGACATACGAAATTCGCTTCAGCACTTCGGCTTCGTGCCAACAACGGAAGTGGGGACCCGCCCCGCGTCGCGAGGCTGCCCTGGTCCGCCTCGGGTAAATCGCGTCGATTTCACGATGTCCGCGAAAGGTCCTAAAGCTCGCGCCACAGACTCAGATCGCCCTGGGTGTTGTCCATCTAACCGGCGGGCTCGACGGGTCGGCATAGCCGAATGCCGGATCGAGCCTGGCGCCAGCCGACCGTCTGCATCGACGCCGACCACGCAGTTGTTTACAATATCAGGGCGTACGAACGCCTACTCGCTCGGAGCGTGTAATGTTCAAGGAAGCTCTAGTCGACGAGCCTATCGAGAAGATCGCGAACGACTGGGATTTCCTCGAAGACCAGGTCGCCGCGAAATTCTCGACCTTTCGCGAGTTCGGCCAAAACATCTACGGGATTCGCCGCCGCTCGGTCAGCCGTACCGAGGTTATCGACCTCAAGAAGGGCAAATTCAGCAGCCTCCTGCTCGGTCCCCAAGGGATCGTCGGCACCGGGCGCAACCCATTGCACTGCCATATCACCACCGCCGGGACGCCGCATCGCATTCCGCACAGCTTCGGCTACTGGCACATCAACGATATGGATGAGCTCTATCTGCCAGTGCCCGGCACGAGCGACGATGCGCTCGGCTATTTTCTCGTGATCATGCAGACGCCCAAGGGCAATGAGGGTGAGAGCTTCGCCTGGTATTGTCAGCAATGCATCACGCTGATGTATGAGGTGCGCTACCACAGCGGCGAGCTCGGCCTGAAGAATTTTTGGCGCGCTGAAGAAAACGCGGTGCGCGAATACAACAAGGACGCGAAGAATCGCACCTGCCCCGAATGCGGGCTCATCAATCCTCTCGGCTACGTTTGGAACATGGCCAAGGACACGCCCGAAGAGACCGCCGCGCGTTCGCTCTGGTAAGAGTACGTCATGACCGACGCGAATCCTTGGATGCTCGAGTGGACTCCCGAGTGGAGCAACGCTGTTTTCCCACTGGAAGAGCGGGATCAACGCTGGGCCAAAGTGCGTCGTCTCATGGTTCGCGACGGTGTCGATCTGATCATCTGCCTCGCCAACACACACAATTACGACCGCGCGCAGGCCGATAGCCGCTATCTCAGCCAGCTCGGTGAGAACGGCGACGAAACGACGCTTGCCTTCCCGGTCGAAGGCAAGGTGACCGCTTGGCTGTCGCGCGGCGGCGTTTGGCCGGGGTCAAATTGGATCGCCGATATCCGCCCGGCGGTACGCGGCGGGGGCGGCGCCACCATCTCCGAATGGCTCAAGGAGAACCCGCACTATCAAAAGGCCGTCGTCGCGATCGCCGGATTGACCGCGTCGCACCTCTCGCACATGCGCTCGGCGGAAGGTGAGGTGATGTGGGGCTCGGTCGAGTTGCTCAAGAAGAATTTTCCCGAGGCGCGATTCGTCTCCGCGACGCCACTCTTGGGCGAAGCCCGTTATCGCAAGAGCCCCGGCGAGATCGAATATATCCGCAAGGGTACGCGGATCGCCGAGACGGCGCTCGAGGCCTTGCGCAGCCATGCGCATGTAGGCGTCTCTGAGCGACAGCTCTTCGCCGAGATGATGTACGCCAATGCGAGCGCTGGCGGTACCTTTCCGTCACAGATCGGCTGGTGCAGCGGTCCGCAAGGCAAGGTATTCCACCGCATCGCGCAACCTTCGTTTCGCAAGCTCGCGCGCGGCGATGCGATGCTGCTCGAGATCGAGGGCCGCTGGGGCGGCTACATCGCGCAGATCGATCAGACGCTGGTGATGGAAGAGCCGACGCCCGACATGGTCGAAGGTATGAAGATGACAATCGAGGCCTTCGAGCGCGTCCGCGCGAAGATGGCGCCCGGTGTTCGTATTGCCGAGCTGATCGCGGCGGCGAGCCAGAAAAGCCGTGACGGACGGATCGAGACGGGGCTGGGGTTCCACGGTCGCGGCACCGGCAACGATGGTCCGCTGCTCGTCGCGTTCCGCCCGGAGCCGCAAGAGGTTCTCGACATCGTGGTCGAGGAAGATTGCTCGTTCATCATAAAACCCTCGGCCCGCGTGACGGGGGTCCAGGATTACAGCCGCTGGGGCGACAGCGTCGTCGTCACCGCGCGCGGCGCCGAACGTTTGGGAACGCGCACACCGGAATTGATCGTTCAGCGCTGACGGCGCCGCGCCTAACGGCTACCAGGCGAGGCGCGCCGCAGCTTCGTCCGCTTGGTCTTGAGCCGGGTCGAAACCGTAGGCGAGCGGGTGCTCGTGCCCGCAGGAGCGGCAAACGCGCTCCTCCGGCGACGAATTAAAGCGCCGGGCCCGCTCGAGAAGAAACGGCCAAAATCCGGCCAGGCCGCCGCGCCGCGCGTCATAGCTCTCGTGGATGAGTTCATGTCCGCAAGCGGGGCACATCCACAATAGCCGATCTTCTCTCACGTCACGGCACATGGCGGTGAGAAGCGTGTGGTAGACGATTTCGCTTTCCGCGATGCGCAAGTAGACCAAATCGGCGTCCGAGGCTCGCCACGCGCCAAAGCGGTGCGCGATCCGATATGCCGTGCCGGCGGTGACGGTATGCATCATGCGGGCGCGGAGCGGCAGATGAACGAGGGCCTCGCCGCGGCGCTCGATCATGCGATAGGCCGGATCGGCCGCGGTTTGGCGTCCGACCCACAAGTTATAATTGTTCGCTTTGTGCCAGCCGCCCTCGGCCGCTGCCTCGTCGAGCGCGAACTCATAGCAGATCGTCGGCTCGTTGCTCATCGGGTCATCCGTGAAAATTAACAAAGCATAGGCCGAGCCATCGGCTCTGTCATGGGCGACGCGGTCTCGCGGCGGTCCGAAGCCTGTCGACAGAGGCCCCTGCCCGTCTTATCGTTCTTTGGTGCCCCCTCAATCTCGGGTGGAGGATCGGATGTTTCGCGAAATCACCATCGACGAGCCGATTGAAAAAGTGATCGAGGATTGGGATTTCTTTGAAGACAAGATCGCCCCGAAATTCTCGACGTTCCGCATCGTTGGCCAAAACATCTACGGCATTCGGCGCCGCGCGATTTCTGCAGCCGGAATCGTCGATCCGCGCAAGGGCAACATCTCGGCCTCTTTGGAGCTTGGTCCCGCCGGCGTAGTGCCGGTTATCCACAAGCCGATGCAGATTCACGTTACGACCTCCGGGACGCCGCACCGCGTATCGCACAGCTTCGGCTTCTGGCATGTCAACGACATGGATGAGGTCTATCTCGGCCTGCCCAATCCCGAAGGAGATCCGCTCGGGCATTATCTCGTGATCATGCAGACACCGACGGGCAAGGAAGGCGAGAGCTTTGCCTGGTATTGCCGTGAATGCCTCACCCTCCATTACGAGCTGCGCTACGAGACCGGGCAATTCGGCTTCCAGGGCTTCTGGAAGGCAGAAGAGAGCGCCGTCCGCGCCTACAACAGCGATCCCAAGAATCGCACCTGTCCCGAGTGCGGTCACGTCAATCCGCTCGGCTATTGCTGGAATTCGGCGAAGGATACGCCTGCGCAACGGGAGGCGCGTGCGATCTGGTAGTCGCCGCGTCGGTCGCACAAAAAGAAATCGGGGGAAGGAAATGCGGATCTATCGCCTACTTGGCGTCATCGCGGCACTGCTTTTTCTCGCCGATCTGACGGTTCATGCGCAGACATCTTCCGCGCCGGCGGGGCAGCGCAAAACCATCAAGCTCGGCGTTTCGGGGCGGCCCGATCAGGCCAGCCTCGAAATCGCTTTGCGGCGGGGCTATTTCGCCGATGAAGGGCTCGATATCGAGACCGTCCAAGCCTCGACCGGGCAGGAGATGGTGCCCTCGGTCGCGTCCAACCAGTTGCAGGTTGCGAGTGGCTCGCCCAATGCCGGCCTCTTCAACGCGCTCAACCGCAATATCGATATCCGCATCGTCGGCGATTTTGCTCATATCGGCGGGGCTGACGATCGCACCGTCTCGATCATGGCGCGTCCCGACCTTCTTGACTCAGGCCAGATTAAAACGGTCGCCGATTTAAAAGGGAAAACGATCTCGGAAGGTCCGGGTCCGGGTCAGATCACCGAGATCATCTTTCAAACCCTGTTCGACCAAGGCAAGATTTCGCAGTCGGACGTCAACATCAAATATCTGAACTTCGGCGACACGCTGGCAGCATTCGCCGGCAAGACGATTGATGTCGCCTTCGTTGTCGAGCCTTTGGTGACCCAGGCCGAAAGCCAGAAGCTGGCAGGCGTGTTCATGCCCGGCGGCGCGATTGCGCCCGGCGCCGAGTTGTCGATCTGGGTCTATTCACCCGAATTCGCCAAGGACAAGGATAGCGCGACGAAGTTCATGGTCGCCTTCCTGCGCGGCGCGCGCGATTATTACGACGCGTTTTTCCTCGGCAAGAACAAAGACGCCGCCATCGCGCTCCTGACGCAATATCTGCCGGTGAAGGATCCGAAGCTTTGGGAGAAATCGCGGCAATACACCGATCTCAATGGCCGTGTGAATGTCGCCGATCTCAAGAAGCAAGCGGCATTCCACAAGGCGCACGGTAATATTACCGGTCCGGTGCCGGATCTCGACAGGTTCCTCTCGCCTGAATTCGCCGAAGCCGCGGTGAAGCGGCTGGGCGAACGCTAGGCGAGGCAGCGACGATAGGATTGTTTGGGAGAAGTCATGAACGCCGTGCGCGAGAAAAATCCCTGGACGCCGGAATGGAGCAACGCCGTGTTTTCGCTGGCCGAGCGCGATCGGCGCTGGGCGAAGGTGCGCCAACTCATGACGCGCGACGGCGTCGACGTGATCGTGTGCTTGCCGTGCACCAATAGCCACGATCGCGGCGCGGCCGATGCGCGCTACCTGACGCAGCTTGGCGAAAACAGCGATGAATCGGTCGTGGTTTTTCCCGTCGAGGGGCCTGTCACGGCTTGGCATTCCCGCGGCGGCGTGTGGCCGTCGTCCAACTGGTTCGCCGATATCCGCCCCACGCCGCGCGGCACCGGCGGCGCGACAGTATCGGCTTGGCTCAACGAAAACCCGCGTTTCAAGAACAAAATCGCGATTGCCGGTCTCGATTCGTCGATCCTCTCGCACATCCGCTCGGCCGAAGGCGAAGTGAATTGGCAATCGGTCGATATCATCAAGCGCAACTTCCCCGGGGCTAAGTTCGTCAGCGCAACGCCGATCCTTGGCGAGGCGCGATGGCGCAAGAGCGCCGAGGAGATCGCTTTCCTGCGCAAGGGCACGGTCGTCGCCGAGGCCATGCTTGAGACCGTCAACAATCATGCGCGACCAGGGGTGCGCGAGCGCCATATCTTTGCACATCTGATGTATGCCAGCGCCGATGCCGGTGGCAGCTTCGCGCCGATGATCGGCTGGTCGAGCGGTCCCGACGGCCGGGCCTATCACCGGCTGGAGCAGCCGTCGTTCCGGAGCTTCAAGACCGGCGATGTGCTGTTGCTCGAGATCGAGGGACGGTGGGGCGGTTACATCGCGCAGATCGATCAGACTTGGGGCATCGGCACGGCGACGCCCGAATTGCACGACGGCATCAAAATGGTATTCGAAGCCTTCAATCGAGTGATGGACAAGCTCAAGCCCGGCGTGACCGTCCGCGAGCTGATCGATGCTGCAACCTTCACCGGGATGAACGGACGCGCGCGGACGGGCCTTGGCGGGCATGGACGCGGCACCGGCGATGATGGGCCGTTGCTGGTCGCTGGCCGTCCGGAGCCCAAAGAGGTCCTCGATCTCGTCATGGAGGAGGGCTGTTCTTTTGCGATCAAGCCGTCGGTTGCGCTTGACGGGATCGGCGATTTCGCGCGGTGGGGCGAGACCGTCGCCGTCACCGCGAAAGGCGCCGAGCGACTCGGAACGCGTCCGCAAGAAATGCGGGTTCTCGTTTGAGCCGGCGTGCGCTGCTGGCATCCTTCGCGCACTATCTCAAGAGCTAACGGAGATCGAATTAGGGACGGGTGATGGCTTTGAAACTGGGTCTATTCGACACGTTTTCGCACGCCGAGGGCGAAATGCTGCGCGCCGCGGAGCTCTACAGCGAGCATCTTGCCGATGCGCGCTTGGCGGATCGGCTGGGCTACGAATATTTCTTCTTCATCGAGCACCAGAACGCGGGTTTCCCCTGTGTGAGCGCGCCGACGGTTTATCTTTCGGCGCTCGCGCTCGCCACGCAGCGAATCCGTATCGGTGCGATGGTTTTCCAGATGCCGCTCCATAACCCGGTGCGGCTCGCGCAGGACACGGCTCTGATCGATCAGCTATCGCGCGGCCGGTTCGATTTCGCGATCGGCTACGGCACAAGAATCGGCGAGTTCGAGCCATGGGCGCTCGAATTCAAGGAGCGTCGCGGCATGGGGCTCGAGGCGATGGAGATCGTGCTCAAGGCCTGGACACAGGAGGTCTTCTCGCACGAAGGCAAATATTGGCGCTTCAACAATGCGAAGCCGCAGCCCCGGGCCTTTCAAACGCCGCATCCGCCGATCTGGGTCGGCGGCCACAGCCAGACCTCATTCGATTACGCGGCGGCCAACAACTATAACCTCGCGCAGAATATCGACGTCGAAAAGGTAGCGGCGGAGAAATTCGCGTATTTCCGCAGCGCGTGGAAAAAGCAAAACCATCCGTGCGCGATGCCGAAACTGATGCTCGTCCGGCATGTCCATGTCGCCGAGACCGATGCCCAGGCGCGCGCCCAAGCCGAGCCTTACATGCTCGAAGGCCTCATAGGGCTCGACGGCGTCAAGCGCGCAAAATCGCTGCGCATCGAGGAAGCGACGCCGCAAATGATCGAGACCGCGCGGGTCTATCTCAAGACCGCTGAATCCTTCGATTTCTGGATCGACGAAGGGCTCGCCTTCATCGGCAGTCCGGAAACGGTGGCGCGGGAGATCGCTGAACAGCAACAGCGCGTCGGCTACGACATCCTGTTGACGCAGCACAATATCGGCAACATGCCGCACGAGCTCGCGCACCGCTCCATTCAATTGTTCGGCGAGAAGGTCATCCCGGCCTTCAGCGGCGCACTCCAACCCGCGGTCTGACGCTCATCCTTGCGGTAAGCCGCGCTCTTCCTACCAGAGCGCGCGCGCCGCCCTTTCCTCGGGTGTATCGTGGTTGGCGTTCCACGCGTAGCCCATCGGGTTTATGAGTCCGCATTCGGGGCAGGTTCTGTTCTTGGGGTCGCTGTTGTAGGCGCGCACGGCCATTTCGGTCGCTTTGAACATGCCTTGGAGCCCGTGCTCGCCCGTCGGGAACCGGCGCTCGAACAGCATCGTCGTGCAACGCTCGCAATACCAGGCCCAGCTATCGCCTTCTTTGCCGGTCGGCGTTTGCATGATCACGATATAATGGCCGAGCGGATCGCCCACCGGGTTCGACAGGCCGAGATAGAGCTCGTCCATGTCGTTGATGTGCCAGAAGCCAAAATTGTGCCGCACGCGATGCGGCGTGCCCGCAGTCGTGACGTGGATCGTCATCGGCCCATGATGGACCTCTATGACACCGTGGGGGCCCAACTCGAGCGTCTGCGAGATGTTGCCCTTGATCGGATCGATCATCTCGTCGCGGCTGAGATCGCGCCGGCGCACACCATAAATATTCTGCCCTATCGGACGAAACCGCGCGAATTTGGCGACGACCTTCTCGTCGAGGAAATTCCAATCGTCGACGATCTTTTCGATCGGCTCGTCGATCGTGATCTCGTGGAACATGACGGCCCTCCAAGCAGATGAAACGCGATCGCGGCGATCGCTCAGCCGCGGCAAACGACGGTGTCGGTCGGCCACCCGGTAAACGGTTGCGCGGACGAAACAATCATACCGAGCGGCGAGCGGCCCATGCGCTTCGCGCCCGATTTGGTGACGCGCACGCTGTCGCCCCAGATGAAATTGTAACGCTTGTCCGCGGTCCAGATCGTCGGCTTGACGATATAGACGCCGTTCTCGGGAAAGCCCATCGAGAGGCTGCGCTCGGTCGCTTCGTAATCGGGCCGCGCCTCGGGAGTCGTTAGCAACAGCGGCCGGTCGTCGCCAAGGCCGCGGCCGTGGATGATCAACGACGCCATCGCGCCGGAAAGCGCGCCCTTGCTGCGTCCAATGCGTTTGCCGAGTTCGACGATCTTGTCGATGATCTGTCCGACAGTCGCGCCTGGCCGCAACGCGTCGAGCAGTTCGGGATAGATCTCGGCATGGGCCTTCGATAATTCCATGAGCACCGGATCGCAGCGATTGACGGCAACCGGGCGGATTTGCTGGGCGCGGTAGCCAATGACGGAGGATTCGATCTCGGCGACAATGACGTCGCCCGCGACCAACGGTCGCGATGTCGGTCGTGTCAGGGTGCGTCCCGGGATCGGGTCAGCGACCCAATTGAAATGGACGGACAGCTCCGAGCCGCGCTGAAATAGCGCGTTCATCGTCTCGGCCCACACGACGTGAGCCGGAACGCCGGGCTGCGCAGCGCGGGTTTGCGCCTCAATCGCGCGCTCGACAATGTCGACCGAATCCTGAAGAACCGCGATCTCCTCCTCGCTCTTCACCTCGCGCGCTTCCTGCAAAAGGTCGGTCGAATCGATGAAGGTCGCTCCCGGAAGCGCATCCGCCAGCGCGGTGTAGGTACCGTGCATTATCGTGCCTTCCGGCGTGCGGGTGCCGCTCAGGCCGCAGATCCCGATCTTCTCCTTCTTCAAGCCGAGCTCGAGCAATCGCTCGGCCATGACGCGGCCATAGCGGCGCTTTGCTTCGCGCACGTCAATCACCCAGTCCTGCGTCGCTGGACCCCAGCGCTCGGCGGCGGAGGTGGCCACCGCCGTCACCTCGCCTTCGAGTGGAAAGACGCACGCGATCGATGCGTCGGCGCCGCCGCCGCAATGCGACAGATAGCGCGCATCGGCCTGCCAGTCGGTCGAGTTCCCAGGATTCTGCGGCGCAACAATCACGGCAATGCCGTCGCGCCGCATAAGCTCGCGCACCTTGCGCCAGCGACGATCGCGCTCGGCGAGCGAGAAGCGGCGATAGGCGTATTTTGCAGCAGGCACGGCAGTCATGGTTTCTTCCTTGAAAAAGCACTCTCGATGATAGTCCAATCGCCACGCGGCGGCCAGAATCGCCGCTCCGGGGGCATTGTCATGTCGGGCAGTATGGCGCGCGTCTTGGTCTTTCTCGCCTCCCTCTGGTTGGCGGTCGGACCTTCATTGCCGGCGCGAGCGGCCGATAATTCGACCGAGGGCAAAACCGTCGTGAAATTGGGGATGGTCGGCCGGCCCGATATCGCCGCTTATGCGCTCGCCATCCGCCGCGGCTATTTCGATCGGCAGGGTATCGCGATCGAGCGCGTCATGGCGGCGTCGGGCCAGGAATTTCCGGCACAACTCGCAACCAATCAGATTCAGGTAGCGAGCGGTGTGCCGAACGCCGCTTTGTTCAATGCGCTGAATCGGGGTATCGATATTCTGATCGTCGCCGACGAGGCGCATATCGGCGACGCCTCGGATCGCACCGTCACGATCATGGCCCGCGCGGATCTCATGGACTCAGGCGCGATCAAGCATCCGGCCGATCTCAAAGGACGCAACTACGCGCCGGGACCGGTGAAAGGCCAAT
>Ga0187825_10000392_pt1 | contig 10553 bp, 5 predicted proteins | sample NC_wetland_sal_i_11_FD_132421 | JGI IMG/M metagenome (GOLD analysis project Ga0187825, IMG submission 132421) | Wetland sediment microbial communities from Neuse River Estuary, North Carolina, USA - SourceSoil_5 | ecosystem: Environmental > Aquatic > Freshwater > Wetlands > Sediment | place... | reverse complement strand
TGCCCATCTATGCCCTGAGCGGTCCTTCCGGCAAGCTCTTCCACCCCATGGCGGAGACCATGTCCTTTGCCCTGATTGGGGCGCTCATTCTCACTCTCACCCTTACTCCGGTGTTGGCTTCGCTGTGGTTCAAGAGCGGGGTGAAGGACCGCGTCAATAAGCCTTTTGAATGGGTCAAGGCCAAATACGCCCACCAGCTCGACTGGTCTCTCGACCATCCCAGGCTGACGCTGCTTATCTCCGGCGCAATTTTTGGGGCCACCCTGCTGCTGGTGCCCTTTATCGGCGGCGAGTTCATGCCTCATCTCGACGAAGGAGCGCTCTGGGTACGCGCCACCATGCCCTACACGATTTCTTTCGAGGAGGCCAGCAAGATCGCGCCCCAAATCCGGCAGATTCTGATGTCCTATCCGCAGGTGACGGTGGTGGGCTCGGAGCTGGGTCGTCCCGATGACGACACCGACCCGACGGGCTTCTTCAATTGCGAGTTCTACGTTGGTCTTAAACCCTACAAAGACCAGGCATGGCAGACCGGCAGCATCCGCGACAAACAAGAGCTGATCGCGTCCATTGATTCACGCTTGCGCGCCTTTCCCGGCATCATTTTCAATTACACCCAGCCCGCCGAGGATGCGGTGGACGAAGCGCTTACCGGCCTGAAGAGCGCTCTGGCGGTCAAGGTTTATGGCCCGGACTTGCAGGTGCTGCAGAAGACCGCGCTCGATATCAAGAAGACCTTGTCCCAGGTACCGGGTTTTACCGAGTTGACGGTGGTGCGCGAACTGGGGCAGCCCAGCCTGCTGGTGGATGTGGACCGGGAGAAGATCGCGCGCTACGGCATCAACGTGGCGGACGTGGAGAACGTGGTGCAGGCCGCGGTGGGCGGCCAGGCGGCTACCCAGGTTATCCAGGGCGAGAAGCTATTTGACCTGGTGGTGCGCATGCAGCCTCAGTTCCGCAGCAGCGCCCAGCAGATTGGCAATCTGCAGGTGGGCACGCCGGATGGGCAACTTATTCCGCTCTCCCAGCTGTCCACCATTTCCCAGGGCAACGGGGCTTCCTTCATCTACCGCGAGAACAACTCGCGCTACATTGGAATTCAATACAGCATTGAGGGCCGCGACCTGGCGCGTGCGGTGGAAGATGGCCAGCGTGCGGTGAACAAGGCCATCATCCTCCCTGAAGGATATTGGATGACCTGGGGCGGCGAATACAGCCAGTATGTGCAGGCCAAGCAGCAACTGAACGTCATCGGTCCGCTGGCGGTCGTGCTGATATTTTTGATCCTGTTCGCGCTGTACGGCAATTTCAAGTTCCCGGTGACCATCGCGTTGGGCGTAGTCATGACCGAGCCCGTGGGCGCGCTGATCGCCCTCAAGCTGACGGATACACGCTTCAGCGTTTCCTCCGTGCTGGGCTTGCTGGCGCTGTTGGGCGTCTCAGTGGAAACCGCGGTCATTCTGGTCTCCTACATTAACAAGCTGCGCCTGGAGGGCATGGATATCCGCGGCGCCACCCGGGAGGCTTCGCTGCTGCGGCTGCGCCCCATCATGATGACAGCCTTGGTCGCTTGCCTGGGTTTGCTGCCCGCCGCCCTCTCCACCGGCATCGGCTCCGACACTCAAAAACCATTCGCCATCGTCATCGTAGCCGGCCTGGTATCCCGCCTTTTTCTAGGCTTCTTTGTCAATCCCGCATGGTACCTGCTGGTGGCCCGCGACGGCGACGTGCTGCAAGTGTGAGTATCGCGCTGCACTCAGATGGTGCATTCTCTCCATCAACTGTTCATGTACTTCCTGTATTCCGGTGCCGGCTCCGGTTGCAGTAGAATACTCTGTCGAGCTTGACAGTGTCAGGAGAAGTACAGGTCGAAAGTTTCGGTTACCGCAAGCGGTTGGTAGCGATTGCATGCTTGTGCCTGACACTAATCGCAGCTGTCGGCGAAGCCAGTCACGTCCATTTCAAAGCGGAAGCCACTGATTCGCCCATTCGCTGCTCTCTCTGTGTTGCCGCGCATTCGGCAAAACCAGCGCTGGTCTGCCAGCCCATCCGCATCACCAGCACATTTACTCCATTTGTTGTTCAGCAGAGCCCAACCCCCGGTTCGCGCCTTGCGACCTGTGACCTTTTCGTTCGCCCGCCTCCCTTCGCCAGCTAGTCCCTGAAAATAGATTTTCATTCACAACTAGCTGACACCCTAGGAGGAAAGGTATGTACCTGCGGGCACGGTTTGCTGTTTTTACGCTATTGGTATCGCTTGCGTCTCATGTTACCCAAGCGCAGTCGCTTACGTCGGGCACCATCGCGGGCAGAGTTACCGACCCCAGCGGAGCGGTGATTTCGGGAGCCAGCGTGGAGATCGAGAATCCGGCCAGCGGGCTCAAGCAGTCAGCCACGACCGACTCTGCGGGACAATTCAAATTCCAGAACGTTCCTTTCAATCCGTACCACCTTACGGCAACCGCCAAAGGCTTCGAAAAGGCGCAAGAGGACGTCAATGTGCGTTCTTCCGTGCCCCTGAGTCTGGCGATTGCCCTGGAGATCGCGGGCACAAGCGAAACGGTCAACGTGGAAGCCAGCGGACAGGACCTCTTGGAAAACGACTCCACGGCGCACACGGACATTAATGGCAGCCTGGCCCAGGGGCTTCCGAAAGAAAGTGTAAGCACCGGGTTGAGTTCCGTAATCACCGAAGCCTCTCCGGGCATCGCGGCGGACTCGAATGGGATGTTCCATCCCCTGGGCGAGCACTCGGACACCACCTTCAGCGTGGACAACCAGCCTATTTCCGACCAGCAAAGCCGTGTCTTCTCCAACCAGCTATCCACCAACAACATTCAGTCCATGGAAATCATCAACGGAGTCCCACCCGCTGAGTATGGCGACAAAGCGAGTCTGGTGGTAAATGCCACCACCCGTTCGGCGCTGGGCAGCGCCAAGCCGTTCGGAAGCGTGACCGCGGGATACGGCTCGTTCGGCACGTCGAACGGTGCTGTGACCTTTGGAATGGGAAGCAGCAAATGGGGCAATTTTCTCTCGCTTGATGGCGTCAACAGCGGTCGGTTTCTCGATTCGCCAGAGTTCTTTCCCATCCACGACAAGGGAAATGTGGAAGAGCTGTTTGACCGCTTGGACTACCAGATTGATACGTCAGACACTTTCCATCTCGACTGGTGGCTTTCGCGTTCCTGGTTTCAGATACCCAACGACTTTGACCAGCTAAACGCCGGACAAGACCAGCGCCAGGAACTGAAGACGTTCAATTTCGCGCCGGGCTACACCCATCTGTTCAACAGCTACACCCTTCTGACGGCGAATGCGTACGTGCGGCAAGATCGCGTTGGCTATTTCCCGAGCGCCGACCGCTTCTCCGACCAGCCCGCAACCCTTTCTCAGGGTAGGCGGCTGACGAACGCAGGCGTGAAGGTGGATGTCTCTTACGTGAAGGGAATCCACAATGCGAAAGCGGGTGTCAACTTCTACCACACTCTTCTGTCGGAAAACTTTCAAACCGGGCTCACTGATCCGCTATTGAATGCGGTGTGCGCGAGCGGGTCTGGCGGCCCTGTTACCGCCCCAGGGATGCTCAATCCGGCCCAATGTGCAAGCGCGGGATTCTTGCCTAACCCCGCCTTCCAACCCGGCTTGCTGCCCTTTGACCTCACGCGGGGAGGGTCGCTTTTCAACTTTCGAAGAGCAACCGACATCAAGCAGGAAGCTGCCTACGTGGAAGACACGATGACCATCCGGCAATTGAGCATTTCGGCCGGACTTCGCGCCGACAACTACAACGGGTTGAGCAGCGGCTCGGCGCTGGAGCCCCGCGCAGGTGTGTCGTATCAAGTACAGCGGACGAGCACGGTTCTGCGCGCGTCCTACGGGCGCGTGTTTCTGACGCCTTACAACGAAAACCTCATCCTTTCTAGTTCAACAGGACAAGGAGGTCTGGCACAACGCGTTTTTGGGGCCTTTGGGGAGCAATCCATCACCCCGGCGCGGCGCAACATGTACGATGTGGGTTTCGAGCAGGCTATCGACCGTCACCTGTCCATCTCCGCCGATTATTTCTGGAAATACACCACCGGCGATTACGATTTCGATGTGATTCTTAACACGCCGCTTGCCTTCCCCATCCAATGGAAGAAGTCAAAGATTGATGGCTTCTCGGCACGAATCAACTTTCCCAACTGGCGCGGGTTGACCGCTTACACTGTGATGGGCCATGCCCGGTCCCGTTTCTTCGGGCCGGAGGTCGGCGGTATCATCTTCAACTCGCCCGTGGTGGTTAGCGGCCCCTTCCGCATTGACCACGACCAGGCCTTCGAGCAGAACACGCACCTGCAGTATCAGGTGGGAAAAGCGGGGCCATGGTTTGGCTTCAGTTGGGATTATCAGAGCGGACTGGTGGCCGGGGCAGTGCCGGATTTCACGACTGCGTTGAGTTTTGACCCTGACCAGCAGGCGCAAATCGGGCTGTTCTGCGGCAACACCTTTGCTAAACCGACCTCCGGCATCACCAGTTGCTCGGCGCCAGTATTCGGGGCGACCCGCGTCCGGATTCCCGCAGCCGACACCTACAATCCCGATACCAACCCGGCTCGTATTGCTCCCCGCAACTTATTTGACGTGGGCACAGGACTGGAGAACGTATTCAGAACTGAGCCATACCACGTCAATCTGACCTTCAGCGTGGTCAATCTGACCAACAAGGTTGCGCTCTATAACTTTTTATCAACCTTCAGCGGCACGCATTTCGTGACGCCGCGAAGTTATCAGGCATCTTTGGGTCTCTCCTTTTGAGAGAGACCTGGGGGTGCTCCCCCACGATTATTGAGAGGGATCGTCAGGGCGGTGTACGACCTCAAAATGACTTACGGAATCGTCAAAGCTGCTGAGCAGGGCCTGGGCTTGCGGCGCCACCACCGCTTTTTCCGCGTCCGCTCCAGCAAACTTGCGGATCGCCGACATCGAATCCCAGAGCGTTAGCACCACAAATTCGATGGCGCCGTTGATCGCGCGGCGCAAAAGATAGACCCCGCGGTATCCGGGGATGGCGAGCAGTTCCGGGCGTACTCTTGTGTCTAAGTGCTCAACATATCTGCCTGCGTTCTCCGGTGTTGTCCGCCCCTTCCACATGCGCAGGATGGTGCCCTGGGTTGCGGAAGGACCGCCGGGCAGGGAAGTGCTCCCGGTCTTGCCGGCGGACGCCACGCTCGCCGGCCGCATGGGGTTGGCCGCATCTTCCCCGGCCACCGTGGTCCATTCCCGGACGTACCAGCGCTTGACCGCGCCGCTGGTCACGTAGGGGTCGGCTCGGGCAAACTTTTCCGCCACCTCCGGCGAATCGCCCTTAAACAGCAGAACGGCGCCGTCCACAGGGTCGGCCAGCGCCCCGCCCAGCACCAGTTCGCCGCGTTCGCTGGCCTGCCAGGCTTTTTCCAGGTGGGCGGCGCGAAACTCGGCGCGACGTGCCACGTAGTCCTCGCTTACTTCGTAGAAAAGAAGGTAGTGCATAGGGTCGCCGCTCCTTTCCAGATGATGGGTTTGGATTTCCCGCCAGAGGCTCAGGTTTCAAAGTTTCAAGATTTCAAAGGTTCAAAGTTTCACAATCATTACAGGGTACGTAAAAAAGCAGGTTCTTCGTCGCGCTCGCCTCTCCCGCAAAGCGGGATCGGCTCCCGCTTGCTCAGAATGACAATTTCAAGGGGGTGGTCGTCGCTAGAAACTTGAAACCTGTTAAACCTGTGAAGCCTTGAAACCCGCCCTGGTCACCGATTACCGGCGTAACCGTCCCCTGGTACCTTCGGGCCATTGTCCTTCGGTGTGCCCGGCGCTACTGTTCGGGAAAGCCCCGGTTCCCCAGCCGCGGGCGGGGTGACATAACATGAAGCCTTTGCAAGTTTGGTGGGTGGCTTTGGGATTCCTGGTGGCGCGCTGGGTTTTCAAACGGCAGCCCATCCCTGATCCGGTGACCCGGCTGCGTTCGATGGGCGGGCTGTAATCTGGGTTACACAGGGGACTCTGGCAGCTTAAGGCTGTTTTTCCGTGGCTGCCACAGGATGCTGCGCGCTTTTCTGCAGCAGCACTTCTTCAATTTCAGGGTAGAGGGGACTGATGCGCTGCACCAGCTTCCACTCCGCCATCGCCTGATCGTGCTTCTTTTCCTCCCACAGCGCCGCGCCCAGCAGGAAGTGGGCGCGGTCATTGTTGGGATTGACCGTTACGGCCTGCTGCAACGCTGTTTCCGCCTCCGCCAGGTTACGCAGGCGTAGCAGCGCCTCGCCTTGCAGCGTGAGGGCGTTGTCGTTCTGTGGATCCCGCTCCACAACGGCCTGGAGCAAGGCCAATGCCGAGGCGTAGCGGTGGTCCTGAATGACTGCGTCGGCGTGACTCAATTGATCGCGAATGTGCTCCGCGGCGGCTCCTTTTTCGCGCTCGGCCTTGCCCACCGGTTCGACGTTTTCCACTAACGGCTGCACCCAGCTTGTATCCTCGGGCTGAGTCGTGAAGCGGCAGGCCACCAGGGTATATCCCTGGGTGCCGTGGCCGAAGGTGGCCTGCCCAAACAGGATTTGTGCCCGGCTGCCCACCAGTTCAGGCCGCATTTTGTATTTATTCGCAAAAGCCTCGTCCACTTTCGTATCGGAAATGTACTCCACCACATCCAGTTCGGCCCGCCCAGCCTTCAATTTGCCCAAGTAGTGGACCTCTCCCGGCCTGAGGGATGGTCCCACCGTCACCGCGTGTGCCGTGCTGCGCATCATGAATCCGCCGGAGACCATGGCGTAGTAGCGCGAGGCTTCCGCTGACCACAAGCTCAGGTCCATTTCCAGGCGGCGGCTAAGCCGGTCGCCCGAGGCCAGAGACTCGATGTAGCCGCTACGATAAGGGGGGCGATCGAATCCCCACACGAATACCACTGCTTCGGTGCTGGGATTGTAGAGGGGCAGGGAACGGTCTTCGCCCAATTCCCAGGAGCGCTTTTCCTGCCATTCGGCGGGCACACTGACCCGGATATAGCGGTCATAGAGCACTTGCTGGTTGCCGGGCGCGGGCTGTGCTTTCGCCACTGGCGCCGGTACGGCAGCCGGTTGATTGCCGGGCACCGACTGGGCCTGGGCACAAATCGCGGCGCCAAACGCCAGCCAGCACAGGAGCCAGCCACGGAGGCCTGAACCGCGTGGGACGAATCTAAAGGCGGACGGCATAGCGGTCTTTCTTTAAACGTAAATTGGGTTTCTTCAAGATAGTGTCACAGGAGGGCCAAAGGTCAAGTGACCATGGGGCAGCCTCCCCGCTTGTGCTACGACCAACGTGACCCCGCCCGCCCGCTCTATGTTGTCCCGCTCTGGGTAGAATTTCTAAAACTGTGCTGCTCTAGTAATTACTTGAGTTCGCTGGAACTGGAATTGGCGCCGGAGCCGCTAGAATGCGATTCAGGGGAGCTCTTAGTTGCGTATGAGGCGTACGGTTGGGGGACTGCTGCTGGCCGTCGCCCTGGGGCTTGGCTCCGGGGTGCAGGCCCGCGGCCAATCCAGCGACCAGGGGCCGTCCCTGGGCGATGTTGCCCGTGCCCTGCGGGCCAAAAAGCAGCCCCACCTGCCGGTGATTACCAACGATAATTTTTCCCGCTTGCCGCAACTGATCCGCGAGACCGAGCAACGGGCGCTCGCCGCCGGACTGGTGTCGGCTCCAGTTGCGGTCAAGCGCTCGGAACCGGAAATCACGTGCAGCCTGGCTTTCAGCGCGCAGGCTTCGCCGGCGGGGGGAACCAATGCTTCTACGCCGCAGGATCTTCCCGCGGGTGCGCTGGCTAAGCTGGACGGTCCCGCGATCATCAGTGGCGACACGCTGCAGCTCTCCATTTACAACGGCAGCAACTGGGATGTGCAGGAAATCACAGTGGGGTTGACGGTGGTGAAGCGTGAGAACCAGGTAGCTGCGCTGGTCGGTCCTGCGCAGTTGCTGCCCGCCAGTTCCGACGCAGGACCCCTGCCCACGCTCAAAAAGCCCGACGAGACTTTTCTCTATCACCTGAAGGGTTCGGCGCCGCCGCTATCCACCACCGCTTTCAAGCAGGCACTGGGGTTGAACCTGGGACCCAACGACGAGTGGCATTGGGCCATCCTGCAGGCCCGCGGCGTGCCCGCGGCCAGGACGCAATGAGCTCCTCACAGCTGTTTCCCAGCCCGGTAGCCGCCAACACTAACTAGCGAGCACCTTTTCCACTTTGCCGCTTTTGGCGCTGCGATAGGCGGCGTCGAGGATCATCTGGTTGGTCCAGCCTTCTTCTCCGGGGGCGGGAAACGGCGCCTTGCCTTCGACCGCCTCGGCGAAGGCATCCACCTGGCGGGCATAGGCGAGGTGGTTGGAAATGCGTTCGGTGTCCACAATCTCGCCCTCGCGCAGCAACTCGATGCGAATGGGATGCTCGACATTGAGCGCGTTTTCGGCGCGCAGAACGCCGTTTTCGCCGACGATTTCCAGTGGGGTGCGATAGGCGGCGCGGGTGGAGACCAGCACCGCGCCCAGCACACCACGGCCGAACTCAAGGGACAGGACCGCGGCTGCTTCCACGTCGCCCGATTCCCGGTCGGCCGTGGTGCGCGCGCTTACCCGCAGTACCTCGTCCTGCAGGATGAAGCGCAGGGCGTCAATGCAATGCACACCCACGTCGGCGATGGGCCCGCCGCCGGCAATGGCCCGCTGATTCAGCCAGACGCGCGCATGGTTCCGCCCGGGGTAGGAAAACTCGCTGCGCGCGAAAGTAATCCTGCCCAGTTCGTGGGAGGCAACCCGTTCCCGGAGCCGCGCCGTGCTGTCCTCAAATCGGAACACCTGGGCCACGCCCAGCGGCAGCCTGGCTTTGTGCGCCGCTTCCACCATCTTCTTGCATTCGGCGGCGTTCATGCCCATGGGCTTTTCCACCAGCACCGGCTTGCCGTGCTTCAAGGCCAGCAGCACGTCGGCCAGGTGGCTGGCGTTGGGGGTGGCCACGAACACCGCATCCACCTCTTTGGATTTGCACAGCTCCTCGGCGGAATCGAAGGCCAATGGAATGCCGAACTGTTTCGCGGAAACCCGCGCCTCCTCCAGTTTGCGGCGGCTGAGCGCGCTAACCCGGCAGCGCTTGGCCTCAGTGAAGCCCGGCATCAGCCGTTTCACCGCGTGCAGCCCGAATCCCAGTATGCCGAAGCGAATCATCAGGTGTAAGGGTAAAAGATAAAAAATAGAAGCGACAGCCCCGCCAGCACCCACAATCCCGGCTTGACCTCCCGGAAGCGCCCCGCCACCAGCTTGCAAAAAGGGTAGAGCACGAAGCCGGCGGTAATGCCCACGCCGATGTTGTAGGTGAAGCTCATCAAGGCTACCACGGCAAAGGCGGGAATCAGTTCGGTGAAGTCATCGAAGCGGATCTTGGTGATGGGAGCGAGCATCAGCAGGCCCACCACAATCAGCGCCGGTCCGTAGGCCTGGGGCGGGATGGCGGCTACAAAGGGCGAGAAGAAGAGCGTCCCGGCGAAGCACCCCGCCGTGACCACGGCAGTCAGCCCGGTTCGGCCGCCCGCCTCCACTCCGGTGGCCGACTCGATAAAAGCGCCTGAGGTGGTCGTTCCCACCAGGGCCGCGAAAGTGGTGGAGAGAGCGTCGGCGATCATGGGGCGCTCAATCTGTGGCAGGTTGCCATTCTCGTCCAGAAACCCGGCTCGGGCCGAAACGCCAATCAGAGTTCCCATGGTGTCCACGAACGCCATGACGAAAATAGTGAGCACTACGGGGAAGAATCCCCAGCTCCACGCCTGCCTCAAATCCAGCTTGAACAGAACCGGCGACAGACTTGGCGGCAGGCTGAGCCAACCCTGGGGTGGGGGCGCCACCTTGACCGCAAAGGCCAGCAGGGCCGTGGTCACAATGCCCACCAGGATGGCGCCGGGGAAGCGCCGGATCATCAGCACCGCCATCAGTACAAAACCAAAGATGGCGACCAGCACCGGAGCGGAGGTCACATGGCCGGTGCGCACCGGCGCGCCTTGCGTGCCCAACATCACGATGCCGGTTTCATTCAGGCCCACGAAGGTTAGAAACAGGCCGATGCCCACCGCAAAGCTGTAGCGCAGCGCCGAAGGGATGGCGTCCACCAGCCATTGCCGCAGCTTGACGAGGGTCAGCAGCAGAAAAAGAACTCCCGCAATGAACACGGAGGCCAGCGCCGCCTGCCAGCTATAGCCCAGCACCTGCACCACGGTGAAGGCGATGAAGGCGTTTTCTCCCATGTAGGGGGCGATGGCGAACGGCCGGTTGGCGTACAGGCCCATCAACAGCGTGCCGAAAATGGCGGTCACGATGGTAGCTACCATGGCGGGCTGAGCGGGAATGCCGGCGGATTGCAGCACCGCGGGGTTGACCACGATGATGTAGGACATGGTCACAAAGGTAGTCACGCCCGCCGTGACCTCCCGCCCCAGGGTGGTGCCGGCCCGCTCCAGTCCGAAATATCGCCCCAGGAAGTTCTCGGGCGCGCGAGCAGCGGATCGGGGCACGGAGACGGTCAT
>Ga0187825_10000390_pt1 | contig 10555 bp, 5 predicted proteins | sample NC_wetland_sal_i_11_FD_132421 | JGI IMG/M metagenome (GOLD analysis project Ga0187825, IMG submission 132421) | Wetland sediment microbial communities from Neuse River Estuary, North Carolina, USA - SourceSoil_5 | ecosystem: Environmental > Aquatic > Freshwater > Wetlands > Sediment | place... | reverse complement strand
TGAGCAGAATCGCGACCTGCTCGAAAAGCTGTCGTCCCAGACGGGAGGTCGTTATTGGCCGCCGCAGGAACTTGCCAAGCTCCCGAACGAAATTCCCTATTCCGAGGCGGGGATCACCATTCGCCAGGCCAAGGACCTTTGGAATATGCCGGTGATCTTCCTGTTGATTCTGCTGCTGCCCTCGTCGGAATGGCTGCTGCGCCGGAAATGGGGGCTGGTGTGAAAAAGTTCTGGCGGGCGGGCCTCGGCCTCTTTTCCATTCTCCTTTTCAGCGTAAGCGGTCACGCGGCTACTTACTACATCACCATCGCCGGACTGGGTGGCGAGCCGGATTACGAGCAGCGTTTCCAGGGTTTAGCCAACGATCTCGATAAGCTCCTCAAGGATTCCGGTGGCGATCTGCGTGTCTACACGCTCTCCGGAAAGGATGCCACGCGGGTGCGCGTGAACGAAACCTTTGGGACCGTGGGTCGAGAGGCCAAGGCTGAAGACGATCTCGTTGTCATCCTCATCGGCCACGGCTCTTTTGATGGCGCCGACTACAAGTTCAACCTGCCGGGTCCGGACATTTCTGGAAGCGAACTGGCGAGTCTTTGTGACAAAATCGCCGCCAAGCGGCAACTGATCGTGGATACCACTAGTGCCAGCGGAGGTGCGGTCGCAGCGCTCAAGAAACCGGGCCGCGCCATCATTACCGCAACCAAGAGCGGCACGGAAAAGAATGCCACGGTATTCGCGCGCTATTGGATCGAGGCGTTACGCGATCCTGCCGCTGACGTGGATAAGAACGAATCCATTACCGCTCTCGAAGCGTTCCAATATGCCGAACGCAAAACAGCCGAGTTCTACGAATCCCAAAAGCGGCTGGCCACCGAACATCCGCAATTCGAAGACACCGGCAAAGGTGATCCGGTGCGCGCGCCGGCAGGGGAGAGTAACGAGGGGCTTCTGCTCTCCACCTTCACTCTGCTCCGCATCGGCCAGGCGCAGAGAGCGGCGGCCGATCCGGCAAAACGCGATCTGCTAGCCAAGAAGGAAGCGCTCGAGCAAAAGATCGACAAACTCAAATACGAAAAAGCGGCCATGCCCGAAGATGAGTATAAGAGCCAACTCACGGCCGCTCTGGTGGAACTGGCACGCGTACAACAGGAGTTGGAGAAGTGAATGGGAAGGCTCGATCTTTGATCATTGGGTCGGCATTAGCTGCCACGCTCGCCGGCGCCTGCTTGGCACGAGCGGCCATGCCAGAAGAATGCCAAGCGCTGCGCAAGCACGGGCATCGCGATCAGGCGAACGCGTGTTTTGAGTCCTTGACGCAATCGCGCGAGCCGGCAATCCGCGCCGAAGGATTCTGGGGCCTGGAGATGTATCAAGACGCAAACAACGAATTCCGCACAGCCGTGAACCAGTCGCCAACGAATGCCAACTATCGCGTCCGCTGGGGCCGGCTGATGCACGAGCGTTTCAATAACAAGGACGCGGCTGACCTCTTCAACGAGGCGATTCAGCGCGATCCAAAGAACGCCCAAGCCTACCTGGGGCTGGCTCTGGTAAGCGCCGATGGCTTCGACAATAAAGCAGTCGAAGAAGCCAAGAAGGCCCTCGAGCTCGACCCCAAGCTCGTCGAAGCGCACGAACTAATGGCCAAGCTGGCGCTTGAAGATTACAACCCCAAGGCCGCCGCTGAGGAAGCCGATGATGCGTTGAAAATTTCGCCCGAAGCCCTGGACGCCATGGCCACGCATGCCGCCATCGAAGTTCTCGCCGACCGCTCTCCAGACGCCTGGTTCGCGAAAATTCGGCAGGTAAATCCCACCTATGGCGAAGCCTACGCGATTGTCGGCCACCATCTGACACTCAATATGCGGTTTCAAGACAGCATCGCTTATTACCGGAAAGCCATCGAAGCCGATCCCAGGTTATGGTCGGCGCGCTCGGAATTAGGCATCCAGCTCATGCGTTTTGGCGAAACCGAAGAACCCCTGCAGCAGCTTACGACGTCTTACGACAACGGTTATCGCGACGCCGCCACGGTGAACAGCCTTCGCCTGCTGGATAGCTTTAAAAATTTCGTAACGTTCAAAGACGACACCACGATCATCAAGCTCCACAAAAAAGAAGCCGACCTGCTGCTGCCCTACGTTCGCGCCGAACTCAAGCGCATAATCGCCACCTACGAAAAGAAGTACAAGATGAAGCTGCCCGGCCCGGTGCAAGTGGAGCTTTACCCCGATCACGAGGATTTCGCGGTGCGCACGCTGGGAATGCCCGGCCTGGGCGCTCTGGGCGTTACGTTCGGCGAAGTCGTAGCCTTGGATAGCCCCTCCGGCCGCCCGCCTGGCACCTATCACTGGGGCGAAACCTTGTGGCACGAAATGAGCCATGTGTTCATTCTTACGGCCACGAATTCACGCGTGCCGCGCTGGTTTACCGAGGGGCTTGCGGTGCACGAAGAGTCGCAAGTCGCTGAGGGATGGGGCGATCGTGTTTCGCCCGAGATTCTGGTGGCCATTCGCGACAAAAAATTACTGCCCGTCGCCGATCTTGATCGCGGCTTCATCCGCCCCGAATATCCCACCCAAGTGGTTGTTTCTTACTATCAGGGCGGAAAAACTCTCGACTACATCAAAGAGCGCTGGGGAGACGACAAGATTCTGGATATGGTGCACTCCTACGCCCAGCTCAAGACCACTCCCGAAGTCATCCAGCAGGATCTTGGCATGTCTCCGGAGGAGTTCGACAAAGCTTTTATGGAGTGGCTGTATAAGGACGTCGGCAAAACCGCCTCTTCCTTCGACGAATGGCGCAATAAGCTTAAAGAGCTGGCCGAGGCTGCCAAAGCGAAGAACTGGGACGAAGTGCTCGCCAAAGGTGACGCTGTGCGGCAGTTGTATCCCGATTACGTGGAAGGCGCCAATCCCTATGAGTTCATGGCCGAGGCGCACATCGCCAAGGGCGACAAGAAAGCCGCTGCCCAAGTGCTAACGGAATACGAAAAGATTGGCGGGCGCAATCCGAACGCGCTAAAGCAACTGGCTTCGCTGGAGCAGGAAGCGGGCGATGCGAAAGAAGCAGCGGCAACCCTGCAGCGGATCAATTATATCTATCCTGTGGACGAAGACCTGCACCGCAAGCTCTGCGATGTTTTGTTTGACTTGCATAACGCTACGGACGATGTGCGTGAATGCGGCGCCGTTTTGGCCATGCACCCCTTGGACCAGGCCTCGGCGCAATTCGATGTAGCCCGCGCATATTTTGCCGCAGGCCAGCAGGATCAAGCCCGCGATCATTTGCTAGCATCGCTCGAGGCCGCGCCCGATTATCGGCCCGCTCAGAAATTGCTGTTGCAGCTCGAGGACTCCCAGAAAGGAAAATGACAAGTGGCTACACTCGCTGAACTGAATCTGGACTCCGTAGAACTGAAAAGGCGCGTCGAACGTTTTCAATCGGTGCGTGACGCTATTCTCGCTCAAGTTCGGCAAGTCATCGTCGGTCAGGAAGAGGTGCTGGACCAAATTCTCACGGCGCTCTTCGTCGGCGGCCATTGTCTGATTACCGGACTCCCGGGCACTGCCAAGACTCTCATGGTGCGCACCATCGCGCAGACCCTGGGCCTGATATTTCGCCGCATTCAATTTACGCCGGACTTGATGCCCTCAGACATCACCGGCACGGACATCATCGAAGAGGACCCTACCACCGGCCATCGCCGCTGGACCTTCGTTCCCGGCCCGATCTTCGGAAATATTGTGCTGGCCGACGAAATCAATCGTACGCCGCCCAAAACGCAAGCCGCCCTTTTGGAAGCCATGCAGGAGCTTTCCTGCACGGTTCGAGGGAACCATTACAACCTGCCTTCGCCTTTTTTCGTGCTGGCCACGCAAAACCCGATCGAGCTCGAAGGAACCTATCCCCTGCCGGAAGCGCAGCTCGACCGCTTCCTTTTTAATACCGTGCTTGATTATCTCAGCGCCGAACACGAAATTAAGGTGGTGGACCTCACCACGGCCACGCGCGTGGCTCACGTTGATGCGGTCACTAACGCCGAGGAAATTCTCGACTTCCAGCAACTGGTGCGCATGGTGCCGATCGCAGAGACCTTGGCACGCTATGTCGTCGATCTCGTTCGCGCCACGCGGCACCAGAGCGGTCAGGCGCCCGACTTCATCAAGAAATATGTGAACTACGGAGCCAGCGTACGCGCCGCGCAGTTCATAGTGCTGGCGGCGAAAGCGCGTGCTCTCGCGCGCCGCCGCTATCACGTGACCTACGACGACATTACTTCGCTGGCCATTCCAGTTCTTCGGCATCGCATCTTGCTCAATTTCCACGCGGAATCCGATCGCATCGATTCAGATCAACTTCTGCACCGATTGCTCGAGACCTTCCCGCCGCCATCGGGAGCCTGACGTGCAGCGATTTCTCGACCCAGCGGTCCTCGGTGGAATTTCCGGGCTGGACTTGGTGGCGAAAACCGTTGTCGATGGCTTTGTCGCCGGCTTGCATCGCTCTCCGGATTTCGGTTTCAGCCAGGAGTTCGCCGAATATCGCGCCTACAGTCCGGGCGACGATCTGCGCCACGTGGATTGGAACGTCTTTGCCCGAACCGAGCGCGCCTATCTGAAACGCTACCGCGGCGAAACAAACACTCTGCTGACGGTGCTTCTCGATGCCAGCAGCTCCATGAGCTATTCGTCGCATAAAGTCACGAAAATGGATTACGCGCGTTTTATCGCCGCATCCCTCTTTTATCTCACTACGCAGACGCAACGCGATGCCGCCGGTCTCATTGTGTTTGACGACGAAGTGCGCTCATACATCCGCGCCTCCACACGGCAAGGCCAGCTTCATCGCCTGCTCAGCAGCCTTGAAAATGCTACGCCCCACGCGCGCACCGACTACGCCAAGCCCATGCTCCATTTCCAAAATTTTCTCCGAAAGCGTGGCATGGTCGTGGTCATCTCCGATTTCTTTGAGTCGCCGGCGACCATTGTGCAAACCATTGAGCCCCTGCGCTACCACGGAAACGAAGTGGTCCTCTTCCACGTCCTTGATCCGCAGGAGCTGAAGCCTCAACTGGATGAGCCGGTTTTGCTGATCGATATGGAGACTCAGGAGAGCCTGGAAGTGACGCCGGAGTACGGTTATGAGGAATACCGGACCAAGGTGGAGTCTCACATTAACCAACTGAAGGACCGCGCGCGCGGCGCGGGCATGGATTACCACCTGCTTGTCACGGATCGCCCCCTCGATGGAGCGCTGCGTCAGTACCTCACGCTTCGCCAGGGGAGATACTGATGCGTTTGGGGAGATACTGATGGGTTTTCTGGCGCCCTGGTTTTTGGCCGGTGCGGTCGCGGCGGGTTTGCCGGTCTATCTTCATCTGTTGCGGCGCCATCGGACGACGCCCCTTCCCTTTAGCTCGTTGATGTTTTTTGAGCGGCGCACGCAAAGCTCCATCAAACACAGGCGGCTGCGCTATCTGCTTCTGCTCGCATTCCGCCTCGCCGTGATTCTGTTGTTGGCCTTGGCTTTCGCCAATCCCTTCATCGAACGCTCCGCCGCGAGTATTAGCGGCGAGAAGCTGAACCTGCTCGTCATCGACGACTCTTTCAGCATGCGCGCGGGAACGCGACTCGCCGATGCTAAGCGCGAAGCTCAGGCCTTTCTCGACACGCGTAAACCTTCCGAGCGCGCGCAAGTGATGGAGCTGGGCTCTCAGGTGCACGTCCTCACGGAACCGACGCAGGACCCCGGCGTGCTTCGCTCTGCTGTGAGCAGCATTCAACCCGGGGATACGCGAGCGAGCTTTGGAGAACTCGCCGGGACTCTGCGCTCCATGGCCGAGACGGTGCACACCCCGATCGAATTGCATTTGTTCAGCGATGTGCAGCGAAGCGCCATGCCCGGGAGTTTCGCGGAAATGGCTCTCCCGGGAAATGTCTCGTTAGTATTGCACCCAGAAGCCAGTAGCCCGGAACCAAATTGGACGGTGGAAAGCGTCAGCGCGCCGGGCGAAGTGTTCGATCCGAAAAAATCGCGTGTACAGGCCGTGATCTCCGGCTATCACACACCGGCCGCGAAAAGGACGGTTTCGCTGGTCGTGAACGGAAAACCCATCGCCACCCAAACGGTGGACGTTCCCGCGGATGGACGCGCGACCGTGGAGTTTTCCTCTCTTGACGTTCCCTACGGATTAACGCGATGCGAGGTGCGCATCGATTCCGCCGATTCCCTGCCGGCGGATAATGCCAGTCTGTTCGCTGTAAAGCGCTCCGATCCGCGCAAAGTGCTTTTCGTCTACGAATCAAACGATACGCGCTCGCCGCTTTATTTTCGGGCCGCACTGACCTCCGCGGCTGAGTCTGCCTTTAACTTGGAGACGGTGACCGTCGATCGCGTGGCCAACGCTCAGCCCACCGGCCATGACTTTGTCGTGCTCTCCGACGTTGCCTCTCTGCCATCTTCGTTTGAGAACGCCTTAACGAACTACGTCAAAGCCGGCGGCAGCGTATTCATCGCGGCTGGAACTTCGGCGGCGCATCATCCGCGCATCCCGCTTTTCGGCGATACCATTACGGACTCACGCTATTACTCCCGCGAGGGTTCGCGCTTCCAGACCGTCGGCGAAACCGATCCCTCTTACCCTTCGCTCGGAAAAGCAAACCGCTGGGCCGGCGTGAAATTCTATTTCGCTGTGCGCGTAGCTGGAACCGACGCGCGCGTGGCCGCCCGCCTCACCGATCAAACGCCTCTCCTTCTGGAAAAGAAGCTCGGTGAAGGCCGGGTGCTGTTGTTCACTTCAGGCCTCGATAACCTGACCAACGATTTCCCGCTGCACTCCGTTTTCATTCCATTTATCGATCAGACGGCGCGCTATCTTTCAGGAATGGAAACGCGGGCAGGGTCGCGAATTGTGGATTCTTTCCTTGAACTACGCACCGCCAAGGAGCAGTCTGTAGGAGTGGAAGTTGTTGACCCGGACGGTAAGCGCCCTCTTTCCTTGAAAGAGGCGTCCACGGCACAATCATTCCAGCTCACGCGCGCGGGCTTTTACCAACTGCGGCTGGCGAATGGCCGCGAGGATCTGGTCGGAGTGAACGCGGACCGGCGCGAATCTGACCTGGACGTTATTCCTAAAGACGTTCTCGCGCTTTGGACCGGCGACACAGGAAAAGAAGCTCAGGAAGCCTCCAGCGGTACTGTGGCCCAAGACCAGAGAAAGCCCTATAGCCTCTGGTGGTACGCCGTGTTGCTATTGCTGGTGGCGGCCATTGCGGAATCCCTGCTTTCGAGTCAATATTTAGCGATGTCGCGGGAGGAGCCATGACTACTCGGGACCACCTGGACTCCTATATCAAGCAGTTGCAAAGGCGCTTGCGTATTGGCGCTGTGCTGAGGGGAACAGCCGTGTTCACCTCGGTCGCCCTCGCCGCCACCGTGGTCCTGGTCCTGCTTGCCAACCACTTCGCCTTTGCTTCATGGACCCTCACGAGCTCGCGTGTGGTGTTGTTGCTCTCCCTGGCATTGGCCATAGGCTTTGGCTTGGCCGTTCCCTTGTACGGACTCAACCCACGCCGAACGGCCGGTAAAGCCGAAACCGCCTTCCCGCAATTTGAACAGCGTCTGGTCACTTTCGCCGAGCGGGATGCAACGAAAAAAGATCCCTTTATCGAGTTGCTGGCGGCGGATGCGCTGGAGGTTTCGGAAAGCGCTCAACCCCAGCTGCTCGTTCCGAATACAACGCTGCTGGCATCGCTCGCGATCGGTTTGGCTTCGTTGGGAGTATTGGTTTGGCTGGTGCTCGCCGGCCCTGGGTATCTCGGCCATGGCGCTGCCCTGTTATGGACCGGCGCCGGGCACGTGGCTGGCCCGCTCTATGAATTGCGCGTGTCTCCGGGTGATGCAGCGGTTCGGCGCAATACTGATCAGCTCATCACAGCGCAGCTTGCTGGCCTGCAAACCCCCAATGCTCGCCTCTACGCGCGTTTCCAGAGTGCCTCGAAATGGGAACAGGTTTCCATGCAGCCGCAGCCCGGAGGTTCGGGGTTTCAGTTTCTATTCGCAGGATTGCCCGAAGCCGTTGAATATTACGTCGAGGCTGGCCCGCTACAATCGCGGCACTTCAACCTGAAAGTAGTTGATCTGCCCTCCGTCAAACAGATTCGTGTGACCTACAAGTTTCCCTCTTGGACCGGACTGAAGAACCAGGTTGAAGAACACGGCGGTGATCTGCGCGCCGTGGAAGGTACAGAAGCCGACTTGGAAATTCTGACGGACCGCCCCATGCGCGACGGCAGCTTGGTGCTTAATGACAAGCAAATCAAGCTCGACGGTGGCGACGGCAATGTGTACAAGGGCACCGTGCACATCGATAAGGATGGGGAATACCACGTGGCCGCCAACGAACAGGGCGACACGCTGCGTATCTCCGAGGACTTTTTTATCGAGGCTCGCAAAGCAAATCCGCCGGAAGTGCGCCTCCTTAAACCCGGCGGCGATTACCGTGCCAACCCCATCGAGGAAGTCACCGTCACGGTCAATGCGGACGGCGAGTTCGGCTTGAATGACGTCGCGGTGCATTACTCCGTCAATGGCGGCGACGAAAAAACCATAAGCATGCTGAAAGAAAAAGGTGTGAAGCAGGTGGGCGGATCCACGGTGATCCCGCTCGAAGATTTCAAACTCGTTCCCGGCGACGTGGTCAGCGTCTACGCAACCGCCAAGGATGCTCGGTCGGAATCCCGCACGGACATGTATTTCATCCAGGCCGATCCTTTCGAGCGCCAATTCTCGCAATCGCAACAGGCCGGCGGTGGCATGGGTGGAGGAGGAAGCTTCGGCCAAGGCGATCAGACCGATATCTCACAGCGCGAGAAGGAAATAATCGCCGCGACCTTTAAGCAGAAGGGTGAAACCGATAAGAAGGCGTCGAAGCAGGAAGCCGCGGAAAATGGCAAGTTCCTGTCGGGTGTGCAGGCCAAGCTGCGCGATCAGGCGATCTCGCTGGCCGGCCGTCTGCAACGCCGCGAGTTGAGCGACGCGAATCAGGAGTTCAGCGATTTCGAGAAAGACATGACCGAAGCGGCAAAGTCTATGGCCCCTGCTGCCGACAACTTGCAGAAGCAGAAGTGGTCTGATGCCCTACCCGACGAGCAAAGGGCCCTGCAACATCTGCTTCGCGCCGAAGCTACCTTCCGGGAAATTCAGGTGGCATTCGGGGCGAGAGGAGGCGGCGGTGGCGGTGGCATGGCGGGCCGCGACCTCTCGAGCCTTTTCGATCTCGAATTGGATACGGAGAAAAATCAGTACGAGACAGGCCAAACTGCCAATTCATCAAATAAGCGAGCTCAGGAAATAGACGAAGCCCTGCAAAAGCTGGAGCAATTGGCGAAGCGTCAGGAAGAGCTGGCACAGCAGCAGCGCAATGGTAATCAGACTTTTCAACAACGCTGGCAGGAAGAGATGCTGCGCCGCGAGGCCGAAGAATTGCAGCGGCAGATGGAACAGATGGCCCGCAACCAGCAACAGCAACAAGGCAATCAGCAGGGCGGCCAACAAAGTGGTCAGCAAAGCGGACAACAGAGTGGCCAGCAGCAAAGTGGCCAGCAGCAGAGCGGTCAGCAAAGTGGGCAATCCCAAGGCGGCCGTTCGGGCGCAAATGGCCAGCAGAGCGCCAATGGCACTCCAAACGGCCAGTCATCGGCCGATAACCGCATGCAGCAGGCGCTCGATCGCCTGCGCCAGGCCCAGGAAGATATGGCTCGCGCAGCTTCGCAGGGCCAGCCAAATGACGCCGCAGCGCGCCGCGCCGCCGAACGTTTGCAGGAAGCTTCCAACCTGCTGAGCGGCATGCAACAGCGCGAAGCCGGGCAACAAATGGACGCCATGGCCCGCGAAGCGGACCGGCTGCAAAAAGAGGAACAGGATCAGGAAGCTCGCGCGCGGCAGATGTTTGCCCATGGCAACACGGCGGATGGCTTGAGCCAGAGCGAAGAGCAATCCAAGCTCGCGGACGATCGCCAGCAAAGCGCCGAAGCGCTTGGCCGCCTAGAGAAGCAGATGCAGGAAGCAGCCAGAGGCCTCGGTGGAACGCAACCGAATTCCGCCAAAAAACTGCGTGACGCCCTCGGCGCTATGGAAACGAGCGACCTTCAGAACCGCATCAGGAAGAGCTCAGACTGGATTCGCCGCGGCATTGATCCAAGTTCAAATGATAATGGCGGCGAAAAACTGAAGTCTATGGGCGACAATAGTATCGCAGCAGGCATGCAACGGCTCGATGATCAGCTGCACGAGGCGCAACAAGCCTTCAATCGCCAGCAGCAAAATCCGCAGGAGGCCCTCAATCAAATTGAGAAGCTTCGCAGTCAGATGGAAGCTCTTGCCCGCGGCATGAGCAATGCCGCCGGGCGTAACGGACAGCAAGGGCAGCCAGGCCAGCCTGGTCAACAGGGTCAACAAGGTCAGCCCGGGCAGCCTCGCCAGATGGATCAGCTTGGCAGAAATCAGGGCGGCCAACCGGGTCAGGGTGGTCAACAAGGCCAGCCGGGCC
>Ga0187825_10000389_pt1 | contig 10559 bp, 5 predicted proteins | sample NC_wetland_sal_i_11_FD_132421 | JGI IMG/M metagenome (GOLD analysis project Ga0187825, IMG submission 132421) | Wetland sediment microbial communities from Neuse River Estuary, North Carolina, USA - SourceSoil_5 | ecosystem: Environmental > Aquatic > Freshwater > Wetlands > Sediment | place... | reverse complement strand
CGCGCTCTCCCGTGGATCAGAATTCGTAGCGCAGGGCGAACTGCATGACACGAGGATCGGTCAACAGGCCCGTATAGTTCCCGAAAGATGCGGGCAATTGCTGCAGCGATGCGATGCATGCACACGCAGTTGTTCCCAATCCCGACAGGGCGTTGAAGCGGTGTAAGTTCGGAACATTGAAAACCTCCCAGCGGAATTGCAGGCTGTGACCTTCGATGGGCAGCTTCCAGCGTTTGTTCAGCGCCATATCGAGGGCGGCAAATCCGTCTCCGCGGATGACATTGCGTGAACCGGCCTGGCCGGGGTAAGGATGAGTGAAATCGAGGAAGGCAGCGGCTGGGTCGGCGAAGGCCGATACGGTACCTCCAGACACATGACGTCCCATTTTCGGCTTGACGAGCATCTGACCGATGCCCTGTTCATCCCAGTTCGTCGGCCAGAAGTTGCCATTATCCACGCTGAACGGATAGCCGCTTGTCCAGCGCGCGATGCCCGATAACTCCCAGCCTCCGATGAATGCGTCGGCCAAGGAACCGACGTTTCCGGCTATGTGGCGACCTCTTCCGACTGGTATCTCGGCGATCCAGTTCAGGTTGAACTGGTGAGGCGTGTCGAAGTCGGACACGGCGCGCCGTGCATTGGGGGAGAACGCATTCGCCAGTCGACTTCCAGGGGAGCCCACGTTGGTGCTGGAACTGTATCCAAGGCGTGTAGCGTTCGAGGTAATGTCGAGTGACTTCGAAAACGTGTAATTGAAGTCGAACTGAAGGCCCTGGCTGAACCTCTTGCGGAAAGAAACTTGAAGAGAGTTGTAGTCCGACTTGCCGATCGAACTCCAGGCGAACATACTGGTCGCCTGATTGTTCAGGGAAGTCCCAGGACAGAAACCGAGAGCAAGGGGATTCGTGCACCCGGGCCCATTGAACCCGTAGAAGTTCCCTCCCGTATTGGCGCTATCAGTCAGGCCATAGTAGATGTCGGTGTAGCCGAGGCCGACGACCTCATTGCCCAGGTACGATAGGAACGGATCATAGTAGAGATCATAGATGGCCTGAACCAGACCGGCAGCCCCTGGCTGAGTTGGCTGGAATCCGGTGTAGTACGACACATAGTATGAATTCGGATCCAGCAGGGGAGAAACCATGTTGTGCCAGAAGGGCGCGGTACCCCCGAGCATGCCGTCGTTTACCTGGGTAGGATCGATGACGCCATTGGGCGCAGAAAGTTGCTGCTGGGCGACTTTCGCCAGGGCGGTTGCGGCTGAAAAATAGTCCACTCCACTTTTCGGATCGAAAAGATCGATCGGCTGCCGAAGATCACGCTGGGTTAGCAAGTTTCGGCCCATCCGGTTTACGTAGGAGACCTCCAAAGACAAGCCCTTGGGCAACTCGCGTCCGAGGGAAAGATCGAAAGCCCAGGCGTAAGGGGTCTTGATGGATTGGTCGATGCCCCAGGTAATGGCTTGGCCGGTCGCAGGCGGGGTTTGCGGAAACTGTCCGGGAGGCGCGGGAACGAAGAAATTCGCGCCAAAGATGTTGTTGACCGGGATCTGATTAATGTTCTGAATACGAGGGACGCCATCAGCGGTGTCGTAGGGCGAGCCGGAGCCCGCGGGGTCCGTGGCGGCGCAGCAGGGATTCTGCACCGTGGCCGACAGTCCGCCCGGAGCATTGGCATCGAAGGTCGACATCATTTGGAGGCCGGGGCGATCGTAGACCCTGCTGAATCCACCGCGGATGACGGTCTTGTCGGAGTCGCCGAACAAACTTTTGAGCCATCCGCCTTGCGGCCGCGGTGAATATGCGAATGAGATACGGGGAGAAAAATCTTTTTTCTCGAAGTGGTAGAAGCCTGGGCCATTGTTCTTAGGCCCGCCAAGGATGAACGACACCAGCGGGGTGGCGTCGTACCCGATGCCTTGCCGCATTGCCTGCGCATTGTGGGCGAATTCGGTGCCCAGATCGTAAGCCCAGGAAGGACAGCCTCCTGGATTGATCGCAGGATCGGGAACGCAAGTTGGTGAAGCTTGGAAGCCGTTGACTTCCCAGGGTGGAGTGAACAATGACCAGCGCACGCCGTAGGTAATGGTCAGGTTGGACTTCACTCTCCAGGAGTCTTGTGCATAGAACTCATACCAGTTCATGCCGTATTTGCGCCGCACCGGAACTCCCTGCTGTCCGCCGGTGGGATCGAGCAGGTTCCCGCTCTTGTCGTAGTTATAGTTGGCGACCACATCCGACACCATTCCGAATAATGCCATGATCGGATAGTCGAATTGCGGCGTCGAAGCAGGCTCGGGATAAGGCTTGCCGGTGTTTGGGTCCGTTCCGTGACACGGGTCGAGCGGGCTTCCACCTGTGGTGCTGCCAATGGCGCCGCAGACCAAAGGGTTGTTGGCCGGATCTGGATGGATCGCAGTGTTCGCGAAACCAGTGGGGGACATCCAGTTGGTGGCGCCTTTGCCGAGACTGAACGAGTGCTCGAAGCTCAGTCGCGGATTGCGGGCGAATCCCAGATTGCCGCCAAACTGGAAGGTATGCGCGCCCTTGGTCCAAGAGAAGTCATCAACGAAATTGTGCACTGGGGTCTGCGCATTGTGACTGTTGACGATGCCTTGATCGAGCCCGTAAAAAACATTCCACTCGGTGTTCGAATTACCGATGAACCCAGCGCTCTGTCGTGTGAAACCCCAGTGGAAACTGTTTACCGAGTGCGGAGTCAGCACGGCCGTGTACCCCAACGCGAACCCTTTGCTGTGATCGTCGAGGATGACTTCTGGCGCGGTTCCGGGGAGGAAGGGAGCCTGGGGATTGTGCAGATTCTGGAGAGCCCCACGCCAAAAGAGAGTGTGCTTTCCGTCAGAGGTGAGGTGGTAATCGAGTCTCGCGATCAATGCATTGTTGTCGCGGCTAATCGGGGCGCGGAATCGGTAGCCGGCGAAATTCCGGCGATCGCCCACCGACAAGTCATTGGTGTTAAATTTTCCCGAGCAGAATGTCTTGTCAAAATAGCCGGTGGTCCCATTCAGAATTGCGGGATTGATGCCCGCGCCACTGGGATTCCACCCCAACGTCGTCCAGGGATCCAGTGATTTGAGGTCGGTCGGGGTCAGAGTTGTGATACCGCCCGTCACGTCGTCATAGGTGAGGTTGCCCTGACAGAGGCTTGGGGTTGGGATGACCCGCACTGTGCTCTGTTCCTCCCGCTGGCGGGTTCCCTCGTAATTGAGAAAAAAGAACAGACGGTCTTTTTTCATGGGGCCTCCGATGGACCCGCCAAAAATGTTCCGAATCAGTTTATTCGGAACATTTGGCTGGTTACTGGAGATTTCGGCAGCTTTCACGAACCAGTCATTGGCGCTCGTAACCGTATTGCGGTGGTATTCGTAGAGCGATCCGTGAAACTGGTTGGTTCCGCTCTTGGTGACCAGTGCGACTTGTGCTCCAGATCCTGTTCCCTGGTCCGCATTGTAGTTGGAGGTAGTCACGCGAAATTCCTGGACGGAATCCAGAGTGACGGGCAGCACGGAAGTAAAGGCGTATCCGCTGGCCTGATCGTTCACGTCCACGCCGTCGAGGGTGATATTGCTCTGATCGCTGCGTGCACCATTCACCGAACCACTGCGGGAGTCCTGGTCCTTATCGATGTCGGGACGGTTGCCGGTGTAGGCGACTCCGGCTTGCAGGCTCAGCAGGTCAGGAACGTTGCGGCCTTCAATGGGGATCTGGCGGATCTGATCTTCATTGAAGGAGTTTCCAATCGAGGCGTCGACCATGTTCAGCGGTGGGGCCTCGCTGGTAACACTGATGTTTTCGGTAACGGCGCCTACCTTCAATTGGACGTTCACCGTGGCCGGGGTATTGACCAGGAGTTGCAACCCAGTCTGCACATAGTGCGCGAAACCCCGCGCGGTCACGGTCAGGGTGTAGGTACCCGGAGGCACGGCCAGTATGCGGAAGTCTCCCTGCGGGCCTGTGCTGACGGTCCGTTCGATAGTGGCCTGCGGGTTGGTCAGGACCACAGAGGCCTCGGGAATCGCGCTTCCGCTGGGGTCGGTGACCGTGCCCTGCAATGAACTCGACGAACCTTGGGGGAAGGCCATGCAACTGAAAAGGAAGAAGAACGCCAACAGTGACACGCAGAAGCGAGACGATTTCATGCCCCCTCCTAACCGGGATGTACTCCCTGCGCAATTCGCCACTGCTCAGCGATGTGTTTGAGGCAGGGCGGTGCCTGCCAAAGGCTACTCCGGTCCAGTCCGGCAGACTTGTCTGGGAGTGACATGGAGCGGCGAGGACCCAGCCGAAAAGGCACTGGAAGTAGCCGTTTAGCACCTACATCACGGGCTGTCGAGTCGGCATCGAAGCCCAGAGCGTGTCTCACGGTACCCCTGTCGATGGAGGCGCCCGGACCGGCCCACCGAATTCGATTTGGCCCATCCATAATCATGGGATTGTATCGTCTTGCAATTTGATAACGTGCATAGACAATTAGCAAAATACCTAATTATAATGTTAGCCATCGCAGATGGCTCATGAGTGTTGCGGTCGGAAGCTGGCGCACGCGTTGAGGAATCAGTTCATGGAGGTGCATTAAAGCAATGACCGAGGTGGGAATCGACAGGGAGAGCATCGCGGCGGCGGAAAAAGTGATCCGGCCGCATATTCGTAGGACGCCGGTGATTGAAACCAACGGCTCGGACCTGGGCGTGCCGGGCACCTTGATTTTCAAGCTCGAGCTTCTTCAGCATGCGGGTTCATTTAAAACACGTGGTGCCTTCACAAACCTCCTGACACGTCCCGTTCCTCCCGTGGGCGTGGTGGCGGCCTCGGGAGGCAATCACGGAGTGGCGGTTGCATACGCTGCGTGGAAATTGGGAATTCCGGCGAAGATTTTCCTGCCGAGTGTCGCGTCCCCAGCCAAAATCGACAAGATCCGCAGCTGTGGCGCCAACCTCGTGGTAACGGGCGACCGCTATGCGGATGCGCTCGCAGCAAGCGAAAAGTGGGCGGAAGAATCGGGCGCGCTTCGTGTGCATGCGTTCGATCAGCGCGAGACTTTACTCGGACAAGGAACGCTCGGGCTGGAGCTGGAGCAGCAGGCGCCGGAGATCGACACACTGCTGGTGCCGGTTGGCGGGGGCGGCTTGATTGGGGGCATTACAGCCTGGTTTGCCGATCGAATCGCTGGCGGCGCCATGAAGATCATCGGCGTCGAACCCGAAACCGCGCCGACCTTGCATTGGGCTCTTCGCGCGGGCCAGCCCGTTGATGCGCCGGCTGGGGGAATCGCAGCCGAGTCGCTTGCGCCTCGCAGGATCGGTGAGCTGATGTTTCCCATCGCGCAGAAGTTTTTGGCCGGGGTGCTCCTCGTCCCGGACGACGCGATTGCCGGCGCGCAAGAGAAACTCTGGGAAGCGCTGCGGATCGTTCCCGAGCCGGGGGGCGCGACTGCGACGGCTGCGCTCCTCGCTCACGCATATGTGCCGCAGAAAGGTGAGCGGGTCGCGGTCGTGGTCAGCGGAGGTAATTCCACAGCTGTCGATTTCTCCAGAACTCGTACCTCCGTTGTCTCTCCGCTTGAGGAGCACAAGGTCGCCCATGAGTCTTGAAATCACCTTGAAAGCCGTGGCCAATGGGCGCCGGCAACAGGTGCTGTCCTGGCTGAAAGATCCCAAGAAGCATTTTCCGCCGCAGAAGGACGGAGACCTGGTGAAGGACGGAGTGTGCGGCCTGCTGATCGCCCGGAAGTTGCGCGTGAGCCAGCCCACGGCGAGCGATCATCTGAATGTGCTGGTTCGGGCGGGGCTGCTCCGACCCAAGCGGATCAAGCAGTGGACGTTCTACAAGCGCGATGAGGTGGCGATTCGCGCCGCCAAGCGCGCCATCTCCGCACACCTCTGATTAGCGCCACACACGCAGATCCGCATCACACACTTGATCAGCACGCAGTGCCGGAGTGTCTCGAATGTAGCCCAGCGCTTTAGCGCTGGGAATGTGACGATAAAGAGTCAAGTCCCGTAGGGACGGCCCGAGATCCCAACACATGTTTCGGCCTACTTCTTTTTGGGCGGCAGGTACTTCTTCTCGATCGAAGCAACGATCACATAGTTTGGATCGACCATCTCGTCCAGGTGGATTTTCGCTACTTTCGAGAGCAGCTCGTAGGAATCGATCTCCGATAGTCCGTAATCGTGGTGGATCCAGCCCACCAGTTCCGTAAAGGCGATACGGAGGGCATCGTCCAGAGGCCGGTAGATTCCGACGGCCATGATGGCCTGATCGTTCTCGAAGCGCGGCCAATCGATCTTCTGACCCTGGATCACATCGACCTGCACGCGCCCGCGCAAGGGGACTTCAATGGCGGTGCCGGCGACCTCACCATCTCCCATGGCGGCGTGCCCATCACCCATGTAAAGCAACGCGCCTTGCACGTTCACGGGGAGGTATAGAGTGTTCCCAGGGCTTACCTCTGGAGCGTCCATATTGCCGCCGAATTCAGCGGGAACGATCGAGCTGCGCGCTTCCCCATTCGCGGGAGCCACCCCAATGCAACCCCAGAAAGGGTGCAGGGGAATCTGCACCGAGAAATCCGAGTCGTGGGCCTTGAAGGTGGCCATGTTGGTCGCGTGATTGATGGGATAAAACCAGATTCTCTCGGGCAAGGCTGGATTCAGCATAGGCGTGTAACTGGTTTGATTAAGCGCTCCGAAGCCAGGGACGATTGCACCGACACCCTGGTCGCCATCCACTTCGATGTTGAGGATCTTGATGGCCAGGGTGTCTCCCGGCGCGGCGCCTTCGACGTAGAAGGGGCCAGTGAGGGCATTGTCACCCTTGACCATGCTGAGGGTGTCGCCGGGCTTCTGCAGCGCATTGCCGAAGGCATCGAGGGTGTTGGTCTCGAGGATGTCGCCCGACTTGAGCCGGGCCACCGGCTGGGCGACCGCGTAGACGTATTTCACATCATTGATGGTCGCGTGGTACTTGACCACATTTTGGCCCGTAGCCAAACATTCCAGCACTGACATTGCAACCAGCAGAAGGAGGATTTTGGATCGCATCAGCTTCCCTCAAAAGGTCGAAGTTTACTCTGGGGCGGAAAGGCTGCTCGCATTGCAAGCGAAGGATTATTGAACAAGTCGAAGCAGTCTACAAGAGCAGCACGTGAGGAGACTGCCAACTGCGAAATTGGATGGCAGATCTTCGATAGTGTGGTTCGGTAAGTTTCGAAAACTGTCATCCTGAGCGCAGCGAGGCGTAGCCGAACGGAGTCGAAGGACCCCATGCACGGCGGCGGCAAAACCGGCCTCTGCGACGATTTTCGCAATGAACCGGGAGTACTGAACTTGTATGGTCGCCGGCATCAGCGGCTTACTCGAAAAGATCGCGCTGATTGAGCATGGAACCCGCGCTGCTAGGATTTGGCGAAAAGGTGGGATGGAAAATGGCTTTGCAGTTAAGTCGATCAAAGGCCGATGAATCGTGCTGGAAATGCTCGTCGGCGGCAAATACACCCGAGACAGCACGGGGGTCCTTCGACTCCGTTCGGCTGCCGCCTCACTCCGCTCAGGATGACACTACTCCTTACAATGTTTCGGCTACCGCCTCGCTTCGCTCAGGATGGCAAAATTGGGGAGGGTGGTCAGTGTCGCGAACCAGAAAAGACTAGATTATCGAGGCGAATGTCCATTATTCGCCTGGATCGGGGCAGAACGAAATTGGTTCGCCTTCTCAGGCTGATGCAGCGCCTCGTATTCCTGGACGAGGTCGGTTCGGGCCATCTGCATCCAGCGGTCGGGGGCGCTGGGTTGCTTGCTTAAGATGTCATATCCGGAGCGGCTCTCGGCTTCGGCATCCTGGTAGCGTTTGTCCATAAGCAGGGCGCGGCCCATGCGCACGCGCGCGATTCCTACGTTGAGGTGATCTGGGGGGAGGGTCTGAGCATAAATCTGGAGTGCTTCTCGAAACAATTTCTCCGCACCGGCGTAGTCTTTGCGCTCGACATAAACGCCAGCGAGGTTACTGAGGGCGATGCCGATGTAATAGTGTTTTCCGGCGTATACCGCGCGGTAGATTTCGGCCATTCGCCGGAAATCCGCCTCTGCGTCATCCAGCTTCCCCTGTTTCTGGGAAATCTTTCCAAGTTCGTTCAGCGTTCCAGCCACGCGAGGATGGACTTTGCCATAGATTTGCTCTTCAATCTGGAGCGCTTGTTTCAGCAAGCCCACAGCTTCGTCGCTTTTCCCCTCCGAAACCAGGGTGCGTCCTAAAATCGTGAGCGCGGAAGCCGTTGCCGGATGACCCTGTCCATAAAAAGACTCGGTGATGTCGAGCGCCTGGCGATCGAATTTCTCGGCTTCGGGATAGTGTCCAAGATCGTATTGAATGGCGCCCAGATTAATCAGATCGTCGGCAACGTGCGGATGGCGATCGCCGTAGAGGCGCCGGTCCATGGCGAGGACCTGCTGATTCAGGGTTTCAGATGCTGCGTAATGGCCGGAGTAGAAATGCGAATTTGCCAGTTCCGTCAGGCTCTCCGCGAGATCCGTGGTTGAGCCACCCTTGGCCGATTGCAGCTTCACTGCTTCTTCCAACACCTGGATGGCGGCATCGTAAGAGCCGCGATCTTCCAGAACTTTGCCCAGAGCGCTGGTAGCCCGAGCGACATCGGGATGGCCGGGCGAGAGTCTCTGCTTGTCGATGGCCAGTCCCTGCCGCACGAAACGCTCCGCATCTTCGTACTTTCCTTGCGCGTCCCGGAGCAGGCCCAGCTCCACAAGCGTCTCCGCCGCTTCCGGGCTCTCGGCTCCAAAGACCGACTTGCGTTGTTCCAGTGCGGTTTGCAGTAAAGAATCGGCCTGGTCCAATTTGCCGAGTTTTTCGTAGATGTCGCCGAGGTTCTGATAGAGCTCGCCCTGAAGCTTGGGATCGCTGTTCAGCGTTTTGGCCTCAAGCAAGCCCCGGTCGACCAGGGTCACAACCCGCAGCGAATCTGATGGTCCTGCCGCCTGATCGCCTCCGTCGAAGAGGTTGAGCATGAATTTCTGGATGCGCTCGGTGCGAGCCGCCTCCGCCAGGGCCGCGTTGCGGGCCCGGGTTAAGCGGACGGTAAAGAAGGACAGCATCACAATCATCACAACCAGTGCGGCGGCGGTGAGTATCACACTGCGGCGATTGCGCTGCACGAATTTTCGTAGCCGGTAGGAAACGTTGTCCGGCCGTGCCTCAAGGGGTTCGGCGTGTAAGTAATGATCGATATCGCGAATCAGGGCTTCCGCCGATCGATATCGCCGGGTTGCGTCCTTATGTATTGCGGTGAGGCAGAGAACATCCAAGTCCGCCCAGGCGGACTTGCTGATCGGCGATGAACCCAGAACGGGAAGATTGAGTTTCGCGATCGAAGATGGCTTGCCCGGCTCGTGGTCGGCGATGATGCTGGCTGCCTCGGCGGGAGTCAAGTTCGAGAGGTCGTATGGGAGTTGTCCGGTCAGCAGCTCGAACAAGATCACGCCCAGCGAGTAAACATCCGTGTGGATGCCCACCCGATCTCCGCGAATCTGCTCGGGAGCGGCATAAGCCGGCGTCAGCAGGCGCAAGCCGGTCATGGTCTGCTTGACTGGCGCGTCAAGGCTCTCCAGTTGTTTGGCGATGCCGAAATCAAGCAGGCGGATGCTGCCGTCCTGCTTCACCAGGATGTTGGACGGTTTCAGGTCGCGGTGAATGACGGCTTCGCTGTGGGCGTACTGCACCGCTTCGCAAACCGAACGAAACAGTTGCAGACGCTTCTCGACCGAGCAATGCTGCAGGCTGCAATACTCGGTGATCGGCGTACCTTCCACGTACTCCATCGAGAACCAGGGAGTGCCGTCGGGTAGGGCGTCGGCGTCGTAAAGGCGCGCAATCGAAGGATGGTTGAGTTGCGCCAGCGTTCTCTGCTCCGCCGCGAAGCGCTCCCGCCGGGCGGGGGAGAGCCATGCATCCCGCAAAAGCTTAATGGCTGCCTGGGTGCCGAGATCGGTGCGCTCCGCGAGATAAACCGTGCCCATGCCACCCTCGCCCAGTAAGCGAATCAAGCGATAGGGCCCGAAATTCTGAGTAGGAAGGTGAACCAGATCAGGCTTGGCGAAAACGTTGTGGGCAAGTTCGGCCATGCTGCGATCGAGCACGGAGACTTGATGCGAGTCTTCCCTCAGCATGCTCCGAACTTCTTCCACGAGTTCGGCATCCCAGTCACATGCCGACGCCAGGAAGGCATCCTGTTCGGCAGGGGGCAGGTCGGCCGCTTCGTGAAAGAGCGCTTGAATCCGTTCCCACCGAATCTTGTCCATGGTGAACCCGCCCGGGGGAGGGGGGATTGCTAATGAACTTGTTTGAGTGCTTGCGCCAGCCAGGCTTTCGCGGCACGCCAGTCCCGCAGAATCGTAGCCTCTGAGACTCCAAGCAGGGCTGCGGTTTCGGAAACGTCGCATCCTCCGAAGAAGCGGCTCTCCACCATCTGGGCCTGACGAGGCTGAAAGCGCGCGAGCTCCTGCAGAGCCAAATCCAGCGCCAGGACTT
>Ga0187825_10000388_pt1 | contig 10560 bp, 6 predicted proteins | sample NC_wetland_sal_i_11_FD_132421 | JGI IMG/M metagenome (GOLD analysis project Ga0187825, IMG submission 132421) | Wetland sediment microbial communities from Neuse River Estuary, North Carolina, USA - SourceSoil_5 | ecosystem: Environmental > Aquatic > Freshwater > Wetlands > Sediment | place... | reverse complement strand
TTGACCATGCTGCTGCGCGTCAAGGTCACCCGATTCGCAACGCCGTTTGCGGCCTTCGCGAGATGGAACACCGAGTATTGCTCCATGTACAAGACATTCGGGTCGTTTGAGTTTGACGCGAGGCAATCGACCGGCACGATCACGTTGTAGCCGCGCACGGCTAAACCCGTACCGGTGCCGATGCCAACGCCTTGAAACGAATGGCCGCAGATGATGGCCGTTTTGATGTTGCGCGCTTTGAGCTTGTCGTCGAGGTTGGAGCCGCGAAACTTGTCCGGACCGTTTATCTTTTCCCATTCGCCGTCGCGGGGAGTAATGCCCTTGACGACCTGATCCACATCGGAAGGTTTGCTGTTCTCGCCTGGCACGCTGTACCAGAACATGGCTCCTGCCGCGCGTCCACCATCGTGCAACCGCTTGATTGCGGGAGCCGTCGCCGAGCAACGCGTTTCCTGAGCGCACTGAATCTGATTCATGTCCATGATGATGATGGCGGTCGTCGCCCCGTCGAGTGTGACTGCCTTGGCTTCAGGAGCCGGCGGCGCCTTTACATTGGCCCAATCGTCGAGAATGTCGGCGGCCGCAGACGACGCCGCAAAACCAATCATGAGCACCGCGGCGGCAATGGCGGCACGGCGCAGAATCGTACGCATTGTTAGCACTGTGTCCTCCTGTGATTTGTCCAACGGCCCGTCTGGCCGAATCGAGTTTGTGCTCACCACGATAGCAGTATCTCGTATCGGGCTGGCAGAGGTCACTGCCATGGGGCTCGCTAGGTCGGAACGGCGGGAGTATAACACGCGGCATTCAGGAAACGCCGAGTGAAATGCCGCCAATTGGTTGGCGCATCAGGAACCGGTTCTCTTTAATAAAAAGCGTTCTGGGCTGCTACAAACACGCTGCTTGACATGAGGCGCCGGACAGGTGTAACACTAATTCGACCGGGTGCGTCCTCGGAACCAATACATAAGCAATCTGAATTGAACTACTGGCGTCCTGAACCCAAATTTGAATGCCCCATCCCCTAGGAGGTGCTATATGAAAAAGTCTATCGTTGCACTTGCCATGCTCGCCGGTTTTCTGACAGGCGTTCCGCTCTTCGCCCATCACGGAACAGGGACATCGTATGACATGCACAAGGTGGTGGTTCTGAAAGGAACGGTAACCCGATTCGCGATGTCTAACCCGCATTCTCAGCTGTACTTCGACGTGACCGATGACAAGGGCAACGTTGAACATTGGTCCGCCGAGATGCGCAATCCCCGCAATCTGGAATCCGCCGGCCACTCCCGCAAGGAACTCGAAGGCAAGTTCGCGCCCGGAGCGCAGATTACCATTACGGGTAATCCCTCGAAGGCGGGAACTCCGGTATTGGTCTTTGGCAAGGCAACCACCGCCGATGGCTGGTGCCTCTGCAACCACGATGGCGGTATTGGCAGCGAGCAGGAAGGTCAGACCGGCTCTGGCGTCGAGTAATCTCGACGTACCAGACGCTTATCCGGTGAGTCTCTTGAATGCGCACCCATTCAGGGTGCGCAGCGCGATCGGGTCCGTACATTCGTAACAGGGGAATTTACATGGGGAATCGCATTGCTAGCGCGGCAGTGTTTCTCGGCGCAGTTCTAGTCCTTTCATTGCCCGTCATGGGGCAAGTCTATTATCCCGAGGGCAAGCCTTCTGACGCCCAGAAGGCAGCAGCGGCCGCGCAGAAGCTTACTTACGATCCGCACGATTTGTCTGGTGTCTGGCGCGGCGTAGGCGCTCCTCGGGACCCCAATGCTCCTAAGCAAACGGATCCTCGCATCGGCGATGCCTTCACGTCCCCGCTTTTGGGCGGCGCTCCGCCGCCTCCCCTGACGGCCGAAGGCCAAAAGGTCTTTGATGCCCGGAAACCGTCGGCCGCCGAAGCGTGGCAATCTCGAAGAGTTGCGCCGGCACTCGGAAATGATCCGCTCGGAAACTGCGATCCGTTGGGCTACCCGCGCAGCTTGGGACGCGGCCCCGTCGAGTTCCTTCAGACTCCCGCGAAGATCATGCAAATCTTTGACGGCGTCGGCGACGGCATGCGATACCGCGAGATCTATACCGACGGGCGAAAGATTCCTGACGATCTCGATCCGCGCTGGTACGGATGGGCAGTTGGCCACTGGGACGGCAACAACCTCGTTGTCGACTCGACGAATTACGACGATCGATCATGGCTAGACGGCAATGGATGGCCGCACAGCGACGAAATGAAGTTGCACGAGGTCTACGCCCACCCGGACGTCATGACGCTCGAGATCACCATGACGATCAACGATCCCAAGATCTATACGAAGACTTGGGCCGGGAACAAGCAGACCTTCAAGCTCGCGCTGCCGAAAGGCCAGACGATTCTCTACGAAGAATATTGCGTTCCCTCTGAGGAACAAAGCTTCAACTTCGGCGTGCGAAATCCGGCGGGCGGCGACCTCGAACATTCGCGCGCAATTAAGTAGCAAGCACGGGCGCCAATATCGCAATAATCGGTGCCCCGCTGCGAGTTTCTTCCCTACGTGAACGGGTGGAGGGTGTATCTATGGGGCAGGCTTCTAAAAAATTCGTTCTAGCTCTTCTCGGTGTGGCCGTGTTCCTGATTTTCTCGTCTGTGCTTGTGATGGCGCAGAACACCACCGCTCCCGGCAAGGAAAAGTGGGCGCGAGACTTCAATGGCGAGTGGTCCTCGACTGGAGTCGGGGGAGGGAACACGCTGCTGCTGCCGGGCGAAGAGGTCTCCCTCACCAAGTTCGGCGCCGAGCAATACAACAAAATCGACGACGCCAATTCACCGGCTTACAAATGCGAGCCGTACGGTCCCACCCGGATTATGGTCAGCGCGCTGCCTTTCCGGATTTTTCAGCAAGAAGGCGTCATCGGAATCATTTTCGAACACATCGACTATCGCCTCATCTACATGAACGCAAAACACCCTGACGACATCGTCGACTATCCCGAATGGGAGGGAAATTCGGTCGGCCACTGGGAGGGCGACACGCTTGTAGTGGACACGACAGGCATGCGGGAGGAGTCCTGGCTAGACTCCTACGGTCTGCAGCACAGCGTGAACATGCACATGGTCGAGCGCTTCACGAAGACCAGCCCTGACACCTTCGTCATGAAGGTCACGATCGAAGATCCCACGTATTACACGAAGCCGTTCACCTACGCGAACAACTTCGAGCGGGATGAATACCGCATCGTGCCCGACCGTTGCGAAGATACCTCGCCGGACGAAAAATACTCCAAAAGCTTCGGCAAGGCCGGACCGACGCACACTCCCCCTCCCACATTTCCGCCAGATGTCAAGCGGACTTACATTGGCGTCGAGAAGGAAGGCAAGGAGGGGGCGTCGCCGTTCGGACGCGGTTTTGGCGCAGCGAAGCCGGTGGTTCAGAAGACGAAATTCGAGGAAGACAGCGTCAAGACCTCGAAAGGCGATCTGAAGATCACCTCGATCGCCAATTACAGCTTGATGTTCAACTACAACGGCAAAGTCATCTATGTGGATCCTGTCGGCCGTTTCGCGGATTATTCATCGCTCCCCAAAGCTGATGCGATTTTGGTGACCCATGTCGGGGCGGACCATATCGACCCAGTCGTGGTGAAGTCGCTGAGTACGGACAAGACCTCTGTAGAGGTATGCCCGCACTGCTGGATGTATCTCGAGAACGGCGACATCATGATCAACGGCGAAAACAGGACTGTTGCCGGAGTGAAAGTCGAAGCGGTGCCCGCGTATAACATCAAAGGGCAGCTAGGCAACGGCAAGCCAAACACGGGCAAGGCTTCCGCCAATGGTTACGTGCTCACCTTCGGGGATAAGCGAGTGTACGTAGCAGGCGAAACCGAGAATGTCCCGGAAGTGAAAGCTCAAAAGCAGATCGACATCGCTTTCCTGCCGGTGAACGCAGTCGGCGCGGACGGAACTCCGGCCGGAGGCGGCGTTGGTCTAAAGACGATGACGCCGAAGATGTTTGCCGACGCCGTCAAGGCCATCCAGCCGAAAGTCGTTTTCCCCTATGCCTATGGCAATAACGACCCGAAGTCTCTCATGGCGCTGCTCAAAGACGATCAGGGAGTCGACGTCCGCGTGCGCGACATGAAGTAGGCGTAACGCACAAAGCCACAGCCACGTCTAATTTGTATGGGCTAGCGCGCCCGGTGACTGGGCAAAATTGGTTGACCTTACCTGAAGCTTATTTTTAAAATGTAAGCAGTTAAAACTCACTGTTGTTCAGTCTGGTGACACTGAGGAGGTTGTGCATGAAGTCTTCGAGAACTGCCTGGTTCCTCGGCATTGTGCTTCTTATGGCCGCTGCTCCGGTTTTTGCTCATCACGGCGCCGCCTCGGTGTACGATCCCAGCAAAAAAATTAATATCACGGGGACGGTCACCAAAATTCTCTGGCAGAATCCGCACATTGCGATCTTTTTTGACGCCAAGGATCCCGACACAGGCATGGTCGTGAACTGGGAGCTAGGCGACGGCCAGGCTCCGACTGGCCTCTATCGGAAGGGCTGGCGGAAAGACGACCTGAAGGTTGGCGACACCATTACTGTGACCGGCTGCAACCGCGCCTGGAACGGCGATTTCCGTCTCGGTGGAGGAGTCATCACCAACGCCGCCGGGCAAAAGATCTTTACCGGCAGCAAGGACGACGGCCTGGATCAATAGCTGGCAGTCTCCGGAGGAGAGTTACGGCAAAAGGGGGCTCGCTGCGAGAGCCCCTTTTTGTTTAGTTTTTCTAGCGGTCGCTCTCTCTAGCTGCGTGCGTCCTAGCCGATCCACAGGAGGAGCTTAGCAATGACCAAGCGTTTTCTGATTCCGGTTCGTGCTCTGGTTTGCGCGGTCGTGGTCATGGTTGGTCTGCTCATCCTCGCGCACGCAAGACCTGCGTCCGCACAAGACAATGCGACCACTGCGAGAAAGCAGGGCAGTACCGCGCCGGCACCGGGCAGTCCCGCGGATCGAGCGAAATGGGCCAGGGACTTTAACGGCGTTTGGTCTCCCGTTGGCGCTCAGCAGGACATCACCTCGGAGTTGCTCCCTGGCGAAGAGATTTCCCTCACCAAGTTTGGCGCACAGCAGTACAACAAAATCGACGAAGCCGACTCGCCGGCCTACAAATGCGAGCCTTACGGCCCCACCCGGATCATGTCCAGCGCCCTGCCTTTCATGATCTTCCAGCAGGACGACACGATTGGAATGGTTTTCGAGCACATCGATTACCGCCTCATCTACATGAACGGGAAGCATCCCGACGACATCACCGATTATCCCGAGTGGGAAGGCAATTCCGTCGGCCACTGGGAAGCCGACACCCTCGTCATCGACACGATCGGCATGCGCGAGGAGTCCTGGCTGGATTCTTTCGGTTTGCAGCACAGCGGCAAGATGCACATGATCGAGCGGTATACGAAAACCAGTCCAGACAGCTACATCTGGAAGGTCACGATCGACGATCCCGTCTACTTCACAAAGCCGTTTACCTATGCGTTTAATGTGGAGCGCGACGATGAGCGCATCGTCCCTGACCGCTGCGCGGACACTCCACCAGACGAGAAGTACGAGCTCAATCATGGGCGTGCGGGACCGCGCCATAAAGTCCCGCCCACGTTTCCCCCGGACGTCGCGCGCACTTATATCGGCCACGACAAGTCGCCAGGTCAGTTGGCGGCGGCAGAAGGCGAAAATGACGTCGAGGCTGACGCTGGCGGGCGCCTGCCGAGGCAGGCCATGGTGCAGAAGAAGACGAAATTCGAGGAAGACACCATAAAGACTTCGCGGGGCGATCTGAAGATCACTTCGGTTGCCAGTTACAGCGTCATGTTCACGTATAACGGCAAGGTGGTCGTTGTGGACCCGGTCGGGCGGCTCGCCGATTACTCCCAATTTCCCAAGGCCGACCTGATCCTGGTCACCCATGAGGGACCAAACCATCTCGACCCGGCTACCGTCAAAGTGCTGAGCACCGATAAGACCTCCCTGGTTGTCTGTCCGAACTGCTCGCTGAATCTACCGACGGGCAAGGTCATGATCAATGGCGAGACCGAAACGGTGGGTGGCCTGAAGATTCAAGCCGTCGCCGCATATAACATCAGGGGCCGTGGGGGCAACGGCAAGCCCACCACGTCAAAGGGAAGTGCGAACGGTTACGTGATCACGTTTGGCGATAAGCGTGTATTCGTCGCCGGAGAAACCGAAAACGTTCCCGAAGTCAAAGCCCTCAAGCAAATTGACGTAGCGTTCTTGCCCGTGAACAACACTGGCAAGGGAGTCGCCCTCAGAACGATGACGCCCGCGATGTTCGCCGACGCCGTTAAAGCAATCCAACCGAAGATCGTTTTTCCCTATAGCTATGGAAAAAACGATCCCAAGGCGCTTGCGGACCTCGTCAAAGATGACAAAGGTGTAGAAATACGCGTGCGCGGCCTCTCCTGAGGCGAGACTCGCTGCGCGCGATCGCACATGGTCGATAGGCAGATTATTTCTGTCTCGCGATGGCGGCAACCCTCGCTCAATGAATGCTTTCCGGTCCGCGCGTCTTAGTCCCACGGTCGACTAGCTGTGACCCGGATCACCCTTTAACAGCTTTTTCTGTTGACGTTTTATCTATGATGTGAGATTACCAATCCATCTAAAATGCGGTCGTGGTGTAATTCCGTCGCTTAAAAGGGGTGTGAAGTATGTCTTTTACAAACTTCCGATTGTGTGAATTCCTGCGCAACAACGCAAAGAGAGTGCTGCCGGCACTGACGGCAATTGCGGCGTTGCTGCTCGCTTCCAGCCCGCTCTTTTCACAAGCGAGCCAAAGCGCGATTCAGGGCGCGGTCTACGACCAGTCTCACGCGGTGATTGCCGGCGCCACGGTCACGGTTATTGACGTCGCCCGCGGCGCGCAGCGCGCGTTGACCACGGACAGCGCCGGACAATACGGCGCGGCCAACTTGATCCCCGGCGTGTACACGATCCGCGGCGAAGCCAAGGGCTTCCAGACCGTGGAGCAGGCCAATGTGACTCTAGAAGTCGGCCAAACCGTCCGCATCGATCTGACGATGATGCCCGGCGAGCAGACCCAAACCGTCACCGTCACCTCCGAAGCCCCCGCAATCAACACTTCGGACGCGCAGCTGGGCGGCACCGTCAGCAATGACCTGGTAAATGCGCTGCCCCTGAATGGCCGCAACTTCCAGCGCCTGCTTGAATTGCACCCCGGACTCGTCACGACCACGGTGGGAGCCGGCACCGGCACGAATCAGTTCACCAACGGCCGGAGGAATGGCGACGATCTGTACCGCATCGAAGGTATGGCTTCCATCTGCAACACCGCTACACCGGTCAGCTGCATCAACAACTCCTACCGCGGCGGAGATTCCAGCTCGATTCTGCCCATCGACGCCATCCAGGAGTTCGACACCGCGCAAAATCCCAAGGCGCAAGACGGCTGGAAAGAGGGCTCGTTCATATCATTGGGTTTGAAGTCCGGGACCAACAGCATTCACGGCACCGCCTACGCGTTTGGGCGCGACACAACGGCCACGGACGCAGCGAACGCCTTCACCGGTACGATTACGCCGGCAACTCTGGAACAGTTTGGCGCCACGGCCGGCGGACGGGTTATCAAGGACAAGCTCTTCTGGTTCGTGGGCTATGAAGGACTGCGCGATCTGCTCGGGGACACCGCAGTTGTTACCATCCCGTCGGACGTGGCTGGTGCGGGCGTCTCCAAGAGTATGATCGATGCCTGCAACAATCTGTCAAGTCAGACAGCTAACCCCGCGCTACCGGCTCCGCCGGTCACAACCGGTCCTTACAATCCGATTGGGACAGCTGGGCCTAACGGTGTTGTCAGTCCGCTCAGTGCGCTCCTGGCGGGCGTTACCGTCGATCCTGTGATGGGGTGCAAGGTTACGGCAGCTTCGTCAACGGTTGAGAACGTTTTCCCATTTTCAACGACCGGCTCCTATAACCCTCCTTTGACCCCCAGTGGGCCGCTCGACAATGGACTCGCGAAAGTTGACTACATTCCCGGCCCTCACCATCACATCGGTTTCACGTTCTTTGATGCGGAAGGGCAACAGACGATTAACAACGCAACCGCCCAACTCTTGCCGCAATGGATGCTCAGCGTTCACGACAACTCCAAAATGTACGTGGGAAGTTGGACGTGGGCTCCCAATTCCACTTGGGTGAATGACGTCAGGTTCGGTGTGAACTACCTCGTGAATTCCACGTTGCCTGGGGACGTCAACATGCTGCCATCGGATGCGTGGCCGGCCGGCTATGGCATGCCCACCGGAGTAACCAACCGGCAGTACGGCGGCTTCCCGAATACCACATTGACGGGCTTCACAGGTTCTTTGGGAGCTGGCACCCGCGGCGGGTCCACCGTCCGCGGTCCCGAAGGCAATGAGGACTTAGTTGATAACGTTTCCTTTTTGCATGGCAACCATGCCTTCAAGTTCGGCTTCGAGTACATCGACATCATCGATGACCAGGGGCTGCAAGGCAATTCGTCGGTTCTCGAGCAAGGCTCGATTAAATTCGCGTCGACAACCGTGGCAGGTCGAACGATTCCCGCCTTGCAGAATTTCCTGCAGGGCATTACGAATGGTGGTTCGATTCTGATCGGTGACAATACGTCGCAATTCCGGAGCCATTGGTACGCTGGTTACTTCCAGGACGACTGGCGCATCAAGCCGAGAGTGACCTTGAACCTCGGCCTTCGCTATGAACTAGAGGGGCCCATGACCGAGCGCAACAATTATCTCGGCAACTTCAATCCCAACGTCACGGGAAACACACCGGCCATTCAGCAGGTCGGACCGGGTGAGCCGCTGCCTTCACTCTTCCACGAGGGCAAGACTAATTTTTCTCCGCGCGTCGGCGTGGCCTGGGACCTAACGGGCAGCGGTAAGACTGTGGTCCGCAGCTCATTCGGGCTATTATCGGATTGGACGGGATTGCAATCATTGGGTAACGGGCAAGCGGTTCCGTTCGGAGCGAACTTCCCGAGCCTCGGTATCAACACGAGCGTCACGGACCCAGCGCTAAACGCTCACACACCTGCGAGCTTGACCGTGAGCGCGGCTAAGATAAACACAGGCTGCGGCGGGCAAACCTGCTGGAACACGGTAGGGCCTATCTTTCCCGTCTCAAATAGCCAGGTCATAAATGGCGTTACCTACACAGGGTCCACCTGCAATATACCTGGGCAAGGAAACGGTGTGGGCTGTACAACTTTCGCCGTTGATCCTAATTATCATCAGCCTCACGCTGCCGAGTGGAGTTTTGACGTCGAGCGTGCCATCACCAATAGCCTGACGATAGATATCGCGTATGTCGGCAACTACGGTTACGGCGAGCAATACACTCACGACCTGAACCAGCCACAACTCGGTGCGGGTTGGAACACGCCCTGGACCGCAGCGCAATTGACGGCAGCGAAACTCAAGATGCAGGACGCGGGACTCACGAGCGCCCAGATTTGCACTGGCCAGGCAGCTGGGCTTGGCGGAGATCTCGCTAATACCTGCGTTTCGAATACCGCAGGCGAAGTCGGGCAATATACGACACAGTTCCCTTATTTGAAGTATATAAACCAGTCCACGAACGGTGTAACCTCTAACTACAATGCGCTCCAGGTAATGCTGAACGAGCGGGTCTCCCATGGTCTGTCGTTCCTGGCGGGCTACACTTGGTCCCATTCTCTCGGTAACGGCGCCACCCCCGACCCCTCTAACCTGAACGACAACTACGGCGCCAGCGTTTCCGACATTCGCAATCGCTTCACGATTTCCCCGAACTACCTGCTCCCCGGCAAAAAAGCCCCGGGACAGATGCTCGAAGGCTGGTCCGTCAGCGGATTGATCACCGCGCAAAGTGGACTTCCCTGGTATCCCAGCGACAACAATACGAATGACCTCCAGGGAACGGGTGAGTTCCAGAACACGGCAAATCAGACCTGGAATTATGTAGGGCCCAAGTCCACATTCACGACAGGTCCCAGCCCATTTCCTTGCTACGGTCCGCTGTCGGGCTGCACCACGTTTGCCAACACGCCGGCCGCTGTCATGTCCGAATGCCAGGCGGCAGCCGTCGCTCCTTATGCCCCGGGCAGCCAGAATGCCGCGCTTGCCTTGGCCGCCTTCAACAATTTCGGGTGCTACGTAGTCAACGGTGGCACTCTGGTTCCTGGAGGTGGCATCCTTACGGCTCCGGCGTACGGCACTCTCGGTGATGCCGGAGTGAATATCTTCCGCGGCCCGAACTACATCAACGTGGATATGTCCGTGGCGAAAATTTGGAAATTCAAGGAGCGTTACAGCGCCCAATTCCGTGCGGAGTTCTTCAACCTGTTTAACAGAACTCTTTACGCTCCCACACCAACCAGCACGAATCCGGCATCAGGCTTCACTGGGCAATTCGGTTGTTCCTGCTCCACGCCAGACACCAACTCGCAAAACCCGAACCCCGTGCTGGGGTCCGGCGGTCCGCGACACATCCAGTTCGCGTTAAAGTTGAGCTTCTAGAGGCTCC
>Ga0187825_10000387_pt1 | contig 10561 bp, 11 predicted proteins | sample NC_wetland_sal_i_11_FD_132421 | JGI IMG/M metagenome (GOLD analysis project Ga0187825, IMG submission 132421) | Wetland sediment microbial communities from Neuse River Estuary, North Carolina, USA - SourceSoil_5 | ecosystem: Environmental > Aquatic > Freshwater > Wetlands > Sediment | place... | reverse complement strand
GGGAGGACCTCGCGTTACACCCGCGATCCAGCCGGCTTCGGTTGCCGTCGACAGCCCGGTGCCGCCGCCAGCGCCCATGCCCAAATTGCCACAGGCCGGCGAAGTCCCACCGCCGCCAGCGATCGGACCTGCGCCGGCGCATGACGAATCGACGGCTTCCGCGGCGCAGCAACCACCTCAGCAGCGGGCAAACGATGCCCCTGTGTCATTGAACGCGGCGGCGCCCTCGCCGACGCCAGCGCCGGTACCAGCCCCGCCATCTGCCCCGGTCGCGGCCAGCACACAATCCACGCCCGCGGCCTCGCCGGCACCCGTCCAAATCGCCTCGGCTGCGGGTGCGGGTGCGATCGTCAATACGGTCAAGTTTGCATCGGGTTCGACGGATTTGCCGCCCGGATCCAAATCCGTGCTCGATACTGTCGCTGGAAAGCTGCTCGGCGACGACGCATTGCGTGTCCAACTCGTCGCTCATGCGACGGGTACAGCCGACCAGGCGATGGAAGCGCGGCGCCTCTCGCTCGCCCGTGCCGTCGCCGTGCGCGCTTATCTGATCGAAAAGGGCGTTCGTAGCTTGCGCATGGACGTGCGCGCACTCGGGAATCGCGCGGATGATGGGCCGGCGACCGATCAGGTCGATCTTCTGCTGATCAGCCAGTAACCTCCATGCAATATCGATAGAGCGAGGGGATCACGCCGTGACCGGTCCGCGAAACTATTTGATCCGCATGGCAATCTTCGTGGTTGCCGTAGCCGCTGGCTGCGCGCTGCTGGCGCCGGCACTGGCGCAGTACTTTCTCGGCAATCCCGTTGTCAACGGCATCATCCTCGGCATCCTGGTCGCCGGCATCGCCTATATCTTCCGCCAGGTGATGCTGCTCAATCGCGAGGTCGCGTGGATCGAGCGATTTCGCCGCAGCCCCGAGGCACCCCACGATATCGTGCCGCGTCTGCTGTCACCGATGGCGACCATGCTCGCGGATCGACGCGGCGGCAGAGTCAGTCTTTCGGCCACCGCGTTGCGCACTCTTTTGGATGGAATTGCGACGCGGCTCGATGAAACCCGCGAAACCGCCCGGTATCTGATCGGGCTCCTCGTTTTCCTGGGGCTGTTGGGGACCTTCTACGGGCTGCTTGAGACGGTCCAATCGGTCAAAGGGGTAATCGGCGGATTGTCCGTCGGCCCAGCGGACGTGGCACGGGCCTTTAGCGACTTGCAGAGCCGGCTCGAAACGCCGCTCGGGGGCATGAGCACGGCCTTCAGCGCCTCATTATTCGGGCTGGCGGGCTCGCTCATCTTAGGTTTCCTCGATCTGCAGGCCGGGCTTGCGCTCAATCGCTTCTACAACGATCTCGAGGAGTGGCTCTCAGGCTGGACGAGGCTCTCCGCCAGTGGTCCGGTGGGCGACGGCGGCGAGGTCTCGGCGCCGGCCTTCGTGCAGGCATTGCTGGAGCAAACCGCGGACGGTCTCGAGCGCCTCCAGCGTACCTTGGGACGCGGCGAGGAAAGCCGCATTGTCGCCAACAACAATCTCATCACCCTGACCGAGCGTCTGGCATTGCTGAGCGATCAGATCAGGACCGAGCAGGCGCTGCTCGTCAAGCTCGCCGAGCAACATGTTGAGTTGAAGCCGGTGCTACAGCGGCTCGCGGATGGCGCCGAGTCGCCGGCACTCGATGAGGAAGCGCGCGCGCATCTGCGCAATATCGAGGTCCACCTCGTGCGCCTGACCGAGGAACTGGCGCAATCGCGCGGCGACGCCGTGCAGGAAATCCGCGGCGAAATCCGCTTGCTCGCGCGAACTCTGGCGGCGGCGCGCAACAAAGAGCCGCTGTCCGGCTAGGCGAAGGGCCGACCCACTATGGCCATTGCCTCGCGCCGCCAGCGCCGGCCCGGTATCGACATCTGGCCGGGATTCGTCGACGCGTTGTCGCAGCTCGTGATGGTCATCATTTTCGTGCTGCTCGTCTTCACGGCTGGGCAATTCTACTTAACCGATGCGCTCTCCGGCCGCGACGCCGCTTTGCAGAAACTAACTCAGCAGGTCAACCAGCTCGCCGACCTGCTGTCCATGGCGCGCAGCAGCAACACGGATTTGCAAACGCAAGTCATGCGGCTAACCCAGCAGCTCGAGGTTGCCAACCGGCAGCGCACGGAGAATGAGCAGGCGCTGGCCACCGAGCGCGAGCATGGCGGTCAACTTCAAACCCAGCTTGAAGAAACCCAATCGAAGGCGAGCGAAGCGCAGGCGACGGTCGACACGCTCACGCAGCAAATCGAGGCGTTGCGCGAGCAGCTGGCGCAGATCGCGGCCGCGCTCGAGGCCTCCGAGACAAAAAATCAACAGCAACAGGCACAGCTCGCCGATCTCGGCCAGAGACTGAATCAAGCGCTCTTGAGCAAAGTCGAAGAGCTGGCGCGGTACCGCTCCGAGTTCTTTGGCAGGCTGCGCGATGCGCTCGGCAATCGCCCCGATATTCAGATCGTCGGCGACCGCTTTATCTTCCAATCCGAGGTGCTGTTCGATCCTGCCAACGCCCAGCTGAGCGATCCGGCCAAGCAGCGCCTGAGCGTCGTCGCCGCGGCACTCAAAGATATCTCGGCCAAAATCCCTCCGGATATCGCCTGGGTGCTAAGAATCGACGGCCATACCGACAAGCGGCCGATCGCAACCGCGCAATTTCCTTCCAATTGGGAGCTTTCCGCCGCCCGCGCGATTTCGGTCGTGAATTTCCTCATCGCGCAGGGCATTCCGGCGGAGCATCTTGTCGCGGCGGGCTTTGGCGAGTATCAGCCGGTGGACCCGCGGGATACCGAGGATGCCTATCGCAAGAACCGCCGTATCGAACTGAAATTGACAGAGCGGTAGTCCTGACGGAGCGGTAGTCGAGGAAAGCGAAAGCCGCAGCGGCCAACTTCCGCTGCGGCTTTTTGCGGTCAATGAACGGTATCGAGGCCGCGGCCTTGCCCGCCGCGAGCCCCGTGTCAGCGGCGGCCTTTGCGGCGCGCCTTCTTCTTTGCCTTCTTGCCCCGCTTGGCCGAGCCCCGCGCCGCCGCCGCTTTCCGCTTCGCCTTTTTCGGCTTGGCCTTCGCCTTGGCCTTGGCCTTAGCCTTCTTTTTAGCGGGCTTGGCCTTGGCTGGCGCAGCCGGCGCTGGCGCCGGTGGCGTGTAGATGGGCGGGGCCGGCGGAATGGGTGGAATGGGCGGATAGGACGGGCCGTTGCTATCGTCTGTGCCGTCGATCATGTGCTCACCCCCTCGACTTAATTGTTGCACAAATTTTTATATGAGACATGCGCGCGAATGTCGAACGGAATTGCACATTTATCCTCGCGAAACCGCAGTTTGCCATCCCCACCAGCCGAGTTGCATCGAAGCGAGGCCTCGGCTATAAAGCCGCCGCTTTTCGGAGAGCGCCATGAAGGACGGCATCCACCCGGATTACCACGAGATCACCGTCATGATGACGGATGGCACGAGCTATACGACGCGCTCAACCTATGGCAAGGCCGGTGATACGCTCCACCTTGAGGTCGATTCGAAGTCCCATCCGGCTTGGACGGGCGGCCAGCAACGGCTGGTCGACAGCGGTGGTCAACTCGCCCGCTTCAACAAGCGTTTCCAGGGCATTGGGCTGAAAAAGTAAGCCTTTCCCGGCGATTCGGGGCGGGCTGACCCCCTTGAATAAAGCCACCCCAAAACCATCTTTTAGGCGTCCGGACGCTGCCTCGCAGGTCTAGACATTAACCGGCACACCCGGCCGCTGGCGGCAGGTGCGCCACTGGAACCCATATTGCTCAATGGAGGATGTGGTCATGGATGGTTTCGATTTTGCTCCCCTCTTTCGCTCAACCATTGGCTTCGATCGGCTGACGCAGCTGCTCGACGCCGCAACCCATGTTGATAGCGGTACGCTTGCTTATCCGCCCTACAACATCGAGGCGACCGGTGAGAATGCCTACCGCCTGACCATGGCGGTTGCCGGTTTCTCAGCCGAGGATTTGGACGTCACCGCCAAGGAAGGCGCGCTTATCGTTACGGGCAAGGCCCGCAAGGACGAGGACACCGCCCGGTATTTGCACCGTGGAATTGCACGCCGCGCTTTCGAGCGGCGCTTCCAGCTCGCCGACCATATCCGGGTCGCGGGCGCGAGCCTCGACAATGGCTTGCTCCATGTCGATCTCGTGCGCGAAGTGCCCGAGGCCCTGAAGCCGCGCAAGATCGCGATCGGCACTGGCGCGGACGGCAAGGTGCTCGAGCAGAAAGCGGCCTGACTATAGAGGCCCATAAACGAACGGGCGGCCCATCGAAGCCGCCCGTTTCCGTTTAACCTTAATGCACCTGTCGGCCGAGCGCGTTGGCGAGCACCAGATAAAGCTTGCCGACATCGGCCGTAACGAAGGTCGCGCCCATAACGTCGGCGCGATCGACGGTGCGCGCTTGCGCGAGCAATTGCTCGAACTGGTCCATGTAGCGCATCGCCTGCTCGCGGAAAGCCGAATCGCCCTCGAACTTGTCCTTGATGACGGCGCTGGTCTGGCGCTCCTGCACCTGCAGGATGTAGCGCGCGAACACGCCGCGCTCGCCGCTATGGAAGCGCTTCCAGATCGAGTCCGGCACCGGCTGGTCGAGAATGCGCGCCAAGTCGACTGAGAGCGATTGCAGGGTTTCGATGATGAACGTCGCCGATTTGAGGAACGTATCTACCTGGTTGCTCTGCGCCTGCTCGCGCATGCGCTGAGCGAGTTCGGCCGCGTCGTTGGCGGCCTTGAGGAAAGTCTGGGTCTGCGAGCGGAAGACATCGGCAGCTTCCTTGGCCCTGCCGCCCGCCTGCTCGGCCGCTCCGACCAGCGACTTCGACTGGCCGTGATAGACCTCGTTGATCTCGCGCAGACGATCGACCGCGCGATCGGTCGCGGCATTGAGCTCCGCGGCCTGCTCGCGCAGCATCGCGCGCCCGGCATCGAGCCGCGCATTCGCTTGCTCGACCATCCCGTTGATTTCGAGAATCTGGCGGTGAACCTGATCCGCCGCATCGCCTCGGTGCTGCACCATCGCATCGCTCGCCGTGGCAAACCGCAGCACCTGCTCACGCGCTGCGCCCGCGAGCTCCTCGAGCCGTAACGAAACCGATCCGGCAGCCTCCCCGATCGCAGCGAAGTGTTCGTTGAGCACGCCGCGCGCGCCCTGCATTCGACCGACGGTTTGTTCGACGGCGGCCGCGAGGTCTTGCACATGCTGGCGAAATTGACCGCCGACGTCGCGCAATGTCGTGCTCGCGCTTTCGCCCGCGGACGAAACCCCCCGGCCCGCCGCCTCGAGCTGCTTCGCCGCGTCCATCACGACCATACCGGCCTTTTCCGCGGTTTGGTTAAGGAGTCCCGCCTGCTCCTCGATGACTTTGCCGCGCAGGATGACGCGCTGCGCCACCGCTTCGCTCGCCTCGTCGGCGACCCGGCTGTGATCGACGAGCAAGCGCCCGATCTCGTCGGCGCGCGAGGCGGAGCGCTCGACCGCCTCCGTCATGGTTGCGGCGCCGTGCTGCAAGGTTTTGTCGATGGCGGCCTCGATCGCCGAGAGATTGCGCGCGGCGTCGGCCATCTCGGTAAGCTGGCGCTCCAAGAGCGCGCCCACGCTTTCGGATTGGCGCGTGACGAGTGCTGCAGCCTCGCCGAGATTGCGCACATGCCGCTCGAGCATGCCATTGGCGGTATCGGCATATTCGCCGGCCTCGGTCGATACGCGCGCGAGCAAGTCGGATTGCTGGCCGAGCAAGGTATGAATTTCGCCGATCTGAACCGCCATATTGCCGCGCGCGGTATTGAACTGCGTCACCTCTTGCGCGAAGGCATCGTGCAGTTGCTGCACATAGCGCGAAACGTCGTGGCCAGCCTCGCGCAAGGTCGCGACCTCACGCACGAGCACTTCCGCGACGCCCTCGACTTGCGCGCGCGCCGCGCCGGCAACGCCGGTCATTGCGCCGATCTGGGCACCCACCGCGTCGCTCGCAAGCCCCGTGGCCTCGGCGGCCTGTGCTGCCGTCGTCTGGAGTCGGTTGATGCGATCCACGGCCGCATCGCCCGCCGCCCAAAGCCGCGTTCCGGCCTCCGCCAGCGCGTCGCTCGCGCCGCGGATGCGTTGCACGCCGGTATCGGCCGCGCTGGCGATCCCCTGCTCGAGTCCGCCAATCGCGGCACGCACCCGCGCGATGGTCGCCTCGACCGCGTCCGCCATGTCAGCGCTGCGATTCGTCAAGGCGCCTTCCATCTGCTCAGCGCTTTCATCGAGCGACGCAATGGCTGCGCGAATCTGCGCGACGCCGCTCTCAGCGGCCGCCACGGCACTTTCATCGAGCCCGCTCAACGTGGTGCGAAGGCGAGCGATGTTGGCCTCAGCCGCAGCGACGACTTCCGCTTGGCGCTGGGTGAGCGCCGACATCGATTCCGACGCGCTCGTCTGCAAGGCTCCGATCGCCTCACGCAGCTTGGCAGCGGTGCCGTCGGCCGCTTCCGCCGTCTGTTCGCCAGCGGCGGCAATAAGACCGATTTGCGCGCGCAGCTGCTCGCCTGCCTGATCGATATGGGCGCCGCCCTGCCGCGCGGCGGATATGACCGCCTCGGCCTGGCTCGCGAAACCGATGCTGAATTCGCGCAGCCGCGTCAGCGCCTCGCCCGCAACATTGGCAAGCGCCTGCGCCTGGCCGATGAGCGCGGCATTGGCCGCCTCCGCTTGCCGCGCCGTCTGCTCGGACTGCGCGACCAGCATGGCGCCGCTCTCGTGGAGCCGGCTGCCCACCTGCTCGGCCCGCATCGCCGTCTCGGTGACCGCGGCCAGCAAGGTCTGCGCCTCGCCCCGTAAAATCGATTCGGTGCGTTCCGACGCTGTGAGGGTCTCGCGCGCGACCTGGTCGAGCCGGACGGCCGCGTCAGTCAGCATGCGCTCGATCGTGGTACGGTGCCCGGCGAGTCGCTCATTGGCGCCATCGCTCGCTTGGGCGATCATTGCGGCGAGCGAACCGGTTTGTCCCGCGATTCGGTCGACGGCGGCGGCCACTTCGCGCCCGATCCGCTCCCCGGCGCCATCGAACTGCTCGGCGGCGTTGGTTGCCGCCTTGCCGAGCGCGTCGTTGATCGTCCGGCCAAGCATTTCGGCACGCTCGACGACCCGCGACCCGGCCGCCTCGACCGCGCGATCAACCGCCTGCTGCACGGCGGTCACATGGTTGCGGAGCCGGTCCGACACGATGTCGAGATCGGCGCCGGCCGCGCGCTGGATGGCGGCGCATTCCTCCGCCAGCGTCTCGGTCAGTTTGGCGAGCGGCTCAACCGAGGCGGCAAGATCGCTCCGCGCATACTCGGCGCGCTCGACCGCGCTGTTGACCGTCGTGACCGTGCCCGAGACCAGCACGCCAAGGTTTTCCGTGGCTGCTTTGAGCCGCGCGGTCGCGGCATCGCCCGCCGTATTGAGCTCGGCGATCTGCTGCCGCAGCAGCACCAACATCCCTCGCGCGCGCTCATCGACGTGATCAGGCGCCGCTTCGAGCCGCCTCAATTGGCCGGCAAGAGTAGCCGTTACGCCTTCGAGCCGGGCGGTTCGGTGCTGCGCCGCGACGGCATTGAACACCGCGACGACTGGCAAGGCTACGGCGAGCGCGATCAGCGCAAGCTCGTGCGGCAGCAAGGACTGCAGCACGCTCCAGCCAATGTAGAAGGTGATATAGGCGCCACAGACGGCGATCCAGACCACGGCAAAGATCGGTCCGGATATAGAGCGACTCGACAAGCGCAAGGCCAACAGCCGTTCCTTCTCCGCGCGCCTCAGGCGCGCATCACGCGGAAGCCTCGCTCATCGCTCGCGGCGCGTCAACTTTCCGTCGCGATTCGCGTGAGCGCCGCGCGTAGCGACTCGGGCAAGGGCACCGGCCGACGCGTTTGCCGGTCGACATAGACATGGACGAAATGACCCGCCGCCGCCGGCGCGTCATCGCCGCGACGGAAGATCGCGACCTCATAACGCACGCTGGTGCGCCCAAGCCGCGCGACGCGCAGCCCAGCCTCGACCACATCGGGAAAGGCTAGCGGCTGGTAGTAGCGGCACATGGTTTCGACGACGAGGCCGATGACGCCGCCGCCATGGATATCGAGCGCGCCAGCCTCGATCAAATAGCCGTTCACGACCGTGTCGAAATAAGAATAGAAAACCACGTTGTTGACGTGACCGTAGATGTCGTTGTCCATCCACCGCGTCGGGATAGCGAGAAAATGCGGAAAATCGGCACGCCGTGCCGTTGCGAGCTTGTCTTCCGGATCGCTCACCGCTTGAACAAGCTTTCGGCGCCGCCGCGCTGCTTGCGCTTGGCGGCGATCTCATTGCGCGTGCGCGCGATCTCTTCTTCGAGCTCGGCAATGTAGGATTCGAGCTCGGCAATCGCCAGCGGTGCCAGATCGCGTTTCTTGGGCGCCTTTTTGCGCGGTTCCAGATCTTCCTCGTCCACGGCAGCACCTACTCCTCGGTTGGTTGCCAGTTTGTCCCGATCGGGCTAGAGGTGCAATCCGAACGAAACGCGCAGAGTCGGAAATTCATGACGACGCTTCCCAGCACAATGACCGCGATCGAAATCGCGGCGCCAGGCGGTCCCGAAATGCTGCGGCCGGCGACGCGGCCGATGCCGATCCCGGGCGCGGGCGAGGTCCTGATCGCGGTGACGGCCGCTGGGGTCAACCGCCCCGACATCATGCAGCGCAAGGGACAGTATCCGCCGCCGGCGGGCGCTTCGGATATCCCCGGCCTCGAGATCGCCGGCAAAGTGGTCGCGATCGGGCTCGGCGTCCATCATTTGAAGATCGGCGACGAGGTGTGCGCGCTCGTGACCGGCGGCGGCTATGCCACGTATTGCGTCGCGCCGGAGCCGCAGTGCCTGCCCCTGCCCAAGGGCTTCAGCATGGTCGAGGCCGCGGCGATGCCGGAAACATTTTTCACCGTTTGGCACAATGTTTTTGAGCGCGCGAAGCTCAAACCCGGCGAGTCGATTCTGATCCATGGCGGATCAAGCGGCATCGGTACAGTCGCGATTCAACTCGCGCGTGCTTTCGGCGCGAGCGCGATCTTCGCCACCGCCGGCAGCCGCGACAAATGCCACGCTTGCGAGAAACTGGGTGCGACTCGTGCGATCGATTACAAGCACGAGGATTTCGTGAAAGTGGTCAAGGATGCGACCGCCAATCGCGGCGTCGATGTCATCCTCGACATGGTCGGCGGCGACTACATCCAGAAGAACCTCAGCATCCTCGCCATCGAAGGGCGGCATGTCAGCATCGCGACCCAGCGCGGCGTGGTGGCCGAAGTCAATTTCGGTCCGATCATGGGCAAGCGTCTGACCCTGACGGGCTCGGGGCTACGCCCGCGCAGCGTCGCCGAAAAAGGCGCCATGGCCGCGGCGCTGCGCCGCGAGGTCTGGCCGCTCCTGGAGGCGGGCAAGGTAAAGCCCGTCATCCACCGGACCTTCCCGCTTCAAGATGCCGCCGAGGCACACCGCCTGCTCGAGAGCTCGGATCATATCGGCAAGATCGTCCTGTCGGTCTAGGCACCCGCCGCCCCTTCCCAGTCGTGCCTCGAAGGGCTATATAACGGGCATCTCCAACATGTTGTGCCCAGAGAACGACCTCGCGATCGAGGAGGAATGATGACGTTGCCCCTAATGCCCAAGGCCACCGCGGTCTGGCTGGTCGAGCACACCTCGCTCACCTTCGATCAGATCGGCGAATTCTGCGGCTTGCACCCGCTCGAGGTCCAGGCCATTGCCGACGGCGAGGTCGCGATCCAGATGCAGGGGCTCGATCCGATCGCCAACGGCCAGATTACCCTCGAGGAAATCGAGCGCTGCCAAAAGGATCCGAATGCGCGGCTCGCGATCTCCAAGGAAGCTCATCCGATCGAATTGGTGAAGCATACCGGGCCGCGCTACACGCCGGTCGCCAAGCGCCAAGACAAGCCCGATGCAATTTCCTGGCTCTTGAAGAATCACCCCGAGCTAAGCGACGGACAGATCTCGAAACTCGTCGGCACCACCAAGCCGACGATCCAAGCGGTGCGCGACAGGACCCACTGGAACTCGCCCAACATCAAGCCGCGCCACCCGGTCGCGCTCGGCCTCTGCACGATGGAAATGCTCGAAGCAGCGGTGGCACGTGCCAATCGCGGCAAAAAACGCGCCGAGGGCGACGGACCCTTGGTGAAGCCGCCGACGATCGACGATGTTGCCGGCACCAGCAGCGAGGAAGTGGCGCCGTAGTGCCACCTAGGTTTTCGCTTTCGCAAACCCCGCAGCTTTAAGGCTCTGGCCGATCTCGCCAAGGATCGCCGGGTCGTCGATCGTCGCGGGGACCTTGTAGCCCTCGCCATCGGCGATCGCGCGCATCGTGCCGCGCAGGATTTTCCCGGAGCGCGTTTTCGGTAAGCGCTCGACGACCACCGCTGTTTTGAAGCTCGCCACCGGCCCGATGCGCTCGCGCACGAGGTGCACCACCGCATCGGCGAGTGCCGCGCGATCGGGCTTCGCGCCCG
>Ga0187825_10000386_pt1 | contig 10566 bp, 10 predicted proteins | sample NC_wetland_sal_i_11_FD_132421 | JGI IMG/M metagenome (GOLD analysis project Ga0187825, IMG submission 132421) | Wetland sediment microbial communities from Neuse River Estuary, North Carolina, USA - SourceSoil_5 | ecosystem: Environmental > Aquatic > Freshwater > Wetlands > Sediment | place... | reverse complement strand
ATGATGATCGCCGCCAATGATCTCATCTCGCTTTATGTGGGGCTCGAGCTGCAAAGCCTCGCGCTATACGTGGTCGCTTCGTTCCAGCGCGATTCGGTGCGTTCGACGGAGGCCGGCCTAAAATATTTCGTCCTGGGTGCGCTCGCCTCCGGCATGCTCCTCTACGGCGCATCGATGGTCTATGGCTTCGCCGGTACGACCAATTTCGACACCCTCGCCAAGAATTTCGCCGACAGCGGCACGGTCTCGATCGGCCTCGTCATCGGCGTCGTGCTGATCGCGGTCGGTCTCGCCTTCAAGGTCTCCGCCGTGCCATTCCATATGTGGACGCCCGATGTCTATGAAGGCGCGCCGACGCCGGTGACCGCGTTCTTCTCGGTTGCGCCCAAGATCGCGGCGATGGCGCTCTTTGTGCGCGTGATGGTCGGGCCGTTCGGCGGGCTTTTGGGTGAATGGCGACAAGTGATTTGGTTCATCTCGGTCGCCTCGATGCTCTTGGGGGCGTTCGCCGCGATCAATCAAAAGAACATCAAGCGCCTCATGGCATATAGCTCGATCGGCCATGTCGGCTACGCCCTCATTGGTCTCGCCGCCGGCACGGCAACGGGCGTGCGCGGCATTCTGGTTTATTTCGCGATCTATCTCTTCATGAACATCGGGACCTTTGCCGTCATTCTCTGCATGCGCCGCAACGGCAAACTGGTCGAGGGGATCGACGATCTCGCCGGATTGTCCCGCACGCAACCGGGTCTCGCTTTGGCGCTTGCCATTTTCATGTTCTCGATGGCCGGCATTCCGCCCTTGGCCGGATTCTTCGCCAAGATTTACGTCTTCCTCGCTGCGATCGATGCCGGGCTCTACACGCTTGCCGTGATCGGCGTGCTCGCAAGCGTGGTCGGCGCTTACTATTATTTGCGCATCGTGAAGCTGATGTATTTCGACGAGCCCGCCGAAAGCTTCGATCGGCCGATTGGCCGCGAAATGCAAGCCGTGCTGGTCGTGTCCGCGGTCGTGATCCTGTTCTTCTTCGCGTGGCCGGGGCTCTTGGTCGACGGCGCGGACGCGGTTGCGTCAGCGCTCTTCTCGGGCTGAGCTTGAGCCTGGCACTGCCACCCTTCTTTCGGCTCATCCAACACGACCGCATTGCGAGCACGAGCGACGAGGCAAAATCTCTTGCCGCTGTCGGCGCGCCCGAAGGCACGTTGGTTTGGGCGCTCGAACAGACCCAGGGCCGCGGCCGGCAGGGGCGCCCATGGGCGTCGCCGCGGGGCAATTTCTATGCGTCGCTGATCTTGCGTCCGAAGGTGCCGGTCGCCGTCGCGGCGCAGCTGAGCTTCGCCGCCGCGCTTGCTGGCGGCGAGGCCTGCGCCGAATTGGCCCCTGAGGCCAAGATCGCCTTCAAATGGCCGAACGATGTTCTGCTGGAGAAGCGTAAAGTTGCCGGCATTTTGCTTGAATCGCAGGTCAAGCCCGATGGCGGCTTGGCTTGGCTCGTCCTCGGTATCGGCATCAACCTCGCGACCTATCCGGTCAATGCGGCCTACCCGGCGACAGCGCTGAGCGCGACCGGCGCAGACGTCGCGCCCGAGGCCATGCTCACTGCATTTGCGCCGCGATTAGAGCATTGGTACGAACAGTGGCGAGGCGGCGAGGGCTTTACGATGATCCGCCATGTTTGGCTCGAGCGCGCGCAAGGCCTCGGGCAGGAAATTCGCGTGCGCTTGCCGAAGGGCGAGCTTCACGGCATTTTCGCGGGGCTTGACGCGGACGGCGCGTTGCTGCTCGAGACCAAAACCGCGCGTCGCCGTGTCGAGGCGGGCGAAGTATTTCCAGCGCTCGGTTAGGGGGACCGCATGCTGCTTGCGATCAATGCCAACAATACGAACACGATCTTTGCCGTGTGGGATGGCGAGATATTGGCTGGCGCGTGGCGAAGCGCGACCGATTTCAAGCGCACCGCTGACGAATATGTGGTTTGGCTCGACCATTTGCTGAGCCTGAGCGGACTCTCACGCGGCAAGATCTCGGGTACGATCATCGCCAGCGTGGTGCCTGAAGCGAACTTCAACCTCGTGAAGCTGTGTCACGATTACTGTGCCTCCACACCGCTCATGGTTGGCGAGGCAGGCGTGGCGCTCGGGATGAAGGCCCTGGTGGATCGGCCCGACGAGGTCGGTGCCGATCGGCTGATCAACAGCGTCGCGGCACATGATCGCTATCCTGGCGCGGCGATCGTCGTCGATTTCGGCACGGCGACGACTTTTGACGTGATCGATGGCGAGGGCAATTATCGCGGCGGCGTGATCGCACCGGGCATCAACCTGTCGCTCCACGCGCTCGAGCAGGCGGCGGCGAAATTGCCGAGCGTCGCGATTGGCCGTACCGCGAAGGTCATCGGCACCAACACGGTTGCCTGCATGCAGTCGGGAATCTACTGGGGCTATGTCGGCTTGATCGAGGGGCTGGTCGCGCGTATCAAAAGCGAGTTCGGCGCGCCGATGCGCGTCATTGCGACCGGCGGTCTTGCGCCCATCTTCGAGCACGCGAGTCCCCTGATCGAAAAGGTCGATGGCACGCTCAATCTCTGGGGCCTGCGCCTCGTCTATGCGCGGAACAAACCCGGATGAGCGCCGACTCCCCGCCACCGCCCAATCGGCCGGATGAGCTCGCCTTTCTTGCCTTGGGCGGGGTTGGCGAGATCGGAATGAATCTGACCCTCTACGGCTATGGCGGGCGCTGGCTGATGATCGATTGCGGGATCACCTTCGCTGACGACACGATTCCCGGAATCGACGTGATCATGCCGAATCCGCGCTTCATCGCCGAACGCGCCGATACCCTGGAAGGGCTCGTCTGCACCCATGCGCATGAGGATCATATCGGCGCCATTCCCTATCTGTGGCGGCGGCTGGGTTGCCCGGTCTACGCCACCCCGTTCACGGCTGCCGTGTTGCGCCAGAAACTCGCCGAGGCTGGCCTCGAAGGCGAGGTGCCAATCCACGAAGTCCCGATGTCGGGTCGGTTTTCCGTCGGGCAGTTCGAGCTCGAGCTGATCACCCTGACGCATTCGATTCCGGAACCCAATGCGGTGGTGTTGCGCACGCCCTTCGGCACGCTCCTCCATACCGGCGATTGGAAATTCGACCCCGATCCTCTGGTCGGCCCGACTGCGGACGAGGCCGCGCTGCGGCGCCTCGGCGAGGAGGGCGTGCTCGCGATGATTTGCGATTCGACCAACGCGCTGCGCGCCGGCGAGGCGGGATCCGAAGCCGATGTCCGGAAGGCGCTTATAGAGCTCGTCGGCACCTGCAAAGAGCGCGTCGCGGTCGCGTGCTTTGCCTCGAATGTCGCGCGACTGGCGTCGGTCGCGGCCGCCGCGGCGGCGAATGGTCGCCATGCGGCGCTGGTCGGGCGTTCGCTGTGGCGCATGGAGCACGCCGCGCGCGAGACCGGCTATCTCGAAAACGTGCCGCCATTTCTAACGGATGAGGAAGCGGCCTACCTGCCGCGCGAGAAAGTGCTCCTCATCTGCACCGGCAGCCAAGGCGAGCCGCGCGCGGCGCTTGCCCGCATCGCGGATGACGAGCATCCCGAGATCGTGCTCGAGCCGGGCGACACGGTGATCTTTTCGTCGCGCATCATCCCGGGCAATGAGCGCGCGATTGGCCGGCTTCACAACAAGCTCGCCGGCATGGGCATCACGGTCATCACCGAGCATGATCACTTCGTCCATGTTTCGGGTCATCCGGCGCAGGACGAATTGGCGCGCATGTATCGGTTGGTGAAGCCGCGCCTTGCCGTGCCGGTGCATGGCGAGGCGCGGCATCTCCTGGCCCATGCGCGACTTGCCGAGGAATGCGCGGTGCCGCGCGCCATCGTCACCCGGGATGGCGAGGTGCTGAAGCTCGCGCCGGGCGACGCCGCGGTGATCGGCGAGGTCGAGACCGGACGCCTTGTCGTCGATGGCAAGACGCTGCTTCCGTTGGGCGGCGAGGCACTCAAAAACCGCCACCGCATGACCTGGAACGGGGCCGCCCTTGCGACAATCGTCGTCGATGCGGACGGGCGATTGAAGGCGCCGCCGCAGATCACGGTGCACGGTCTCGCCGAGGATTCAGCCGCGTTAGCCGATGAGCTGCGCGATCAGGTCGAAGAAGCTGTTAAGGATCTGGCGCCGCGCGAACGCTGCGACGATGCGGCGTTGCACGAGGCGGTGCGCCTCGCGATCCGTCGCGCCTTGAAGGAGTATTCCGGCAAACGCCCCGTGACCGAGGTGCACGTGGTGCGGATTTAGATTGCCTCGCATCCGATAACTCACTGATCGGCACCGTAAATGAGGCCCGCTCACCCCTCTTTGTATTCGGCGCAGCTCCGTTTGATTTCATCGAGCAGCTTTGCCGCGGCGGGCGGCAGGGGTATGCCGCGGCGATAGATGACGCCGATATCGACTGCCCAATCGAATTCGGGAATGCGGAGCGGGGCGATTATCTTGTGCGCGATTTCGGTCGCGATGAGCGCTTCTTGGAACAGCCCCAGAAGGTTTCCCTCGAGCAGGTAGCTCTTCATCAAAAATACTGAATTGCACTCGATCACGGCTTCGACGGGCGGCAAGCCCGCCGCGTTGAAGATCGCATCGAGCCGCGAGCGAAATACGCGGCCTTGCGAGGGCAGGAGCCAGGGACCCGGCCAAATGTCCTTGAGGGTAATGGGGCGCTTGTCGACGAGCGGATTCTTGCCACTGGTGGCGACCACGATGGCTTGCCGGGACAAGAGGATTTCGCGATTCACTTCGTCATCGGCCATATCGTCAAACGTCGCAATCGCGTAGTCGATCTCGCCTGCTTTGACGGCCGGAATAGACTCCCGAATCAGCACATGACGTATCTCGAGCTCGACCTTGGGGTGGCTATCGCGGAACCGCTTGACGCCCCGCCGGATCGCGGGATGCGCGAAGACGGGCCCGCCGCCGATCACGATGCGCCCACGTTGCGCGTCGAGCAATTCGCCAATTTCGCGCTCGGCGCGGCCGACTTCGCCGGCAATCACTCGGGCACGCGCTTCGAAGGCTCGCCCCAAGCCATTGAGTTCCATACCCTGCGAGGAGCGATTGAAAAGAACGCCGCCGAGCTCGCGCTCCAAGGCTTGAATAATGTGCGTTAGAGTGGGCTGGCTAACACCTAGCCGCTTCGCCGCTTCGCCGAGCGATCCGTTCTCGACCACGGCGAGAAAGGCGCGAAAATGCCTCAGCTCTATTTCCATGTCGGGCCGTTATAGGTGTCCGTGGCGCCGTGTACTCCCTTGTTCGAACACAGAAATTTTACCATTTTTGCACCTGCTCGTTGCAATAATACCCATCAAGACTATCGATTGCCTCATGCATTGGGCTTATGATTGGCCCTCGGTGGGAAAAGATATTGGCGGGGCAAGGGGGCGTCGATATGCCGCGAAAGACAGCGAGAAGAGGCCGAGCGGACGTTCTGGCGGATGCGGATTCGGATGGTCACTTGGCCCTCAGCCTACTGTTGCAGTATGCGGCGCGCGAAGCCGCCGCGCAGAATCGTTTCATGACTGTCGAGCTTCTTCAAGCTGCGATTGCCTCGTTAACGGAACAGGCGTCGGTCAGCAACGGCCCCGAATACGCGCTTAGTGGGAATCTGCCGCGCGGTCATTGCTAGGCCGCGCCAAGGGGCGTGTCGATTAGTTTCGCGCGGTGTGGGGGGAGCACCTCGGCGATGCAGAAACTCGTTTTGATCCTTTGCGCTCTCGCCGTAACCCTGTGCCTCGGTTCGCAATCCTCGAGGGCCGAGCCTACGAAACTCCGGATTTCCTGGGTTGTCGTCCCCGCTGCGCTCACGCCCATCATGCTCTCGCCGCCGGGCGTGGCTCGGCACGCGGGCATCACCTACTCACTCGAGCACACGCATTTTGCCGCCGGTCCGTTATCCGTTACCGCCTTCGCACTGGGCGATGTCGACATTACAGGCTTTGGTTATGCAACGATCGCGCGCGCGATCGACGGAGCGGGACTGACCGATCTTCGCGTTATCGCCGATGTTGTGCAGGACGGTGTTGAAGGGTGGTATACGAATGCGTTCATGGTCCGCAAGAACGGGCCAGTTCACGCGATCGAAGATCTCAAAGGGCACGCGGCGGCCATCAATGCCAAGGGCGGCCTCATCGATATTCCGCTCCGCGCGATGCTCCGCAAGCACGGCCTCGACGATGCGAAGGACGTTACGATCCTCGAAGTCGGCTTGCCGAACTTGAAGGCGACGTTGCTCGAGCAGAAAGTCGACCTCATCGGGACGATCTTGCCGTTCGCCATGGATCCCGAGCTGCGCGCCAATGCGACGGTCCTTTTCACCGCCTATGAAGCCGTAAACCGCCAGGAAATCGAGACGCTCGTCGCGCGCAAGGGCTTCATTGCCGAAAACCGCGCCGCTCTTGTCGACTTTCTCGAGGACTACATCCGCGCCGTTCGCTGGTATCTCGATCCCGCCAATCACACGAAAGCAGTCGAGATCGTTGCCGATTTCACGAAGCAGCCACCGACGCTCTTCGACAGCTGGGTGTTCACGCAAAGGGATCTCTACCGCAAACGCGACGCGCTGCCCGATCCAGAATTGTTCCAGCAGAACATCGATATGATGCGAAGCCTCGGCTATGTCAAAAGCCCGATCGATATGCGGCAATATGTCGACTCAAGCCTTGCGCGCGAGGCGGCGGCGCGGCTTTCGCCTTAGGGCAATCCGCGCGTCTCGCTTCTCCGCGCGCCCGGCTGAGGTCGATTGTCGAGCGAGCGCTTCTACGACGCAGCTTCTCGCGCTAAAACCGCAGCGATGATTGGCCGTCTCAACCACATCGCGATTGCGGTTCCCGACCTTGCTTGGGCCGCGGCACTCTATCGCGACGTGCTCGGCGCCGCGGTCTCGGCCGCCGTGCCTTTGCCCGCACATGGCGTTACGACAGTGTTCGTTACTTTGCCAAACGCCAAGATCGAGCTTATTGCGCCGTTGGGCGAAAACTCGCCGATCGCGGGTTTTCTCGCGCGCAATCCCGCCGGTGGGATGCATCATCTCTGTTACGAAGTCAGCGATATTCGTGTCGCGCGCGATCGCCTCAAGGCAGCCGGCGCTCGAATCCTCGGCGACGGTGAGCCTAAGATCGGCGCGCATGGGAAGCCGGTGCTCTTCCTTCACCCAAAGGATTTCGCGGGCACGCTGATCGAGTTGGAGCAGGCATGAGCTGGTTCGTCGGGATCGGCATGTATGTCGTGCTGTGGTGGATCGCGATCTTTGCCGTGTTGCCCTGGGGCGTGAAGCCCTCGCCCGAGGGCGATCCCGGCCATGCCGCCGGCGCTCCGGCCAATCCGAGATTGTTGCGCAAGGCCGCGATCACGTCGGTGGTTGCGGCAGTGCTGTGGCTCATTATCTATTGGGCGGTCACCAGCGATCTCATCGATTTTCGTTCCTGACATGGGCGCCGAATATTGTCGCATCGCGCCCGTCCATGAAGTCCACGGGCCCTATCACGCCACCGAATACGGCTTCCCGGCGCGCGAGGATGCGGTGCTCTTTGAACGCCTGGCGCTCGAGATCAATCAAGCCGGGCTTTCCTGGCTTACCGTCCTGAAGAAGCGTGCCGCCTTCAACGCAGCATTTTGCGGCTTCGATATCGATCGCGTCGCCGCCTTTGGTGCGCGAGATGTAAAGCGCCTGATGGCCGATGCGGGCATCATCCGCAACCGGTTAAAGGTCGAGGCCGCGATCGAGAACGCGCGGCGACTGCAAGCCATCCGAGCGAGCCACGGCTCCTTCGCGGGCTGGCTCGATGCCCATCACCCGCTCTCGAAGGAGGCGTGGGTGAAGCTCTTCCGTGCCACATTTCGGTTCACGGGCGGGGAAATCGTCAACGAATTCCTGATGAGCCTCGGTTACCTCAGGGGCGCGCATGTGCCGAGCTGCCCCGTCTATTCAAGTATATTGCGGCTTTCCCCGCCTTGGCTCAAATAGCGCTCAAGTAAGGTCAAAAAAAATAAGGCAAGATCGGAAAGATCTTGCCCCAACAACACGCCTGATCGAATACAGACTTCTATCGAAGGGTTAATTCCCCCAAACCGCCTTTAACGGTTTTTCCTCCCTAAACTTGGGCTCGGTTGCTTTCTTGCGCAGAAAGCTTAAAAGCCGCACGGAGTGTACGAAACGGCAGGCGATTCGTCACCTAAATTATTACGGGTCCTTTGACAAATCTCACAGGACCGCAAATTTAACGAGAAAGAGTAGCGCCAGGATCGCCAAAGCAGGGCTGACATCCCGAGCCCTGCCCGCCAAAAGCTTTCCCGCGGCATAGAGAATGAAGCCAAAGGCGATTCCATTCGCGATCGAGAAGGTCAGCGGCATGGCGACCGCGGTGATGACCGCCGGCGCGTATTCGGTTGCATCCTCCCAATCGATCTCCGCGAGGCCGCGCGCCATCAGGCAGGCGACGTAAAGCAGCGCCGGCGCCGTCGCATAGGCCGCGACCGTGCCGGCCAGCGGTGCGAAGAAGAGGCTCAGGAGAAACAGGATCGCCACCACCACGCCCACGAGCCCGGTGCGGCCGCCGGCGCGTACCCCCGCCGCGCTCTCGATATAGCTCGTTACCGTCGAGGTGCCGAGCAGCGAGCCGCAAATCGTCGCGGTCGAATCCGCGATGAAGACACGCTCGAGGCGCGGAATCTTTCCATCCTTGCCGATCAGGCCGGCGCGGTGAGCGACGCCGACCAGGGTTCCGGTATTGTCGAATAGGTCGACGAAGAAAAACGCGAAGATGATCGTGACGAGGCCGGCATTGAGCGCGCCTGCGAGGTCAAGCTTCAGGAAGGTCGGAGCGAGGCTCGGCGGCGCTGAGGCGATCCCGGCAAAGGGCGAGACGCCGAACGCCACGCCGACCGCGGTGACCGCGAGAACCACGATGATAATCGCGCCCGGCACGCGCCGCGCATCGAGTGCGACAATACCGATGAAGCCCAGAATCGCGAGAATGGTCGGAGGCGACTTAACGTCGCCGAGCGTGACCAAGGTGTCGGGCGAGCCGACAATAATTCCGGCATTCTTCAGGGCGATGATGCCGAGGAAGAGTCCGATGCCGGCCGAAATGGCCATCTTAAGCGATTGCGGTATGGCATCGACAATCCACTGGCGCAGCCGGATCAGGCTCAAGATCAGAAACAGCACGCCGGAGATGAGCACTGCGCCGAGCGCCACTTCCCAGGAATAATGCATGCCCTTGACGACCCCGTAGGTGAAATAGGCGTTGAGGCCCATTCCGGGTGCGAGAGCGAGCGGATAATTCGCGTAAAGCCCCATCACCAGCGTGCCGATGGCGGTGCCGATGCAGGTCGCGACAAAGACCGCACCACGGTCCATGCCGGCATCGCCGAGGATGAGCGGATTGACGAAAATGATATAGGCCATCGTCAGGAACGTGGTGGCACCCGCGACCACTTCGGTGCGCACCGTCGTCCCATGGGCTTTCAATTGGAAATAATTCTCGAACATCGTTCCCCCCGTTGTTCGCCGATTCGTTCCCCGCGATCATCTTGGCCGAGGGCTCGTCGTTCGGCTAGCGCATTTTGGTTCGCGAGCGCGAGAACGCGATTTCGTCCGTTCGCGAGATGATCTAGGGTGCCGCGATGCGAAAAATAGTTGTCGGGACTCTCGTTTTTCTCGCGGCCTCGCCGGCATTGACACAGGAATTGCGGCAAACCATGGCGCCGCCGTCCGGCGGCATCGAGGTTGCGAGCGACGGCCGGCTCGTCATGTCGTCCGACATCTGCACGACCCTCGCAGGCGAGCAACCGGTCCCAAGCGCCGACTATCAGCAAGGCGTCGATGTCAATGGAAAGCCGGTGGCGCCTGCTGACTTGCCGACGAGCGCGCCGCCCATCCAGCTCGACAATTTCCCGATCGAGATCAAGAAAGATCTCGCCGGGAAATTCAACGTCCCGGCAACGGGCGGCAATTTTGGGGCCAAGGCGATCCTCGGTTACGTCACGCTCCGCGATAATCGCGCCTATTTCAACGGCCAGCCCATGGGCGACGATCAGCGCGCGGCGCTCATCGAGGCTTGCCGCGCCGCCAAGCGTTAGGTCCTGTTTACATCGTCGTCAGGCCGCGACGAACTGGGCGGCCTAAATCGCTGCGTCGCGCGTAGACAGGCGCGCCGGCATTGCTTAAATTCCAGCGCTCCTTTTGCGCGAGGAATATCTTGCGTCTCTCCGCTTATTTCCTGCCACTCCTCAAAGAAAATCCGAGCGAAGCGCAGATCGTCTCGCACCGCCTGATGCTGCGCGCCGGGATGGTGCGGCAATCGGCGGCGGGCATCTATTCCTGGCTGCCGCTCGGCTTGCGCGTCCTCAAAAAAGTGGAAGAGATCGTGCGCACGGAACAAGACGCGGCCGGCGCGCAAGAACTCCTGATGCCGACCCTGCAGCCCGCGGAACTCTGGCGCGAGAGCGGGCGTTATGAGGATTATGGCAAGGAGATGTTGCGCATTCGCGACCGGCATGAACGCGACATGCTCTAT
>Ga0187825_10000384_pt1 | contig 10569 bp, 6 predicted proteins | sample NC_wetland_sal_i_11_FD_132421 | JGI IMG/M metagenome (GOLD analysis project Ga0187825, IMG submission 132421) | Wetland sediment microbial communities from Neuse River Estuary, North Carolina, USA - SourceSoil_5 | ecosystem: Environmental > Aquatic > Freshwater > Wetlands > Sediment | place... | reverse complement strand
TACACCAGAGGCATCAACCGGGGTGGCGCGTCTGCATCGCCCCGATTCCACGCGCGAAGAATCTGCGTGACGTCAGATTTTTCAGAAATACCCACACCAGCTGTGCTCGAGCCATTCTAACCAACGTTTCCTCAGAAAAGCAAAATAAATGTCCGTTTTGAGCGTGGATTCCGGCGACTTCGACTGAATGCCCACTACGAACATGAAGAAAAACGACAATACCTCTATCCGCGCTTCGGCGCTCCCAGTCGTCCTGACCATCTCTCTTTTATCGATCTCGTCGATCTTGCTGGCATCGAGCTTTGCCACAGCGTTGGCGGGTCGCCGCGGCGACAGTTCGATGGTGCGGCCGGCCACTACTTGTATTGTCAATAGCACCGCCGACAGCGGGAGCGGCACGCTACGCGACTGCCTTGCCAGCGTGACGGACACGATTGACGCCACCGGCGTCTCCGGCACGATCCTGCTGACCAGCGGTGAACTTCAGGTGACACATAATGTGACGATTAATGGTCCCGGCGCGGTTAACCTGGCCGTTAACGGCAATGCAACCTCCCGCGTGTTCCACATTTTCGCCGGTGTAACCGCCTCGATTTCCGGCCTGACGGTCACAAACGGCTTCGCTTCCGGGCCTTACCCGGCCAACGAGGCCGGCGGTATTTGGAACGATCATGCAGTGCTGACGCTTGGCAACTGTGTAGTTACTGGCAACTCGTCGTCGGATGGCAACGGCGGTGGAATCAAAAACGACGCTTTCGATCACGGCAGCGCGACCTTAGAAATTGACAACTGCACCATCAGCAACAACTCGGCCTTGTGCGCACCCGGCTGCCCGGACGGCGGCGGCATCTACAGCGTCGGCGGTGTTTCTGTGGCGATGGTCACGGTAACGAACAGCACCATAAGCGGCAACTCGGCCGGCTACGAGGGCGGCGGAATCACAAACGACGGGGGCATGACAGTAAGCAACTGTACCATCAGCGGCAACTCGGCAGGTGCATATGGTGGCGGCGTCCAGAACGATGGGACTCTGACAGTAAGTGACAGCATCATTAGCGATAACTCGGCGGGTAATGCCGAGGGCGGGGGCATCTACAACGAGTATGAGTCCGGCAGCACGTTGATGGTAACCAATTGCACCATCAGCGGCAACTCGGCCAACTACGGCGGCGGCATCGGTAACGCGGCCACCACGCACCTGACTGTGATGAACAGCACCATCAGCGGCAACTCCTTCACCGCCGACCACAGCGGCGGCATCGATAACGGTGGGGATGCAACGATAAGCAACAGCACAATCAGTGGCAACTTCGGCCCGCCCAACAGCGGCTTCGGAGGTGCTATCACAAATGGTAGTAATTCGCTGACGGTAAAAGATTGCACGATCAGCGGCAACTCGGCCAACCAAGGCGGCGCTATCTTCAACTGGACAGGAGGGACAGTACAGATCGGCGATACGGTGCTAAACGCTGGCGCCTCCGGTGGAACCCTCTTCAACAACAGCGGCACGATCACCTCCCTGGGCTACAATCTCGCCAGCGATAACGGCGGGGGGTTCTTGGCGGCGACAGGCGACCAGATCAACACCAATCCTTTGCTTGGCCCGTTACAGGATAACGGCGGCCCGACATTCACCCACGCCTTGTTAGCCAACAGCCCAGCTATCGATCACGGCGACCCAAACTTCACTCCGCCGCCGGACTACGATCAACGTGGTCCCGGATACCTGCGCGTGGTCAACGGCCGCATCGACATCGGTTCGTTTGAAATCCAGCCCGGGCCAATGCCACAAAGTGCATTCTCACGAAAGGCTCATGGCGCAGCTGGCACTTTTGATATTCCCCTGCCGCTTTCTGGCAACGTTGGAGTCGAATGCCGCAATGGCGGGGCCACAAACGACTATCAAATGATTGTTAACTTTATGACCACGGTCACGGTCGCGAACGCCTCACTAACTTCAGGTACCGGCAGCGTGAGCAGCTTCAGTGTGAGTGGATCGCAGGTTACCGTGAATCTGACTGGGGTAACCAGCGCTCAGCGAATCACGGTGACCCTCGTTAATGTTAACGACGGGACACACATTGGTAACATTCCCGTTTTCATGGGCGTGCTAGTGGGTGATGTCAATGGCAATACTACCGTCAATGCTTCCGATGTTAGCCTGACCAAGGCGCAGGCTGGGCAAGTGGTCAGCGGCTCGAATTTCCGCGAAGACGTGACTGCTAATGGCGTAATCAATTCCGCTGATGCCGCACTCGTCAAAGCACACGCTGGCACTGCGCTGCCGCCCTAGACGTCATTCCGTGTGAGCGATCTTGCCAAGCGCAAATAGTTTTTTCCGTTTCGCAGCAGCTTTTGGAGTGCGACGTGCCTCCGTGTCGCTCTCCCGTAAGTAATCGCGGCCGTTATGAAAAGCGACTGGGAGGAGGCCGACCTGGCATGATTATTAACGTGCGTTTAGACGGAGCAGCTCGCCAAGTTCGATTCTGGCCCATTTGGCGAAACCTTGAGCAAAGAGTTTCGGATTGGCGGAATGCAATTTGAAACCCGGGATCAGACACCGGCGGGCGCGATTCATCTTGCCCAACGCTTGACGCTCGCGACGGCGACGCGCAATCTCCGCGAAACGACGGTTGTACGCTCGCATGAAGCGAAAAATCGGGCCGCCGCCCGTGGCCGCAAACGGCGGGACGAGCAGGGCGTTCTCGCCGTTCTTAAATATCCGGGATACGACTCCTAGATAATACAGGCAAAGATCGAAGATCAGCGCCGTGCTCATAAGGTCGAATTCGCCCATGTATTCGTACTTATCCTTGTAAACGGCCTCAAACCAGCAACGATGAGATGTTGCCAAATCCCGGTTGTGTCGCTCGACTAACGAGCTCATCGCTTCGCCTCTTCGCTGCGCGCCGATCAGCGCTGCCGCGCGCGAGGTCGTGAACGAAATCCAATCCATACCCGGACTGTAGAACGGATCCATGAACGCCGCCGCATCTCCGACCAGAACAAAGCCGTCCCCGGCAAAGGTGGTGCTGTAATAAGCGAGATTTTTCCGCCAATGGACATCCTCCTCGTCAAATTGCGCATCGACCAGAATCTCGCGCCCAACCGGATGCCTCATCAGAAACGACTTGAGGCGTTCGCCGAGTTTTCCGCCGTCCTGGGGCCACTCGACAAGTCTTTGATCGAAAACAACGCCGACACTCACGTCACCGCCTTTCAGCGGGATCCACCAACTCCACCAGCCGTCACCGATCACGTGATTGGTTGCGGTGTTGCGCGTGGCGTAAACAGCACGCGCCCATGAGGGATATTTCTCGGCCAGCTCACGGCTGTCCCAGTCCTTGACCGCTTTCCATCTCGACCACGCCGCGGCGGTCGGATGTTCGGTGTTGCTTTTCCACCAACCCTCCTTGCGGGCGAGGATCGCCGCCACGCCCGATGCATCGACAATCCACCGCGAATGAACCGTCCTAACGCCGTCGCCGTTGCGATATGTTATGGACTGTTCTTTGCCGGGCTGAAGTTGAACTTCGGTTATGGTCGCGCCACGCAAAATTTCCGCGCCAGCGACACCGGCACGGCGCAGCACTTCTTCGTCGAACGCGGCCCGATCCAGCTGATACGACGGCACGCGAACCTGATAAAGCGGCCCGAGCTCGCTCGCTTCTGCGAGGGTTTTCACTTCGCCGTTGGTAAACCAAAACCGCAATCCCTGCTTCGCGAGATGCGATTCGTTGAGATATTGCGTTAACCCCAACACTCGCCCCATGAAATAGGCGCTGACTCCAACGGTGGCTTCGCCGACGCGTCGGGAAAGCTTTGTCGATTTCTCCACAATCAATATGCGAATTCCCGGGTTCTGCCGTAACAGAAGCATAGCCGTCGCCGCCCCGGAAAGCGCGCCCCCAATGATCACGACGTCATAAACATCGCTGGCTTCAGGGAGATCGATGTGGGCTTCCATTTTCCGAATAGATATTTTTCTTCGTCCGGCCGGACTGCGTCAAGCGTGCAGGTGTTACAAACCAAACCGAATCATCTCTAGTGCAGTGTCCTTTGAGACGGACTCTCAGAATCCGCCATCCCGAATTGTTATTTTGACCCGGAAAGCCGTCGGATTTGAGCAGAGCAAAACACCCCCGGTCTTTTGCGCTGCGACCGCAGTAAAATCAGGGATTGAAAGCCTGGCCTCGCCCCGAACGCATCCGGGGCTGCGTTGCAGCTTCGCCTCGCATAACATGACAATTTCAGGTTGGGCGCATGGGCACTGCATAGAAAATCGAAAAATCCGCTGAGGACAGCGGACACTACAACACTCGTGGATTCTGGCCACGTTCAGCTTGTCCGATTCGATCCCATTCGGCTAACGTCGAGGCTGCGAAAGTGACTCCATGAACAATGTCCATCTTGCGGTCCAATTTTTTATTCAGTTGGCCGTTATTCTTTTATTCTGCCGCCTGGTCGGCGCAATTGCTCTGCGCCTCGGCCAGCCCCAGGTCGTAGCGGAAATGGTCGCCGGGGTACTCCTCGGGCCGTCGCTCTTTGGTTTGCTCTGGCCCGAAGCGCAGCACTGGCTTTTCCCGTGGGACAGCACTCAGCAAATGCGCGATACCCAGAGCTATTTGTTTCCAGCGTCGCAACTAGGTCTCGCGCTTTACATGTTTGTGGTCGGAATGGAATTCCGCGTGGATATTGTCCGCCAGCAGTTGAAGAGTTCGCTCGCGGTTTCGGTGGCGGGCATGGCGGTACCTTTGCTTTTCGGCGCGGCGCTCGCTTGGATTTTCTTTGATTACACTGATTTGTTTCCCAGGAAAGCTTCGCTGATAGAGGCAATGCTCTTCCTCGGCGCGTCCATGTGCATCACCGCGTTTCCAGTGCTGGCGCGCATCATTCATCACAAAAAGCTGTCAGGTACGGCGATAGGGACGATGGCGCTCGGTGCCGGAGCAATCAACGATGCAAGCGCGTGGTGTTTGCTCGCGATCGTGCTCGCAAGCTTCGACAAAAATTGGAGCCACGCGCTGATAAATATCGGTGGCGGCCTGGCCTATGTCGCCGTGACATTGCTAATCGTGCGCCCGGTTCTCGGCCGCGCCAAGAAATGGCTCGTGAAGGGCGGCACGCTCACTGATTCGGGGCTCGTGATCGGCCTCATCCTTATGATGATTGGAGCATTCTTCACAGATCTGATCGGACTTCACGCAGTGTTTGGCGCGTTTGTCATGGGCGCAGCCATGCCGCGGGGGGTCGTGACGCGTGATCTAATTTTACGGATTCAGCCCCTCACCGTCGCCCTCCTGCTTCCTCTCTTTTTCACCTACTCAGGCTTGAACACGAAGATTGGCCTACTGAATTCCAATTTCCTTTGGCTGATGTGTGGCGCAGTGCTGATCGCGGCGGTGGTGGGCAAGGGTGTTGCCTGCTGGCTGGCCGCGCGCGCAACCGGCGTTCCAAATCGCGAAGCGCTCGGAATCGGTACCTTGATGAACGCGCGCGGATTGATGGAGCTAATCATCATCAATATCGGCCTTCAGCGCGGCATTATTTCGGAAGGACTTTTTGCTACGCTCGTCATCATGGCCGTTGTCACGACATTGATGGCCTCGCCGCTTTTTGAATGCCTCGTCGGAAGCCGAATTCAACCGGTCCCCGATCCCGACGTCGAACGCCCCAACGAGGCCGGGTTGGTCCCTCTGACCTGACGCAAGGGTCGAGCGCCGTTCGCGATCGGATCTTGACCGGATATGTCGGTCGGATAGCCAGCATCTCGGTCGCGTCGAAAAATTCGACGCGTGATGTTAAAGCGTGCCTGGATCGATACGAAGCTAAAAAACAATTGATTCAAAAACCGGGTCCACAAGCTCGCGTTCCATTTACCGGCCAGGATGGTGACGACCGATCGAAAGATCAGTGTCGGCGGTTCCGGGCTAAAGAAAACATCGCGGAATTGTGGTGAATAGAATCCCGTGACGAAACGGCGAAACCTCTTGAATCGTTTCTGCTGACGACGAGAAAACGCCGCAAACGCCGCAGCCGAGAAATCATTCCGCATCAACGCGCGATGAAGCTCACCACCGGCTTCGATCCCCGATTCCATGGCGATCGAAACGCCAGTCGAAAATACCGGATCGAGAAACGATCCTGCGTCTCCGGCAAGGATCCAACGATCGCCAGCATACGCCGAAGCGCTGTACGAGAAATCTTTTTCAACGCGGACCGGCCACTCGCGGCGGGCCGCGCGCATTAAGTCAGCAACAATTGGCGTATCAGCGATTGTGCGATTCAGCGTCTCCTCCGACGAACCATTTGCCAATCTGTGGTAAAGCGCTTTCGGCAAAACGACACCGACACTCGTCAACTCTTTTGAAATTGGAATAAGCCAGAACCAGCCGGCGTCGCTGCGTGCGATCAGGCGAATATCGTCGGGCCGCGGTCCTTTCAGTCGCGGAACGTTTGTGTAGTGGGAGAAAATCGCAATGTTGGCCAGGCGCGGCTCATCGGTGCGCAGGTTGAATTTTCGAGCGATCAACCCTCCGCGGCCGGTGGCATCAACCAGCGCTCGCACACGCATACGCGCGGTCCCGCCATTGCTGCGGGGCGCGACGTCGAGGATTGCCGCATCCGGAGCAAACTCACACGCACTCACATTCCACCCTTCTCGAACCTCGACACCTACCGCGCGAGCGCGCTCAAGCAGAATTCGGTCAAATTCCTGGCGGCATACCTGATAGGTCTGAGGCTTCGTGACCTCTCGCACGTCGGTGAAATCAACGTAGCGTCCGCTCTGGCCATCATGGGTGAAAAGGCGTGCACCCCACTTCGGCGGGAAACTTGCATCCTCGATCTGCTTCGCCACGCCCAAAGCCGCGAACGCGTCATTCGCAGTCGATAACAGCGACTCACCGATGTGGAATCGTGGAAACGTTTCACGTTCAAAAAGGACAACCGAATCACCGCGCTGCCCCAGCGAGATGGCTGCGGAGGCGCCGGCGGGGCCGCCGCCGGCAACAGCGAAATCAAAGTCATACAAGGCCATTGTGATTAGCTAACGCGCAATGATGGTAATCTTCGCGCGATTGGCAAGATCGACAATCGCTTCGCGCTCCAGCAACAAAGTTTTTCCCGCTTCTACGGCGATGATGCCCAATCGCGCTTCCGCGCCAATTCGGATGGTTTCCGTGCCAATCACAGGCACGTCGAAGCGCATGTCCTGATTGGGTTTTGCCACCTTAATCATGACCGCGCCTTCGCGCGCGAGCGCTCCGCCGCGCTTGATCGCGGCGCTCGTACCCTCAAACGCTTCAACTGCGAGCACGGTCCCGTTTTTGACCACTACCGTCTGTCCGATATCGAGCCGCGCAATTTCTCGGGCGATCCGAAAGCCAAGATCCACATCTTCTTCTTCGCGGCGCGACATTTCCGGCCCGGCGATCAAACCCGGTCGTGCCAGCGCATCTTCCAGGAAACTTGTCGCCGGCAAAAGCTCGACCTCAGCTTTCGCCAGCTCATCTGCAATCGCAGCGAAGATCGACTCCGCATTCCGTTGTTTCAACTTTGCCATTAGGAGCAATGCTTTTACGTCTGGGTGAAGATCGAAAAGATTCCTCGGCGCGATCTGCCCGGCCATGATCGCGTGATGAGTTTCGTTTGCGCGAAAAAACTTGAGCAATCGGCCCAACTGCCCCACGCGCATCCATTCGATCACATCGACATGTCCAGCCAACGCCGGATCTGTCTCATCTGTAAACGCCGCCGCAACGATTCGTGCCACGCCCGCTTTTCGCGCAGCCGCAGCCAAAAGCCGCGGATAATCGCCATTCCCGGCAATGATGCCAAGCGCTTCCAGCTTCTGCATTAGCGCTCATTTTCGCGTAGCCCGGGCAATTGTCGAACGCAAGAAAGCCTTTCTGGATCACGTTCTTGCTGGCTGTACCGCCGGCAGCCTCAACGGCAATTTCCCGGTTAGTGGCGCCGTCGTACTAGTTTCGTTAACGAACTTGCCGATGTGCAAAACATCAACGTCGGATCAACAGCGTGAACAGTCGGGAAACTTTGGCATTCCAGTGGGCTTCCTCACCGGATATACGAATGGGAACCGCAAGGTAAACGCTACGCACGTTTCGCAAACCAAGTCGCATCCCGGCCGGGCACTTGTGAAGCAGAATAGCGAGCATTCGATCCCGTAACATAACAGATATTCTCGTGTATGGTCGCCTGACTTTCGGACGTTGGGAAAGATCGCCAAAGAGACAAAGACAAAAAGATTGACCTCCCGCGTCTGCTCCAGATACCATCGCGGGAATGGCGCGTTCACATCGGATGCTAATTGGTGCGGCAAAGAAGCAATTAACCAATTTACCACGATCATCGGGACGCGTCTTTTTCGACCTGCAGACCAACTTAAATCCAAAACTCCGCCATGAAAACAGAGCCTACTACACAATCAGCCACTGCCCGCCATAGCCCCTGGCTCGCCATAGTTTTTGCACGAAGGCGGCTCGGCGAAGGTGGGTTTTCTAATTTGCGCATGTTAATTGCTTCGGTTTTTTGCCTGGCCGGCATTTCTGTGGCGCTGGGTGGAATTGCCTTCTCTCGCGCCAACAATCAGGGGAATCTGCCTGCGGCGCCCTCGGGACCGGCAGGCCGGCTTGATCAGGCCACAATTCCAAAAAAGATCTCGCCCTGGGTCATCGAGCATACGGCCAATGACCGGCAGGCCGAATTTATTGTCGTGCTTGCCGACCAGGCCGACCTGAGCGGGGCGGCCGCCCTGCCGACAAAAAATGAGAAAGGCCGCTATGTCTATCAAACGTTATGGAATAAGAGTCAGGCTACGCAGGGACCGGTTCTGCAATGGCTGAGCGAACGCGGCATCCAACATCAGTCCTACTACATTGTAAATGCCATTTTGGTAAAGAGCGGTAACCGGGAGATTGCCGAGGCATTGGCAGCCCGGCCGGAAGTGGCTCGGGTAGAAGGCAATCCACACATCCAAAATCATTTTTCTCAACCGGAGGCTGTCGATCAGGGCCCACCGTCGTTCAAGCGTCCTGCAACAATCGAGCCTGGCATTTCATACACGCATGCGCCCGGGGTGTGGGCGTTGGGGTTCACCGGGCAAAACATTGTTGTTGCTAGCGCGGACACCGGTGTTCGCTGGACGCATAACGCGCTCAAGCCTCATTACCGCGGCTGGGACGGAACAAACGCCAACCATGATTACAACTGGCATGACTCCATCCATGACAGCGTCGGCAACCCTTGCGGCAATGATTCGCCATTTCCTTGCGACGACCTTGGCCACGGTTCGCACACCACCGGCACGATGATCGGTGACGATGGCGCGGGTAACCAGATTGGGATGGCGCCCGGCGCGAAGTGGATTGGTTGTCGTAACATGGACTCGAACACCGGCAGCCCGGCCAGATACATCGAATGCATGCAGTGGTTCCTGGCGCCTACACGGATTGGCGGCGGCGACCCCGATCCCACCAAGGCGCCGGACATCACCAACAACTCCTGGGAGTGCCCGCCTTCGGAAGGTTGTTCAGCAAACACGTTGCAAGCTGCTGTCGAAGCACAAGCTGCTGCTGGCATTATGATGGTATCCGCCGCACAAAACTCCGGACCGAATTGTTCAACTGTGCAAAACCCGCCCGGAATTTACGCCGCAACTTACACGGCAGGAGCGTTAAACACCGGCTCTGACACCATAGCTTCTTTTAGCAGCCGCGGCCCGGTCACTGCCGATGGGAGCGGCCGGATTAAGCCCGACATTACCGCGCCGGGGACGAGCACGCGCTCCAGCTACAATACTTCCGATACCGCTTATGCGAATCTCAGTGGTACGTCCATGGCAACGCCGCACATCGCCGGCGCCACGGCGTTGCTCTGGTCGGCCATGCCAAGCCTGCGACACCAGCTTTCAGCCACCCGCGATGCTTTGAATAACTCGGCACATTTTATTTCATCCACTCAATGTGGCACCGCGGGGCCACCGAACAACGTGTATGGCTTTGGCCGCGTGGATATTCTCGCCGCCGTGCAAGCGCCTACGATTAGCAGCGCCGTCTCGCGCATGACGCACGGCACCGCTGGCACGTTTGAGATCGCGATGCCTCTTACTGGGTCCTCTGGAGTGGAATGCCGCACCTCGGGTGGAACCAATGACTACTCATTGGTCGTGACCTTTTCTGGCAACGTGACAGTGACAGGCAGCCCGCAAGCGGAGGTTACCTCTGGCACTGGCTGCGTCGGTAGCGGTGGCGTCTGCTCTGGCAACGTCTCGGTCAGTGGAGCGGTTGTAACGGTACCGCTGACTAACATAGCTAACGCCCAGGTGATCAACGTTCGGATCAATGGCGTGAACAGTGCGGCGGATGCACCGGCGGCCAACGTGGACATACCAATGGGGATTCTGATTGGCGACACCAGCGCGAATCGCACGGTCAACGCCGCAGACGTGGCGCAGACGAAGGGCCGTCTCGGCCAGACTGTCGATGCAACAAATTTCCGTTCTGATGTGAACGCGAACGGCTCGATCAACGCGGCTGACACGGCCATCAT
>Ga0187825_10000383_pt1 | contig 10569 bp, 3 predicted proteins | sample NC_wetland_sal_i_11_FD_132421 | JGI IMG/M metagenome (GOLD analysis project Ga0187825, IMG submission 132421) | Wetland sediment microbial communities from Neuse River Estuary, North Carolina, USA - SourceSoil_5 | ecosystem: Environmental > Aquatic > Freshwater > Wetlands > Sediment | place... | reverse complement strand
TTTGCCGTCAGGCAGATAGCGAACCGAGTCGTAGCTTATGCTGTCGTGGGTCAGTTGCCGGGCCCCGCCGGCGCCGGTAGGGACCACGAACAGCGCACCCTCTTTTGCTGGTCTTGTGATCACCCATTTGTCATCCGGCGAAATGGCCGAGCCCGTGCCGTTACCGATCCGAACCGGAGGCGACCCGTCCGTATCGCGCACAAACACCGTGTACTTCGGCCCACCCCCGTCACCGTCCTCCTCGAACAGAACCTTTCTGCCGTCACGGCTTACGTCTCTCAGGACCGACCATCCCAGCCAACCCAGTTCCCGTTCCTCTTTTCCGCCCGGAGGCATGCCTCGGATTCCGATGCGAATCTGGTGGGTAACCATCAACGTCAGTCCATTGCGCGAGTCTTGCAGCCACATGCCTCCGGGCACGTTTGTGATCGTCCGTTCCTTGCCTGCGAGCGTCACTCCGCGAAGATTTTCCGCGCTGCCCGTGCGAGTGCCGGTGAACCATAGCTCATCGCCCGCGCTCGCCCAGATGATCCCTTCGATCGAAACAAAACCCGAAGCAAGTTTCTTCTCGCGACCATCCGCCTCGATCACTGCCACCGAGCCTTCGTCGTCGCCTCCGGTGTTTTCGTGGTCGGCAAATGCCACCTGCTTGCCGTCGGGCGAAATCCGGGGCTGGCTGATCCAGTTGATGCTGTCCAACAATATCTTGCCCACGGGATACTCCAGTCTCCAGTGGCTGTTCTCCGGAACAAAGCGGACGATCGCCATGTTCTCGCCGTCCGCCGCCCACTCCGCGTCCTGCACGTTATCCAGCACTTCACGCGGTGTTCCGCCGCTCAAGGGGACCCGCGCCAGCGTGCCTGCGCGGGCATAGCCGCCCAGATACGCCGTGTTGAGCCGGATCGCCAGTTCTCCTCGCTTCGAAATCGAAAGCAGGTCTACATCCTTGAGGCCCAGTTCGCGCGAGCCATTGTCATCGGTGCGGGCCAGATACAACTGGTAATCGCCTCCATCCCAGGAAGCGCTGTAGACGATGCTCCCATCGGGGGTGAACCGGGCATCCCCGATTGAACCGGTGCGGAACGTAATCTGCTGATACTCCGGAGGTGGCGCGGCGCCGTTGTCCCGCCCCAGCCACCAGCCCAGTCCGATCATCACCGCCGCCAGCGCGATCGCGCCCACCGCGCTAACCAGCTTGCGGCGCGACTCCGCGCCTCTGGCCTCCGACAGCACCGCCTGCGCCCCCGACTTGCTGCTGGTGGCGGAAATTTCGGTCAGCGACTCCAGGTCAAAGGCCAGGTCTCCGGCTGAATGAAACCGCTGCGAAGGATGTTTTTCCAGGCAGTGCCGCACGATCCGTTCCAGACCAGCCGGAACATTGCGCGCGGTTTCGGAAAGCTCGGGCACTTCTTCTTTTAGGATCGCGCTCATGGTGTCAGCCGAGGTTTCGCCGTGGAAAGCACGCTTGCCCGAGAGCATCTCGTAGAGGATCGCGCCGAAGGCAAAAATGTCCGAACGCGGATCGGCCGCCTGGCCTCGCACCTGTTCCGGCGACATGTAACCCGCCGTACCCATGATCAGACCAGGCTCGGTCACGCCGTGAACTGTCGGCGCATCGGCTCCGCTGACGGCTTCCGGACGGGTCAGCTTGGCCAGGCCGAAGTCCAGAATCTTCACCCGGCCATCGCTGGTGATGAACAGGTTTTCCGGCTTCAAGTCGCGATGCACGATGCCCTTTTCGTGCGCCGCCGCCAACCCCCTCGCCACCTGCAACCCGTACTCAATCGCTTTCCGGATAGAAAGCGCGCCATTCCGCAGGCGCTCGCGCAGCGTCTCGCCTTCCAGCAACTCGGAGACAACGTAGGGCGAGCCCTTCTCATCTCCGATATCGAAGATCGAAAGAATGTTGGGATGATTGAGCGCCGCCGCCGCGCGGGCTTCCTGCGCGAAGCGTTGCATGCGGTCCGGGTCCGCGGAGAAAGATGCGGGCAGAATCTTGATCGCGACGGTGCGATCCAGCCGGGCATCTTTGGCGCGATACACTTCGCCCATCCCGCCCGCGCCGACCAGGGACTGAATCTCGTAGGGACCCAGCTTTGTTCCTGAGGAAAGTGCCATGAGTGGCGAGAATTATAGCGTTAATTGAGTTGCAAGACCTTCAAGGCGATATCAGTATCGCCCTCCAAGCGCGGAAAGAAGCCTCCACTACACGACTCCGTGGAATCCCACCCTTCCAAAGTACGTCAGGATAGGCCACCCATCGTCCGACCGGCCTCCGGGGTGCATTTCCACTGTCCTCCCCTCCAAATAGTTGACCAGAAACGACCCACGGCCTAACATTGACCGCCTAAAGGGGCGGAGCTTAGCCATGGACCGCGAAGCGTCTGGCCAAAGTTCGAGCGGCACGACCATGATCGGCCGGACGGTCTCCCACTACCGCATTCTGGGCAAGCTGGGCGGCGGCGGGATGGGCGTGGTCTACGAAGCGGAAGACACCCGCCTGGGCCGCCACGTCGCCATCAAATTCCTCCCCGACAATCTCACCGGCGACAGCAAGGCCATGGAGCGTTTTGAGCGTGAGGCCCGGGCCGCGTCTCTGCTCAATCACCCTTCGATCTGCACCATCCACGAAGTCGAGGACCATGACGGCCATCCCTTCATCGTGATGGAAAAACTGGAGGGCGAGAGCCTGAAGCAGCGTATCCGGGGCAAGGCCATGGACATTGACGATCTGCTCGATGTCTCCATCCAGGTTGCCGATGCGCTTTCCGCCTCCCATGCCAAGGGCATCATTCACCGCGATATCAAACCCGCCAACATCTTTATTACCTCGAGCGGGCAGACCAAGGTCCTCGATTTTGGCCTGGCCAAGCTGTTGCGGAATGAGCGGATGGCAACCAGCGAAGAGACCCCCATCGAAGATTCACTCACCGCGGTCGGGGTGATTCCCGGAACCGCGGTTTATATGTCTCCGGAACAGGCGCGCAGCGAGGAACTGGATCCGCGAACCGACCTGTTTTCCTTCGGTGTCGTCCTCTACGAGATGGCCACCGGGAAAAAGCCGTTCAGCGGCAACAACGTGGTCATGACCCTGGATGCCGTTTTGCACACCAAGCCGCCTTCTCCGCTTACGCTGAATCCCGGCCTGCCCAAGGAACTTGAGGCCATTATCGGCAAGGCAATGGAGAAAGACCGCGGCAAGCGCTACGCCACCGCTGCGGAGATGAAAGCCGACCTCCAGCACCTGAAGAAGGAAACCGAGTCGGGATTGACCCGGACCGGCGGACGGGAAATTTCTCCCTTGCGCGGGGTCAGCAAGACTTTCCAGAGTTCCAGCAAGCCCCAGAACTATCTCCTGATCGCGGTGACCGCTTTATTGCTCACCGTGCTGGCCGCGGGGGGAACCTGGTTTCTGAAGCATCGCGCCGCCGTCATTGGAGCCAACAAGAATTCCATCGCGGTGCTGCCCCTGCAGAACCTGAACGGCGATTTCAGCGTGGACTATCTGCGCTACGCCCTGGCCGACGAAATCGCTAATACGCTGACTTACTCCCGCACCCTGGACGTCCGCCCTTCCACCGTCACCAGAAAATACGTGAGCGCCGATCTCGATCCCCAGGCGGTCGGAAAGGAGCTGCACGTGGCCACCGTCCTGACCGGGCACTTTCAGAAGCAGGGCACCCGCCTGCTGGTCACGCTGGAAGCAATCGATACCGGCACCGAGCGGCTGGTCTGGCAAACCAATCTTACGGGTTCCACGCAGGACCTGATCGGCGTGCAAGAGCAACTGGCGAAAAACGTTCGCTCCGGCTTGCTGCCTATGATGGGCGCCGCCGGCGGATTCCTGGAAACCGGCACGCGGCCCAACAATCAGGAAGCCTACGATCTTTATTTGCGCAGTGTAGCGGTGCCCCACGACGCTACGCCCAACAAAGAAGCTATCCGGATGCTGGAACGCGCGGTGGGAATGGATCCTTCATACGCGCCCGCCTGGGAAGCGCTCGGCCTGCGCTATTACTACGATGCAACCTATTCAGACGGCGGAGAAGAACTGTTCCAGCGCTCGAACACGGCCTATGAGCGCGCTCTTACTCTCGATCCCAACCGCATGGTCGCAGCCGGCCAGTTCATTACCAACCGCGTGGAACGTGGGGAACTGGCCAAGGCCTATCAGGCCGCCCAGGAATTCGTGAAACGCCGTCCCGAAAGTGCGCAGGCCCATTTCACATTGGCGGTGGTCTACCGTTATGGCGGAATGCTGGAAGAATCCGAGCGCGAGTGCGATAACGCTCTGGCGCTCGATCCCGGGAACTATCAATTCCGTTCCTGCGCCTGGGCTTTCATGGAACTGAGCAAATTCGACCGGGCCCGGGATTACATCATGCTCGACGCCGGATCGGAATGGGCGGCCTACGTCACTCCTTCTCTTCTCCTGCGGGAAGGAAAAACCGCGGAAGCCCGGGAGGCCGTAAAGCGAATGTCTCAGACTCCCCACTACCATCGCGATCTTCTGGAAGCCTGTCTCGGGCTGCGGCCGGCCTCCGAACTGGACAAGCTGGCGCATGACGCGGAGACCGGCCAGCCCGCGGATCCTGACCCCGAGCTGGCCTATTACCAGGGAACGATCTTCGCCTCTTGCGGAAAAAATGCCGCCGCCCTCCACCTGCTCAAAACCGCGGTCGAGTTGAATTATTGCGCCTACTCCAACCTGTTGTCGGACCCCCTGTTACGGAGCCTGCACCGGGAGCGGGAGTTCGACGATATCCTGACCTCCGCCCATGAGTGCCAGCAGGCCATGCTGACGCCCAGCACGCCGCCGGGCCGCTGACTCAGGTAGGATTGAGCGCACGGTCAGCGGCTAACCCCTGGTTTCGCCCGCAGTCCATAGACATAATAAGAAGAGGACCATCAGGAAATATCTTGCTTCCCATCCCCGACAACTGCAATCGCATACCTATGACAAATGCTGTTCACCGACTCCTGCGGCGGTTCATGGAGGACGGGCGTCCCGCCTGTCCTGGCGTCGCCGATGCGACGACGGGCGAGGACACCCGTCCTCAACCAATAAATCGCCCGAGCCTGAAGAAATATCTGCCGCGGGCGCTGAGTGTCGCCCTGCTGGCGGTTTCAGCCACGCTGACCGTTCCCACTCTGGCCCAGGCTCCCGCGAACCCGCCCAGTGCGGTCGATCCTTTGCCCCCGGACACCGGCGCCGCCGGCTTGCAGGAAATGCTGCTCCGCCTGAAGACCACGGCCCGCCTCATGCAGACCACCGCGCATCCCGACGACGAAGACGGCGGCATGCTGACCCTGGAGTCGCGCGGCAAAGGCGTGGCCACGCTGCTGATGACGCTGACTCGCGGCGAAGGCGGCCAGAATAAAGTGGGAAGCAATCTGTTCGACGTGCTGGGCGTGCTGCGCACGCTCGAGCTCACCGCTTCCGATCGTTACTACGGAGTCGAACAGCGTTTCAGCCGGGTCGCGGATTTCGGGTACTCGAAGAATCCCGATGAGACCTTCCAGAAGTGGGGAGGCCACGACATCCCGCTCAGCGACATGGTGCGAGTCATCCGCACCTTTCGCCCCGATGTGCTGATTGCCCGCTTCTCCGGGACGGAACGCGATGGCCACGGACATCACCAGGCATCGGCCATTCTCACCCGGGAGGCCTTCCGAGCCGCGGCCGATCCGAAACGTTTCCCGGAGCAGATCAAGGAAGGCCTGCAGCCCTGGCAGGCCCGGAAGCTCTACATCGGCAACGTGTGCGGTTTTGGAGCGAACACTTGCCCGGCCGAAAACTATACCGTCAGGCTGAATACGGGGGTGAAGAATCCTCTGCTCGGCATGTCTTACATCCAGTTCGCCATGTCCGGATTGCGCCATCAACTCTCGCAGGGCGCCGGCGGCTGGTCGGTCGAGCCCGGCGATCGCTACACCTACTACAAACTGGTGGATTCGGTCCTGCCGCCGACTACGGACAAAGACGGTCACGAAAAAGACTTTTTCGATGGGATCGATACCAGCCTGTTGAGCCTGAAGTCCGGATTCGATGCGGTCGGAGCTAAAGAGCTGGCTCGGATTCAGAGCGACATAGCCCAGGCAGCAGCCAATGCGGAGAAGGATCCGGGCAGGGCAGCGGCACCATTGCTGTCGGTGATCGACTCGCTCGGCCGCCTGGAAAGCCAGGTCCGCGGCGGCGACCAGAGGCAGGGTTTGCTGATGCGGCTGCGGGAAAAGGAATCGCAGGCCCGGGCCGCTCTCAATCTCGCGCTCAATCTTTCCCTCGAGGCTTCGCTGGTTTCGCCGCCGGGCTCAAGCGCTCCACCGGCGCCGGGAGACGATCCCCTGGCTGCTATTTCGCCGGGCCAGAAATTCACCGTCCGGGTCAAGCTGCACAATGGTTCGACCCACTCGGTGCAGTTGCGTTCCCTGTTTCTGGAAGGCCAGGTGAATGACAGCGCCGCCCGGGAGCACATTCCTCCGTTGCGGCCGGGGCAGGACTACCAGACCGATTTCCATGTGGATCTGCCCCTGAACACGCCACCCACTCGACCCGCACTGCACCGCGATGACCCGGAACGCGACGGCGTCTACACCGTTGACGAGCCGCAATACCAGACGTTGCCGTTCCCGCCTCCACCGTTCCGAGTCAGCGCCCGCTATGACATCCCCGAACTTGCCTCGCGCGCTCAGGGTCCCGCTGCCGGTCCGGCGAGCAAGACCACGGAAGCCCTGCCCGAAATCTCGGCGCCGGTGCTGGTGTCTTTTGCGGACGAGAAGGGCGCGGAGCAAAAGCGTGTGCTGGCCGTGGTGCCGGCGTTCTCCGTCGAACTGGAGCCGGGCGAGCAGATTGTCCCCATCGCCAATAGTTCCGAGCGTACGGTGAAGGTCGGCGTAAGCTCGAACCTGACTGGAGCTTCCCGCGGCAGTCTCCGCCTCGAGGCCCCAGCGGGCTGGGGCGTCGAGCCCAGGAATGTTTCCGTGGAGTTCGGCCGGCGCGGAGAAAAGAAACATTTTGAATTCAAAGTGATTCCCGGCAGCCTGAAAGAAGAGCACACCCAGATTCGCGCTCTGTTCGCCGCGGATGGAAAGAACTACAGCGAAGGCTACACCCTGGTGACCCGCGAGGACCTGGCCAGCGCCTACTACTATCAACCCGCGTTGCAGCGAGTCAGCATCGTGGATGTAAAGGTTCCGAAAGATCTCAAGGTGGGATACATTCCCGGGGCCGGCGACGAAATTCCAACCGTGCTGCAGCAGATCGGGATTGATCTGACCGTGATCCCGACGGAAAAGCTCGCCGCCGAAAACCTGGCGCAATACGGGACTATCGTCCTGGGCATCCGCGCCTACGATACGCAGAAGGAAGTCGCGGCCGACAACAAGAAGCTGCTGGACTACGTCTCGGCGGGCGGCACGCTGATTGTGCAATACAACGCCGGCGCCGGCGACTTCAATAATGGCCACTTCACCCCGTTCCCCGCGCAGATGAGCCGCGGCCGGGTTTCGGTCGAGGAGGCGCCAGTCGAGATTCTCGCTCCCGAAGACAGCGTCTTCCATTACCCGAACCAGATCACGGCCCGCGACTTCGAGGGATGGGTGCAGGAGCGCGGTTTGTATTTTATGGACTCGTGGGACGGCAACTTCCGGCCTCTGCTGTCATCCCACGATCCGGGCGAGCAACCCCTGAAAGGAGGGATGCTGCGCGCCCAATACGGCAAGGGCACGTATATCTACACCGGGTACGCCTTCTTCCGGCAACTTCCGGCTGGCGTTCCCGGAGCCATTCGACTGTATGTGAATCTGCTGGGCGCGGGACACGAGAGCAGTCACTAGGCAGCTTGGCCGAAAGGGCGTTGGACCTAAGTCGTGGTTGGTCGTTGGTTCTTGGTCGTTGGCCCCTCGCCACTGGGTACGATGCGGAAGTCAAATGCAGAGGGGCTTCCGCGATAGACGAAACTGGCGTTCTACGAATGCAGCTTATGGCTAAGGCCGACGACCAACGACCAACGACCAATGACGCCCCGGCCAACGACGCGACTCTCACCACTCACCCACCCCTGATCCGCGGCATCGGCGTGAGCAGCGCTACCGCCCTGAACATGATCGACATGATCGGAGTGGGGCCGTTCATCACTATCCCTCTGATCGTGGGCGCCATGGGCGGACCGCAGGCCATGCTGGGCTGGGTCCTGGGCGCAATCTTCGCCATGTGTGACGGCCTGGTGTGGGCGGAACTCGGCGCCGCCATGCCCAAGTCGGGTGGATCGTACAATTACCTGCGGGAGATTTACGGCTCGCGCCGCCTGGGGCGGCTCATTTCCTTTCTCTTTATCTGGCAGCTGTCTTTCAGCGCGCCGCTTTCGGTGGCCTCGGGAGCGATTGGGTTGGCCGGTTACGCGTCCTACTTCTGGCCCGGGCTCGAGCATCAATACGCCGATTATCTGTGGGAATTGCATGTCCCGTTGCTGGGACCGTTGCAGGTGCGCTGGCTGATGTCGGGCGCTACGTTTGTTGCCATTGGTATTGTCGTGCTGGCTGTAATCTTGCTCTACCGGAAAATCACCAGCATCGGATGGATGTCAAAGTTGCTCCTGGCCGGCGTTCTGATCACCATCGGCTGGATCATCGTGGCGGGATTTACCCACTTCGATGCGGCGCGCGCTTTCAGCTTTCCCCCGGGCGCTTTCACCTTGTCGCGCAATTTTTTCCTCGGGCTGGGATCGGCCATGCTGATCGCCACCTATGATTACTGGGGCTACTACAATGTTTGTTTTCTGGGCGACGAGGTGAAAGATCCGGGCCGAACTATCCCGCGGGCGCTGCTGCTATCCATTCTTTTGGTGGGATGTCTATACGTGTTGATGAACATCAGTATCCTGGGGGTGGTGCCGTGGCGGGAAATCACTTATACCGGCCACTCCAATCGCGGTTTGTATGTGGTTTCGATTTTCATGCAGAAGATTTACGGGACCTGGGCGGCCAATCTGGTCACTGCCCTGGTAATGTGGACGGCCTTCGCTTCGGTCTTCTCGCTGCTGCTCGGCTACTCCCGCGTGCCTTATGCCGCGGCGCTTGACGGCAATTACTTCCAGGCCTTCGCCCGGGTACATCCACGGCACCGCTTCCCTTACGTTTCGTTATTGGCCTTGGGCGGAGTGGCAGTGCTGTTTTGTTTTTTTTCGCTGGCCGATGTGATCGCCGCGCTGGTGGTGATCCGGATTACGCTGCAGTTCCTGGTGCAGGCCATCGGCGTCATCGTATTGCGCATCCGGCGGCCTGATTTGCCTCGTCCCTTTCGGATGTGGCTGTATCCGCTGCCCGCCTTGCTGGCGTCCATCGGATTTATCTTCGTGCTGGTCTCGCGCACTAACTCGTTGAAGCAGGTCCGCTATGCGCTGGTCATTCTGATTACAGGCACCGCGATTTATCTGGTGCGGGCGCGGCGCAATCGGGAATGGCCTTTTGCAGCCGGCCCGATGGCTGCCGAGGGGACGGCGGCCCACTGACCATGTCGGAAGCGATCAAGATTCCGGCCCCCACCAACCTGCCTCCCCACCCGGCACATTCAGCCTGGGCTCCGCTGGGCGAGCCTCTGTTCCGCTCGCTCTGGATCGCGGCCGTAATTTCCTACACCGGTACCTGGATGCAGAACGTCGGCGCGGGCTGGCTGATGACCCAGCTCACCATGTCGCCATTGATGGTCAGCCTGGTGACAGCCGCCACTACGCTTCCCGTATTTCTGGTGATCCTGCCCGCGGGCGCCCTGGCGGATATGGTCGACCGGCGGCGCTTTCTGCTCATCACCCAGAGCTGGATGGTCGTGGCCGCCGGAGCGCTGGGCGTGCTCACGCTCTACCACCACGTCACGCCGTGGACGCTTTTGCTTTTTACTTTCATCCTTGGCCTGGGCGCGGTCATGAACGACCCGGCCTGGCAGGCCATCACGCCGGAGGTAGTCTGCCCGGAAAATCATGCGCCCGCGGTGGCCCTGAATTCTGTGGGCTTTAACCTGGCGCGAGCTTTCGGCCCGGCGCTAGGCGGACTGGTGATCGCGGCAGCGGGTTCCGGCGTCGCCTTCCTGCTCAATGCCGCATCCTTTTTCGGCGTGATCTTCTTTCTCTACCGCTGGAAGCGCCCTGACATCGAACACGTTGCCACCGGCCGGGTGCGCGACGCCCTGGTGACCGGCCTGCGTTATGTTCAGGGCGCGCCCCAGGTGCGGTCCATTCTGATTCGGACCGGCGCGTTCAGCGTGGCTGCCAGTTCCCTGCCCGCCCTGCTGCCGATCCTGGCGCGTCCGCACGGCGCGACCGGCTACGGCCTGCTGCTGGGATTCTTCGGTCTGGGCGCTCTGGCCGGCGCGGCTGTTCTGCCGCGGGTTCGCATCCGGCTGTCGGTGGACGGAGTGGTGGCTTTCGACATCCTGCTGTTTGCCGCCATGACCTTCGCCGCGGGACGCGTTCAAACATTCTCCCTGCTTTGTCTGGTATTGTTTACCGCCGGGACAGCATGGATCGGAATCCTGGCCTGCCTGAACGTGGCGGCGCAAACCATGTGTCCATCGTT
>Ga0187825_10000382_pt1 | contig 10575 bp, 10 predicted proteins | sample NC_wetland_sal_i_11_FD_132421 | JGI IMG/M metagenome (GOLD analysis project Ga0187825, IMG submission 132421) | Wetland sediment microbial communities from Neuse River Estuary, North Carolina, USA - SourceSoil_5 | ecosystem: Environmental > Aquatic > Freshwater > Wetlands > Sediment | place... | reverse complement strand
CTTTGCCTTTGCGGAAGCCGGGGAGCCGCGCCCGCGCCTGGTAGGCGCGGGTGGCGAGATGCTCGGCCTCCCGTACGCGGTCGGGCGGGACCGTTACAGCGAGCGACGCCGCACCTGGTTCGGAAGCGGTCTTGGTGATCAGAATGTCTGGCATGTCGCGGGGAAATCTAACCAGGGGTGAAAGGTGTCAGGGGTCAGGTGGCAGGTGTCGGGTGTCAGGTTGCCTGGAGCGGAGTTACTTTTTCGCCCCTAACACCTGACATCCAGCACCTCATACCCCGAGGTTCCCGTGTTCGACCGCCGTCTCCCGCTCACGCTCGCCGCCCTCCTCCTCGCCGTCCCGATCGTGGGGCGCGCTCAGGCGGTCTATGACAGCACCGTCTTCGCCGGGTTGACCTGGCGCGAGATCGGCATCTTCCGCGGCGGCCGCACCGCTGCGGTCGCGGGCTCGGCGGCGCGGCCGCATGAGTACTGGATGGGGACGACGGGCGGCGGGGTCTTCAAATCCACCGACGGCGGCGACACCTGGTCGGCTGCGGCCGACAAGTACTTCGGCGGCACGATCGGCGCGTTCGGCGTCAGCGCCTCGAACCCCGACATCGTCTACGTGGGTACGGGCGAATTCCCGATCCGCGGCAACGTGTCGCGCGGCGACGGCGTCTTCAAGACCACCGACGGCGGCAAGACCTGGACGGCGCTCGGCCTCGCCGGCACGCGCCAGATCGCACGCGTCCGTGTGCACCCCACGAACCCCGACATCGTCTACGTCGCGGCGCAGGGCGATCCGTTCGGCCCTTCGGCCGACCGCGGCGTCTACAAGTCGACCGACGGCGGCAAGACGTGGAACAAGGTCCTGTTCCGCAACGATTCAACGGGGGCGTCGGATCTGATCCTGGATCCCTCGAACCCCGACGTGCTGTATGCGACGCTGTGGCAAACGCGGCGCCGGCCGTGGACGCTCACGTCGGGCGGCGCGGGGAGCGGCATCTTCAAGTCGACCGACGCCGGGGCACACTGGACCGAGCTGACCAGGAACCCCGGGCTCCCCACGGGCGTGCTCGGCAACATGGGGATCACCGTGTCGCCGGTGAAACCGGCGCGCGTGTGGGCGTTGATCGAGGCCGATTCGGGCGGCGTCTACCGTTCCGACGACGGCGGCGCCACGTGGTCGTGGATCAACCACGACCACAAGCTGCGGGTGCGCGCCTGGTACTACATGAAGATCTACGCCGACCCCAAGGACTCGAACGAGATCTACGCCACCAACGTGATCTTCTATCGCTCGAAGGACGGCGGTCGGACGTTTCAACAGATCAACGTCCTGCACGGCGACACGCACGATCTCTGGATCGCTCCCAACGATCCCGAGCGGATGATCATGGGGGACGACGGCGGTGCGACCGTATCGATCAACGGCGGCACGACCTGGAGCGACCAGGACTTCGCGACCGCCCAGTTCTACCACGTGGCGACGACGACCCATTTCCCGTACAGAGTGTGCGGCGCGCAGCAGGACAATTCCGGTGTGTGCGGGCCGAGCCGCTGGCCCGGCGGCATCGACCGGTCGCAGTGGTACGACGTCTCGGGAGAATCGGGCTTCATTCAGGCTCGGCCCGACACCCCCGACGTCACCTTCGGCGGCGACAACTCCGGGTTCCTGATCCGCATCGACCACCACACGAATACGGGGCAGATCGTGAACCCGTGGCCCGATGCCCCCGACGGACATCCGGCTTCGGAAGGGAAGTACCGGTTCCAGTGGACCGCGCCGCTGCTCATCTCGCCGCACGATCCGAACACGATGTACATCGGCGGCAACGTGCTGTTCAAGACGACGAACGAAGGCAAGAGCTGGACGGCGGTGTCGCCCGATCTCACCCGCCACGATCCGGCGACGCTCGGTCCGTCGGGCGGCCCGATCACGCTCGATCAGACGACCGCCGAGTACTACGCCACCATCTTCGCCCTCGCCGAGTCGCCGCTCGTCAAAGGGCTCATCTGGGTCGGCTCGGACGACGGGTTGATTCACCTGACGCGGGACGGCGGGTTGCACTGGACCAACGTGACCCCCGCCGGGTTCGGCGACTTCACCCGCGTGTCGATCATCGAGCCGTCGCACTACGCGCCGGGCACGGCGTACGTGGCCGCCAATCGCTACCAGATGCAGGACGAGGCGCCCTACATCTACAAGACGACCGACTACGGCAAGACGTGGACGAAGCTCGTCACCGGGATTCCGGCCACCGAGTTCGCGCGCTCGGTGCGGGAAGACCCGGTGCGCCGCGGCCTGTTGTTCGCCTCCACCGAGCGCGGCGTGTACGTCTCCTTCAACGACGGGGCGCTGTGGCAGTCGCTGCGGCGCAATCTCCCGATCGTGCCCGTGCACGATCTCGCCATCAAGGACGGCGACCTGATCGCCGCGACACACGGGCGGTCGTTCTGGATTCTCGATGACATCTCGCCACTCGAGCAGCTCGCGGACTCGACGCTGGCGGCGAGCGGCCACCTGTACCGGCCCCGTTCGCCCTACCGCGTGGACTGGGGTCAGAGCGGCGGCTTCGGCGACAATGCGGCGCATCCGGTGGGGAAGAACCCGCCCTCGGGGGCCGTGATCTACTACTCGCTGAAAACGGCCAACCAGACGATCACGCTCGACGTGCTCGATTCAGCCGGCGCGGTGATCCGCTCGTTCTCGAGCGCGCAGGATTCGCTGACGCGCGCCGACAGCCTCGCCGGAGAAGCGGGCAAGAAGGCGCGCACCGACAGTCTGCACCAGGCCGGCATCACCGACAGCACAAGAGTCGATTCGATCCTGGGCGACACGCTGAAGGACGATGACAAGCCGTGGCCGCACCGGCCGGCGCCCGAACCACGGCTCCCCAACAAGGCGGGGCTCAACCGGTTCGCATGGAGTCTGCGCTATCCCAGCGCGCAGTCGTTCTGGGGCATGCGCGACATCGCCACCGACGGCCCGATGGCGCTGCCCGGGCGTTATCGGCTGCGGCTGCACGTGGGCAACGACACGTACGTCGTGCCGCTCGTGGTGCGCCCCGACCCGCGGGGCCACGCGACGCCGGCCGCCCTGGCGCAGCAGTTCCGGCTGCTGCGGCAGATCCGGGACACCGTCAACGCCGCGACCAGCACGATCGTGGCGCTGCGCAATGCGCGCGCTCAGCTCGACGACCGGACGCTCTCGGGCGAGGCGGCGACGCGGGCGCAGGCGCTGCGCGACCGGCTGTGGGCGGCAGAGGATTCGCTGTACCAGGGTCGGCTGCAGGACGTGGAGGACGAGCTGGTCTACGCGGGGCGTCCGGTGGAGCGGATCTCTTCCCTCTTCGGGATGGCGGAGTCGGCCGACGGCCGCCCGCCGCAGCAGGTCTACGACGTGTACGCGATGTTCGCCCCGGCACTCCAGAAGGAGCTCCAGGCCGCGCACGACGCGCTCGGCGCTGTGGCGGGTGCCGGACTGTCGATTACTCCGGGCACAGTCGAATTGAGGAAGCCGGCGCCGGTGGGGGGCAAGAACTAGATCGTTTCCTGAGAACGACACCCTGAAGGGTGTGCCTCACAAATCACTGCGCTATAGCGCAGTGCTGGTCGAGGCACACGCTTCAGCGTGTCGCCCACTCGGGCGACGGCAAGGATCCGGTCACCGGTCCTCTCCCCTCCGAATCGCCCGTATTCTGTGATGTGGCTGGTTGTGCGCCTCCGGCTTCAGATCGTCGAAGCGAATCACGCTGATGGCGCCGTCCGGCTCGAGCACCGCGAGCCGGACGTCCGCTACGCGTCCCACGCCGTGCTCGCGCAGCGCTTGCTGCAGCTCGTCCATCGTCAATCCGGCGCGCACCAGGTGCTCGGTGAGGACCGTGCCGTTGTTGATCAGCATGATCCCTTCGCCGGCGATCAGCCGTGACGCGCTCCGGCTATAGCGGCGCACGCGGTCGATCACCTGGTGCCAGACGATCAGCACCGCGGCGGCGACGAGGCCGCCCACGAGGCTCGTGTCGGGGCCGACCATCGCGTTCTGCACCGCGTTCGAGATGATGAGCAACAGCACGAGGTCGAAGGACGACATCTGGCCGAGCTGGCGCTGGCCCGTGAGGCGGAGGCCGATGAGCAGCGTGAGGTACACGACCGACGTGCGGATCGCGATGTCGGCGAGGGCATGCCAGCTGGCGGTCATCGCGGAAAAGTTACGCCATTCATCATGGTTTGCTCATCACGCCTTCAGCGTGGCCCGGCTAGGCTCGGGACAGTGGAAAACCCTGTCGCGAAGGAGGCTGGTGCTATGAAATTCGCTCCCCGGCTCGCGGTCGGCGCGCTCGTTTGGGCGCTGGGCGCGGCCACGCTTGCGGCGCAGGACCGGGCGCTCGTCGTGAGCGTGTACGGCGGCGGCGCCGACCATCTGGCCGACCTGCGGCCCTCCCCCCCGGCCTGGTTCATGCCGGGCTACAACCTCGGCGCCAGCCTCGGCGTGCAACTGAACCAGTATTTCGCCGTGCACGGCGACTTCACGTTCACCCGCAACCCGACGCGCGGCGCTCCCACGTTCGCCGGAAACGACGTAAACCGGTTCTTCTACGGTGCGCACGTGGAAGGACGCTACCCCTTCGCGAATGGCCTGGCGCCGTTCCTGTTCGCGGGGGGCGGGGCGGTATCGGTGGATCAGCTCGGCCTCGACCAGTTTCAACCCTTCACCCGGCCCGCCCTGATGTACGGCGGCGGAATGTTCTACGCGATCCCGCGGACGCACCTCGAAGCGTTCGGTGAACTGAAGGGGCTGACGTACCGGTGGAATACGGCGGGATTTCACCGCACGATGTTCGACGTGACGTACTCGGGAGGGCTGAGCTACCGGCTGCCGTTCTGAACCGATCTGGCCACAGCCGGTGGACCGAAGGCGACCTGGTGGTGGGGCCGCCTTCGCTGTTTTCCGGGGGGAGACCTAGATTGGCTACGGCATGAGTGGCGTGATGCGGTCTGTCCCTCTGTGGATGATCCCGATGCTGATCGGATCACCGCCGCGCTCCCTGCCCGCCCAGGATTCCGTTCCGCGAGACAGCACGCCGTTTCGTCGGGGGCAGTGGGCGTTGCAATTCGGCGCCGGCGCAAGCCTCGCAAGCGTCGGCGCGGTCAGATTCACATCGCCAACACGTGCCTGGTTGCTGGATCTCCAGCTGACCGCCGGGCATTCCCACGCGACCGCCCAATTCTCTCCCGATACCGTCTCCGACGAGTTCTCCTCGCAGGCTTCGGTCACGGCGCGCGCCGGCCGCCGGTTCTACGAGGTACGCCATCGCGCGGTCGCGGGCTACCAGACACTGGGCGTGCTCGCCGGGTTCACGCACTCATGCTCCGGTACTTCGGGGTTCCGGGCCGTGGGGGGCTACTGTGCGAACGGGTGGACGGCGGGCGCATTTGGCGAACTCGGTGGGGTGTACCTGCTGACTTCTCATCTCAGTATCGGCGGAGGGGCTGCGGCCTCATTCAGCTACTCGCGCTCGTGGACCCGCTCCTCGGCGCAACCGAAGGTGACGTTCTGGTCCTACGGTTTCTTGTTTCAGGGGTTCAGTTTTACCACCACGATCTACTTCTGAGGTCGCGGCTGCTCGGTATTCGATCAGGATGCTCGGGAGAGGAGTCGAACCTCCACGCCCTTGCGGGCACTGGCTCCTAAGGCCAGCGCGTCTGCCGTTCCGCCACCCGAGCGCTGGGGCTAGTTGATTCTATTCCGCAGTGTCGAGACCGCGACCCGAAAGCCGCGTATGTCATTCGGCTTGAGCCGCTTCATCCTTTTCAGGAATGCATCGAGGTGCCGGATATCGCGCAGCCGCTTGGCGCGCTCTGTCTTCCACAGCGTCTCGAACCTGCGGACCTGACGCCTCCACTCCGCTCTATACTTCGCGGCTGCGTGTGTGCTCGCCATGAACCCCCAGAGGGATTAGTTCCGCCACGGTCGCGTATGCCGGAGTTGAACTTACGCACGCCGCCCCCGTCCGGCCATGGATCACGCAGTGTTCGGTACGACGTCGGCGGGAGTGTAGGTGTCTTGTGGTGGGGTGGATCACAGAATGCGATTCTGGAGCGGCGCCAAGTTGCATTCCCGTTCTCGCGCGGCAGGCCGAGATGAGCCGTAATGGTTTTACGTTGATCGAGCTGCTCATCGTAGTCGTGATCATCGGCTTCCTGGCCTCGATCGCCATCCCCAAGTTCGCCAACACCAAGCAGAAGGCGCTCATGGCGTCCATGAAGACCGATCTGCGCAACCTCGTGACGGCCGAAGAGGCCTACAACGCCGATTCGGTGAAGTATACGACCGATCTGGGGACGGGCTACGCGGTGACGACCGGCAACGTGCTGGGTACGATCACGCTGACGGGGGACGGCTGGAGCGCTACGATCACCAACACCAATCTGGCGAGCCCGCTGCACACGTGCGCGATCTACATCGGCAGCACGTCGCTCGCGCCGGCGACGAAGGAAGGCGAGCCGAAGTGTAACTGACGGCGGGGCTCTCCCCGTCGGTTACTTCGTCGTGGGTCATGGACCCACTGTCCGATCTGCTGCGTATCGTCCGCCTCGACGGCGCGTAGTTCTACGCTGTCGAGGCGGTGTCGCGGTGGAGCGTCGAAACAGCAGCGGCGCGGGAGCTCACCCCGCGTATCCTGCCCGCCGCCGAACACCTGATCTCCTATCACATCATCACCGAGGGGCACAGTAGGCGTCAGCGCGGCACGAGAATCACCGACTGCACGCGCAAGTCCGGCGGGAGCGGCGGCTCATCGAGCGAGCCGCACTCCCGCTTCTTGCCGGGGGGGTCCTCCATATGGAAGGCGAGCCCCGGCCGCGGCGCGAACCAGACGCGCAGCTCGCAGTCCGATTCCGACGCCTCGGGCTGCCCATAGGCGGATTGGAGCTGCGCCAGCGTCGATCCCACCCCGAATCCCTCGGCTGTTCGGGGACCTGGTCCCAACACTTCCACCTTGCTGAGCGTCGCCGACTCGAGGGAATCGGACGCCAAGGCGGTGACCGTGGCGCCGCCGAGCCGCGCCGCCACGGTGGGCACCGGATAGCCGTCCGAGATCCCGACCCAGCCGTATAACAGCTTCGGACACGCCCGCTTCAGCTCGGCGATCGTCTCGTCCAGCCGGAACGGGCCGACCGAGTCGCCGCTGATACGCGGTACGCTGCTGCCGCAGACGGGGATCAGGGCGCCGCCCTCTCGCAGCTCGCGCGGGAACCGCAGCGTGTCTCGATCATGCGGGAAGGCGGCAAGCGGCCCGGGAGGGCGCTCTCCTGGCGGCAGGGGCGGGGAGGTGGCGCTCCCAGGCGATGTAACGGGCCCTTGGGGCGGGGGCTGCGCCGCCGTGGAATCTGGAGGGGGTGTACGCGCTGCGCGCTCCCGGCACCCGAGGATGAGGCTCTCACCAAGCAGCAGCAGCGTGAGTCGCATCATGGCTCGTAGCATTTGCAGCGCGTTCACTCGCTGCGGCGCCGGCCTGCGGGACCGGAGCGGCGCTTGCGGCCGCGCCGCCCGTCGTCGAGCGCGCGCGCCATCAGATCCTCGATCGCGCCGCTGGGGTCGAACTCGGTGAACCCGAGATTGATCTTCAGCTGGTATTTGCGGATGGTGCGGTTATTCCACTCCTGCACGTTGTACTGCAGCCGCGTCGCGATGATCGGCGCCTTGTCGCTCGTCGCGTCGACGGCCATGGCGGCGAACGACCCGCCCTCGATCCGCGCCAGGAGATCCGAGTCGCGGAAGCTGCGCTTCAGGATCTCCGCCACGGCGCGCAGCACGGCGTCGCCTTCATCGTAGCTGGCGAGGGTGTTGATCGACTTGAGCCCCCCGACGTCCGCCGCGACGATGAGGAATTGCCCTTTCTGGCGCTGGGCCCGCTTGATGTAGGGCTCGCCCAGGGTGACGAAGCCGCGGCGGTTGTACAGCCCTGTGAGGCCGTCGATGAAGGACAGGCTGCGCAGTGCCGTCTGCAGATTGGAGATGTGCACCGCCGAGCGGATCGCGCGGGCGAGGATCTCGGCGCCGATCTTTCCTTTTTGCAGGAAATCCTGGGCGCCGGCCTGGAGGGACTGCGTGGCGAGGTCGTCCTCGCCGCGCCCGGTGAGGGCGATGATCGGCGTATCCTCGTGGCGCTCGCGGATCCGCACCAGCGCATCGAGCCCCGGCGCTTCGGGGAGCGAGAGATCGAGCAGCACGACGTCGACTTCCCGGGACTGCAGCTGCTCCAGCCCCTCGGCGAGACCGGTCACGTGGGTCAGCGCGTACGGCTGCGCCCCCGAGATCGCGGGGACCACCTCACCCATCGTCTCCTGCAGCAGCTGGGCGTGGCGCGGGTTGTCCTCGATCAACAGGATGCGGATCGACTCGGTGCCGATATCCGCCAACGCCGCCCGTGCCGCTCGGCCGGATATACGCGTCAGGATTCCTCCAGGGGGTGTGGTCCGGCCTCCGACCTGCGGTAATTTCCGGCTTATGAGCGCCTGGCGCCAGTCACCGATCGTCCTGACCGTCCTGTGTGCGAGTGGTGCGATCGGCGGCTGCAACCACTCCTGGCCATTCGACGCGGGGAACCCCGCACCGCTCGGTCCGCGCGGGCAGGAGGTGCCACGCCGCCTCACGTTCAATCCTGGGGACGACCGCGACCCGAATGTGCGCGGCGACGTGATTACGTATAGCCGTCTCGATCCTGAAGAACGGGGCAGGGAGCGCTGCCTCGCCACTATTCCGCTGGATGGCGGCACGATCTCGGCGGAGGCGTGCCCCGGACCTCCGGCGACGCCTGCAGATACGTTCGTCGATACCTGGATCCGGCCGTCACTCTCCCCTGACGGGCGGCACGTCGCCTACATGTGGCAGCAGGGGTCACTCCTCGGCGTGCTCGGCTTCTGGTCGACGAGCGTCGCCGTGGCATCCGCAACGCAGCCCATGGGACGGACGCTCGTCTGGCCGATCATCTGGACGGCGCCGAACGGCCGTCTCGCCGACGCCGTCTCCGCGCTCAGCTGGGTCGACGACCACACGCTGCACTTCCTGATCGGCTACGAATTCATCTTCAAGGTCAAAGGCGGTGGGCAGACCCGTTACACCGACACCACGTTCGAGTCGTTCGCGCTGGCGCAGCTCGATGCCGGGACGGGGGCGTTCTCGATTGTGCCCGGCGGACTGGACGTCCTGGCGTACGCACCGGCGTCAGACGGCGGACTGTGGCTCGTGAAGCTCGGCGCGCCGGCCACGCTGCTGCATCAGGCGCCGGGTGTCGACACGACGACGGTCGTGGGAGTATTCGCCGATTCCGTCACTGTCCTCGCCAACGTCGGCGACCTCCCCCTGGCGATCACAGCCGCGTCGGACTCGACGGTCGAGTGGCTCGTACCCGGGGATGCGGTGCCGCACGCGCTCGTGGTTGGATCGGGCATAGGGCCCGTGACCGACATTGCGCCCATTCCCGGGACGCGGCGGTTCATCGCGGTGGTGGAGCGGGGGAGGGACCTGTTCGGGGATCCGGCGAACCTGTGGCTGTACGAGCTCCCTAAAGAAGGCGGACGAGGGCGGTAGAAGACGGCAGAGGGTCTAGCGTGCTCGCGGGCAGAGCGAGTCTTCGCCGAGCCGGCCCTTTAGGGCTCGGATCGGGGAGTTGACCATCCTGCCACCGCGTCCCGTCCCATCCGCCCCGTCCGTGCATCGAAGAAATGCTCCGCCGTCGCCGTGCCCACGATTGCCATGATCTCCGGCTCGGCGAAGTGCCGCCGAGCCTCGCACAAGACCGACCCAGGGAAGCCCGACGCCGCTTCGGAAAAGCACGTAATTGCCTCGGCGAGGGCGAGCGCTGCTCGTTCGGGATCGGAATAGCCCGGAGCCTCGGCGATTCGTATCACTCCGTCCAGGTCGGCGGCCGACACCCCCGCCTGCAGTGCGAGATGGCGATTGCGCTGCGCACACCAGCCGCACCCGCTGCGCTCGGCGGCGAGCTGGCCCACAAGCAGACGCAGGCGGGGCGGAAGGTCAGCACCGCTGCGCCGCAGGCGGGCGTAGGCGACGAGTCCCAACGGCCCCGGGAGTGCCGGCGCCGCCGTGTGGACGGCGCCGATCGCTCCCGCAGCGCGGTCGAGGAACGTCCAGAGCGTCACGCGCGCGCTCGTGAGAGCTGCGCGTAGAGGTCGTCGAGAACGGCCGCCCCGCGCTCCAGGCGGATCTCATCGGCATCGTGGGCGCGTACGATCCCGTCGATCACGAGGCGGAATCCTGCAGTCTCCTCACGGCCAAACTTGTCGTCCTTACAGTCGATGTCGTGCACCATCTCGGCGATGACACTCAGGGCGCGGTCCCGGAGCGCGAAGTGGCGGCATAGTGTCTCGAAGGTGCATCTATCTCCCTCGTGCGTGAACTCCCCTTCGAACATGTCGAACCGCAGCTCCCCAGGCTCCGGCCGGTAGCCCTTGGGAGTGACGAAACGAAACCGTGCTTCCCGATCGATAAACCGCCCGATCAGCCAGGCGCTCGAGATCCGATCGACGTGGACCCCCACCCGCGTGACCCAGGTCCGCCCCTGCATT